>ENA-UENT01000103-UENT01000103.1-marine-metagenome-genome-assembly--contig:-NODE-103-length-68753-cov-9.340920_pt1 | contig 68753 bp, 51 predicted proteins | sample MGYA00237879_ERZ529330 | MGnify/ENA primary metagenome ERZ529330 (study PRJEB26372, sample SAMN05368345) | marine metagenome | biome: cultured habitat; feature: ocean water; material: water; isolation... | reverse complement strand
GCGGGGTTTTAAACCATTTTTGAGACCAATAAAAATTAACTCTCAGAGCTGTATCACCAGATCATGAAAACCTCAAAGAATAGGAACAGTAGAAAAGCGATTACGTCCAGCGCATTACTCCGTGTGAAGGATAGTGGCTTCTATTGTCACCACGCTGTCTCGTTGCAAAAAACCACTATACATATAAGGCTTTTTACCTTCTTTCTTTTGATACTATGCCTTCTGCTGCTTGCTCCAGCCGATCCTGCCTATCGGCTGTCAGGAAATTCATGGTTCAATCCTCTTGATTGGTTTTGCCGGCACGCCACCGAAGACCGTATTCGGCGGCACATCCTGATGGACGACCGCCCCGGCAGCTACTACTGCATTTTCGCCCACCGTCACGCCGGGCAGAATCGTGGCGCCTGCGCCAATCCAGGCGTTGCATTTGATGCGGACCAGGCCGGGAACCAGTGTTTTTCGGGTCGCGATGTCCACCGGGTGATTCTCTGATGTGATGTTGACACGGGGCCCGATCATCACATCGTCCTCAATACAGATACCGCCTAAATCCAGAAAACTGCAGGCGTGGTTGATGAATACCCGCTTGCCCAGCTCGATATTCCGGCCGTAGTTGGTGTGGAAGGGCGGGAACACGGTAGTGCTTTCGTCCACAGGCACCCCAATCACCTCACTTAGCAGCGCCCGCACCTCATCGGTATGCGTGGCGCGGTTGAGGCGGGCGAGCACTTGAAAGGTTCGGTTGACAGCATCCCGCACCTCACTGTACATAGGGTCGGCCATAGGAATAGCTTCTCCGGAACGGAGGCGGTCCAGAATGCCTTTTTTTGGAAAGTCCGTGCGCATGCTATTGAGGTGGTTGAGGTTCAAAAATGGTCATTTTATAGTTTTCCGCCTGATTATACATAGCTGTAAAATCAAAATTATGAACCAGGGAAATTTGCCACTCCCCAGTCTCCTCTGACAAAATCACCTGCATCAGTCCGGTCCGTGCAGGCAGTGATTTGCCGTTGGGATCAGTATGCCCTTCCGTTTGCCACTTGCAAGTCGCCATGACGTGCTGAGGTGCGACCGGTCTGATGTACAATATCTCTTGTGATAAAACAGCCTCCTTCATAAATCTTTGAAATGCGAATTGGTGCATAGCGTCTATGTTAGCCCTGCCCAAGGCAATCTGCCCCATAATATCAGTAAACTCGGCATCCTCCCTAAACAGCGAGGCCATCTTGCCAGCGTCTTTTTGATTCCAGTACGCTACAAACTGATTCAGTACAGAGGATATTTGCGTTTGTTGTTCTGGTGTTACCTGGTTCATAAACGATATCCTTTTTATTTGTAATTCAATCCGTACCCAAACTTGTACAGTGGATCCTCGCTATCGTAAGGCACATCCGTCAGCTGATTGCGCACGGCTTCCATGGAAGAGGGTAACTCGAAAGGCAATTTACCCTGCGGGCGCGCATTGCCGAAGAGCACCTCGCATACATTCTGGTCACTGGCGCCGAAGTCCGCAATAAGCGCGTTGGAAGCCCCGGCAATGTCGGGGATTACCGCCGGGCGGTCGAGGTAAATATCAACAATAGTTGGCACTTTGTCCATCAGCTCCATCAGGCGGGCTTGCTCTTCCCCCTGAAAGTTCAGATCGCCGTGGTGGAAGGAAAGGGCGAAGGGGTTCTTCGTATCCGCCGGGTACCAAGGTGTATTCAGGCGAAGGATGGCAAAGTCCGCCTCTTCCGGGCTACCAACAACCGTAGCGTATTGCGCCACCACAGCACTGTCTATGCCTTCGAGGTATACTTTATGGACATTGGGCTGAAGCGGTAGTGTGCCTGCCTCGTTTTTGAGCAGGGTCATCGCCATCTGCTGGGAGGCGTCGCCCAGCTTACGGTAGTCCGGCTTGCCAATACGTTCGCCCACCTGAGTTTCGTCTACAAACGGATTGTCGAACAGGCCCAGCTGGAACTTCTGACGCAGCAGCCGGCGGGCAGACTCGTTGATGCGTTCCTCGCTTAGCTTTCCGGCTTCCACCAGTTGCAGCACCAAATCCGGGCGGTTCTCTCCGCCAAATTGATCGCAGCCCGCTTCGATAATTTTCTGTACGCGCTCTGCTTCCGACAAGTGCTCAGCGCCCCAGGCCCGGGCCGGCCAGATCACATCCGGTCCCATGGGCACGTCGGTCAGCAGGCCCCAATCGGTACAGACAACGCCATCATATTGGTATTTGTTGCGCAGCAGGTCGGTGATGATGGCTTTGTTGTAAGCCATGGCCACATCCTCATCGGTCTGACCGGTGGGGATGCCATAGTAAGGCATGATGGAAGCCGTATTCATTTTGAAAGCCGCCTCAAAGGGGATAAGGTGATAGTCAAAATTCTCACCTGGGTAAATCTGCCCCTTCTGAATGGCAAAGTGGGGGTCGAGCCCTTCCTTCTGCGGCCCGCCGCCGGGGAAGTGCTTGGTCATGCAGGCGATGCTCTGCTCATTGAGGCTTTCGCCCTGTAGCCCTTTGATATAAGCCGTGACCATACGGGCACTCAACGCTGCATCCTCCCCAAAGGTACCGCTGATGCGCGACCATCGGGGCTCCGTAGCCAGATCAATCTGAGGATGTAAGGCCACCCGCAGCCCCACCGCCAGGTACTCCTCGCGGACGATATTGGCGAAAGCCTCCACCAGTGAGTCGTTGCCAATAGCCGCCAGGCCCGGGGTTTCGCAAAACTGCGTAAAGCCGTTGGCCGCCATGGAGAAAATGGTATTGCTGAAGTGATGACGGGGATCGGAGGCGATGGTGACCGGGATGCCGAGGCGGGATTTTTCGGCGTAAGCCTGCAGATTATTGTACCACACTGCCATCATTTTGGGGTCTTCCGGAATGGTCCAGACATTGAAGTGGTTCAGCTTGCCGTTGTCAATATTCTCGATCGCTGCGGGATAACGGGCGCCCGGGCCTTTCGCTTTATCGCTTTTTTCCAGGCTGCCATCCTCATTGACACCCACGCCGGGTATGAACAGCAACCCTGCTTTTTCCTCTATCGTCATTTGGGTAAGCAAGTCTTCCACCCGCTCCTCAATGGGGGTGTTAACATCCTCGTAGGCGTCCAGCTTGCCGTTTTTGTTGAGGTCGCGGAAGGTTGTGCCATCGGCTTCTGCTTTGAGGGTTGTTTTTTCAAGGGCTAGTGCGGGGATAGTCTTTTCTAATGTGGCCGGTTCAGACTGGCAGCCCCAGATGGCCGCTATGGTTAGCAGCAGGGCGTAGTTTAGGAATACTTTCATGGTCATTGCTTATTCGTTTATAAAAATTAAGGGGACAAATTCGGTCAGATAACGCCGCCAGTTGGCCCAGGTATGCCCGCCTGCTGTTTCCAGGTAGGTATGCTCCATACCCAGTTTATCCAGCAGCTTTCGGTGTTGCTGCCCCCCCTGGTACAGTACAGGAAAATCCTCCTCTCCGATAGCGATCCAGTAGAGGGCGTAGCCGTTTCCCTTCTGAGCAATCAGCTTCTCCTCTAAGCCTTGATAGATAGGCGAATCGGGCAAGCCTTCCGGATTGACATTCAGCGCAGCAGAAAACAAGCCAATATAATTGAATGTATTTGGGTAATTGAGAGATATATATGCAGTGTGGTGCCCGCCCATCGAAAGTCCGGCTATGGCTCTGCCCTCTTTGGTGCCGAGGGTCCGGTAGTTGGATTCCACAAAGTTCATGATGTCGCCGAAGGTCTTTTCAAACTGACCGTCCATCGTATTTGGCAGCATGAAGGTTGGCTGTACAAAGCCTGCACTGCCATTGCCCGGCGCAGCTTCCTGAGCCACATTCCCATTGGGCATCACGACGATCATCGGCTTCGCTTTACCCGCAGCGATGAGGTTGTCCATGATCTGAGCCACCCGACCTGAACCCAGCCAGGCTTCCTCGTCCCCGCCAATTCCGTGGAGCAGGTAGAGTACGGGATAATCCCTGGTGCTGCGCTCGTAGCCCGGAGGCGTGTAAACCGACAGGCGGCGTTTTTTGTCATTCCCCGGAGAGTCGTACCAGCGATAGGCGACGCTCCCATGCGGTACATCTCGTACTTTGTAATCATCCGCCCGACCACCTTCTAAAAGGAATACGTTAGAAATCGACGCTACATCCCGGATTACATGAGCATTGGCCGGATCAATAGCCCGCACACCATCGATGGTAAAGCTGTAGCGGTAAAAACCAGGTTCCAATACCTGCGTGGTGTGAACCCAGAGACTGTCTCCCTGTTTTTGCATAAGCTGGAATGACGACGCGGACATCCAGCTTCCGCTAATGGATACTTCATTGGCCTCTGGCCCCATCAGGCGGAAGATGACCGTGCCATCTTCGTTGATTTCGGGAGAGACAATCGCTGCGCGCTGGAAAATATCCTGCTGCCCCTGCAGGCTGATGGATAGTCCGGCCAGTATTAAGCAAAGTGCTATTTTTTTCATGGCATGCAGTTTTTATTGGGCTGTATAAACTTCATCCGTCACCGGTTCCATCCAGTTGACGACGCCTTTTTCGGTATTGGGCACAATGTACAGCTGTTGAAAGCCGGTCTCCTCGCTCGCGCCGTGCCAGTGCTTTACATTGGGCGGGCATTGTACCACATCCCCCTTGCGGAGGGTCTCGCGGGGCTGCCCTTCGATTTGGTGGTAGCCTACCCCATCGGTGATGATGAGGATTTGTCCGGCCGGATGGGTATGCCAGTTGCTTCTCGCGCCTGGCTCAAAATACACATTTCCCACCAGGGTGGTGTAAGTAGAGTCCATGGGCACCAGCCCATAGTTGTAGGCATTGCCGGTGAAGAGCTCAGCCGGGCCCTTTTGCCCTTTCGGGAAAATGGCATTCAGCGTATCGGAAGATTCAGGCTCGTCCGCCGGTTGTGCACAGGAAACGAGCAGGAAAGTGGTGAAGCAAAAAAACAAAATAAGAGGTCTCATAAAGCTATAATTTTGGATTCAACCAATAAGTCAGTTTCAAATTGAGGGAGCGGAATTTCGGGCTCCAGCTATTGGGAAAGTAATTATCGTTGTAGACCAGGAACAAATCAGACAAGGGGGCAAAACGCCACTGCAGGCGGGAGTTCACGCCGATATTGTCCCGCTGATTGCTGTACTGAATGGTAGTCGTCCAGAAGATAGAGCGGGAGAAGGTCACCTCTGCCCGGGGCGTGAGCAGCCAGAAGTCGGCATCCGGTATGTCGCCGGGCAAGCGGATCCGGTCATACTGCGCATCGATGCTAAAGCTGGCAAAGGGTTGCAAACGGTAGCCGAGGGTCAGCCCGTAGGAAGTGTAATTGCCGTTGAAAAACTGCCCCTGCGTAGTAGACAAGGCGTAGGTGAAGGGGCTTGTGATATTGGAGGTATAGGTCGCCTCCAGTTGGTTAAAGTCATAGCCGGTATTACCGGGAATAGGGCTGCCTTCCTTACCCGTAGGATTGAAATCATCGGCCAGGAAGATGAACTGATCGAGATACCGCATCCTTAGGTTGGACTGATCGCGGAACTCTATGGTGTACTCCGGGCGCCAAAGTTGATCGGTTCGCTTGTAGTTCAGCCCTGGTCGCCAGAAGGTAAGGGAGACGAAGCGCAGCACATGCTTGTTGACAATGCCGCTCCTGGGGTAGAAGGTGCGCCCGCCGCCCATGCCGTACTTGATGATGTCTTTGCGGGGGATAAAGCCAAGGTCGGATTGGAAGCCTTCGTCCACGTAAACGATGTCCGCCGTAAAATTCCAGAAGCGGTCATCATAGGTGACGGTTGCCTGGGAGGAGAGATTACCCTTTGTATCGTCCGGCTGCAGGGATTGATGCACGTAAAACTTCCCTGTCCAGCGGTTGTCTTTAGATGCCAGGTTGTAATCGATGCCGTACACCCGGTTGTACCGCTCCTCCGGCGATTGAAATTCGTAATCCCCCACTGTTTCCCGGTTGATGAAAAAGGCACCGATATTGGAACGGGCGGAGACTTTGCGCTGAAGCGCCAGCATAGTGTTGTTGTTGGAAGGAATTTCATTGGGGCGGTCTTCACCGGTTTGGATACTCAGGAAGCCCAGGCGCCAGTTTTCGTCCAGCTTGCCGCTCAGGCGTGCTCCGCCGATGATGCGATTTTGGATGAGGTTGCCTGCCGTATCCCGGGCCAGTCCGATGCGGCGGGAGAAGAAAGGCGAAGCATCATTGTAAATGCTGCCATAGGAATTAAACAGGTCACTGTTGTCGATAAAGAACTGCCGGCGCTCTGGCAGCAGGACCTCGAAGCGGGTCAGATTGGTGAAAATGGCGTCCACTTCGACATTGGAAAAGTCTGGGTTGACAGTAATGTCCAGGTTCATGCCATTGCCAATGGACAACTTTGCATCACCGCCTATTTTAAGGGACACATCTGAGGTGCCCGCCGCACCATCCTGCTGTCCCAGTGTGTTGATGTAGGGAATGACCGCGAAGGGCGTACGGGATTTGCCCAGAGGCTCCTCGAATTCCAAATCGCCCATAAAAGCCAGATTGGACAGCAACTGATTCTGTGGCACCCGCGCCCAGGCACTATGCTCCTGCGCCTGATAGTCGAACCGGTAGGCCTGAAACCGCCACCGCCGCTCGCCTTCCGGGAATTTCATGGAAGTCAGCGGAATGATCATTTCAGCGGTGAAGTAACCCTCGAAGCGTTGAACCTCCGCCCGCCATTTCATATCCCAGGCGGGATTGAAGCCCCTTGATATGCCCCCTTCCGAGATCAGTACCTCCCGTTGTACACCGTAGGGCGTGACCCCAAACAGGAAAGCATTCGCCCCATCGCTAAAGGTATCGAAGAGGACTGAGACGTTATCATTGCTCGCTCCGCTAAAATCGCGTTGCAGACTTGTGGCGACGTAGTTATCCGCAGCAGAAACGGCATAGATGCCCACGTAGATATTTTCATCATCGTACAAGATTTTCACCTGCGTGGATTGACGGGCGCGCAGAGAGTCGGATGGAAAGTACTGCCAGAAGCCAGTGATTTGATCCGCTCTTTCCCAAACGGCCTCCTCCAGTGCTCCGTCCAGGGTGATGGCCTCGCTAATCTGGCGGACCTGCAGGGTACCGGGGTGGTCCTGTGCAAAGCTTTTTAGAAACGCCAATACAAGCAATGAAAAAAGGAAATGCCGTTTCATAAGGCTGTACCTATTGGTTCGATAGTCCAAAGGTCAGGGGAAAGGGGCTTAGTGCCTTATGCTTGCCAAACGGATAGTTACGAAAATCAAACAACTGCCCCTGACCGGAAGCCCGAAGGCGGCAGTTGCATGTGCTTTTTGAAGAAATTACTAAAATGGGTGACCTCTCGGAAGCCCAGCGCAAAGGCAATATCGGAAATGCTCCAGTCCGTATGCCGCAGCAGTACCTTGGACTCCTGCACGATGCGGTCGGCGATCACTTCAGAGGTGGTCTTGCTCATGGTGGATTTCACGGCGCGGTTGAGGCTGTTGACGTGCACATTGAGCTGTTCTGCAAATTCGGAAGGGGCGCGCAGTGCAATCTCCGGATGCTGCTCGTCGAGGGGGAATTGCCGCTCCAGCAGCTCGGTGAATAAACGGGATATCCGGTAGGCCGCATCCACAGAATGCCGCTGTATGGAAGTGGAAGGCTCCAGCTTTAGCCCGTAGTGGATCAGGTCGAGCACGCGGTTGCGGACCACATCAAATTTGTACTTGTACACGGAGTTGAACTCCTGCTCCATCTCCTCAAAAACCTGCTGCACTTCCGCAGCCTGTTCGTCCGTCAGCTCAAAGATGTGGTTGCCCCCGGGCTGAAATATCTCATAATCTGCCAACTGATGGAAGTTATGGAAGAATGGGGTATTGAAGATGCAGTACACCCCATCGAACATCTTATCCAGATGCTCCCATTTGTAAGGAATGAGGGGGTTAGAAAATGCCAGGGCCTTTTGTTGAATTTGGTACACTTTGTCCGCGTAGTACACCTGACTATTGCCCTTGAGCAGCATGATCTTGTAGAAATCGCGGCGGCGGTACGGCACAGAAGTCCGCTGCCCCTCCCGGAAAGGCGCTATGTGAAAGATATTGAAATGGCCAATGCCCTCCTCCACTTCTTCCGGCAGCAGTTCGAACTTTCGCTTGTAGAATTCTTCCAGTGTCTCGATGGAGTCCATAGTATTAGCAATTTCATTGAAAAAACGAATCCACGCGGTTTGCATCAGTAGTCATAGTTAATGCTTTTTTGGGAAAAAGGAAAGCCGCAAGCCAAAGCGAATGCCTGCAGCTTGTTGTTACCCGCTACAGCGCCTGCGTCGTTGGCCGGAACAGTACCTCATTGATATCGACCTCTGCAGGCTGCTCAATCGCGTAAGCTACTGCCCGGGCAAAGGAATCAGCAGGGATGGCATAGTGTTGGTAGAAGCCCTGAATGCCCTCTGCGGAGGCTTCGTGGGTGATGTGGTTGGGCAGTTCCGTATCCACAGCGCCCGGAGAAATGATAGTGGTGCGTAAATTGTACGGCTTCACTTCCTGCCGCAAGCCTTCCGAAATGGCCCGCACCGCATGCTTAGTGGCACAGTACACGGAGCCGGCAGGCGTCACCTTATGACCGGCTACAGAAGAGACATTAATGATATGCCCGGATTTTTGCTGTTGCATTTGTGGTAAAACCGCAGCGATTCCGTACAGCACGCCTTTGATATTGATGTCAATCATATTGTCCCACTCTTCCAGCTTCCCGCTGTCAAGCGGGGACTGCTGCATCAGCCCGGCGTTGTTGATCAGCACATCCACCCGGCCGAACGTATCCACTGTGGTGTCTACCAAGTGCTGCACCTGCATCTTATCCGTCACATCGGTGGTCACCGCTAGGGCAGTACCGCCCTTATTGGTGATGGCTTTCGCCAAATTTTCGATTCGCTCCGAGCGCCGGGCTGCAAGTACCACGGTTGCTCCGAGCTCTGACAAATGCGTTGCCGCTGCCTCGCCGAGCCCGCTGCTTGCCCCGGTGATGATGATGACTTTCCCTTTGATATTTTCGTTCATGATATTCTCCTTTGCATTGATTTATTGCAAAGGTCAGCGAAAAGCGCAGGCAGGGTCTAATGGTTTTCAAACGGATAGTTATGAAAATCAAACAGGAGCGGTTCTAACCGCCCTAGCTCACCCGACCTCCGTATTCGTACCCTACGCCCGGGCAACTCTAACTGCACTTTTTGTCCAGTTTACCCGCCATAGCCAGGTAGTACTTAGCTTTTTCAGGCTTGTCCATTTCCATGTAGGTTTCCGCCACGCGGAGCAGCTTTGCTTTGTCTTGGAGGGTAGCCTCCTCCTTTAAGACTGTGCCGGGACTTAAGCCACTATCAGGATTGGGGGCTTACCTTTTCCAGCGAGCCCGTTAACGGTATAGTTTGGGTCATCTGGTCGCTACTGTTTGCAATAGCGTTTTACATCTTTTCAAGAAAGTACAAGCTCGTTAACACAGCCCTGATCGCCTGGTTTACTGGCTTCCTGATGATGGAGATCGTGGTAGGCAATCTTGGTGTGTTGCCATTCGGGGTTTTGGTTTATGCCATACCGATGAGTCTGGTGGAAGTGTTTGGAGCTATACTGACGACGAAGTGGTTTGGGTTTCCCAATCCTACTCCGTGTCAGCATCTACCCGGCCTTCGTGGTTTCGGCTTCGCCCAAACCACTTCGTTACGGGTATAGCTTCATTGTGCACCGCTTGTCCGGAACGGCAAAATAAAAATCGCCGGAACTGTCACACCCCACCCTCCCCGCGATCTAACCACCAAACATTCAAACGAGACTGTATGAACAAGGTAATTTTCACCGGGTTGGCTATGGCTTTTCTGGCCGCTTGCAGCCCATCCATTCAAAACACAACAGCAATGACAACAAACGCAAGACAAGCCGGCATAGTAGAAGTGACCACCTTCCAGCTTCGGGCAGGCGTGGAAGCACAGGACTTTGAAGCTGCCGCCCGTGCTATGCAGAAAGGGTTCCTGGCTCTTCAGACTGGCTTCCTTAAACGGACGCTAACCGTTTCTCAGGACGGTACCTGGACAGATATCGTCTATTGGGAAGACCAGGAAAGCGCCGAAAAAGCCATGCAAATGGCGGAACAGTCCGAGCTGGTAATGCCCTTTATGGAAAAAATTGATTTCAATTCCGTAAAAATGAACCTGACAACACCGATCTTATCTGCAGAATAAGCTTACCAGCCCCTCCGGGCCTATGTAAACCTGGCCTGGAGGGCTATTTTTAGGCAAAGCCGTTGTTATCGGATTCTAATTTTCAAAATCAGATCATAGAAAATGAGCAACCCCTTTCAACCCTCCTACCCGGACAAAGACGACCACGAACTGATTGCACTGGCACGAGAAGGCTCTAAAATTGCCCTGGAGACGCTGGTAAAAAAGCATCAGCACTACATTTACAACGTGGCGCTAAAGATGACCCTAAGCCCTTTCGACGCAGAAGACATTACTCAGGAAGTCCTCATAAAGGTCATCACCAATCTGTCGCAATTTAAGGGCAAGAGCAACTTCCGGACCTGGCTTTACCGCATCACTTTCAATCATTTCCTCAAAATGAAGAAGGTCTGGCTGGAAGACTACATTACCTCTTTTGATCAGTATGGGGATGAGCTTGCGCAAATGGAAGACACCGAGCTCTCTGCACTTGAGAAAGCCGAAATGAAAGAGTTGATCACAGAAGCCAATATCAGTTGCATGAGCGGCATGCTTTTGTGCCTCGACCGGGAGCAACGGTTGGTATATATTCTCGGTGAGATTTTCGGTGTAGACCACACGATAGGCTCGCAAATGCTGGACTTGTCCAAAGACAACTTTCGCCAAAAGCTCTCACGTGCCAGAAAAGACCTCTACCACTTCATGAACAACAAATGCGGCCTGATCAACAAGGCAAACCCCTGCCGCTGCCACCGAAAGACCCGGTCGTTCATCAAAGCAGGGTGGGTTGATCCAGACAACATGAAATACAATATTTCCTATTTGAAAAAGATTCGCGAGGAAGTCCCTCAAAAAGCCGAAGAACTGTGTGAGCTGACTGAAATAGATTATGCTGGCTTGTTCAGGGACCACCCGTTTCAAGAGAAGGCTCATGACCGGAGGTTGTTTGAGCGGATCGTCGCAGATAAAAAGATCAGGAGTTTGTTCAACTTGAATTGATGGGTGTAGGTTGGGCGCGGACTAGGCGTCGCCGTTTCCGCGGCTGTACACTTTCGCATACAGCTTCGGCATAGGGACGGAGCTGTAAAACTAACTATAGCGTACGCTTATCGGCGCTAGGCTGTTTGCTTTCCAACCGCTTAGCGCACAAGTGCAGCAGCTTCCATCGGCACCGGCGCTCCAGCTCATAGGGCTTGCGCCGACGGCTCGAATAATCCATTTGCTTTTTGCGCTGTTCGTTATACTTGCTGCGCGGGCGGGGCTGCACTAACTCTTTTAATATCAGCGCAATGCGCTCATGCAGCCACTTAGCGCTCTGCCACAGCAGTTATAGAACCGAGGAGCTCCATGGTCCCAGCTTACCCTGCGAGTGGGCATTACCAAGGGGCATCTCACATCCATTTTGTTCGCTGACACCAAAACGGCGAGCAGCTCTTGACCCTAATTATATCCGGGATTATCGCCGGACGATCGAGATAAAGCATCAACAATTACCGCCATTTTGCCCATAAGCTCCATCAGGCGGTATTGCTTTTCCCTTTGAAAATTCAGGGTCTTTAGTGTCTAAAGAAAAAGCGAAAGGGCTCCTCGTATCAGCCGGGAGTACCAAGGTGTATTCAGGCTGAGAATGTAAAAATGTTTGTTTCAAAAGTACTATTAATTTAAGGGGACTGACAGAGATCAAGTGAACAGTTTAAAAATCGAAGAGTAGAAATTGGCTTCTACTCTTCTTAACTTCTTGTAACTTAGCCAACTTACCTGTATAAGCAGTAAAAGCGATCCATGCAACGATTATTGGGGGTATTTTTTTGTGTAATAGTTGCGATAGCCGGCACCAGCCAGCAGCCTGATAACGAATTATTCTTTGACCACCTCACCATCAGTGACGGTTTGTCTCATAATACGGTGCATTGCCTGCTTCAGGATCGGTATGGCTATATATGGGCAGGCACCCAGCACGGGCTTAATAAATATGATGGCTACAACTTTGAAGTTGTTCGGTCCCTCAACGAAGAGGAAGAAAACCTGGGATTGTTCGGTGCGAAAATCACTGCCTTATATGAAGACCGCAAAGGCAATTTATGGGTGGGGACGAGTAAGAATGGCATCTACTATCGGCCGGTTCACAATGACCGATTTATCAGCCTAAATCAGGACTCTGCTTATATATTTATTGCAGACCACGAGATTACCTCATTCCTGGAAGATCGGGAAGGCCAGATCTGGATCACAACGATTGAAGGCGGGTTGCTTCAGTACACCCCTTCAGACGGTACGACCCGCCATTATACTCAAGCCAATAGCGGACTCTCCAGCGATGTCGTTTTCGATATCAAAGAAGACAAATATGGTACAATTTGGGTCGCTACAGCCGGTGGGGGGCTCAACATACTTGGTGCAGACCATCGGTTCCAGCTGAGCCACCCCATGCTCCCCAATCACCCCAATATGAGTGGTTACCGAAAAAAGCTCCTGCTGGACGATGAGTATTTATGGGTGGCCACAGAGGGGACCGGTCTGTACCGTATGGATACGAGAGATCGTACCTATCTCCACTTTGCCCCGGGTCTTGAAACGCGCTCCCTAAGCTCTAACGGCGTAAGAGATATCTGCAAAATGCCAGATGGTACTGTTTTCATTGCCACAGATGGGGGTGGGCTTAATATTTATAGTCCTGATACAGAAGAAATAACTGAATACAGGTATCAGGTAAAAAACAAAACGGGGCTGAACAGTGACGCGCTATATTGCATAGAAAAAGACCGGACGGGAAATATCTGGATCGGAACTTACAACGGAGGCATCAACATCTATAAACCCTGGAAAGTCTGGTTCAGGCAATTTGCACCGGGAATGACAGGCAGCAAAACCCTCTACAATCGCTCTATCCTTGCTCTGGCCCAAAACCATGACAGTGTAGTATGGATTGGCAGCGATGGAGGCGGACTCAACAGGCTTACCCCGGAGCACAGCCAGTTTATTATACCTCCATTCAGGCACCAGCCAAACGACAAACGCTCCATTGCCGGAAATGTAGTGAAAGCGCTATTTGAGGATAGCAGAAACCGGCTCTGGGTAGGCTTATTCGGAGCAGGGCTTGATCGTTATAAGCCAGAAAGTCAAACCTTTGAGCATATACTTGGACCGCCTTACAGCGTCTGGTCCATTACGGAACGCCAAAACGGTGAACTGTGGGCGGGCACTATGGGGGAAGGCATTGTGGTACTAAATCCAGAAACCCTTGAAACCGATTACCTTCGTCATGACCCCAGCAACCCTAAAAGCCTGGCGGATCTCAATGTCATGGCCGTTTACGCAGACCAAAGCGATCAGGTTTGGGTAGGCACGATTGATCAGGGGCTTGACCGCTGGGTGGAGAGCCGCAAGGAATTTGAGCACTTTCGCTATAACCCTGAAGACCCCTATTCAATCAGTAACAATGCCATACGTAGCATTTTTGAAGATAGCCAGGGCAATATTTGGATCGGGACAGAGGGGGGAGGGCTCAACCAATGGTTGGGCGATGGCCGGTTTAAGCGGATAGGGCAAAGTGAAGGGTTAGTAGCCAATAGCGTTATGGGGATTACTGAAGATGAAGTGGGCATGATCTGGGTTACTACTTTTGAGGGTATCAGCCGCCTCGACCCTGAAACTATGGACATTCAAAACTTTGACTTCCGTACGCACCAGAATGCCAATCAGTTCAATCAGTCTGCCCTGCTCGCAGCAAATGACGGACGGCTCTTCTTCGGGGGCACTAATGGGCTCAATACCATACAAACGAGCCAGTTGAATACCGAAGCTTTTGCTGGCACCGTCATCCTGACCGATTTTAAAATATTCAATCAGACGATCAAAGCCGGGCAAACCTTAGATGGCCGGGTGATCCTGGAGCGCCCTATCGAAGAAGCAGAACACATTCAACTCAGCTATCTCGATAAATCCTTCTCATTCAGCTTTTCTGCTATTGATTATACCAATCCAAAGGATTATCAATACGCCTTTATCATGCAGGGCTTTGATGAGCAATGGCAGGAAACAGAAGCCGGCCAAAACCGGGTAAGCTATACCAATTTAGACCCGGGCGATTACACTTTCAAGGTAAAGTATCAGGAGCAGATGGCTTCCATTAATGTGCATATTCAACCTCCTTTTTGGCAAACCTCTTGGTTTCGTGTATTAATGGCCCTTTCAATTATCTGCTTGGCAGCTATTGGCATTTATCTCATCCTGAAACGTAAGGAGGCTGTTCATAACAGAGCGCTCCTAAGGTTGAAAAATGAGAAAATGGCGGCTGAGATAGAGGCTAAGACCTCCAAGCTCATGTTCTCAACGGTACAGATGGCCCACAAGAACGAAATGCTCACCGGGCTAAAAGATGATCTGCTGAAATTGCAGCAGCAATCCGGTGCTCCGCTTGGCGGTGTGGTAAGGAAACTTGATGCCGAGCTTCGCAACGAAGACCACTGGAAAGATTTTGATATCTACTTCAATCAGGTAGATCAGGACTTTTTCCAGTCCCTGCTCGCCAAACATCCCGCACTGACCCAAAATGACTTGCGGCTGTGCTCCCTGATCCGCATCAATCTGAGCACAAAGGAAATTGCTTTTCTGCTCAATATATCGACCCGGGCAGTGGAGCAGGGCCGCTACCGGCTTAAAAAAAGACTGGAATTGGGCAAAGAAGAGGACCTTAACAAGTATATCACCGGGTTTAAAACAACAGACTAAACCTACACTTCTGCTTTTCAGTACATTACAAACCCTTAAAACACGGCGTTCTTACAAGATAATATTGCCTGTAGTAGGTTTGTCGTAGTGTAAAATTGCGGAAAATGGATAGGCTTTTGGATCATTGGGCTTCAGAAAGTGAAAAAACAAACCACGATTATGAAGCAAAATACCATACTCTATCAATTTGTCATTTTGGTGCTATTGATGTTGGCCTCAGCCCATCTGAATGCACAAACCAGAATCAGCGGGGTCATCACGGATGCCGATTCGGATGATCCGCTAATCGGAGCCAACGTCCTGGTTGTCGGAACAGCAAATGGTACAATTGCCGATATCAACGGGGCCTACGTGCTAGTGGTCAGTGATACCGCCAGGCAATTACGTTTCTCTTACACCGGCTATGCTGATCAAACCATTGATATTGACGGAAAGACCGTAATTGACATAGCCTTAACTTCAGGGGAGACATTGGAGGAAGTGGTGGTGGTTGGCTACGGCCGTCAATCCAAAGCAAAGCTGACCTCAGCTGTTTCCACTGTGGATGAAGAAACTCTGAAAAAGCTGCCGGTGGCTAATGTCAGTAATGGACTGGAAGGCCTGGCGGCAGGCTTGTTTGTGCGTCAGGGCAGCGGAGAGCCCGGCTTTAGCGGGTCCTCTTTTGAGGTGCGTAATTTCGGTAGCGCCTTGGTCATAGTAGATGGGTCTCCGGGCAATATTGATGAGCTCGCCCCCAATGAGATCGAAAGCATTACCGTTCTGAAAGATGCAGCCGCAGCCTCCGTATACGGGGTACAGGGGGGCAACGGCGTGGTCCTTGTCACCACCCGGCGAGGCACGATGGGAAAACCCAAACTGAGCTATGACAATCAGTTTACCTTTACGTCATTTACCTCCTATCCAGACTTTCTCAATTCCGCTCAGCGCGCTACCGTGCTCAATGAAGGGCTGTTGAATGCAGGGCAGGCTCCATTTTATACAGAAGACGAAGTGGAGACCTTCCGTTCGGGGTCTGATCCTATCAACTATCCCGATACAGATTGGAAAGCCCTGATGTTTAACGACTACGGCTTTCAGCAGCGCCACAACCTCAACCTTAATGGCGGTAGCGAAAAAGTAAGGTACTTTGTATCTGCCAGTTTTCTGGACCAGGGCTCCAACTACACGGAGGACGTCCTCGGGTATCAGCAGTTCAACCTACGGTCAAACATCAATGCCAATATCACCGACAATCTGATACTGGATTTCAGGCTGGCCGGGCGGCGCAGGCTCAATGAGGCCCCCGCGTATTCAGCGTTCAATATTTTCCGGGAATTAAGCCGTGCCCTTCCAACCGATCTGGCTTACTATCCAGATGGCACCCCCGCGCGCCCCAGCTTCAGCCCCAACCATATCCTTGAAGGCATTCGCGACTTCAACGCCGGCTACTACCGGGCCCGGAACAACAATATCGATACGAAGCTGTCCCTGCAATGGGATGTCAATCAAGTACCCGGCCTTAGCATCAAGTCTTATGGCTCCCTGGTCTACAATACCAACTTCGCCAAGGAATGGGGCAAAAGCTATGAGCTCTACACCCTGAACCGCCAAACCGGGGAGTACGATGCTTTTACGGCCAGCCCGGAAGGCTCATTTAGCGAAACCGTGCTGACGCAGTCCACTGGGTTTAACAACCACTATGTCGTGCAGCAGTCCATCAACTACGACAGGCAGTTTGGGCAGCATAGCGTTTCGGCTCTTTTACTCGGGGAGCTGCAAAATAACAGTGGACAAAACTTCTTTGGCCGGCGGCAGGATTTTCAGTCTACCCTTATTGATCAACTTTTTGCCGGATCGAATGAAAATAAGGATGCCAACGGTGGGGAGTACCGGGAGAACCGTTTGGGCCTGGTAGGCCGCCTGAGCTATGATTATAAGGCAAAATACCTGATAGAGTCTTCTTTCCGCTATGACGGTTCTTCGCGTTTTGCCCCCGGCCGGGAGTGGGGTTTCTTCCCTTCGGTCTCCGCAGGCTGGCGATTATCAGAGGAAGGCTTCTTTGACGGGGCCAGGGGCGTTATTCAAAACCTAAAACTCCGTGCTTCTGTGGGCACAGCTGGCAATGATGGCACCGGGGCGTATCAATGGCTGTCCGGATTTGTCTACGATGGTTTTTTTGCCATCAACGAAACTGCCATTCCCACCATCAACAATACGGCTTTGCCCAACGAAGACCTGACCTGGGAAACACTGACTACTTATGATGTCGGTTTCGATGCCGCTTTTCTGGACAATAGCCTGACGGTATCCTTCGATTATTTTTACCGCGACCGGACTGATGTACTGGCCTTTGCTTCTGGCAGTGTGCCAAGTACCCTGGGGGTTGGTCTGGCTGCCCAAAATTTGCACGCCTACTCCAATGAAGGCTTTGAGGTATCCCTCAATTACAATAAAAAGGTAAACCGGGACCTCACACTGGGTGCCATGCTCAACTTTTCCCGCGCCAGGGAAACGGCAGTATTCATTGACGAGGCCTTCTTTGAAGATCCTTTTATGCGGCAAAACCTAACGGTAACAGGTGGTTTTACTAACCTTCGAAGAGGCTATATCTCAGATGGGCTGTTCCAAACACAGGAAGAGATTAACCAAAGCCCCATACAAGACGGCAACGAGAATAATAGCCTTCAACCCGGAGATGTCAAATACGTAGACCTTAACGGCGATAACATTATTGATGTCCGTGACCAAAGGGTATTTGGTGATGGCGATAAGCCCGCGTTGAACTATTCCCTCAATCTATCGGCCAGCTATAAAAACTTCGATTGCTCTGTGCTGCTCACTGGTGCTGCCGGTTACGATATCTATATTGATGGTGAAGCACAAAGCCCTCTGCGAAACGGCTTCAATGGTTACACCTACCAGATGGACTACTGGACGCCCGAAAACACAGATGCAGCATATCCGCGCATTACCGATGGAGGCTTTAACGACAACAACTACCGATATTCAGATTTTTGGATGCGCGACGGCCGCCACATTCGCCTGAGGAACGTCAACTTAAGCTACTCCATTCCCAAATTGCTCCTTGAAAGGCTCAGAGGATTTGACGAAGTCCGGTTATTCGTAACCGGTCATAATTTGTTCGTCCTGAAAAACTTTGAGGAAGAGTTTGATCCACAGATGCAATCTTCCGTGGGCTGGTACTATCCTCAGCTTCGGTCCTTCACCTGTGGAATCAATCTGACACTTTAAAACTTAACCAAAATGAACCGCAATACTTTTCTACTCCTACTGCTTACTTTATTTTTTGTTGGCTGTAGTGACGATTACCTGAATCAGCCCCCGCTAGACCGGATCACCGACAGTGACGTCTGGAGAGATCAGGCACTAATGGATGCTTACATCTATAAGATCTACGACGACATGCCATGGGATTACCTTAAAGACTTTGGGGGCGGTGCCGGATTTGGCGCTCACCGGGAAATTCTTTCTGACCTGGCACGCAGTACTTATGCATGGACTCCAGCCTCCAATACTTTCCGGCCCGGCAACTGGGGGACTGCCAACAATACCTGGCCATTGGACTGGTGGGGGTATTTTAACATCTGGAAAATCAACTACGCGCTTCAAAACATCGAAGCCGTGGGCCAGGATGTCCTCACCCTGGAAGAGCGGGACCACCGCTTAGGCGAGCTGTACTTCATGCGGGCATACTGTTATTTTGCAATGGCGAAACGCTACGGTGGCGTACCCATCATTCTGGAGCCTCAAGACCCCAATACCACCCCGGAGGAAGAATACTTCCCGGAGCGGGATACAGAACAAGCTGTATACGATCAGGTTTTGTCGGACGCACAGTTGGCATTTGAACTGCTGCCCCACCGCTGGAATGGGCTGAAAGGTCGGGCTGGAAAATGGGCGGCAAAAGCATTGGAATCCCGCGCAGCACTATATGCAGGGAGCATTGCCAAATATGGCACTTATGAAATGGACGGCCTGGTAGGCCTGCCGTCCTCTGATGCCGATGCTTATTATCAGCAGGCGCTGGATGCCTCAGCGGAAATCATCAGTAACAGTGGGCATACCCTTTTTAACCAATACCCGGACCCTGCCGAAAATTACTACCGCCTGTTCGTTGATGAAACCGAAGATGAGGCCATCTTTGTAAAAGTTTGGCTCCCTTTCGAAAAAGGGCACTCCTATGACTTGTACAACACACCATACAGCTACCGGGTCGACTGGGGCTCAAGCATGTCCCCATCCAAACAACTGATGGACAGCTACGAAATGCTGAGCACCGGGCTCCTGCCTGATGAGGAAGGTTCAGGGTACGACCCTCAGGCTCCATTTGACAACCGCGACCCCCGCTTCAAAGGGACGCTGCTCACCGATAACGATGTATTCCAGGGTTCCCGCATTGAGACCTGGTATGCTACCGAAAGAAATGGCGAGCTCGACACCAATACTGGCACGGGTAAAGGCAAAGATGGTATGGGGATCCACCCCGATGCCACAAAGACCGGAGCTTATGTAAGAAAATACCTGAATGATGGCTCCTCTCCGCTCCTCATTCAACAATACTACTCGGGACAGGACTGCATCATCTTCCGGCTGGGAGAGATCTACCTAAATGCTGCTGAGGCAGCTATTGAGCTCGGGCTGGAGGAAGAAGCTCGAGAGTATATTGAGCCCATCCGTACGCGTGCTGGCCTGCAGCAACACCTCCGTCTGGAGCCTTACTCAGGGCTTGAACTTAGAGACCGTATCCGAAACGAAAGGAAAATTGAGTTGGCCTTCGAAGACCAGCGATACTGGGATGTAAAGCGCTGGCGTATTGCAGAGGAAGCGCTGAGTGTCCAAATTATGGGCATACGCTCACTGCGCCATGTGGATGATCAGGGACAGGAGACCTTCACTTATGAGACCATTGTAGCCGAATCTCAAAAGATGAACTTTTTCCCCCGCCATTACTACTTCCCCATCGGACAAGACCGGGTGAACAACAACCCCAAGCTCATCGAGAACCCTGGCTACTAACCGGTAGGGATAGGTTTTTGTAAACTAAAAAATGTAACAGCATGATCAAAGCAATAAAATTTCAACACGGGCTTCTATCACTCTTTGCGCTGCTGTTTTTGGCAGGCTGTAACAATGATGATGACTCTGTAGCTGTCCTGCCTCCGGACAGCGAACAGGCCGCATTCACCTACACCCCCGACCCTGAAAAACCCAACACTGTGACCTTCGCTGCTTCCCCTGAGGTAGAAACCTGGTACACGCACTGGTCATTTGGTGATAACACGGCTGCTGAAGGAATGGAAGCTACCAAGACCTACCCACTCAGCGGAGAGTACGAGGTGCGGTTTAAAATATTTACCGAGGGCGGTACGGCAGAAAGCTTCCAAACGGTTTCAATTGAATCAGACCTCCTGGGACCTAACCTGATTCAAAACGGGGAATTCGAAGGAAGTGATTCCTGGACTATACTACCTATCTCAGATGGCGTAGAAGTCGCGTTCGAAAATGGGGCTGCATCCTGGTCCGGTGGTGGCTGGGGACAGCAGGGTGTCTACCAGGCTATTGAGGTGGAAGCCAATCAGGTGTACCAAATCAATATGGAGGTCACTTGCAACGGGCTAAGTGATTCCTGGTTTGAAGTGTATGCAGGAAAAACAGTGCCCACCCCAGGCAACGACTATACCGACGGCGGTATCCGGCTTGGCTTAAATACCTGGGAAGGCTGCGGTGGCGAACCGTTTGAAGGCCTATTCACGGCTTACAGCTGTAGCGGGGAAGATGGTACGTTCCAGTTTCCGGAAGGCGGCACGGTATACCTCGTTATCCGAGGGGGAGGAGCAGATTATGGCATCAATGGCGTAACTATAGACAATGTATCCGTACGTCAACTTTAAGGGGCTGAGCCAAAATGCGGCAGCCGTTGATGTTTTTCGGGCCTTAGCTTGGAATTTGGCCTAGCGCTGCGCAGGGGTGGCCGAAGGCCAGACCCGACGCCTGAAGGGCGAGGGGCCGAGCGGATAGCGAGCCCCGTAGCATAGCGGCACCTGCCCTCAGGCAGGGGCAGGCCCCAAAAGGTGCATCAGTCAACGGTTAAAAAACAGTACAATGATTTATCACAACAGGAGGAGCCATGAGGCCTCTGGATTATGGTTTCCCTGCTCCTGCCATGCCATTGCGCACCGGATGCAGCATACCGGAACGGCTAATGGCTTGTTCATCATTTATCAATCAAACCAAGTAAAATGAAAAAACTAGTACTTACAGCATTCTTATCGGCAGCACTGACTGCAGCCCTGACCGCGCAGGTCAATATCACCATTGAGCTCAACACAGCCACCATTGACATGATTGACCCCGGAGGGCTTTATATAGCAGGTGGAAGCGGTTTTGGCTCGCCTGGAGATAATGAGCTAACGGATCCGGATGGTGATGGCATTTATAGCATTACCCTACAGCGGGAGGTCGGCTTTTCCAGCTTCTACACCTTTACAAATGGCAACTGCGGGGACTACAGCTGCAAGGAAAACATCGCCGGGCTACCCTGTAGCGATCCTGCCAACTTCAATGACCGATTCCTGCCACCCGTATCTGCGGATACCACCATTCTTGCTTGCTTCGGCACCTGTGACAGCGATGGAAGCTGTACTATTGTTACGGACTCCATCGATATCACTTTCCATCTGAACACGGAAAATATCGAGATGATTGACCCCTCGGGTATCTTCCTGGCAGGTGGTAACAATTTCGGTTTTCCGGGCGACAATCCAATGATCGACCCCGATGGCGATGGCATTTACACCATTACCATGCGCAGGCCAATGGGTTTTGCCAGCTACTACACCTTTACAAATGGTGCTTGTGGCGACTGGTCCTGTAAGGAAAACCTGGAGGGGCTGCCCTGTGGTGACCCCGACAGCTTCAATGATCGGTTTCTGCCAGCGACCCAATCGGATACCACAATCATGGCTTGCTTTGGCAACTGTGCGAGTGATGGCTCCTGCCAGGTTACCAGTACAAACGGAGTAACTGTGGATAAAACGCTTTTTGAGTTGTACCCCACTTTGGCAGCAGGTTTTACGCAGCTGGCCTTTAGTGAGCAGGCTGCATCAATGGAGAAAAATGTACAGGTCGTTAGCGTGGCAGGGCAAGTGATGGAAACGCTCAACACCGCGCACCAAGCTTTCTACCAAATAAACACCACTGACTATGCCACAGGCCTGTACTATGTACGCGTCAATACAGCAACCGCTACCTATACCCGTAAATTTATCGTACAGCGCTAACGCAAACTATTGAATTGAGCTTTAGAACCAGGATGGTTATTCGCCATTAGCCACTCTCAGGGATATGGCGAATAACCTCCTTTACGTGAACTATTTAATTATCAGGCCTTCATAAAACTTACTTCCCAATGAATCTTAAATTAACCTCCTTTGCCCTTTGCTTTTTTTGCCTCACCCTGCTCAGCCCAATGGCCGGACAGCACCTGCTGAGGACACATGGACAAGCCATCGTCAATGAGAACCAAGACACTATACTCCTCCGTGGCATGGGGCTCGGCGGATGGATGATACAGGAGGGGTATATGTTACAAACTTCAGGTTTTGCAAATCCGCAGCATGAGATCAGAGCGGCTATCGAAGCCCTCATTGGGGAAGAACAAACCGACTTGTTTTATGAAGCATGGCTGGCCAACCACGTCCGAAAATCAGATATTGATTCTCTAAAATCCTGGGGTTTCAACTCCATCCGGTTGCCTATGCACTACAATCTATTTACGCTGCCTATTGAAGAAGAGCCAATACCCGGCGAGCAGACCTGGCTGGACAAAGGCTTTGAACTGACCGATAGTGTCATTTCATGGTGTGCTCAGAACGAGATGTACGTTATCTTGGACTTGCATGCCGCGCCGGGAGGGCAGGGGCAGGACGCTGCAATTAGTGACTATGACCCTACCAAACCTTCTCTTTGGGAAAGCAAAGACAACCGCGACAAAATGGTCGCATTATGGAAAAAGATAGCGGAGCGATACGCTGACGAACAATGGGTGGCCGGTTATGACCTCCTCAACGAGCCCAACTGGGAGCTACCAGGTAATGTACTCCTGCGGGAGCTTTACGAAGAAGCCACAGATAGTATTCGCACCGTGGATACCACTCACATGCTCATCATTGAGGGCAACTGGTGGGCCAATGATTTTACGGGCCTTACACCACCGTGGGATGACAATATCGTTTATTCTCCTCATAAGTACTGGTCAAATAATGATGTAGCGACTATGCAGTGGGTGCTGGATATCCGGAACACTTATAACGTCCCACTCTACCTTGGAGAGAGTGGAGAAAACTCTAATGTATGGTTCCGGGATGCCATCCAACTTCTGGAAGACCTGGGCATTGGCTGGGCCTGGTGGCCTATGAAAAAAATTGAATCCATTTCCGGTCCTCTTTCAGTGGTCAAAACCGAGGAATACCAATCACTGCTGGATTATTGGAACGGTAATGGCCCTGCCCCTGATCCGGCATTTGCAGCAGCCACACTTATGGAAATCACTGAAGGGCTGAAAACGGAAAACTGTATACTTCAGCAAGATGTCATTGACGCCATGTTCAGGCAGGTGCGCTCTGATGAAACGGTACCTTACCATCAGCCGCATACCATACCCGGAGTTATCCACGCCACTGACTTTGATATGGGGGTCGTTGGGGAAGCTTACTACGACAAAGTAGTTGCCAACTACCATGTATCCACCGGCAACTACACGGCCTGGAATAATGGCTGGGCTTACCGAAACGATGGCGTGGATATTGAACCCTGCTCAGATACCCTCAATACGAATGGGTTTCATATTGGTTTTACGGAAACAGGGGAATGGATGCAGTACGAGTCGGATGTAATGGAAAGCGGCGTATATGACATCCACCTGAGAGTCGCTTCCGGTGGCTCCGGTGGCAGGCTGCACTTTGCTGCCGATGGCACTGCCATTACGCCAACCAGCTTCATGCCTCCAACCGGTGGATGGCAAAACTGGGAAACGGTTGTTATCCCCAATGTCATCCTTGATAGCAATGCCCAAAAAATCCGGCTTTATATTGATGCTGCCGGCTTCAACATCAGCAGCTTCGAATTCGTAGGCACAACGCTTGCTCCGGCAGAGGTGCTCACTCGGTTTATGGAAGCCTCCACTGTAGATGAGTACACCATAAAAATGAACACCAACAAAGCTATGAATGAGGCACTGCCGGCTGCGCCCAGCGGTTTTGAGATACATGTAGACGGAAATAGTGTGCCCGTTACTTCGGTGAAAATCGACCCGGACAACCATAAACAATTCCTCTTTTCGGTAGATTATCTTCTGAAATCAACAGAAGACATCCGGATATCTTACAGTGGAAGTGAGGTGATGGCTAATGATGGGGTTGCACTCAGCCCTTTTACCCTCGAAAAAGTTAAAAACAATCTCCCATTCGTTCACCAATTGCCTTGCCGGGTCGAAGCGGAAGCTTTCCGTGTGCAGCAAGGCATCGAGCTCGAAGAAACTACCGATCAAGGGGGCGGGCAGAACATTGCTTATCTTGACCCTGGTGATTATCTAGACTACGAAGTCAATATCACTACTCCGGGAGCCTATCAGGTTAGCTACCGTACGGCATCTCAATTTGGCTCCGGAGGGATAGAGCTGCAGCTCATAGATACAGCAGGAAATGCTTTCGTCATTCAGAATGCAAGTTTCACTCCAACGGGCGATTGGCAGAGCTGGTCTACAACTCAGCAAATGGCTGACCTCCCCACGGGGCGCTATACGCTCAGAGCACGAATCACTGCCGCTCCTTTCAACCTGAACTGGATAGAGTTCAACCTGGGGACTTCCTCGACTCAGGAAGAATCAGACGAGCTGGTAACTGTTTTCCCAAACCCTTCTGAGGGCACGTACCAGGTACAACTGAGTACACCGGAGAAACAAGCATTGCGCCTGCAGGTATACGCTGCAGATGGTCAGGTCATTATAAACAGGCCTCTCCCAAAAGCAGAGCACATTGAAGAAACGATATCTCTTGGTAGGCAGCCAAGCGGTTGCTACTATTTATTAATCCGGTTTTCAGATGGCACTGCCTGTTCAAAAACGCTGATCAAGCTTTAACTAGCCAACAAAAAGGGGGGGATTGCAGGGGGATTGCGGTGGGCTCTGAATGGCTCAGCACTGCTCTTGGGGACTGAGCCCATTTTGCAAGTCTGCGAAAAAACAGCCTCAGGAAAAGCCCCTTCTCAGCTTTTACGCCCCCCTTCAATAAGATGAAATCTAACTGATCACCAACATCAATTGCAATGAAGTATGTTTTAACCATGGGGGTTGTTGTCTCCTTAAACTTAACCCTCTATTTAGGGCATCAAGAAACGAAAGACAGCCATACAACCTCTGTCTGGAAGGTAGATTTCTTTGACGACTTTGATACATTCGATCCGGAAAACTGGCAGGACCAGCAGATCTGGGTAAACAATGAAACGCACTGCTATGTCCCCGATGGAGAATTCGGCACCCGGGAGGTGAGTGATGGCACATTAAAATTAAAGGTCGTCAACATCGGAGAAAAGCGCCCCTGCGACAATTTGGACAAATACGGGAAACAGCACCCCGATACAGAGTTTGTCGCTGGCCGCATCACCTCAAAAAACCGCAAAGAATTCATTAAGGGAAGATGGACTGCCAGACTGAGGCTGTGGAGCAACGGAGAAGCCAGTATGTTTCCCGCCTGGTGGATTTTGGGTGCCCAAAACAATGAGCCACCCGTTCAGGAGGAAGATGAAAATGTTTGCTGGCCTATGACCGGATCTGGTGAAATTGACATTTTCGAACACCACGGTGACCATCAAAAGGACCACTTTACCACGGGAGCGATAAAAAGCCTGGGAGAATGTGATAAAGGAGACTGGTGGAGCATGCGCAAGGGCGTTGATGCTACGCTAAACGAATATCATGAGTATGCCGTAGAATGGGAAGGCAGTGATCTGGTCTACCGCCTGGACGGCAAAGAAGTGTACCGCAATATTGGGCAAGGCGACAACTATCCGGAGCCCATGTTTGCGATTTTGAATTATGCAAAGATTACCGACTCTCCAATGGAGGGGGAGTGGACGATGGAGGTAGATTGGGTAAAGCATGAATATAAAGATTAGCCAGGCCATTCTATTACGGAAGAGCCGCGCTGATACATTTTTAGTCTCATACACTAATTTTTTGTTCTTATGGCTGGGGCTGTATATTGGACAGCCCTATGCCATGAGGGCTTTTGTGCCCTAACGCCTTCGGAGAAGGCTAGCTGAGAGAAGCGCTTCTCACAGCCATATCCAATCCAACCGCCTCATTCGCCTCTGCCGCACGGGTAGCCCTAACAATACTTTTATCCAGCTTTCTGCAAAATGATAATACCAGTTAAGCTATGCCACGAATTGACCGGGCAAGCCTGAGTAGTGGCCTCTATCTCTATCGCATCCAAACCGATGATAAAAAATACTGGCTGGCAGGTTGCTTGTCCGCTGATTTGGCAGGGGCATGACCTCTGCCTGACTAAACCCCAATTTTACCAGGGGGCATGATTCCCGTCCTTAAACACCTGATGTATGGTGAGGCACAAGCTGTCTGCTATGGGCACGGCTTGTGCTTTTCTTTAGAGAGGGGCTGTCAGAAAGGACTTGGGAAAGCGGATTGGGCTGCGCCCCTTCCGCAACTGGTGGAGATTCAAAGCCCTCCACAGCCTCCGCCTGACGGCGGTGGGCTGTTTGCATTTCAGCCACTTACGAAAGTGAACTTTCGACCTGCCTGAAATGCAAACAGCCCCTTCGCTGTCGCGAAGAGGCTGTGAAGTGCTTAGAGGTTGGGAGCGGATTCGAACCGCCGTACGAGGTTTTGCAGACCTCTGCCTAGCCACTCGGCCACCCAACCCTTTGCCGCTATATTTTTAGCGGACTGCAAATATAAAGCTTTTTTCAAAAGCACCCAGCTTTTGGGCACTAATTTTATCCTTTGTTTGAGAACACTAGAAAAACGGCGGAACGTAGCATAAAGTTTCCCTTCCGCTATTCTTTTTTAACGAACGAGGTAGATCTCTCCGGAACGCTCAATAAGGGTGCCGTCTGCCTGCTCGATACGGAGCTGATAGGCGTAGGCGCCGATATTTAAAGGCTCCGTACCACGCAGCCCGTCCCAGCCTTGATCGTAATCCTGGGATTCAAAGACGAGCCCGCCCCAGCGGTCAAATATCCGAAGGCTGTAGGCCAATGGGGTACCGAACTGGAGGTAGGGGCGAAAGATATCGTTTACGCCATCGTTATTGGGAGAAAAGGCATTGGGGACATAGACCTTGGCCGTCTGTATTGCACAGGCAAGGTTCGAGCGGCTTTGGAGGGCTATCACCGTGTCTGTACCGACTTCAACCATGGTTTCTGCCTCCACGAAGTAGCAGGCCTGAGCCTGATCCGGGTCGCTGAGGTCTACCTCATCGGCGGTAGTCAGGGTGTTGGAGTCGAAGAAGCCCAGCTCTATCGGCGCACCAGCTTCCAATCGGAAGACCCGGTAGCCCTGAAGGGTGCCCTGCCCGTTGGTGTATGGGGTCCATTCCAGGGTGTTGATGCCGTTTTGTCCCTCTGCTTGCAGCCAGATCGTTGCAGCGGTATTGGAGGTCATCTCCACACCACAGGCATCCGTGGTCAGCACCTGATAGGAGTAGGACTCAGTGGAGGGGTTGATACCCGCATCCGTGTATGTATTTTGATTGCTGAGTGGCAGAACCGGAGGCTGCGTAAGCAAACCGGCAAAATTACTATTAGCACCGGCCCGCTGCAGGGTGTAGCTGTCAATGAGTGCATTATCGTTCCAAAACCATTGGAGCTGTACTTCGCCATTCATAACGGTGGCATTGGCCATCACGAGGGTTTCCACCGGGTCGTTGATCATGGCGGTGGCGCAAACCGTATTCGACCGGGCTTGCTGATCTCCATTATTTTGAATGGCAACGATGGAAAAACAATACTCACGCCCGTTCTCAGTGGTTTCGTATTGGAATTCGGTTTCAGCCCCATCCACCGTCCCGGCCAAAGCCCAGGAAGAACTATCGGCAGCTTCGAAAATCCGGTACTCTGCCACGCCGCTATTCCATCCGATGTAAGGTGTCCAGGAAAGCGTCACATTGCGGATGCAGGGGTTGTCGAAGTCACTGGCTTCCAGCAAAATGGTCGAATGGGGTGCAGCAACAATACTTTTATTGCCGCAGGGGTCAATCGATTCAATGAAGTAGGTTTCCTGCTGAGCGCCCGGGCTTGCTCCGGTATCCAGATAAGTATTGCCGGAAAAGACGGTATCGAGGACCACCGAGCCGACTCCGTCCACTTCCCGGGAAATGATGTAGCCCACTACTTCCGGGGAAGGGCTGTTCGCCCAGTTGACGACCACGTCCCCATTCTCTACAGAGACAGACTGTAGTACCGCCGGGAGCGGAATAAGCGAATCGAGGGTATCAGAAGCCACCACCGGTTCTCCGGGGCAGTCGGCATTGGTTTGCAAGTAATAGTACCAGGTGCCGGCCCCAGGCGAATCATGGTAGAAAAAATCAGCGGCAAGATCTGTGACGGAGGCCAGAAGGGTGTAAGGCCCGTTCTCGTTTTGGCTGGCGTAGATTTCATAACTATTAACCGGGCCGCAGTTGACCACCGGCAGGTCCCAGCGCAGGGTATCGTTGCTGACGCACAAAAACCCGGGCGGGGCGATTTGCGCCGAAAGGGAGGCCCAGGGGCCAAGAAAAAGGATTATCGCTATCCATCCATATTTACTGCGCTGCTCTGATTCTTTGTTCATACTGTTCTTCAAGTTCGTTCATGGGATACCGGCGTTTAAGCGCATAACTCAACGCCATGCTCCCGCCAATTTTCTTATCGTAATAGACCAGCCCTATGCCTTCCGCATAAATTTCACGGCCGCCGTATTCCTGTTCAAAAACACCTTCCTTGTCATAAGAGAGCAACTCCCGGACGTCGAAAACCACCGCATCATGATTCTCTCCCAGTGCCTGCACCACGGTGTCTTTCAAATAACGCCGGTTTTTGACCAGCGTGAGTACCGCTCCGCTGTCCTGAGGGGGCGCCCAGCGGATTTTATATAAAAAAACACCCGAGCTGTCCGTCACTTCAAAAGGGAAGGCACTTCCCTGCAACACCTCAACGGCTGTGCGGTTCTGCTGCCCGGAGCTATCGGCCTCTTCTTCGTACAAATAAACATCCTGTACCAGCATACCGTTGCGTACCAGCTCCTCACGCACCAACTGAAGAGGCACAAGGTCATACTCGTAGTAAGTACCGGTTAGGAACACGCCCTCCTCCTGAATAAACGACCGGTAATACCAATAGGCAGGCGTAAGGGAATCCAGGTGTACCGGCTCGTATTCATAAACCAGACCGTCCTCCAGTTCCCGCAGCGGGAAGTAGTAATCACGGATGTCTTTAGGCCCGTTTTCGCGACAGGATGACAGTCCGGTGACGAAAATGACAATAAAAAGAGCTGAAACAAATAACCTCAGATCAATCATAATATGAAAAACAGGTTTTCACCGGAAAAACCCGGAAAAAGCAAAGCTTGTCTGCTATTAATCAACGCTTTTATCAACCTATAATTATTTCATTCTGTTTATTTTGTATGTGCCAAAATGGCACGGTTAAAGGTAATGGTACGATAAATGCAGAGGAAGGACCAAGATCATCCGGCTACCCGCCCAACAGATGCTCTAAACGCCGCAAATATATTTATCTTTGCGCCACAATAAAAGACTAACATTGGAAATTTTCTCATATGTTTAATGCTATAGCAAAATCCATTAAAAAAGTGTTCGGCACCAAGCAGGAGCGAGATGTCAACACGTATATGCCTGTCGTTGAAGAGGTTAACGAGGCTTTCGAAAAGCTCTCTGGCCTCTCCAACGATGAGCTGCGGAATAAGACGCAGGAATTCCGCACCCGCATCGCCGAGCACCTGGCCGGTATCGACAAAGATATTGCGGAAGCCCGGGCCGAAGCTAACGAGGAAGAGGAACTGCATCGCAAAGAAGCGCTCTTCGGAGAACTGGACGAGCTCAGAAAAGACCGTGACAAGCACCTCGAAGAAATCCTGAAGTCGATCCTACCCGAAGCTTTTGCTGTAGTCAAGGAGACTGCCCGCCGATTTTCAGCCTCCTCTGAAATACGGGTCACAGCTACCGAGCACGACCGGGATATTGCAGCGGACCCCAAGAAAGGCTACGTCTCCATCGAAGGAGATCAGGCAGTCTGGAAAAACAGCTGGATGGCTGCCGGTGGTGAAATCACCTGGAATATGGTGCACTATGACGTGCAGCTGATCGGTGGTATGGTCCTGCACGATGGCAAAGTCGCAGAGATGGCAACCGGTGAAGGTAAGACCCTCGTGGCTACCCTCCCGGCCTACCTCAATGGCTTGTCCGGGCAGGGCGTACACGTTATCACCGTGAATGATTACCTCGCCCGCCGTGACCAGGAATGGGTCGGCCCTATCTTCGAATTCCTGTTTCTTACCGTTGACTGTATCGATAAGTACCGCCCGCATTCCGACGAGCGTATCAAAGCGTACAAATGCGATATTACTTACGGTACCAATAATGAATTTGGCTTCGATTATCTACGGGACAATATGGTGCGCTCCATTGACGAGAAAGTGCAGGGCAAGCACCACTTCGTCATGATCGATGAGGTCGACTCCGTACTGATTGATGACGCCCGGACTCCCCTGATCATCTCCGGACCGGTCCCTCAGGGTAGCGAAGACCAGGAATATGTGAGCCTGCGCCCTTTTGTAGAAAAACTCATTGCTGCACAGCGCAAGCTGGCTACGGAGTACCTTGCCGAGGCCAAACGCTTGTTTAAAGAAGGGAAACTAGGCTACCAGGAAGGAGAAGCCGGGATGGCTCTCCTGCGCGCCTACCGCGCCCTGCCGAAGTACCGCCCACTGATCAAATTCCTGAGTGAGGATGGTGTAAAGGTAGCCATGCAAAAAGCTGAGAACTTCTACATGCAGGAGCAGTCCAAAAACATGCACCTTGTAGATGAGCCGCTCTACTTCACCATAGACGAAAAGAACCGCAACGTTGAGCTGACTGAATTCGGCGCAGAGTACCTCTCTCAGGGCACCTCTGACCCCGAATTCTTCATCATGCCAGATATAGCCACTTCTATGGTCGAAATCGATGATAATGATTCGATGACCGAAGAGGAAAAGCAGGAAGCCAAAACCAAACTTAGCCAGGATTTCTCGGTCAAGTCCAAGCGCCTGCACTCCATGAGCCAGCTGCTGAAAGCCTACACGCTCTTTGAGAAAGACCAGGAATACGTAGTCATGGACGGGCAGGTGAAAATCGTGGACGAGCAGACGGGCCGTATGATGGAAGGCCGCCGCTACTCTGACGGATTGCACCAGGCACTGGAAGCAAAGGAAAATGTAAAGATTGGTGATATCACCCAGACTTACGCCACCGTAACGCTACAGAACTACTTCCGGATGTACCACAAGCTATCTGGTATGACGGGTACAGCAGAGACGGAGGCCAGCGAGCTTTGGGAAATCTACAAGCTGGATGTGGCCGTCATTCCCACCAACAGGCCAATCGTCCGGGACGACCGGGAGGACCTGATCTTTAAGACCGCGCGGGAGAAGTTCAACGCAGTGATTGATGAGATCGTCAACCTGACGGAGCAGGGCCGCCCGGTACTGGTGGGTACGACCTCCGTGGAGGTATCCGAGGTCCTGAGCCGGATGCTGAAGCTCCGCCACATCAACCACAACGTACTGAACGCAAAGCAGCATCAGCGCGAGGCAGAAGTGGTTGCCGAAGCCGGTAAGCCAGGCAATGTCACCATTGCCACCAACATGGCCGGCCGGGGTACGGACATCAAAATCGGGCAGGAAGTAAAAGACAGTGGTGGTTTAGCTATTATTGGTACCGAGCGCCATGATTCCCGCCGGGTAGACCGGCAGTTGCGCGGTCGCGCCGGCCGTCAGGGCGACCCCGGTAGCTCACAGTTTTATGTGTCGCTGGAAGACAACCTCATGCGCCTCTTCCAGTCCGAGCGCATTGCCAAGCTAATGGACCGCATGGGCCACGAAGAGGGCGAGGTCATTCAGCACTCTATGGTGACCAAGTCTATTGAGCGGGCGCAGAAAAAGGTGGAAGAGAACAACTTCGGTATTCGTAAGCGGCTGCTGGAGTACGATGACGTAATGAACATTCAGCGGGAAGCGATCTACAAGAAACGCGACAATGCTCTTTCCGGTGAGCGCCTTTCCGTTGACGTCAATAATATGTTTGAGGGCATGCTCGAAAACCTGGTGGCTACCCACCGGGAAACGGGCGACTTTGAGAGTTTCCGCCGCGATGCTCTTGGCGTTCTGGGCATGGACCCCAAAATGGATGCCATCGACTTTAAGGAGGCACCCGAAACAGAAGTTAAGGAGCGGTTCCAACAACAATTCGACGAGTTCTACGACCGTAAGATGACTCAGATTACGGATGCACTGATGCCCTTCTTCATCGAGAAGCATGAGGAGAAGAATCAGATTAAGCGGATCGTGATCCCATTCAGTGATGGCCGGACAAAACCCATGGCTGTTACCGCAGACCTGGAATCTGCTATAACCACCAAAGGCAAATCAATCCGCCGGGACATTGAAAAAGCAGTCACTCTTGCCATTATTGACGAGCGATGGAAAGAACACTTGCGGTCTATGGATGAGCTTAAGGAATCTGTTCAGGCAGCTTCCTTTGAGCAAAAGGACCCGCTTGTGATCTACAAGATGGAGGCTTATAATTTGTTTGAGCAGCTCATCTTTGAAATCAACGAGCAGGTAACGTCTTATCTTTCAAGAGGTACCCTCATCTTTGCTGATGGCCGGACCCTTGAGCAGGCACGCGAGCAACGGACAGACCTTAGCAAAGTCAAAACCAACCGGTCTGCGGAGGAACGTGCGGCAAGGGCAGCTGCTGAGGGCGTGAGCCGCCAGCCCAAGCCTCAGACTGTGGTTCGCAACGAAAAGAAAGTAGGCAGAAACGAGCCTTGTCCCTGTGGCAGTGGCAAGAAGTACAAGCATTGCCATGGCAGATAAGCCTAGTTAAACCTTACTGACGAAGCCCGGAACAGCCCGCCTGATTCCGGGCTTTGTTTTATACCCTAATCCGGGTAGATTTCTGAGAAGGCAACCAGGTTTAACAATCATTCTCCGCACGAATTAGAAAGGAATGCCATCCGAAAAGGATATTTGTGATATATTGCACCGCTGAATAATTCTATCCCTGAAAGAATAAACCCTGATTACCAAGATGAACCTAAATGGTTACATTGACCATACGATCCTCAGACCTGATTGCACAATGGAAGACATTGAGCAACTGTGCCGGGAAGCCCGGCAGCATCAGTTCGCAGCTGTCTGCGTACCTCCTTTCCATGTGAAACGGGCTGCTGACCTTTGCGAAGACAGCCCCGTTGCTGTAGCTACCGTAGTTGGCTTCCCTATGGGCTATGCCTCTACTCCTTCCAAAATAGAAGAAATCAAAAGAGCAATCGATGAAGGGGCCTCCGAAATTGATGCGGTGATCAATATTTGTGCGGTGAAATCCGGCAACTGGAACTACGTCACCAATGACATCGACAGCCTGACCACAGCGACCCACCTCAAAGGCAAACAAATAAAGATTATCCTCGAAACTGCGCTGCTCACTCAGGAGGAGATCGAGCGGGTTGTTGGCATTTGCCTGGATAAAGAGGTGGAGTACCTGAAGACTTCAACCGGGTTTAATGGTGGTGGAGCTACCCTAGAGGTCGTCGAACTGCTAAAGCGCCTGGCCAACGGGAAAGCCAGGATCAAAGCTTCAGGTGGTATCCGTTCCCGCTGGGAAGCCGAGCAGTTTATTAAAGCAGGGGCGGAACGTATCGGCACATCTTCAGGAGTTGCGATCATAGGCGGGTAAAGACGGGCCGTGTTCCTCTGCACGCATCAGGGCTAACGGCACACGTAGATTTTGATGTAAGCCCGGGTCTCTGTCCATCCTGAAATCTGCGCTTAAAAAGCATAGCTTTGACCGTTCAGCTATGGCAATCGCCACTTTTAATGACTTCCCCTCGTTATAATTCCTTAATTTTAGGAACTTTGCATCAATTTCCCGCTATTGCGGCGTCGGAACATGCCTGCCAAAGGCATAGTCAATTGAATGATCAAAACGATTATAATGTTATTCAGAGTCCTGTTTTCCGCCTTCTTTATGATAGGATGCCTTGGCTTCGGGCAAGCCCAAAATGTCATTATTGAGGCAGATGAGCCTATTCAGCAGATGATGGACCGCTACGTAGAGCTCAACAAATCCCGAAACTTTGTACAAGGCTGGCGGGTACAAATCCTGGCTACGCCGGACCGGCAGCGCCTGGAGACGGTCAAGCAATCCTTCAAATACCGCTACCCGAATATCCCGGTAGACTGGGAGCACGCGAAGCCTTACTACAAGCTTCGGGCCGGCGCCTTTGAGTCCAAATTGGAAGCGATGCGGCTGAAGTATATCCTGCAACAAGACTACTCCGGGATTTATCTCGTTAAAGATGACAGGATCAGACCTTCAGAGCTTATTGGAAACTTTTAATCCTTTATGAACGCATACCGCAGACAACATCAGGGTAACCCGGAAAGTGTGATGATGTTTGGCCGCATTGACTGGCTGACCTTCTGCCTGTTCCTGGGGCTGGCGGTTATTGGATGGATGATGATCTTCTCCGTAAGCTACGAGGAGTACAGGCAAGTCGGCATGGGAGGCTTCCTGAATACATCTGCCGGTAAGCAGGCCATTTGGCTGGGCATTTGCGGGCTGGTTTTCGCCTTCATCATGCTCTTTGACCATAAGTTTTGGCAAACCTTTGCCTATCCGATCTACGGATTGTCCATGCTGATGCTGGTCCTGGTCCTGATTTTTGGGACCAACATTAAAGGCGCAACCTCCTGGTTTTCTTTCGGTGGTTTTTCCCTGCAGCCTTCCGAACTGGCCAAAGTGGGCACCTGCCTGGGCGTCTCCGCATTTCTAAGTACCTACAGCACTGACCTCCGGCATCCCAAAGCACAACTGACAGCCCTTGGGCTCATCGCGCTACCGGTCTTATTGATCATGCTACAGCCTGATGCCGGTTCAGCGCTCGTTTTCACCTCCTTCCTGGTTGTATACTTCCGCGAAGGGCTGAACCCTATCTACTATATTGTAGGAATCGTCGGAGCCACGTTGCTGATTCTGGGGTTCATATATCCTCCTGTACAGATCATCTTTGGCACCGTCTTGGCTGGTGCAGCGGTGCTTGCCTATTACTTCAGCAACAACCTAAGAAATTATGCGTGGGCAGCTATTGCCCTCCTGGCCATTGCAGCGTACAATCTGTCGGGACTGGGCTATCATTTATACCTTTTGGGCGGAGCAATCCTGTTTTTCCTGGCTTCCGGTTTCATCGCTTACCAACAGCGCAACGGCCGCATGGCTATGCTCATGGCTTTCTTTCTGATACTGGGCAGCGGGCTCGCCTTCGCTTCAAACTACGCTTTCAACTATGTGCTCAAACCGCATCAGCAGGACCGGATTAACGTCTGGCTGCAGCCCGAAAAATGCGACGAGCGGGGCTCCCTTTATAACCTGACCCAATCCAAGGCTGCCATTGGCTCCGGAGGGTTGGAAGGCAAAGGGTTTCTTAATGGCACGATGACTAAACTCAACTACGTACCGGAGCAGTCTACTGACTTCATCTTTTGTACCATAGGTGAAGAGCAGGGTTTTGTGGGCACAGCCGGTATCATTCTCCTGTATTTGCTGCTCTTGTTGCGCATAACGGTGGTTGCTGAGCGGCAAAAATCCGCTTTTGCCCGGCACTACGCCTATTGCGTTGCAGGTATTCTGTTCATCCATATTTTTATCAACATCGGCATGACCATGGGCATGACGCCGATCATCGGTATCCCCCTCCCACTGATTAGCAAGGGGGGATCGTCCCTGCTGGGCTTTACCATAATGATCAGCATTCTGCTCAAGCTAGACAAACACCGTTTCCGCCACTAAACTGATTGAATTTGTTCACGTTCCAGCTGCAACATACTGACCCAAAATCTGCGGCACGGGCAGGCCGTATAGAAACTGCGCACGGCGAGATCCAAACGCCGATTTTTATGCCGGTTGGCACCCTTGGCACCGTCAAAGGAGTCCATCAACGAGAATTAGAGTCTGATATCAGGGCTCAGATCATCCTGGGCAATACGTATCATTTGTACCTGCGCCCCGGGCTGGAGATACTGGAAAATGCAGGCGGGCTGCATGGGTTTAATGGCTGGAAGCGCCCCATGCTTACCGATAGCGGTGGCTATCAGGTCTACTCCCTGAGCGCTCAGCGCAAAATAGATGAGGAAGGGGTCACTTTCCGGTCGCATATAGATGGTTCTTCCCACACTTTTACTCCGGAGCGCGCCATCGATATTCAACGCATCATTGGTGCAGACATTATCATGGCTTTCGATGAGTGCCCGCCCTACCCCTGCGACTATGAGTATGCCAAAAACTCTATGGAGCTCACCCACCGATGGCTGGACCGCTGTGTGAAGCGCATGGCAGAGACCGGGGGCAAATACGGGTACGAACAGACGCTGTTCCCCATCGTGCAGGGCAGCACTTACCCCGACCTGCGCCGCAAATCAGCAGAGACGATTGCAGCAGCAGACCAGGCAGGCAATGCCATTGGCGGTCTTTCGGTGGGCGAACCTGCGGAAGCTATGTACGAAACCACCGATCAGGTCTGCCACATTTTGCCTAAAGACAAGCCACGTTACCTGATGGGCGTGGGCACACCGGAAAACATCCTCGAATGCATCGCTCTGGGTGTGGACATGTTTGACTGTGTGCTGCCCACCCGGAATGCCCGCCACGGTATGCTCTATACTTCAGAGGGCATTATCAACATCAAGAATGCCAAATGGAAAGACGACTTCAGCCCGGTGGATGCCAGCAACCCCTGTTATGCCAGTCAGCAATACTCCAAAGCATACCTGCGGCACCTGATGCATACCAAAGAGCTCCTGGGCCCGCAAATTGCCAGCCTGCACAATCTGAGTTTCTACCTCTGGCTTGTGGGGGAAGCCCGGCAGCACATTATTGACGGCGACTTTGCGTCCTGGAAAGAGGAGATGGTTAAACGAGTGCAAAGGAGGTTATAATTTTGTTAGTAGTGCATCTAAATACTCATCCCATGCGTTACCGAAAAGAAGCGCAGCAGATGCAGCGGGAATTCCGCTCAAAAGCGCTTTTCTTTGTTGCCAAGTCACGAACCCGGCCAGAACTATGCTAAAGAAAATCGACCTGTATCTTATTAAGAAGTTTTTGAGTACCTTCTTTTTCACGGTGCTCATCTTCACTATGATATCGGTCATTATTGACTTTAGTGAAAAAATAGAGAAATTTATCGAGAGCGAAATCACGCGCTATGAGATTTTTGTGCTCTACTACCCCGGGTTTATTATGTTTATTGCGGGGTTGCTCTGGCCACTGTACACCCTGATTGCCGTCATTTTCTTCACCTCACGCCTCGCCTACAACTCAGAAGTCATATCCATATTCAATGCCGGGATTAGCTTTCGGCGATTTATGCAACCCTATTTGGTTGCGGCAAGCTTTATTGCAATACTTCATCTGATAGGCAACCACTTTTTCATCCCGCTTGGCAACAAGAACCGGTTGGACGTCGAACATGCTTATATTTGGACGAATAACGATAAGGGCAAGACACAGGACGTGCATATGTTCGTAGCCCCCAACACCAAGGTTTACATCAACTACTACCGGAAGCGCGACAGCACCGCCCGGAAATTCCGGCTGGAGCACTTTGAGAATGGTGAATTGGTATCGCTCCTTAAAGCCAATACCGCTGAATGGGTTGGCCCACCTAATCAGTGGCGGCTGCGCAACTATGAAGTCCGCACTTTCAATGGCATGGCAGAGGAACTCATCCTCGGGCGGGGAGAGACCCTCGATACTGCGATCAACCTAACACCGGCTGACTTTGTGGACTATAAAGAGCAGCATATGATGATGACTTCCCGGCAACTGCTCGACTATATAGCCAAGCAGGAAGCCCGCGGAGTGGGCAATACTAAGAAGTACGAAATCGAATTTCACAGGAGGACTGCCGAGCCCTTCACTATTTTTATCCTCACCGTTATCGGTATGGCTATTGCTGCGCGTAAAGTAAGGGGCGGCATTGGGCTTCATCTGGCTATGGGGGTTGGCATAGGGGCACTGTTCATTTTCTTTTCCCGCTTTGCTGTTGTATTTGCAGCCGGTCAGCTCATTCCGGTGATTGTGGGCATTTGGCTGCCCAACCTGGTCTTTGGCGCAGTTGCCATTTATTTGGTCCGAAATGCTCAAAAGTAAGGTTTAACAAAAGTTTATTTTCTGTTTAACTTTAGGGTAGGCATCGTTCTACACCAGACTTTTTCGTGCCGCTTAAAGTCCCGAATGTTGAACAAAAGTATGAAAACACGCCTGCAAGTCTCTACAAAAACCCGCTCATTTCATTTTTTACTGAAAGTTATAAAAATTTTTGAAAGTTCCTTAAGTAGGATAATTAACTGTATAACAGGCTGTTATGAAATGAATTCAAGAATTCACGCTTCATTTTAGTGCAAAACAGGCGTCACTTCGGTATGAAATATTGTATTTTGTTTAACTATTCCTTATCTTTGATTCAACAAGAGAAGAAAACTAGAACAAATAAATTAAAGTCCAATTTAGCCATGTCCACCACAGAGTTTTACAGCAACTTCGATAAAATGACGGTTCTCCTTAATTCCTTCGCTTACAATCTGACCAAAAACACGGAGGATGCGAAAGACCTTTTCCAGGAGACCGCATTCAGAGCTTTTACCAACCGGGATAAATTCCGTCCCGGAACGAATTTTAAAGCCTGGCTTTTCACCATCATGAAGAACATCTTCATCAACAACTACCGGAAAAAAGTCAAAGCCAACACGATAATGGACTCTACCGATAATATGTACTATATTAATTCGGGAAGCGTCGTTATTTCAAACAAAGCAGAATCCAACATCATGCTTAAGGAGCTTACTCAAATGATCGAAGAGCTGGACGACAGCATTAAGATTCCGTTTTTGATGCACTACCACGGTTATAAGTACCAGGAAATTGCAGACCACCTGGAGCTTCCGCTGGGCACTGTCAAGAGCCGTATTTTCTTCGCTCGCAAAGAACTCAAAGATGTGATTGGCAAGCGTTATGAGAACCTGAGCGAGCTCCGTCAGAAGGTTCATCAGTAGGTTTTCGCGCAAGTTTAACCTGGTAATACCTGTGGCAACTTAGACATTCCGGACCTACGTATTTCCCCCTTTATCGAAAAATAAACTTTACTTTTATGCGGCAATAGAACCATCAGGCTCTATTGCCGCTACTTTTTTTACCTATGCTCAGAAGATCCACTTCAAAAGACAGTTTGTCATTTTTCACGAATCAGCTCAAGGTTTGGTTTAGCCAAAGCCACCGCCCTCTTCCGTGGAAGGGTGAAAAAGACGCCTACCTGATCTGGCTGTCCGAAATCATCCTTCAACAGACCCGGGTAGAACAGGGTCTGCCCTACTTTGAGCGTTTCCGGGAACGCTTCCCTACCGTTCATGACCTCGCTAATGCACCAGAGGATACCATCATGAAAACATGGGAAGGCCTCGGCTACTACTCCCGGGCCCGTAATCTCCACGCAGCCGCAAAGTATATTGTACACACGCTCAAGGGTAAATTCCCCAGCACCTACGAAGGAATACGGGCACTCAAAGGAGTTGGCCCTTATACCGCAGCAGCGATTGCATCCTTTGCCTACGAGCTCCCTTATGCCGTAGTTGATGGCAACGTATTCCGGGTGCTATCCAGGTTTTGGGGCATTCAAACCCCCATTGACAGTACAGAAGGGAAAAAGCAGTTTGCCAATCTGGCAGACCGGGCACTACAGGCTTCATCCCTTGCCCCATCTCAGCACAATCAGGCTATGATGGATTTTGGCGCGACCCACTGCAAGCCTAAAGCGCCACTTTGCTCACATTGCCCTCTGAATGGCCAATGCGCCGCTTTTCAGAATAAAAAAGTCGATCAGCTCCCTGTCAAATCCAAAAAAATCAAAAAGAAAAACCGGTATTTTCATTACCTAGTCGTGAACGCAGGCCCGCAGGTTATGCTCCGGAAAAGAACCGAAAAGGACATCTGGCGCAACCTCTATGAATTCCCGGTACTGGAGTGGCCGGAGGCTAAAGCAAGTGAACAGGAAATCCGGCGCAGCGCTCCCTGGGAGGCTTGCATTGGCAATCGGCCCGCCCGGATCGAGCAGATTTCCCCGCCTCAGCAGCAAACACTGACCCATCAAAAGATTCAGGCCGTGTTTTGGGAAATCCACCTCGAAGACGAACCACCCTCCATATCAGAATTAGCCCCTTACATTCTTGCCGATCGGAAAAACTTAAGTAATTTCGCCTTCCCAAAAATAATTGATTGGTATTTAGGTGATAATTCGCTATATTTAAAGTTGGTGTAACGAAGAGCGCCTCAAACTTCAATCCAATAGCTAAAAATGGTAAATCGCGTTATATTAATTGGCAATTTAGGTGCAGACCCGGAGGTACGCCGCCTGGAAAATGGGGCGGTCGTTGCCAAGGTCCGCCTCGCTACCAATGAAAACTACAAAGACCGCAGCGGTGAATGGCAAACGTTAACGGAATGGCACGATGTTGTTATGTGGAGAACACTTGCTGAGCGGGCAGAGAGCCAGCTAAAAACGGGTGCCCAGGTTTACATCGAAGGCAAACTGACCCACCGCACCTGGCAGGATCAGGATGGCAATAACCGTAAGACAACTGAAGTAGTCGCCAGCTATTTCCGAATGGTCGGTGGCAAACGTGACAATAACTCCGGCGGCGGTGGTTACTTCCCAAGTCCGGAAGACGAGCAAAAAATGGGAAACATGCAGAGAAGTACGCCTGAGACGGCTACAACTTCACAATCGCAATCCGACGCAGACACTGGCAATATCAGTAAAGAACCTGCCGGTGGCAATACCGCCGAAGATGACCTGCCGTTCTAGGCAACTTCCGTTCACTAATTCCCAGCACCTTGGAATCGGAGCCCGCTAGTTTATTTTCGTTTCTGGTTCAGCATCCTCTATTTCTGAGTGCCTTCAGCCCTGAATTGATGCTGGGCGTATTGGGCATTATTTTGCTGCTCTTTTCATCAGCCCTGATTTCGGGTTCTGAAGTCGCCTTCTTTTCCCTGGGCTATAGCGATGTGAAAAAACTGGAAGACAGTAATACCGTCGCAGACCGCGCCATTATCAGCCTGAAGGAAAAACCCCGAAAGCTCTTAGCGACTATCCTGATTAGCAATAACTTCATCAATATTGCGATTGTCATTCTGTCTGACTTTGTGCTCCGTTCGGCCTTTCCGGACGAAACATTCGATCAGTGGGCAACAACTCTGCTTGGTTTGTTTACGGTCCCCACGGCTGAACAAACAGAATTCTGGGGCCGTTTGCTGAGCTTTTTGATCACGATAGCTGGCGTTACTTTCCTCCTGGTCTTGTTTGGGGAAGTGGCACCCAAGGTCTATGCCCGTATCAACAACCTGCAGCTTGCCCGGTTGATGTCCCGCCCTTTGGATATTATGATGCGGTTGTTCCATCCGGTCAGCAATATCCTGGTCCGGTCTACCAATATCATGGAAAGGCGCCTTGCCGGCGCCGGCAATGGCAACAGCCCCAGCCGGGCCGAAATCGATGAAGCCATCGAGCTAACGGTAAGCCAGGAAAAAGGGGCAGGGAGGGATATTGATATCCTGAAAAGTATTGTCAAGTTTGGTGATGTGACCGTCAAACAGATTATGCGTTCCCGGGTAGATGTTGTGGCTGTCGATTTCCGAATGGACTATAAGGAGCTCCTGGAAATTATTAAGGAGGCGGGTTACTCTCGTATCCCAGTCTATGAGAATGATTTCGACAACGTCACCGGCATCCTCTATGTGAAAGACCTGCTGGGCCACCTGGACGAACCTGCTGATTTTGAATGGCAGGAGCTGATCCGGCCGGATGTTTACTACGTGCCGGAAGCGAAGAAAATTAATGACCTGCTAAAGGAGTTCCAGGTGGAGCGTTTGCACATGGCGATCGTGGTGGACGAATACGGAGGTAGTTCCGGCATCGTTACCCTGGAAGACATCATGGAAGAGATCATCGGCGAAATCAAAGACGAGTTTGATGATGAGATCGAAGTGGTTTATAAAAAAATTGATGATTTCAATTACTTATTTGAAGGTAAGACACTGCTCAATGATGTGTGCCGCATTATCGGTATCGACACCAATACTTTTGACGAAGTAAAGGGCGAGGCGGATTCACTGGCGGGGCTAATTCTGGAAATCAAGGGATATATGCCCAAAACTGACGCAGAGATTACCCAGGGGGCATACCGTTTCAAAGTCGTGACCGTTAGCAAGCGGAGGATTGAGCAGATTTTATTGACACTTCCCAAAAATTAGATCGTCTATGTACCGGTTGAGCTTTTTTGTTTTCCTGACCCTTTTATTAGGCAGCTGCGGCGACGCCCCTGCCCCCACCCCTAAACCGAGAGCATTCCCCAAAGTTGAGTATCCCGAAAAGGCTTATCAGCAATTTGATGAAGACTACTGTGCCTTCACCTTCGAGTACCCGAACTATGCTGAAGTTCAACAGGACAAAAGCTTCTTTGACGAAGCTCCTCCACACCCCTGTTGGTTCGACCTTTACTTTAAGGACTTTGATGGGCGCCTCTATTGCAGCTACGCCCCTATTGAAAGTCAGGCAGACTGGGAAGACCTGCGCAGCGATGCCTTCAACCTTGCAGACTGGCACAATAAAAAAGCCAGCTATATTGATGAGATGCTCATCCAAAAAGACAATAACGTTAGCGGTGTTCTTTTCCTTATTGAAGGGCACGCTGCTTCTCCGGCTCAGTTCTACCTTACAGACAGTACAAACCACTTCCTAAGGGCTTCGCTCTACTTCAACACAGAAGTACGCCCGGACTCTATGGCGCCAATCTACAAATTCCTGGAAACCGACCTTCTGAAGATGATCGAGACCTTTGAATGGAAAGAATAGAGAGGGCCACCTTCATTCTGCAGCCATAATACCTAATCCATACAGGACTAAACAGAAAGGGCGTGTCCATTCCTACAGGGACACGCCGTTTTCTATTCTTTACATTATTATTCTGCATATTCCCTCTTCGGGAACATTCTAATCCTCACTCACCTTCACGGCATTTTTGGTGCTTTTGCCCTTAGCGCCTGCATCGTCTTCCTCTGCAGGTTCTGCCACACCGGTGATCTTGTTTTTAATCTTCTGCTCGATTTCCAGCGCCACTTCCGGATTGTCCATCATAAACTGCTTGGCCGCCTCACGCCCCTGCGCAATTTTGGCAGTATCATAGCTGTACCAGGCGCCGCTCTTTTGGATAATATCGTGATCGACACCAAGGTCAACGACCTCGCCGACTTTAGAGATACCCTCGCCGTACATGATGTCAAACTCAGCAATCCGGAATGGGGGCGCCAGTTTGTTTTTCACCACTTTCACCTTCACGTGGTTGCCCACTACGTTGCCTTCCTTGTCCTTAATGGCCGAACCCGAACGCCGGATATCCAGTCGCATGGAAGCATAGAACTTCAGGGCATTACCACCGGTAGTTGTTTCGGGGTTACCGAACATAACGCCGATTTTCTCCCGAAGCTGATTGATAAAGATACAGCAACAGCCCGTACGGCCAATCGTACCTGTAAGTTTACGCATGGCCTGAGACATCAGTCTCGCCTGAAGGCCCATTTTGGAATCCCCCATTTCCCCTTCGATCTCACTGCGGGGCACCAGGGCCGCCACGGAGTCGACAACGATAATATCAATTGCACCTGAGCGGATGAGGTTTTCAGCAATCTCCAGTGCCTGCTCACCGTTGTCCGGCTGAGCGATAAGCAGGTTTTCCGTATCTACGCCCAGGGCTTTGGCATAGGTGCGGTCAAAGGCATGTTCTGCGTCGATAAATGCTGCAATCCCGCCCTGTTTCTGACACTCTGCAAGCGCATGAATAGCCAGGGTAGTTTTACCGGAAGACTCCGGCCCGTAAATTTCTACAATACGCCCGCGGGGAAATCCATTTACGCCGAGCGCAATATCGAGGCTCAAAGAGCCGGAGGGAATGGCATCTACTTCGATGACGTTGTCGTCACCGAGGCGCATGATCGAGCCCTTCCCGTAGGTTTTCTCTATCCGGTCTACTGTCAGCTGAAGCGCCTTGAGTTTAGCTTCCCGGTCCTTGTTGACATCTGCCATTTGGTGTGGTTTAATCAAGATTTTGTTTGAATGCCCAACAAAAATAAACACTTCGTTTATAAAAAGCAAACAAACGCTACATTTTATTTAAAACTGATTGCAGGCAGGTATGCCCGCAACCACGGCTCAAGTTAGGCAAACCCGGCAGGGATTCAAAAGAGCGACGGCCTAAAATGCAGAAGCCCCTGACCGTCATTGCGATGCCAGGGGCTTCTTAAGCAGTAAATGTTCCGGCGCTCAATGCGAGCGTTCCAGGGCAGCTCTTTCACTACTATACTCCAGCACGCGCTGAAGCGATTGCTTTGAGGGGCTAAACGTCACCTTCGGCAAGGCTCGGTAAGCCGCCTTCAGCTCGCTGTATTCCTCAAATAGCCCGAAATCCCGAGTGAGTGCCTCCTCAAGGCCGAGCCGTTCTGATACCGTCACCTCATTGTAGAGGTATCTGACGAGATGGTTGGATGTAAAGCTTTGCTTCATAGAATAATTTGATGTGGTTGCGTTTAAGAAAATCACCTATAAAACTAAAGAAAGGACATTCATATTGCCCTTTTAATTTGTTTTTTTCGGTGCTGCACCACCAAAACTTTATCCTCCCGTCTGATTACCTGACCCGGTACCAGGTTTGTGTACGGTAAACCCCTGTCCAGTGCTTGCCGCGCACTTTCAATTCATCGGGCTTGCCTTCTTCAAACCAGACCGAACAGCCATACTCGTTGCCGGTCTCCGGGTCCATAATGGTACCATTCTTCCAGTAATCCTTGTAGGGCTCAAGGTCATTAACAATGACCATCCCTACCAGCTTCTTCCCTTTACGGCTGCCCGTGCAGGCCTCGCAGACTTGGTCCTGAGGATACTGCAGTAGTTTTGTGATTTTCCCGTGGTATTTTCCGCCATCCTGGTAAATCTCCACATGCGACTTGGCCTCGCCGGTCTCATCATCAACGGTTTTCCATATGCCGGTTGGTGTATTCTGTGCCTGAACGCTTACTACGCCAGCTAGTGTAACAAACAGTAGCAACAACAGCTGCTTCATCATCTCGCTTAACTTTAAGTTTTGGGGTTTACCCCTTTTAATCAACCTTCACTTCGTAATCCATGCCCAGGGCTTTGGGGTGCCAAAACACTTCGTCGAAGTCCGCCACGCGGTTATCTTCCACCCGGATGCCTTCTTCCTCAAGCCGCTCCTGCATTAACGTGGGTGTGGGAAAGTGATTGCGCCCGGTCAGCTCGCCTTTCCGGTTGACCACCCGGTGTGCAGGAATGCCTTCCTCGTGGAAACTATTGTTTAACGCCCAGCCGACCATACGGGCGGAGCCCAGGGCCAGGAAATCGGCAATCGCGCCATAAGTACTGACCCGCCCCCGCGGAATCTCCCGGGTCACGGCAAACACTAAAGTATAATAGGAAGGCTGTGCCATGGTTCACATTTCAATTCTATAACTTTGCACTGCGAGCCTGCTGATTAATCGCTTCAGCGAAAAGGATCGACCATTTATATTGACAAGCAACACGCATTATTAGTTTATGCTAAAGACAAAAGTAAAGGCCAGCGCCGTGACTAACCTTACTGATGCCCGTTATTTCGCCGCCTGGGAAGTGGAGTGGCTGGGTTTCAACCTCGATACCGGAGCCGCAGACTACATCCCCCCTGCCAATATGGAGGCCATCCGCGAATGGGTGGACGGCGTGAAAATACTCGGCGAATTCAACCTGCAGGCCAACGATGAAATCCTGGGCGCCGTCGATATGCTCAAGCTCGATGCCGTACAGGTGGGCATGTTCGCTGACCTGCAAACCCTCAAAGCCCTGCACAAAGCAGAAGTGCCCGTCATTCAGGAAATGGTAGTGCAGGACCTGAGCGAGCTCGATGCTATAGCCACCCAGATGAAGGCCAACGAAGACCAGGTACAGTACTTTGTGCTCGACTTTGCCAAAAACAATCTCAAATGGGCTGATATTCAGGCTAATGCACCGGGGCAGCTTCAGGAACTTTGCGAAGAATTCCCTATCTTGCTAAGTGCTGACTTCCCTGCCGGACAGGTGGAAGATGTACTGGAAAACACTGCCGCAGCGGGCATCAGCGTACGGGGGGGCGAAGAGGAAAAAGTGGGCTATAAATCCTTTGATGAACTGGATGACCTGTTTGAGGCACTGGAGACCTTTGAAGAATAAAGCGACCAGCCATGTTACCCATTTCAACGCTAAAAAGCTAAGCCCTGTTCTTTTGCTTAACCTGCCCAATCACCGGTTTTCGGTGAACCCTGTGGCCGCTTTCATAATCTCAAAATACACCTCCATGAAAAAGGGCTTTTTACTGCTACTTCCTCTTTTGGGTTTGTGGATCCAACTCATTGCACAAAACAATGATCTTGAATGTATTGCGTTTGCACCCGTTACCCTTTTTGAAACCAACAGTGCCTGTCAGGTGGAGCTCAGCCCCTTTCAGCTGCTTACCGGTGGCGACCTGCAAAACTACGATGAGAGCAGTTTCCTGCTGACGATATTTGATGGCAGCTCCAGCAATGGAAATGTTCTGGATGGCCCTGGCACGTATGAATACGAAATCCAGTGTTTTGGCCTCGATATCCCTCCCTGTGGGGACTTTACTTCCTGTACTGGCCTAATAAGTGCTACGCTACCTGTACCAGAAATCACTTCTAATGCGGCCGCCATTTGTCCCGCTGCCAATCCCGGCCCTAATACCCCGGGCGGCACGCAAGACTGCGAAAAAGTCTGCGCCGGCAGTACCGTCACTTATGCCTTAACAGACAGCACTTTCACCATTGAGTCCGTACAGGTCAGCGGCAGCGATAACTTTGCCATCTTTGGCAACCGGGTAGAAGTCACATGGGAGGATGCTGGCTTCGGCAGCCTTTCCATCCTCGTCAACGGTTCTTGTGGAATAACGCAACAGGTGTTCACCTGCGCTGAGGTCCTGGAACTCCCCACCGCTGAATTCAAAACCCTGCCTGAAGCCAGTGGCGACACCCTTTTTGTCTGTCAGGGGCAATCCATACAGTTCCTTAACAACAGCCAGGCCGCCGAATCCTTCTTTTGGTCCTTCGGTGATGGGAACACCTCTGCCGGGGGGCAGCCCAGCCACCGGTACGACCTGCCGGGCACCTACACCACTACCCTGTCGGCATTCAACGAGTGCGAATGCGTGGATGAGGACCGCCTGACCGTCGTAGTGGAAGAAGGGGAAGTGCCCATCGTAGACTGTGTGGGCACGCTCTGCGCCGGGCAAATTGGCACCTACGAGGCGGCAACCGATTGCAACACTTACACCTGGAATATCATCGGCAACGGGACCATCATCGACGGTGGCGGCCCGCAGGATGACTTTATCAGCGTGGAATGGAACGAAGGGCCGGCAGGCACCGTGCAACTGGAAGTGAGCGACTGCCCCGACCCTGGCAGCTGCACCAGTGTCTTTGAAGCCCAGGTCCCTATTCTGGATGACACCATTGCCATCAGCGGCGCAACCAATGTCTGCCGGGCAGCCACCAGCGTGTACAGCATCGCTCCATACGAAGGCACTGCCATGACGTGGTCGGCCAGCTCCCTTGGCACCATTCTGGAAGGGCAGGGCACCAACGAAATTGTGGTGGAATGGGCCAATTTCCTGTCCAATCAGCCACAGTGGGTCGCCGTGGAGCTCGACAATTGCTACCTGGGCTGCGTGGCTGCTGATACCCTTCCGGTACGCATCACCCCCGGGCTTTTAATAGAAGCGCCGCTGGAAGCTTGTGCCGGCGATACTATAGCCATTGATGCCCTGAGCATCCCCAGCGGCAGCCCCGCCCCTTCCACCTGGGTGCTCCAAAATGCCACCGGCGATACTGTTTCGGTTAACAACAGCGTTACCGGGACCTGGTCGCTCCCCCTCGGCTTTACAGATGGGCTCTACGAGGTGACCGCCACGCCCGAAACCGGAAGCGGGTACTGCCTGATGCAAGCCTCCGCCGTACTCAGAGTGCTGCCGGCCGTGCCTGCAATTGAGGCTATACAAGGCGCCCGGCAGATTTGCCCGGGGCAGGTTTACACTTACGAGGCAGAATCCGACCTGAACAGTGCCCGCTTTTTCTGGACCATCAACGATGGGGGGACCCTTTCCACCCGTACTGGCAACCCGGTCAATGTAAGCTTTGGCCCTACCCCACCGTACGAAATCAGCGTGCGGCAGGAAAGCGTACTAGGCTGCACTTCTCCCGACACGCTTATCGCTTTGGATACCCTCCCGGAGCTTCAAATCAGCGGACCGGACGAAACCTGCAATCAGGAAATCACCTCTTACAGCGTAGCGGATATCGAAGGGCTGGACTACAACTGGAGCATCAGCCCTGCCGGCGCAGGCACCATCATCAATGAAAATGGAAATGCCAATATTATCGTCAGCTGGCACTATACCGGCTTTGCCACGATTACAATGGAAGCCTGTGACCAGATCGCTATCCTTCAGGTGGCCGTCTATGGCTTGCCGGAGCCAGTGGTGGACCACCCGGATGTGCTCTGCCCGGAAGAAACGGCTATGGTTCAAACCACAGCCCCTTTCGACAGCTACCTTTGGCTGGATGAAACAGGCAACATCGTTTCCCTGGAGAACACCCCTGACCTTGGCCCCGGTTTTTACCGCACCGTAGTGACCGACTTTAACGGCTGTGCGGAAGATACCCTCTTTCTCATCCGCGGCTATGAAGCGCCGGAAGTCAGCATTTCCACCCCCGACCCCAATGGATTTTGCAACCTGACGCCTTCCACCCGCCTTTTCGCTACCGATACCGAAGCCGGGTATACCTTCCAGTGGCTGCAGAACGGCAATCCCGTAGGCGCCAACAGCGCGCAGTACACCGCAACCGACTTCGGGGCTTACCAGGTGCGTGTGACCGATCAGAATGGGTGTACAGACCTTTCCAACACCATTTCCGTACTCGACTGCTCCGGCATTGGCGGCGGCATCTTCCCAAACAGCCCGGGCTGTGCCGGCACCATTGACCTTCAGCAAATGAGCAATGGCGACTGCAACGACCGCAGCTACGAAGCCATCGTGTCTGCCAATTATATCCCAGGCACTGCTGTATGGAATTTTGACGACCCCGGCAGCGGCCCGGGGAATATCTCCTTTGGCACCCTGCAGACCAGCCACGTGTTTTCCAGCCCCGGCTACTACCGGGTGTTTTTTGTTGGAGAATTTACGGACCCCGGTACCGGACAAGCGACCACCTGCTCTTTCTACCGGCCGGATACAGTCTATGCGGTCGCCCGTTTCAATGCCGACACCGTTTGTACAGGCGAGCCTACGACATTCATTGACCTGTCCCGTTTTATTGACGGGGCAACGATCGATAGCTGGGTCTGGGATTTTGGTGACCCCGCCAGCCCGAACAACACTTCCAACCTGCCTGCCCCCCAACACTTGTACACCGCTCCGGGCGTATACACTGCCACCCTGACCATCACGAGCAATGGCTGCACCTCTACCTTCAGCCGGCCGGTCACTGTCAAAGGCTTGCCCGAGGTAGCTTTCCCACAGCCCGCCGTAAGTTGTGCCGACGAAGCCGTACAATTTGAAGCCGATGCAGGGCCCGATGTCACAGAACTTTTCTGGAGCTTCGGCGACCCGGCCAGCGCGGAGGCTAATGAAGCCGAAGGGACCATCGCCTACCACCGCTTTGAAAATCCAGGCACCTACACCGTTTCCCTGACGGCCATCGGGCGCTTTGGCTGCGACAGCACTTACGTAGCAACGGTGACCATTCTGCCCAATAACCTGAGCGGTATGATTAGCTCGAATGGCACTCAATTTTGTGCGGGGGATACGGTCGTACTAACAGCGCCTCCGGGCGGCGTCTCCTGGGCGTGGAGCAATGGCCAGGCCGGGGACAGCCTGTTTGTTACCCGAACCGGTATCTACGATGTTACCGTTACCAATGCGAATGGCTGCACTTATACACCTGACCCGGTAGAACTGGCCTTCCGCCCTGCCCCCGAAGACACCATCCGGGCGGCGATCTACAACGAACTGGGCCAACTTCTAGGCTATGAATACGACACCCTGGAAATTTGTGAGGGCACCGATGTCTTCCTGGAAACCCTGGCGAATCCTGACTACTCCTACACCTGGTCGAACGGTACCGGTGCGGTCGCCATAGAGTTCTCCGATGAACGGGGCAACTTGCTTACCGCCGGCACTTATACCTTCGACGTGACCGTAACCGAAACCGCCTCCGGCTGCACCAACGTAGAAGGTCCATTTACGGTGATCGTCAATCCGGTACCGGAAGTACAGATCAGTCAATCGCCCGGTGGTTTTGTATGCGAAGGCACCTTGGTCACTTTCTCAGTAGACAGCCCTGACCCTGCCCTCTCCTACCGCTGGAGCAATGGCGTCACCGGCCCGGTCATGCAAACCGATCAGCCCGGGCGCTACACCGTGATGGCCACTAACGGTTTCGGATGCGAAAGCGAAAGCAATACCCTGCAGATTGAGCCCGGCCCGGATATTTCACTGGTGCCCAATGGCTGCTACAGCCGATGCCGCCCGGACACCCTTTGCCTGCCCGAAATCCCCGGCATCAGCACCTATCAGTGGGTATTTGAAGGCCTGCCGCTGGGAGCACCTTCCTCCACCGTCCCCGAGCTCATCGCCACCGAAAGCGGCAATTACTGGCTGGATATGGTTGCCGAAAATGGCTGCGCCCTGTCCTCGGAGCCCTTACAACTGGAACTCTTCGACGGGTTAAGTCAGCTGGAAGGGCAGGTGTACATCGATGTCAACGATAATGGCATCATTGACGCAGCAGATACGCTCTACAGCGGGGCCGTCATTAACCTGTTGCAAAACAACAGCCTGCTGAACAGCGCTATAGCGAATGCCCCCAATGGTTACACCTTCCCCAATCTACCGGCAGGTGGCTATCAACTACAGCTCGATACCACTCAGTTGCCACAGGAATTGGTACCAGTTTACACCGAAATCGACACCACCACCTTCGGCTGTTTCCTTGCCTTCCCGGCCGACTGGCTGCTACAGGTGAATTGCACGCCTGACACCACGAGCTTTAGCTTTTCGGGCTGTGACTCGGTAGTTTACGAAGGGGTAACCTATGTGCAGGATACCATTCTGGAAAGTGCGCTGAGTAGTTTCTGGGGCTGTGACAGCCTGGTGCAGGTTTCTATTGACATACTACAACCCACAGCTGCCACCCTGCAGGCCAACGCTTGCGAGAATGAAGCTTTCGACTATCAGGGCACGCTTATCCCGGCCGGTACACAACAGGATTTTATACTTACAAATGTTGCAGGTTGTGATTCCATATTGACGGTGGTGGTGGCGACGCTGTTGCCTACGGATTCCACACTTACCCTCGCCGCTTGCCAGGGCCAAAGCGCAGACTACCTCGGTACACCTGTACCCGCAGGGACGCAGCAAAACTTCACCTTCACCAATATTAATGGGTGCGACTCCGTGGTCACCGTGATCGTCGAAACCCTGTTGCCCACCGATTCCACAATCAATCTCGCCGCTTGCCAGGGCCAAGGCGCAGACTATCTCGGCACGCCAGTACCTGCCGGAACACAGCAAGACTTCACCTTCACCAATGCTAACGGTTGCGATTCCGTGGTCACGGTGGTGGTCGAAACCCTCCTGCCCACCGATTCCACCCTGCAGGTACAAGCCTGTTCGGGCACTAACTATGTGTACGAAGGCACAGCCATCCCGGCAGGCGAGACCGCAAACTTTACCTTTATCAACGCGAATGGGTGTGACTCCGTGGTTACAGTGGAGGTGGAGGCGGTGGAAGCTCTGGAGACTAATATCGCCCTATCAGCCTGTGAAGGAGCAAGTATTGATTACAATGGTACCGAGCTGCAGGCGGGGCAGGACACGGTATTCACTTTCCAAAGCGCGGCGGGCTGTGACTCCCTCGTGTTTGTGGAAGTGGAAACGGCCGAACCCAACTTCACCACCATCAATCTCGAAGCCTGTACCGGAACGACCATTGATTTTGAAGGGCAATCCCTCAGCCCGGGCGATTCCCTTCAGCTGGAACTGACGAATAGCGAAGGGTGCGACTCTGTTGTGCTGGTGCGGGTGGAAGAACTATCTGCTCCCATGCCGACAGCAACCACAGCGCCCAGTTGCCCGGAAGGCAGTACAGGGGCATTGGTAGTTCAGGATAGCTCCCAGCAACCACTGACCTTCACCCTGCAAGGTTTCCCTACACAGAGCGACCCGGCATTCAGCGACCTGAGCGCTGGCGATTACAGCCTGACTGTTACCAACACCAGCAATGGTTGTACGGCTACGCTCATGGCGACCGTTGAAGCACTGCCGCCCCTACAGGCCGAACTTGACATTCAGCCCGGCGATTGCGAAACACCATCGACTACAGTAGATGCCGTGGTGCTCTCCGGCACAGAATCAGAGCTTTCCTACAACTGGAGCAATGGAGAAAGCGGCCCGATGGCGCAGTTCGATACTGCCGGTACTTACCAACTGACCCTCAGCAACGCCTGTGAGGTACTGACGCTGAACTTCAACGTCACCGCTCCACGGGTGGACGAAGCGGCTTTCCTTTACCTGCCCACCGCATTCTCCCCCAATGAGGATGGCAATAACGATACCTTCCGGGCTTACCCGGCACCGGGCCTGGAGTGGCAGTCCTTCAAGCTGATGGTTTTTGACCGCTGGGGCAATCAGCTGTTTGAAAGTACCGATCCGGCACTGGGATGGGATGGGGCGTTCAAAGGCACGCTGATGAATACCGGCCTGTATGTCTACCACCTGAAGGGGCAGGTCTTTTACTGTGGGCAGGAACTGGAGGTAGAGCGTGAAGGTGGGGTGATGTTGGTGCGGTAGTTGGGACGGAAGCACACGGGATAAATCACGCAAAGGGCGCGGAGGAAGGGGGTACGCAAAGACCACAGAGCGAAAGACCGCACAGGCAAACTTTGCGATCTTTGCGTGACACTTCGCGAACTTTGCGTGCCCCCCTTTGCGCGCTCTGCGTGAACCGCCCGCCACACAATTAGCCACTCCGCCAACCTCTGCGAACTTTGCGTGACACTTCGCGGGCTCTGCGTGAACCCAATCCATATCTAAGCTGACGAGCTTTGCGGACAATTGCGCCCGGTGAAATTACTGCCACCCGCTAATGACAGCGCCCATGAGCATAAGCGTCAGGGCCCAGTAGCCGGCGTGGATCCAGATGTACTTCCAGGGGCGGCGCTCAAATTGTGCGATGATGGCGATGATAGGCAAAGCAAAGGTAATCCCGGTCATCAGACCATGAAGGGCACCGTGCTTGAAAGTGCGGAAGTTATCCCCGTAGTTGGCCATAAAATCCCCGATATACCGCATAATGTCCGAACCCTCTTCCCCGAAGCCCGGTTCATTAACCAGGATGGAGTACAGGTGTCCCTGATGCACCACCAAAAAACTTAAGGTAAGAGAGGCCAGCAGCCCAAAAACGTAAGTCAGCCCGAAGATGACCAGCATATTGCCACTCTGCACTTGTTCTTCTGTGACGCCACTCGCCTGCATCCAGGCTTTGCCCAGTACTTTGGGGTTGTACCAAATCGCGCCAATAACCAGCGGTATGAGCGCACTTACGGCGATTGCAATCCAGTTTATTTCCATGGTGATAAGGTTTTAGTCTGACTGAATATTTTGACGGAAATAGCGCCTATCGCGCCACGCGGTAGACCAGGCCGTTTTCTCCTTAAGGCTTTGCTAAATTTCAACACAACTTCCAATTTTTCAGCTGCTTACGAAATTTAGCAAAACCTCAATCGGTCTACCTTATTTTGTTTCCGTCCCTAAAAATAGGCAAAAGGAAAAAACCCCTTCATTTTTTTTGAAAAAAGCCGGCCTCTTGCGAACTATTTCAGCGTGCAAACATTTAATGTTTAAACACCAAAATTAATCAATTATGACTTACAAGGAAAAAGCACAGGATATTTACAACATGCTCGGACAGGGCAAATTAATGGACGCTTTTGAGAAGTACTACGCAGAGGGCGTCATCATGGAAGAGCCAACGGGCAAGCGTACCGGCAAGGCTGCCTGCCGTGAATACGAGGAGCAGTTCCTCAACAACGTACAGGAGTTTCATGACTTGAAGGTACACAGCTTAACTTCAGACGAAGAAAACGGGATCACGACTGTTGAAAACATGATGGAAGTGACCTTCAAGGATGGCAACCGCGTTCAGATGGAGCAGGTGGCTGTACAGAAATGGGAAGGTGACCAGATCGTGCACGAGCGTTTTTACTATAACGCTGGTTAGATTTTTTCTTAAGCTATACCGACGATGAAGTGGTTTGGGGTTACTGACGCTATCGGTCAGCACAGGCCCAAGCCACTTCGCGTCATGTATAGACTCAAAGATAATGTTTTGGGTGGCTGCCTGCTATAGTTTGTGGGCAGTCAATTTTTTTATTGCTTCACCAAATAAACCCCACTCAAAATCAACCCCATCCCCAAAAAGTGAATCACAGAAATCACCTCTCCGTCCAGAAAGCCCCAGGAGACCGCCACCATAGGCACCAGGTAGCTGATCATGGAGGCAAATACCGGAGTGGTACGCTTGATGAGCTGAAAGAAAATCAGGGAGGCGAGCACGGTGCCCATGATGCTGAGCAGTGCAACGTAGCCTAACGCTTCCCAGGCACCGGCGGTGCTTTCCAGCTTGGGCAGCACATCTGTCTGAAACAGGTAGGCAAAAGCCGGTATGCCCACAATGGTAAAAGAAGTGGCACTAATGATGAGCGACTTCATCTCCTTCAGGTACTTCGCAATGGTATTGGAATTGATAGCGTAGCAGATGCAGCCGACGATTACCAGCAGCCCGTACCAGGGGTTGCCCTCCATGCCCGCCTCCCGGCTGAACAGGATGAGCGTAGCCGCTCCTGCCAGTCCGATGAGCACCCCCAACAGCTTAAGCCAGCGCGCCTTTGCCCCGAATAGCAGCACACCCAGGACGAGCGTAAACAAAGGCACCAGAGAGTTGAGCACGCCCGCCATGGAACTACTGATCTCCGTCTGAGCAATGGCGAACATAAAGGCCGGGATAGCCGTACCCGTCAGTCCCACAATGACCAGAAACGGCCAGCGCGACCAGTCTACTTTCCGGAACTGATAAAGCAGGAAGGGCAGAAAGCACAGGGCCGAGATCGCCAGGCGCAGGCAGGCCACCTCCGTGCTGGAGTAGACCACCAGCCCTTTTTTGATAAGGATATAAGAACTGCCCCAAATCAGGCTCAGGGTAACGAGGATAACCCAGCTCATCAGGTCCGGCTGGCTGTCCTGTTCAACTTCTGCTTTGGGCGGAGTGGATGTTGCGTTCAAAATTTACGATCTTTGTTTTCTGATGCAGACCACTAAAAAACCAGAGCAAGGATCAAAAGTTGTAACGATGGAGGAGGAACCGCTCAAGGAAGACATGCCTACCCGCCTGCAGCACCTCAGGCAGCGGGCGAAAAGCGATAAGCGGGCGAATAAAAAGTATTTCCAAAAGCTCAAAAAAAAGCCGCCCCGGCAGTTGGACGCCACCGTTGCCCAGCTGCACGATGAGGTGTTTGAAGAGACCGACTGCCTGCAATGCGCCAACTGCTGCAAATCGGCCAGCCCCATATTCCGCGACCGCGATATTGAGCGTATCGCCAGCCATTTGAAAATGCGCCCTGCCGAATTCGTGAGCCAGTACCTGCACCTGGATGACGAAGGCGACTACGTCCTCAACGAAACGCCCTGCCCTTTCCTCGGCAGCGATAACTACTGCTCCATCTACGAGTACCGCCCCAAGGCCTGCGCCGAGTACCCGCACACCAACCATAAGGGCTTCCACCAGATTCTGGATTTGACGCTGAAGAATACGACGATCTGCCCCGCAGCTTATGAGGTGGTAAAGCGGTTGAGGGAGGCGCTGCCGGGATAACACGTTTTTCGGAAAAACAGGCGACCCTGCCCGCCCAAGCTATCTACGATTGTTTCTGGGGACCTGGAGCCTGCGCAGCTGAGTTGGCAAAGCGGTTAGAGGCACCGCCTGCCAATCACGGCCATCATTGAGCACAGCCACACCATGCCCAAAGTAGGCCACCCGGCGAAGTTTTCGACCGGTGCCCTGAAAAGTGTATCGACCTAACAATTGCCCATTATGCCGGTCAATTTCATAAAGTACCTGATCAGATCCACCAATCAGGTAAGTGGCCTCAGGGGTATGGAAAACCCGGCTCGGCGTACCGGCTATGGGCGATGACCACTGCAACTTCCCGGTGGAGGCAGCAATCGCGTACAATTTTTCATCTTCACAGGCCAGAAAAAGATTTTCACCATGCAAGGTCAGGCGTGAAGTGAGCAACCCATGGGGCAGGGTTACCCTCCATACTATTTTCTCATTTGCCAAATCAAAGGAGACGACATCCTGGCTGGCTACCCACCAGGAATACTTTCCCGCTACAACCGGTGGCAAACCAGGTCCTCGGCCTTGTTCATTATCCGGATAAATGGTACGGCGCACTGGCGCAGCTGGTTGTCCTCGCTTCCAAAGCAACAGATAGCTTTCGGTAAGACCCCGGGGCTCATAATCGATCACCGGGCTGACCAAGCCACTATCACGCCCGTCAAAAAAAGGCACTGGCGACCGCATAAGGCAGCGGGAAGCCTTACTTACCGGGCTCACGAGCAACAGGCTATCCCTGCCGGAATCCAGGTCAAAGCGTATCCACTCAAAGGCGGTGTCAGTCGGTGCAGCATAAGAACGGTATACGAATTGACCATCCCCGAATACGTGAGAGTCCCCTGGCCTGCTGCGCCGGCTTTGCCATAATATTTCCCCGGTTTTGGGTGACAGGCAAATCAGTTCCCGCCCGACCGGAAGTACCAGGTAGCGCTCGTCCATGTAAGGCTGAAAGTTGTAGTAGACCTGGTTGAAGCAGGAGTCAGAAAGCGACCAGACCTCTTCGCCGCTGCGCAAATCAATCGCCTTAATGCAGGGCCCCGAGTCGCAACTTGACGACAGGATGAGCAACTGCTCCCAATTCAAAGGGTAAAACTCAAAATGACCGGAACAGGGGACCACCCAGCTTTCCTGCAAGGCGGAGGAACAGCCTGACAAGCTTATCAGCAACCCCCAAACTACAATCAGGTAGCGCATAAGTCAGATATCCAATCAAACATTATTGTTTAGGCACAGCAAAAGCAGGCCCTGCTGTTCCGTCGAAAAGTTCTTGTAAAGCATGATTCAGTGTCCCCTCAGAAGACTGGCCGGACAGGGCTGTTTCCTGAAAGTGGTTGTGCTCTTCCAAATGATAAACAAAGGCTGCGCCGTCCAGCATTTGCTCAGATTTGAGCAGCAGTCCATCGTTTTCTTCCGGCAGGTAGACTGTAACGGTTTGTGTAGGCGGATCGTCCATGCAATCCTCTACACAATTGCCAAAAACGGATAAGCCCGGAAAGCCGGTAAATTGCTCCTGACAGTACTGTATGCACAGCGCCTGAGAAGCTTCCGGTAGCAGGGGTACCTCTTCAGTACCTACCTCTACAGTGCCATACTTAATCAGCCCAAACTGCCATTCGGAAGCCAGCAATTGATGAGACAGCTCACAGCGCAGTATCCGCGCCAGCTCCTGATCGGCCTCCCGCTGTGCCTCAATATCTTCAATGATTGCGCTTCTTTCTGCCACTACCCAGTCTCCAAATGCGGAAAGTACCGTACCCGGAGAGGGGGTTCCACCTCCGGCGAATTCTCCTACAATCTCACCAAATGCGCTCAGCGCCCTACCGAAGAAACCGCTTACCGTACTTATTAGCCCCAATATTTCCAGGTCTGTCTCATAGTCTTTTCTTGCCCTTTCCATGGCCTCTGCAGCACAAGTTGTGATAGGGGTGCTCCACGGATTATTCGATGTGCGGGAGTCCATAAGGCTCATTAATGACAGCTCCTCCACACTGCCCCACAGTATGGCAAATGGGATTTCAGGGGGTGGTGGGTTATCATTTAAATAAGTAATTTGCGAGCTTTCATTCGCCATTTGATCGAATACATCAATACTAGTAGTGGAGAGGGCGTTGATCCAGGTTTCAAAAATACCTAAAGCATTGCAGTCGTCACAATCTTGCATGGCCTGGACAGATTGAGCATTTTCAAGTATCAACTGAGCAGAAGTCTTGTCTACAGGGTTATCAGCGTCCGTTGCCAACTTAACTGCTGAAGAGCCCTGATTGGGTACCCCGTCAAGAATCATGGCAGACAAGCTATTGTCCCGGTTGGCCAATTCCCGCAATACTAGACCACCGAAGTCGTGCGCAATACCGAGCACATTACTCCTATTGTCCAGCATAGGCTCCATCTGCATAGCAGCGGTCGGGCTTGTTGGCATATCAGAGTCCCTGACGCCTAAGATTACATCGTATTCCTGGCTACCAGACGAATTTGTGGAAACCAGGTCTACAAAATCATAATTGTAAAAGTCGCGCATAGAGTTTGGGGTGCCTTGCCATCCCTTCGATGTAGTAGTTCTTACGCCATCCAGCCAAATCGTATTGCGCTGCCCCAGCGCCCAACCCGGCAAGAGCAGCAGCGTTAAGGCAAAAGTATTGAGTAGTTTGTTGTTCTTCATGATTACAGATTTTTCTCCAATTCAAAATTGCGAAATTGGGCGGTCTTCCAAACGCCCATGCGTACGCCATTCCGTGGGGCATCGTAGAAAGTGACAAAACGGTGAGCGGTAAGCACAGCCGGCTCCCCCGGCTCGAAGACATATTCAGACAGGGTTTCTAACTGTCCTTCCGCATCATAATGTGCCCGTGCGCGAATGCGCTGCTGTGTTTTGTCCAGGTAAAAGACCGTCCGGCGGGCATCCTCAAACTCGTGGGCCAGCTCGACAATATTGTTATCCTGACTATTGACAGATACGTCGAAACCTGCCTCGTCAAACCCCTCTATCATATAGTCAAATTCCTCCCCCGAAAGCATGGTGCCTTCGGATAACTCATCCGCTATGCGTTGGAAATACATAGCGGTCTCAGCCCCCTGAAAGCAGTGGCTTATGATTTCGCCCTCAGCGTTGAATGATGTGCTCGCCCCCCCCTCAATTACTATGCGCTGCGGTTGGTACTTTTTTGGCATAACCAGGCCGCCAATGCGAGGCTCAGGGTAGCGGGGCATGCCTTCCAGATCCATCCGCTGAATCTCTCCGTCTATAGTGCCATCTCTGTTTATAAACTGCTTTACACGGCTGCCTTCCACAATGGGAGAAGCCAGTGCCCGCTCGCCCGGGCTGAGCAATTCGGCATCGTCCGGGTTTTCAGGAATAAGAAAAGTAGAAACAATTACATCATAGCTTATTGCTATCGCGGCTGACTCAGGCAGCTCTGTACCTGATCTTTTGCTGTCAGCTCCACCACTAAGGTGATCCTTTTGACAGCTTACTGCAATGCCAAGCAGAAAGGCGAGCACCAGCAGATGAGCTGTTCTCCTGCTATATTTTGAAAAATACATATATCCAAAGGTATGGTTAAATACCGTACACAACTGTTAGAGAGGCACGCCTACGGTTCAATATTGCTTGGGCGTTAAATTGCCATGTAGCCTCTAAATCATTTAGAAATAAATTACGAAAATTCATTACACAAATATAAAAAGATAACTTGGGACAGTTTGGGACAGGTTAAAGTCTATCGATCTCCGCACAACTCTGCTCTAGGCAGGTTTCCTGAGAGGAGGGGGGCCAAGCACTTCATAAATCCGCTTTAAGTCATCATGTTTAACCAAGCCTGGTGCCAGCACTATACCCGCCTTATTCAGCCACCTGTACAAGGTCTTTCGGCTAATACCGTACTCTTCTGCAATTTGCTTTCTCGTCTTGGGTGGAAATCCGGTGGGTTCTGGCTTCATAAATACAGGTCTTTAAGCGTCTTTATTCCTAAATATAAAACAAAAATCTGATTTCCCAAGCATTACATCACCGCTAGCGACCATAACTCACCCTTTGAAAGGAAGGCGACTACGTCCTCACTGGACCGCCTCATTATTGATAATAAGGCTACATCTGACAGCCAGTAACTGCATCTAAGCAGGTGCATATACCAGTGCAAAGCTTTACTCACAAGCTACCAGCTCTTTTTGCTTTAGCATTTCTGATAAGGTTTCTCCCTGCACAAACTCTGATTCGATTGATAAGTCCCTGACGAATTGAAGCAAATCCTTCTTTGTCTGCCTGCACAGCTCATTTGTGCGGAGCATAATGGCTATTGACTTAGCGATTAGGTTTGGTGACAGGTTGCCCTTTTGTATTTCTTTATGTAGCAACTGCTTAGTTTTCTTATCGAAGAAAATTGTTACATCTGACTGAGCAATGTGAATGAATGTAATGGTGATTGCACGCTGCATACAGGAATCTGGTGCTGGCTGTTTTACATTTATTTGAGGGAAGCCCTCTTTGGAAGCATACTCCATGATTTCAAAGAAATTATTCCTGAAAACCTCATGACGCTTTGCTTTGTCCGACAAGTAATTGGCATCTGACTTGTCGTAATTCACATGGGCCTGATCGTTGCTTAACATTTGGCAATAATTGGGCGGCTGGAGTTCTGCCATATTGCAACGACATAGGAGTAACAGCGAAAAAGCAGCAATACAATTCATCTTAGCAACCTTCATCATGCGCATTTCCTTTACAGCGTTGTAAACTAGCCTGTTTTTCCTGCTATACCACCCGTGCCCTGGATTCAATTCTTAGGAAAGGTACCCCATTTATTCTAAATCAAATCTTTCCAGGTACTCGCTCAAAGGTTCCAACCCTATTTCTAACCTCCTGTAATCAACAGAGTCGGGATTTTCAATAGGGTGCAGTTCGCCATTTACAATTTGACTGCCATATACCTGTTTATAGTCGTTGAAAACCAGTAACCGGTCGGTCACTAAAACCAATCTTTCAGGGTGCAGATCACCGGATTGGACTAACCCTTCAATGTACCGGTAATAATAAGCCATCTGTTCCTTCTCATTATGCTGTATGAATGCCCAAAATACCTTGACACTTCTTTCTCCATGTTCCTCTAAAGTTGGAAGGCCACAGTCTTTCTCTATGGACGCTATTATTAATCTCCGGAAGTCAAAAAAATCTAATGTGCCAGGAGGAGTTGTATCGAGAAGGTTCTTGATCTCTTCAGTCTCCAGCCTGTAGAGATCGTCAATGATAAACTCTAAACTATCACAATTAATAGAAACAAGGGGGACCTTGTCGCCAGGATGGTACCCAATGTTTTTAATCAGAATGGCTAAAATATTATCCTTATACGTTGCGGGCCGAATTACAACGCTTCGAATGTTATGACTTTCATCCACATAGTAGTCAGCAGCCCACTCCCCTCTTTTAAAGCGCTCTAGTTCGCTAGCGGTGGCTTTGTCGCGATCGATCGTCTCGAATGCTGCATTATCTAGTGACCAGCGTTGATTTTCTTTCAACTCTAATATTTCATCTCTCGATAGCTTCCTTAGAGGTTCTTTAATATTATTCCCTGAACAGCCGACCAGGGATAGGCCTACAAGAACGGTAAAGAAGTAAATAAGACGGACTGTGGTGTTTAAATTTTGGTACATAAGTTGCTGTTTCTGCTATTCAATATTCATTATCCATACCAAAGCAATTACTCGATAAAGAAACCTTTTATTTCTCACCATTGTCTAATAACTGCCCCAGCAAAGTATCAACCGCAGCAGCCACCGGAACAGCAGGGTCCGTTTCCAATTTGGCGCCCCGGAACACCTCAACAATATGCCCGGTTTGATCTGCCACTATGGTACTCGGATAGCCCAATATCATCCTGAAGCGATCTTTGATGATTGCTTCAGCATCGGGTACTTGGTTGAAGTGAAAGGGTTTTTAAGTCCAGCACTTTTTGCGCTTCAGCTTTGGCATCCCTCGTCAGGGCGATGAAGTTGACTTCCTTTCCATTTATTGCTTTCGCCCAATCCTAGCCAGCCCCTTATCATCCAAAAAAGCCCAGGATAAGACACGGCCCTCCTCAAATATGACGAGCAGGTCTGAGGTGAACTTCATGCCGTATTGCTCCATCTTGTACGCTGGGTCTATACGGACATCCGGCGAAGAAGGCAGCTCCTGAAAAAAGGCTTTTACTTCTTTTTCATTACTGGATAAAACCACTGTTGTTTTGAGGTTCTGGGCTTCAATGTAGGAAGCCAGAGCAGCCTGCACCTCTTCTGTGCAAGCTCCGCAAAAGTTGGTTTGCATCAGCAGTACCAGCTGCTTTTCCGACAACTCCATACGTTGAACTTCCTTCAGGTAGGCAAAAAACTCTTTTTCCCGCTCAAACGGCGTTTTACAGGAGTACAGCAACAGCAGCGCGCTAATAATAAACAGCTGTTTTTTCATGGTACGGATATTTTTAACACATCGAATTGCAGCTTCTTATTGCTCCGCTCCGGGTATTTGTAATGCGAAGCAGATAAGTAGAGGCCGTCTTTTGTAACAAAGGACTTGTTTGAAATGTACTTATATTTTCCCAGGTCAATTTCGCTAATCAGCTCAAAGCTTTCATTAAATACCAGCAGGCTAAGAGCCTTGTCTCCAAAGGAATTGTAAGTCCCATCTGCATTTTTAATAGGCTGATAATCGGAAAAGAACCGGTAAAAGAGTTTTCGGTGGGGATCGTACATCATATCTCTGTAGAGCGGAATACTTGACAGGTGCTTCATTTTTTCCTCTGAGTCACTTTTGTGCTTTTTAGCGAGCGGAAAGAGGTCTTTTGTCTGAGATGGGCTACGTCCACCGATCACAAATTTTTCCTTTTCCCACCGGTCTATTCCATAAATATTGGGGTCAGTAATGAAGCTGATAAAAGAAGTGTCGCCAACTGTAATCCGGTAAATATGCTTAGCAAATCCGTAGTAGTCGTCCAAATATAGCTTCGAATAGGAGATCGGATAGTATTCGATTGCACCACCCTCTAATGGCACTAAAGCCTCAATTGGGGAGTGAAAATACTTTTTGTTTTCACCTCCGCAGCCAATGCAGAAGCTGTGCAGTAGTACCCCATTTGCCTTTGGGTCATAACGGATGGGGAAGAGGGTCCCAGGGTCATAAAGGTACATAAGGTCAGCTGCTGCACCGCCACTGGACCACTTTCTTTTTTCAGGTACATTCAAAGGAATTTGCCTTAGTACGGTATTGGTGTCCAAAATGGTAACCATACGCTCCTGCGACACAAAAATGGAATCAAAGCTGTAAAAATGGACACCTAAAATCTCGCCATAGTCTGTGGTATTGAAAAAATTTCGCAGTGGTTTGGCAAACAACCTTTTCCGACCGCTCAAATCATATATTTCAATTTGCCGGTTCCTGGTATTAAAGACCAATAAATAGTCCTGGTCTGCAAAGGCATAGGTGTCAAATATTGTGTAGCCTATGGTGTCTATTTCTGAGCCGCCCAGTTCGTAATATTCAAATTCAATATCTAGTTTTTTGGTATTTGTTATGGTGGGGGCTTCCTGATAGTTTACCCTACTGCAGGAAACCACTAGCCCGATTGACGCGAGTAATATTAGGTTTAAAGCGTTTCTTTTCATTTTTATTTTTTCAGGCTCATGCTCTTTGTAGATAGAAACTTAAAAGCAAAATTATTCCTCTTTTAGAGTTTCTAAAGAAACGCCCAACTTGATCAAATAATCTTTTAAGGGCTCCAATCCTACCCTTTTACGTCTTTGGTCAACGTTTTCAATATCTTCAATCGGGTATGGCTTAGGCGGGTTAACGCTGTTGTCTATTTGCGTGCCATACAATTGCATTTTACCCTGACGAACAAGCACTCGATCGCTAAGTAAGGCTAAATGTTTAGGTTGAGATTCCCCATTCTCAACTGAAGCACTAAGGGTAGGAAGGTACTGTTGTTGTTTTTCAAGTTTAGCATGTTGGATGATAATCCATGCTGCTTGATTAGCCTTTATGCCTACCTTGGAAATACCAGGCCACCCATGCGCTTTAATGATGGCTTCCAAACGTATCAGATTTAGACTGTCTTTTTCTTGTACAATAAGCTGGAACGCTCGATATTCGGCTTTACTAATGCTATTTGTCGTATCAATGCAACCACTCACGTTACGAACTACCTGATCTATTGCAAACATTGCTTCCAGTTCCGCTTTGAGTCTATTATTAATACCATCTATCCGGGAGTTGACAGACTCTTCTATACCTGGCCATTTGGGATGAGCTTGAAGATCATTGTACTTGGAAAAGTAGGCTAAATACTTTGCATCATCCAGACCGAAATGGGCAGCCTGCTCTAAATAATTGATCGCTAAGTCTACTTTGTGAATCTTAGCAGCAGCAATTGCAGGGTTGATATAGGAGAGCGGATGATTGGGTTCATAAATATCAAATGCATTAGCGTATGCATTCAAAGCCCCTTGATAATCTTCAACTTGCATCAAAGAGTCTCCTTGTTGATAAAACAGGGTAAAACTTTGTGATTGGCCTCTCTCTACAATCAACATTGAAACAAAGCAAATAAGAAGCAACGGAAATTTTTTCATAGAGGTATACAGATTAAGGCAGCCTACAGCTTGCCATTTGGCGCAAGGTTAAAAGAATCAAGAGCTGGCTGGTAATACTATCAGAAGGTGCAGTAAAACCCAAATTAAGTTTTGAAACAGCAATGGGAACCGGGGGGGGGGTATTTCATAGAGCGCAATATTTAAGAATCAAAAAATGAAAATATACAATTTCACCAAATATAAGCCAACATTTTTAAACCTGCAATGTTGACCGAGAAAATTAACATTTTCCGAAAGCACACATAGCTAAACACCCTCCACCGCCCAATCCACAATCCCCTTCTGCTCCGTAGAAAAGCTGACGCCCACGCCAATCTTCTCCTTTGGGCTGTCCTTGTAGGCCGATAGATAGCCTTTCTCCCGGATTTGCCGCAGGGCTTCCGCCACCGGCCGGTCGAGCTTGAACTCGAAGGCGTAAAGGTAATCGGCGGTTTCCACAAGGGCATCGCAGCGGCCGCGGGCCGTGTGGACTTCAGAGCGGGTGTAAGCCCCCAAGAGGCTGAAGGTAAGGTGGATGAGCGCGTGGTAAAAGTGTTCATTCTCTTTTTGCCAGTGCTCGTAGGGGATTTCGGCGAAAGCCGCATTGAGGATGTCCACCACAGCCTCTAAATCTCGGTGGCGCAATGCTTGCAGGATATTAACGACCCTCGGCAGCGCACCCTGCGGCGGATAGTCCATGTATTCGCTCATGAGGAGCTGTTCCAAAGAGGAGCGCACTTCACGGTTTGGGTAATCAAGGGTATAGATGAGCAGCTCAGGGTCGTAGTGCCGGATCGTCAAATAACCAGTCTGAAACAGTACGCTGATAGGATTTAAGCGTGCATAATCAAAATTGACCAGGTCATTAATGGCGGTCTGAAAACCAGACATATTAAAGAAGCGGTGCTTGCGCATTTCCCGCACCAGAAACGTTGGCGTGCCCGTCTCAAACCAGTAGTTCTGGTACTGCCCGCTCTGCAAAAAGCGCAGGATGGAAAATGGGTTGTACAGGCGCTCCTCCCCGCCCCAGCTGTAGCCGTTGTACCACTCGCGCACTTTGCTGCGGTCGTGGGCCTGCATAGGAGTTTCAAAAACCGTGTCCAGCTCATCCTGTGTGATGCCCAGCAAGGTGTAGCCCTGAGGGGAAAGGGTGATGTTGGACAGGTTGTTCAGGTCCGAAAAAATACTCACTTTGCTGAAGGCGGACACCCCGGTCAGGAACAGAAACTCAATGTAAGGGTCAGCGTCTTTGAGCACCGAGTAAAAATTCTTCAGGACATCGCGGTTCGCTTCTGCTTGCGGCGTGTCGTCCAGATAATCAATGATCGGTTTGTCGTACTCGTCTATGAGCAGTACAGCTTTCTGCGATCGCCCCACCTCGTACAGCAACTCTGAAAAACTGCTTTTCAGGGTATCTTCAGACAGGCTTACCCCCAGCTCCTTCGCGATACGATGGACCTCGGTCAACAGCGCTGCCTCCAACCCTTTCGTTTTGTAATCTATTTGGGCAAACTTCAGCCAGATGACTGGCCGGGGCGCTGCCTGCCAATCCCAGTGCGCATGTATCCATAAATCCCGGAACAGCGCTTCCTGACCGGTATACAACTCGTACAATGTAGACAGCAGGAGCGACTTGCCGAAGCGGCGCGGCCGGGACAGAAAGAAGTACTTCCCCTCTGAAACCAGGTCGTGAATTTGCCTGGTCTTGTCCACGTATACATATCCGCCCTCGCGGATTTCTCTGAAACTCTGTATGCCGATGGGGTACTTCATGGAGGCAAGATACAGCCTTTTGGAGTGGATTCGCAAGGGTTGGCAACCAGAAGTACGCCAAAGTCGCCTCTTGTGGACAGCGCTTCCCCAAATCCTGGATTTAACGCTGAAGAATACAACGATCTGCCCGGCCGCTTATGAGGTGGGTAAGCGGTTGCGGGAGGCGCTGCCGGTATAGTCTTTTTTAAGGCTTCCTAATTTGTAAGGGAAAGGTAAAATGCCCCTGCATCGAATAAAGCCCTGTTCATCTTTAGGTACAACAGCCATAGCCCTCTTGTTTTCCCGCTTTGCAGCCCTCCTTCCTGTTTGTGCGTTTTCGTATATTGCTACAAAAAACGAATGAATACATCCCGTTTCCTGTCCATATTAATATTGTCTTTCTTGCTCTTTCCCACCCTGCCGGGCAGTGCGTATACCAGCAAATCCACTCCGGCGAGCTATGCGGCGCTTAAAAGTTTATTCCAGGAATGGCGTGCTTTTGAAACGCCTCCTTTACGCGAAGGGGCACCAGATTATACCGCTCAGACATTCAAAGCCCGCCGGCCTGCTTTTGAGCAGTTGCAGGAAGCGCTTTGGGCTATGGATACCAGTGGATGGACGGTTCCACAGCGGGTGGACTGGGCGCTGGTTTGGGCAGAAATGAATGGCTATGATTTCAATGAACGCATCCTGCGCCCCTGGGCAAGAGACCCTGCATTTTATAAATCACTCTGGACCTACAGGTCTGATGTGCCTGCCCACGAAGGGCCAACGCATCATCACACGACTGAGATATGGACATACGCGTTTCCGCTGAGCACTTCAGAAAGAGCCCGGCTTATTAAGGACCTCAAAGTCATCCCTCCCCTCAATAAACAAGCTCAGCTCAACCTGACGGGTAATGCCCGTGATCTCTGGATAGCCGGAATACGGGATATCCGCACCCAAAGCAGCGGCCTGAAAGCCATACTGCAACAACCGGGCGTGGAAGGTGACGAGGAGTTGATGGAAACTATAGAAGCTGCCATCGCCTCCACAGATGAGCTCGTCCGTTGGCTGGAGGCTGAAGCCGGCAATAAGACTGGCCCTTCAGGAATCGGAAAAGACAACTATACCTGGTACCTGCAAAATGTTCATCTTGTACCTATGACCTGGGAGGACGAGGTAATGCTCATGAAGCGGGAACTTGCCCGGGCCTGGTCCGCACTAAAGCTGGAAGAGCATCGCAATCGTGACCTTCCGGAACTGACAGCGGCCAACAGCCCCGAAGCTTACGCCGAGCTGGCAGAGCGGTCTGCGAAAAGTTTACTCCACTTTTTAGAACAGGATCAGATGGTAACGGTCAAAGCATATTTTGAACCTGCACTCCGCGAACACCTGGGGGCGTACATCCCGGAGGAAGACCGGCACTTCTTCTGGATTACGGCGCACTATGATCCACGTCCCCTTTATTCCCACTTTTACCACTGGTTTGAACTGGCCCGTATGGATAATGAGCCTCATCCCAATGAGATTCGACGTGATGCCCTTCTGTATAACATCTTTGATTCCCGCAGTGAAGGTGTCGCTACGGCTGTGGAGGAAATGTTCCTGCAGGCCGGACTGTACGATGATGACCCAAGAGTAAGGGAAATTGTGTACATCCTGATTGCCCAGCGTGCCGCCCGGGGCCTGGGTTCCCTCTATGCACACGCCAATGAAATGACGATGGAGGAAGCAGGGAAGATTCATTCTGAGTACACCCCAAGAGGCTGGATGAAAACGGAAAAAGAGTTGTTGATCTTTGAGCAGCACCTGTACCTGCGCCAACCAGGTTATGGGACCAGTTACATTACGGGAAAATACCTGGTCGAAGCAGCAATGGCAGACTTTGCCCGTTTGCAGGAACCTGAGGCTAACGGTTTTGTACCTATGGATTTCTTTGACCGGCTCAATGCGATGGGCAATATACCTATTGCGCTTGGGCATTGGGAGCTGACAGGAGAACCAGCAGTTTATCACAACACGAAGTAGGCAGGCTCGAAATCAGATTAAAAATTCGAGTTATACTGACGATTAAGTGGTTTGCCACAGCAA
>ENA-UENT01000099-UENT01000099.1-marine-metagenome-genome-assembly--contig:-NODE-99-length-70203-cov-3.581431_pt1 | contig 70203 bp, 57 predicted proteins | sample MGYA00237879_ERZ529330 | MGnify/ENA primary metagenome ERZ529330 (study PRJEB26372, sample SAMN05368345) | marine metagenome | biome: cultured habitat; feature: ocean water; material: water; isolation... | reverse complement strand
AATCTTTTTGAGATGGCTTCTAGTCATTTAATAGGAGATCTCCAGAAATTAAAACTAAATTAGACCTTGCAACTAGGAGATAGATATTAAGTGTTGAGCCAACTCTCTCCAGATTAAACGTTTCTAGTAGCATACCCCTTCACTACCTCTCATCTTTTATAACCTATTTCACCTCCATTTTGGAGTAAGAACGAATCCCCTTTGGCTTATCACGAGGGTAGGCTGGGATTTTGCCATTACCAACGAACAAAACTTTGTACATGAAGAATTCAAGATTCCTTTTCACTGGACTATTGATGTTATTCGTTATCAGCCTGAATGGTCAGGACGAACTTGCAGGAATGAGAAGAAATGCTATTTCTGTTAACGCGCTTGGGACAAGCCCCTTTGTAGGAGTTACCTATGAAAGAATAATTTCTCCGAAAGGTACTTTTGAAATTGGGGTAGGGATACCTAGTGTTGGACTCGGTTTTAAACTTTATCCTAGTGGTATTCAAGAGCAAAAACTGCTTTTCCACGTGGGCGCAACGGCAAATGTTACGGACTTAGGAGATGGCGTACTCATTGGAGGGATTTTGTATTTGGCCTATGTCCCTGTAGGGATCAGTTTCTTTAGTAGCGGAGGTTTTAATTTTGGGTTAGATGTGGGCCCCAGTCTCGTCTTTGACGAGGATGAGTCAACTTTTATCCCTTACGGTAATCTCAAGTTAGGGTATCGATTTTAAGGTTTTGTGTTTTAACAAGGCACTAAGCTGCGTTTGTCTTTCGTCTTAGAGGGAGGGATTACCTATTTTCTAAACTTAAGACCCAGTATGAAAAAATGCCTCTCCTGTTTTGCGATAAGTGTGTTTGTGATCCTTCCACAATTCATGCTTGCCCAAACACAATTGTACGGTGTGCTGTACGATGCCAAAACTCAAGCCCCAATCCCGTTTGCTAATGTATTCTTCTTATCAAACCAGGGAAGGGGCGTGATATCCAATCAGAACGGTGAATTCCTAGTTAAGATATACGAACAAGATCGTTCGGATCAATTGGTAATTAGTCAGCTCGGTTATGAAAACTACCGACTCTCTTTATCGACGTTGGGGTCAGATACCCTTTCTATTCAGATGACCCCTAGCTTTCATGCCTTGCAGGAAATTACAGTGATTTCGGACCGAGGATTGAGAGGGGTCGTTCGGGAAGCGCTCAAACGCATCCCGCAGAACTATGGGACCAAGAAGTATTTGCTGGAGGGGTTTTATCGGGAGTATTCCATCTCTGATTCGGCCTATGCGGAAGTGATCGAAGCTTTTGTTAGTATTCAAGATGGGCCCTACATAAAGCCTAAAAAGAAAAGTAAACTGTTTTGGCGCTCCATGCGTAGGAGTGATGATCAACGGAACCTACCAGATCGCCTGCAACGCGCCGATCAAAACCTGCTCTACAGCTTTTATGAAAGATCCAATCCTATACGTCGCCGTTTTTTTCATTTTGTAAAGCCCGGGATTGAAGGATTTATGGACGGGTGCCATTTCTCCAATCGCGGAGAGTTCCTCGAAAAAGGGGATACCCTCATCCGAATTGGTTTTGTGCCGAAGTGGTTTGATCGCTTTGATGAGAAGATGAAAGCATCCTTTGGTTTCGGGGAATTATTGATCAATAAATCAGATTATGGTATCATCAAAATCAGTAGAGGGGACTCAGATCTGAGTGTTTACAATGAGGCGATCTACGAAAAACAGGGCCAGAAATATTTTCTAAGTAGTTTACAAAGTGCTCTTGCACTCCGATATGATAATGAAACGCGATATTATCGTAACGCCCGACAGCTGCATATCTACCAAGTGCATCCCGTAGCCTCGAAAGTCAAGAAAAAAGGCAAACGCCTACCTCGATACAAACAGCTTCGGGAGATGAAGTACCAATATGACCCTAGTATCTGGGAAGACAATCCATTTATGGTGGAGTTACCTGCTCAGGAGGCATTAGAAGCGGATCTTAGTCGAGTAAAGAAGATGGAGGATCAGTTTCGCGAAAATGCAAAAAAGGTTAAGACAGCAGAGGAGGAAGGCGGGAGGTAGTACTAATCACTGCGCTGCACTACTGATTAATCTGCCAGAGTGAACGCCAAAATAAAGGAAAAGGAGGTGCTGTCAACTTTTGACGGGAAAACACTACTTTTTCCGTTTTTCGACTATTTCCTTATCTGTCTTTGGCGCATCTTTGTATCAGCAGATAAAGAACTAGAAAGATAAAGTCTATGATCCTGATTCCACAACGGTTGTTCGAAGATAAACATGTGAAGGTGATTCTACGGGATGGCAATACAGCGATTCTTACTAAATCATTGAATCAACCGATTGTGAACAGGCAAGGGTATATTTCTAATCATGTCATATCTATTGTTCTGGCTGGAGAACAGCATATCCGCACTTATGATGAAGAGTTGATTAAGGTGTATCCTAATGAGCTATTGTTTATTCCTAGAGGGCTATATTATGTTTCGGATCTAATGCCTACAGGCGGTAATTTTAGAAGCTTACTGTTTTATTTTGACGATGATGTTATTCATTCATTTCTAGCCAACAGCAAAGTTACTTCCTTTGGTAAAGAAGAGGCACCTACTTACCTAAAGCTTGGGGCCGTCCCTATGATGAACGTATTTGCTGAGACTTTACTTCAAATCTACGATAATCAGGTAGTTAGGGATCGACAACTCCTGCGTTTGAAGTTGCTGGAAATGCTTCATCTGGTCAACACCCTTGTACCCGAACAGCAACTGGCCGATTTCCTATTCCGCCTCACTTTACCCAAAAAAAGAAGGATAAAGGAGTTAATGGAGAAGAACTATGATAAGCCACTGAAGATTGAAGATTATGCCTACCTATCTGGAAGGAGTATCAGTTCCTTTAGACGAGATTTCAAGACCTTTTATCAAACTACCCCACAGCAATGGTTGAAGGATAGACGATTGGACAAGGCCATTCAGTTGCTGTCTGAACAGGAGTTATCTGTAAGTTCTCTAGCCTATGAGGTGGGCTATGAAAACACCTCCTATTTTATCAAAGAATTCAAAAAGAAAGTGGGGCAATCGCCCAAACAATATATTCTTTCAAATCGACAAAAGCCCTAGGCCTTAGACTTCCGAAGTCTCAAAGACTTCGGAAGTCTAAGGCTCAGGACACTATTCAAACATTTCAAATCAAAACAATGAAGATTACCTTTATTGGCCTCGGAATCATGGGAAGCCGAATGGCCTCCAATCTAATGCAGCATGGTGCTGATCTCACGGTATACAATCGCAGCCAAGAAGCGGTTAAGCCACTGCTGGACCAAGGAGCTAAAACGGCAGAAACGATCCAAGCCGCTGTTGAACAAGCTGACCTTGTATTCAGTATGCTTTCTACTCCAGAGGTAGTTAAAGCGATATTTTTTGGTGCAAATGGAGCTTTGGCTAGTATGAAAAATGGAGCTCTTTGGGTGGATTGTACTACGGTGAATCCCTCATTTACGGCAGAAGCGGCGGAGGCAGCGAAACAGCAGGGGATAGGTTTTATGGATGCTCCGGTGGCGGGAACAAAACCGCATGCAGAAAAAGCCGAATTAGCCTTTTTTTTGGGGGGAACGACGGATCAACTGGAACAGGTCAGACCTTACCTAGAGCAAATGGGGAATAAGGTGATGCATGCCGGGGAAACGGGTAAGGGAGCTGCATTCAAGATGCTAGTTAACATTATGCTCGCTCAGTCTATGCTTATCTTTTCCGAAGCGACACTACTTGGGGAGAAAATGGGCTTTTCCAAGGATTTCCTACTCAATACCCTACCGAATCTTGTGGTTTCAGCTCCTTTTACCAAGTTCAAAGCGGAGATGGTGAGACAGAATGATTATGAGGTTCAGTTTCCATTGGAGTGGATGCACAAGGACTTGCACTTAGCAGCTGTTACTGCTTATGAACTCAATCATCCTCTATACTTGGCTAATCTCACCAAGGAAGTCTTTGGTGAGGCTCGCCGCAAGGGGATGGGCCGCTTAGATTTTGCAGCTATTCATCGATTTCTGGAGCAACAATCCCATTCGGTAGCTTGAAAATGAACTTATATCGGGTAAAATAAGAAGGAGGGTACATCTATTGAGCGGGTTTTCCCTATTTTGAGGGGTATCGGCTGAACGATAATTTGTCGGCCGAGCTTTGCATAAACCTGTAGAGAATGAAATCAACACAATACACCTTCCTTCTGCTGTTGGTGTGCTTATTCGGCTGTAAAAATGAAAAGCCGAGTCAAGCCTCCACTTGGGCAATTACCAACGTTACCGTTATTGATAGCAAGCAAAATCAACTGGATGGACAAACCGTCTTGGTGAATGGAAACAAAATTGAACAGGTAGGACCAACAGCTGAAATAGAGCTGCCTAAGGCTGTTTCCACCATCGATGGCACGGGGAAGTTTTTGATCCCAGGCTTGTGGGATGCTCATGTACATTTGACCTATGATCAAGACATCGGGCCTTCCATGTTCAAACTCTTCATGGTTAATGGAGTGACAAGTATCCGGGATACAGGTGGCCAGATGGATCTGATGCAGCCTTATCGAGAGGCCTCGGAAGCAGATCCGGCGGAAACGCCAAGGTTGATGTTTTCTGGCCCGCTCTTAGATGGGTTTCCGCGAGTCTATGATGGTAGCACGCCCTTTCGCCCCAATCTATCCGTAGGAATCAAGACGGCTAACCAAGCTAAAAACAGAGTGAATGAACTCGCCGCTGCTGGGGTACATCTAATCAAGGCCTATGAAATGCTACAGCCGGAAATATTGAAGGCTGTCTTAGAGGCTGCAGCAAAGAAGGGGCTACCCGTCACGGGGCATGTACCCCTCAGTACCGATGTAATTACCGCTTCCAACGCCGGCCTTCGCAGTATAGAACATATGCGTAATCTAGAAATGTCCTGCACTTCGGATTGGGAAAAGTTGATGGAGACACGGCGCAATGAATTGAAAGATGGAGCTAGAGAAGCAGGGGGCGATTTACGTAGCCGGCTGCATCAATTACAGCGTACTTACGCCATTGAAAATCAAGACTCTACCACTCGGGCAAATGTTTTGGGAACTCTCGCCAAAAATAATACCTGGCTTGTCCCTACCTTAACCATCCTGGCTTTTCGCGAAAATCGAGTTTATGCACGTCCAGCTTGGAGAGAGAATTTTAAGTATCTGCCTGACTCTACCGGAACACGTTGGCGTGCTAGTGCTGAAAGACTAGCCAACATGCCAGTGGATTCAGCGGGCGTGAAGTTTGCCAAATGGGGCTATGACATGGTGAGGAGACTGCCTGAGGCAGGCGTAGGCATTATGGCAGGAACAGATACACCAATCGCTTTTCTGACACCAGGTTATAGTCTGCATGAAGAATTACGGCTGTTGGTCAATAGCGGTTTGACGCCGATCCAGGCTTTGGAAGCTGCTACCGTAAGACCTGCCGAGTACTTTAATATGCAAGATGATTTGGGAACAGTTGAGTCGGGTAAAATTGCAGATTTGCTATTGCTGGATGCCAATCCATTGGAAGATATCGAAAATACGCAACGAATTCGAGCCGTGATCAAGGATGGACATTTGCATGACCGGACAAAGCTGGATACCTGGCTGCAGGAGTTAGAGGGCTCATAGCCATATTTGCCAGGGTAAACCACCAATTTTACCTGCTGATTCGAAATTATTGATCGGAAGAAACAATGTTACTATAAGACGCTGTACATTGGGGGAATAAAGGCTTCCTGAAGGTAGCCTGATCTCTAACTGTTTAATAGCTCAAACCTTAGAAATCTAAATATGGGTCTTAGTATTGTTTCCAACCTGATTGGTGTCTTACGCCAGCATGAAGAATTTGATGATTGGTGGGAAGGATCAGAGGTCGCCATACCTTTGCTGAATCAAAAGGCCCTTCCCATTACTTTTACCAACCTTCCCGCCGAGGAAACCCAGGATTTTCTTACTGATGCAGATGCCGCTCTTGCTAATTTCCTTAAGATCGGAATGGAGGAAAGGGCAAGGATGGCGCCGCACATTTGGCAAAACTGTAAGGCGTTTTTGGAAGCTATTGGATATGAAGAGGAAGATCAGTCGCTTTGGGATATTAAGCATGCCGATGAAATTTGGTCTTTTGTCGACTTCCGAAATATTTATCTGGAGCGCCGGCATCGCCGAGATCAGGATATCTACATTAGTCTGCATGGGGAATGCGAATGGGAGCAAGAGCATGGCTTGCAATTGGTCTTTCGGTAGGGAAAGAAGTTGACCAGGGTAAGTCAGATAGATGGACACTTGACGGAAGCGGATGCCTATGACAAGGACGATACACAAGATCAGTTACTTTCTGCATTTTAAATATTTGCTTCTCTTGACTTAATGATGCCCTTCGATTAAATTGCTCGACTATGGATATACCCATTTATCAGGTTGATGCATTCACCAATCAAGTCTTCTCTGGAAATCCCGCTGCTGTCTGTTTATTGCAAGAATGGTTGTCGTTCGAACAAATGCTGCAAATTGCTCAGGAGAACAATCTGGCAGAAACAGCCTATTGCTTGATGCAAGAGGATGCCTTTTCAATCAAGTGGTTTACCCCCGAGATAGAAATGGACTTATGTGGGCATGCCACCTTAGCCACCGCTCATGTATTGTTTCAATACCATTTTCCGGATCGCAACTTACTTACCTTCCAGTCCAATAGTGGAGAACTGAATGTTAGTCGAAAAGGAGATTGGTATCAATTGGATTTCCCTTCAAGAGTTCCTGTTCCTAGCGAGCTTCCTGCAGTCATTCTAGAAGGGATTGGAGCTACTCCCGAACAAGTACTAAAGGCGCGAGACTATGTCCTGGTTTTTGAAACACAGGAACAGATAGAAGCTATCCAACCCAATGTTGCCTTATTGAATACGATCAACATAGATCCCGGTGGAATCGTGGTAACTGCCCCTGGAGAAGAAGTGGATTTCGTTTCCCGTTTCTTCACCCCACAAGCTTCCATCTTTGAAGATCCTGTTACGGGTTCTGCTCATTGTAGTTTGATCCCCTATTGGAGCAGGCGCTTGGGTAAGGATCAAATGATGGCCCGTCAAATCTCAAGCCGCGGAGGAGTGCTTCGGGTGGCAGATAGAGGTGGACGGGTGTTGATCAGCGGTCAGGCGGTGACCTACTTGCAGGGGTCCATCAAGATTTAGTTATATAGAACAACCTTTAGCTCGTCAATCTACAATCTACATATGAAATACCTCTCTCTACTAGCCTTGTTTTGTTTAGCACTCAGCGCACTATATAGTCAAAGTACTCAACTGGGTGGCACTGTTGATATTTCTTTCGCGAAAGGACAGATAAAGAGTCAATTCGTTTTGAGCAACCTGCCCAATCAAGACGAGGCTTTGTCCTTTATGCTGCACAGCGATCTTAGCGTAAAGCGGATATTGCTAAACGATCAAAAAATTGAGTTTGCCAAGACGAAGCAACAATGTTATGATTGTACAGTGTACGCTATTTCCTCTGTCAAAACTTTCGAAGCTGCTGATCGTCTGCTGATCGAAACAGAAGGGCGATTCAAAACCTATAAGGCGGGTCAAAACAAGAAGGACTACAAAGGAAAAATTGCCAATAACTATGGCATCCTAAGAGCCAGTGAGCAGGCTAAGTGGTATCCAGTGATCATTAGCCAAGGCAAAAAACTGCCTGCCTTTTTGAGAAAGTATCCCTACACTTTGGATCTCCAAGCGAATTGCGATTGCAAGAGTATCTATATTGGCAGAGGTGCTCCAAAGCCTAGTGGCGCGCGCTTCGTAAGTAATAACCCAAGCAAAGACATCATGTTGATTGCTGGCAATTATGAATGGACAGAAGGGAAAAAGGCTATATTCCTCAACATTACAGATCAACCGCTTATCGATCGACTGGACAGTCTCTTCTCCTCCATATCCGAGTACTACGAATCCATCACTCAAATAGATATGCCTACCAAATACGTTATGGCGCATCTACCTTCGGACAATGCTCGATGGGGAGGTTTCATGACCTACCCAACGATCGTCAGCGTTCGTAAATCTATGAGCAATCGAAATCTGTCAGCCTATCTTTCCCACGAGGTAGCGCACTATCTTTTTGGAGATGTGTATCAAGCAGAGGGCAACCTATTTTGGTTTTATCTCGAATCTTTTGCCGAGTACTTTAGCTATAAATATCTACTTCAACATGATCCAGCCGGGATGCGAGGAGACTATCGGCGGATGCGCAAGAGCAAGGAATTCGTTCGCCTGGATCAGGTGAAGCAAATCAATCAAGTCACCAGTACGGCTAGATACCTAATTGGCCCCTTTCAGCTATTGGCTATAGAGCAACGCATCGGGGAAGAAAAGATGTTGGAACTGATCGCATCCGTATTTCCCAAGTTGGAAACGAGTGAGGATGGATACCAAACACTGGTAGCCACCCTCCTGGAGATCGGGGTTGAGGAAAAAACTGTGGCTGAGATTGAGGAGCAGCTCTTCCAACAGTTTGATCCGGCATCCTATGACTTCGTAGCAGACAGGCTCGAAGCCAAAAAATAGAGAAGACTAATCAAATTTTAAATCCTTATTGATCTCTTGAAGCACCTTAAGTAGCTCTCGCTTGTGCGGCACCAAGATCAAATTGCCAAGTGCTTTATTGGTGGTTTCCATTAGATCATTGACATCCGGATTTCGGGCTAGATTTTGCTTGACAATAGCCGGAATGCTTAATGACAGGCTGCTAAGTGATCGGGCGCCAAAATCCGGTTCCATTCGTAAGTATAAGGCTAGGTGTATCGCTTCTCCTAGGAGAGGGTTCGTGATTTTTCCACTGGCGTTGATTGCATTGGTGCCTGGTCGGCAGCTAGTACTCACCTTTTGATTTCCCCTTTTCAGGCCGGAGGTCCGAGTGCCTTGGTAGGGCATCCATTTAGATAGGCATTTAGCATCCTTTTTCTCTATAGTCAGGGTCGTGCTGGTGAAACCTAAGACCAAAGGACCTTCCTCCAGTGCTTCCTCGATCGTTTTGGAGGCTGACTTTTCTAGTACTTGTACACAAGAACTGGAATTGCCTCTTTGGTCCGTGGCAGTCCAAGTTCTATTTATCTGACAGGCCCAATTACAGTCTCCTCCTCCTACGGCATCTTCATGCGTGATCTCGATTTGGCTATCACAGTTATCTATGGCAGTAGCTTTGCCGGTGCGGGAGGGATCCATGCTGGTGGTCACCTTTTTTCTCGCTGGACATTTGATCTCGGGGCTGATTTGATCGACGGCAGCCGATGCCAATCCAATCATACAATCATTCAAACCATTAAAGGTTTCTAGCATCCAATCCGCTTGTTCAATCTGATCGGCATTTTGCTTGAGTTGTCGATGCCCAGTTAGCTCTCGGATTCTGTTTAAAGGTAAGTTGTTTGTGGTATTGCCAAGCACAATGGCAAAGAGGTAAGTTCCCCTGTTCTTTAGATTACAGGCAGTACCTCTAATGTTGTCACTACTCATGATTTTACCATCCGTCAAAAAGTAGACGATATCAGCAGTGTTTCTTGACTGTAAGGACTCTAGAGCTTTGGAAAACCTAGTAGCTCCACCGCGGAATTGGAGGCTCTTGATGACATTCAGTCGACTCTTGAAAGCCCCTCCTTTGACATCAATTGAAGGCAAAACGGTTCGAACCAGGTTGGAGAAACTGTAGACGGCGAATTCTACCTGTCTGGTGCTGGTCGCTTTTTCCGCAAGCTTGGTAGCGTAGGCTAGGGTGGCTTGCCTAATCCGCTCCTGTTGCTGATTGGTTACAGAGCCTGATTCATCGATCATGATGGCAATCTTTAGGGGCTTATTCGGGCCTCTTTGCGCTTGGCAACCAGGAAAACTTGGGTTTTCACAAGCTGACTCTGCCTGGACTCTGTTAGGTACGGTGAAACTTAGCAATAGGCAACACAGTCCAAGGGTTTGAGGGCTAAGTAAACGGAAGAAGTGCATTGGTGTTTGGTTTATGGTTGAACGGAATTAGCTTCCAACCAAAACTACACTTTGAGGCCATTCACGTCAACCACATGGGCATGTGGAAGGGCCTCTTACCGCCGAATACTTTGTCAAGAGAAATCCTACTTCGGGCTAATCTTAACTAGCTTTTCGCTAAAAAAGCTGCCATCTGATAATTTTAGGTTCAGGAAATAATAACCATCTACCCAATCGCTGAGATTCAACTCATGTCTTATGGACGAAAGCCCCTGGAAAACCTGGGTGTATAATACCTGACCCCAGGCATTCTGAATACTTAGGATCATATTTTCCTGACGCTCCAATTCCGCCTGAATTTGTAGTAAGCCAGTACTAGGATTCGGGAATACTTTTGCCCAAATTGGGGTTCCGGGGGTTTCTGTGTTGGTCAGTAAGGTAAACTCAAACCAATTGACGTTGAATAAGGGTTGTGTAATGAGCATGCGAAGTTGATGCCTTCCTGCTGGCAGGTCTAGGGTCTGATCGGTTGTGGTCCAGCTTTGCCAACCGCCGGTTGCCGGGAAAGTACTAGTGACTAAAGTTGTAGTGCTGCCATCTTCTTGAACGAGCTGAAGTTGTACCTGTCCTTGTTCGCTTAATGCTGCTGTACGGAAGCTCACCTGATACATCCCCGCAGTGGCCACATCGATATTGTAGTCTAGATAATCACCATTATCTAAGAATCCGATGTTTTGCCCCCCGCCTGCATCGCTCGTGTTCTCTAATTGAACACCGGATTGAAAGAAATAATCTTCTGCCTGAATTCTTCCCGGAATACTATGGATAGTAGCAACAGTATTAGTGATCAATTCTTGGAAAAAGGATTCCAGCGTAGCTCCATCTGCCGCCGCAATGGCATTTCCTGTATAGGTGGCTCGAAGCGTTTCTCGAGATTTTATAGTGTGATCAACGCCTAGAATAATGATCCGAGGATTGGTGGGATGGAGGGAGATGTCGGTAATTGGGATGGAATTACCATCCGCCGTAATTTGAAAATCTGATGGTGAAGCTCCATTTACTCCTTCCAGGGCTTTGCTAATGGAAATGGCTATATGCTGTTCATCCTCGGTAGTACCTGCCACAAACGAGGCAGGAATGCCCGCGGCACTTCCTTTTCGAATAAATTCGAAACTGCTTAGGTTAAACCCGCCCGAATTGGCGTGAAACCGCAAAAGGTTATCACTTTCTTCCAAAACTATATCTGTTATAGTAACCGTTTGCCAGTCTTGCCATCCGCCGGTATTGTTAACTGTAGCGGGAGAGGAGAGGGCAGCACCATTTGTGGAGAAATAGAATTGCCCACCATCTTCGTTGGCAGCAACTCTCACCTTAATGTCATAGATTCCGCCTTCAACTACATCTACACTATATTGCATCCACTCCCCTGGGGCAATCCAACCTACATTGAATCCATTCGTGTTAATATTATCCTCTGTTCTTTCAATATCCACGCCATCATTCCGATAGGACCAACCATTGTTCCAAGCGGTAAAGCTTCCTGTTGATACCTGATAGTTGGCAATATCAGAATCGGAGTAAGCCACGCCCTCGCCACCTAGATCAAAGTCCGTGGCAAAAACTACTCCCGGCACTTCTTGAGTTCGAAATGGAATAGCTTCCGAGGAGCTTTGCTGGCGAAACATAGCGTCGATCACATCCTTTTGGTACACGCAATTCTCCAGCTTGAAGCCTTCTGCCATCTCCATGAGGGTAGCCTTAGCAAAGGCTGCATCAGGGGTATTGCCTCCATTGTTCCAATAGTCTAAAAGCGCTTGATATTCTGGGGTTTTGGTCCACGACAGTGGACCTGCTATGGATTCAACTTTCTTCATAGGCCACCAGGCCCATCCCAATTGATGCTCATCGAAAAGGCGAATAGCATCCTTAAACCAGGTATTGGAATTTTCACCTGTTTCGCCAAAGTAAATGGGGATGTCATACTGTTCTCGAAGATCGAGCACCCATTGAATAGAAGCCTGATCATTAAAGGACCAATATTTATGCGGGCTATATACCATGTTGTCATCCCAAGGCGGGGTAAGGCCGGTGAAATCATTGGCGAACCAATTACCCTCGATGAAGAGAATATGTTTAGTGTCGACCGTTCGGATGCTATCCGTGATTTCATAGTATAGGTCCCGCAAAGGGATATTGCCATCCATCGCCCAATTGGTTTCATTGATTAAGTCATAACCAGCTATCCAAGGTTCATCCACATAGCGCGCAGCGATCCTTTGCCATAAAGCAACCGTTTTGTCCTGATTAGCTGGACTGTCCCAGAGGGAGGGCTTATCCTCATCACGGTCGGAAATACCCTGATCGTTCCCTTGTCCTCCTGGCGCAGCATGTAGATCAAGTACCACATACATTTCATTTTCTCTGCACCAACTGATCAAGCTGTCCGTTAAAGTGAAACCTTTCTCTAGCCAGGTGTGTTCGCCTGGGATTGGTTCCTCTTCGATGGGTAGGGTAAAGAGGTTGTAGTGCATGGGCAATCGTACAGAATTAAAACCCCAAGCTTTTAGCGAATCAATATCTATTTTTCGCACATGATTTGCTAGCCAGGCCTCATAAAACAAATCTGTATCTTCTTTCCCAATCAATTCTTCAATCTTTTCTCGAATCTGGTGTTGGGGATTGGCGAAACCGGCGGTTTGTAACATATAGCCTTCTTGGAGCATCCAGCCACCAAGACCCATGCCTTTTAGAATAATAGTATCCCCATTTTCATTGACGATATGTTTGCCTTGTCGAGTAAGGAATCCCTGAGCGGTCAGGGTCAAGGAACAGAAAATGAGGCAAGTGATCAGGAGAGTTATGTGCTTAATACTCATTGCGCTTGTTTTGACTATTATGGCAAATTTCGAATAAAAGAATGGCCAGAGACCTGGCTGCGATGCCATGGTTCTGGTCAGTATTAAGCAATAAAGAATTGGGAGCGATCGGCTAAAGATAACTATTTTGGGTAAGCAAGGGGTGATAGAGTCGTTGTTGTTAGTCCCCCGACTAACAACAAAACCTCATCAAGCCCTTTTCTCCTCTCCCTTCATCCCTAATCCATTCTCAATCAAGTTCAACATCTTGATGGTAGCTTTGATGGCAGCCACTGCCTGGTCTGAGTCCAAGCCAGTCGTTTTTACCTGCTTATCATTCATTTCCCAGGTGATGGTGGTGCGACAAAGGGCGTGGGTCTCTCCCCCGGGAGGAATGACGACCTTATAGTCAATTAGGGTAGGGTAGGGCTTCTCAAGGCGTTCGTAAATGCGCCAAAGGGCATTCATGAAGGCATCGTATTGCCCATCTCCGGAAGCCGTTTCTTCATGCAGTTGACCATCAATTTCTATGCTAAGGGTGGCCATGGATCGAAGCCCGGCGGCTACGGACAGCGCATAGTTCTTGACAATGATTTGCTGCTTGATGGGCATACTTTCCAGTACGTCGGCAATGATATACGGTAAGTCTGCTTGTGTAACAACTTCCTTCCGGTCACCTAGCTCATTGATCTTGCGAGTGAGCTTGCGCATAGACTCGGTATCTAGTTCGATACCCAGTTCATCCAGATTTTTCTTAATACTGGCTTTACCCGCCAATTTTCCTAAAGCATAGGTGCGCTTACGATCGAAGCGTTCCGGGTGTAGATCATTGAAATAGAGGTTGTTTTTATTGTCTCCATCAGCATGAATACCACTCGTCTGGGTAAACACATTCTCTCCGATCAAAGGCTTGTTGGGCGGGATGCGAATGCCGGAGAAAGATTCCACCATCTTGCTTACTGCAAAAAGCTTTTTCTCATTGACATTCATCTCATGGTGCAGCATGTCCTTTACCACCCCAATTACACTTGACAGCGGTACATTACCTGCTCTCTCTCCTAGGCCATTCAGTGTAGTATGCAAACAGTTAATTCCAGCTTTGACAGCGGTGTAAATATTTGCGGTAGCTAGATCATAGTCGTTATGGGCGTGAAAATCAAATTGTACGCCAGGGAAGCGGCTTAGCATTTGTCCACAAAAATCCCCAGCTTCATCTGGATTGAGGATGCCCAAGGTATCAGGCAACATAATCCTTGCTACCTCTTTTTTGGCGAGGGCTTCTACCATCTGAAAGACATAGGAAGGACTATTTCGCATACCATTCGACCAATCCTCTAGATAGATGTTAACGGTGATGCCCATTTTCTTGGCATGCTCAATCACTTCAGCAATACCTTCTAGGTGCTCTTCTGGCGTCTTGCGCAATTGTTCTTGGCAGTGCTTAAGGGAGCCTTTGCATAGTAGGTTAATCACTTGTCCACCTACCTCTTTAATCCAGGTTAAAGAACGATCTTTATCCACGAAACCTAGAATTTCTACCCGTTCGCCGTATCCATTGGCATTCGCCCAATTTAAAATCTTCTTGGCCCCTTGGAATTCGCCATCAGAAACGAGTGCTGAGGCGATCTCAATACGATCTACCTTTAACTCCTCAAGCAATAACTTGGCGACCCGCAATTTCTCACTGTCGGTAAAAGATACGCCAGATGTTTGTTCACCATCTCGTAGGGTGGTGTCCATCACCGTGATTTTCATGGCCTCAACATTTGTAGAATACCCTTGGTGGAGGTATTCCAAATTTCGATATAGAAAATTGAAAAGCTTAGTTGCAAAGCCGACAACGGCACTAAGCAGATGGTTAGGGAAAGCAAAAATATAAACCTTCTTTGACAAATGAAATAGTCAGTAGAGAGGGATTAGGCTTTTCTGCCGGAAAAATACAGCCAGCCTAATGCAATGCCAGCGATTAATAGACCAAGGAATTCACGGGTAAGCTCTACATGTGGGGATTCTGCTTTCATGCTCCCTGTAATGGTCGGCATACCCATATTGACCCAGTTGATAAAATCAGGCAGTAAGGTGGCCATCCAAATGACTACAATGGCTAGACCTCCTATGGTCGCATATTTATGGTTCCTACCTGCTGCCGATAACCCAAAAAGCAGTGCTATATAGATATAAAAAGCTACCCATGCCCAAGGGTCTACGTCATTGAGTTGAACTACCGCAAAAAGTACAAATAGCGCACTGAGAACGATCTTTACAGTTTTCATATTTCTTATGTTTTATGTTGGACTTTCGTTGTAAACCTAAGTTTGTTTCCAGATCAGAAGGAGACTCTATAGCTTAAAATAGGGATGATGGTCAACTGATTCTTAACGATAACCTCTCCTAGCAAGGGATCGAAGTAACTGAAGGCTATGTTCTTTCGATTGGTGAGGTTTTGAATATCTAAAGACCAGGTATTGCTACTAGTACCTTTACTAGTTTTGTAATATATCCGAAGATCTGTGCGGAAGTAGTCCTTCTGCTGTTCGGTAAAAGCCAGATCATCAATAAAGATCGTGCTACCACTATCAATAGAGGCCGCTACATCTATAGGGGTCGCTCTAAATCCCCCGACATAGGCTATTCGGCCATTTAGACCTAGCCTACGATCTTTGTTTTTACGCCCCTGCCAGTTCCATTCTTTTCCTAGAGTAGCATTGAAAATATAGTTGCCGTTAAAGCGAGAATCTCTTGCAATTTCATCGCTTCCGGTGTAGGTTGATTCATACAAGCTGGCGTTGATCAGATAGTAGAGCCCCGACGTAACAAACTTCTGCAGGCTCAATTCTACTCCATAATTGTCACCTGTCCCCGCATTAATCAATGGAAAAGCCACACCAGTGGCTTGTTGATTAATAGCGGAAAAAGAATTCTTAGTATTTCCAGCAATGGGAACATCAAAGAGGCGCTGATAATACACCTCTCCACGCAGCACCGTTGTAGGAGCGGGATGGTATTCATACCCCAAAACCAGATGATGGGCACGAGTGAAATCTAAATCTTCGTTGGACTGGTCATTGATAGTGACGGCAAAGTACAGTTCAGGCTGCTGAAGTTGACTATGGAGACCATAGGAAAGACTTAGTTCGTGCTGTGGACTGGCAGTCCACTCTAAGGAAGCCCTTGGCTCCACAGAGCTACTGCCGTTGAAATCAAAGTAAGCCAACTGAAGCCCAGTGTTGAACCGCCATCGCTTTCCTAAAATAGACTGAAGGTTTACATAGGGTTGGTAGAGCCAACCTCCGCCGGCTCTATCCCCTCTTCCACCGATTGGGGCTTCAGGAGCATTTAGGTCAAAGCTCTGATTAAGTAAATGGATGCCCGTTCGGATTTTATTGCGAGCAGAAAGTTTGTGTTGATAAAAGCTGTGAATGGACAGTTTTTCTTGCTGATAATAGTCCGATTCCCAGGGCTGAGGCTCTAAGTCAGTATCCAAGATTTCGGCTACTCGACTGCTGGTCAGGGCAGATACAGCTACGCTAGTTCTCCAGTTGCCTTTTGATCCGACAGTCTGACTATAGGTGGCTCCTAAGGCTCCCATTTTGGAGGCATAGTCGATGTCAAAACGATCCTTATTCTCATCCCATAGGGTCGAATCTCGTTCCGCATTGAAGATATTATCACTTAATCCGCCCATGCCGAAAATGGTCAGCCGTCCACCCTGCTTGTTGGGGAAAACAAGATTGAATGATAAGTCCTGGAAGGAAATATCTTCATCACCAACGGGAACTCCCATAAGGCTCAATAAGCCGACAAAAGAGTACCTGTAGTTGACGAGATAGGACGCGTCAGTATCATCATTGATGGGGCCTTCGGAGGAGAGTTCTAAGCCGATCAAGCCTGCTTGTGCTGTGAATTCATGTTTTTGATTGTTCCCAGCGCGGAGGTACATATCCATCACTCCAGATAGAGCATTCCCATAGGATACGGGGAAGGCCCCTGTATGGAAATAAGAGGTTCCCAATAATTGAGCACTGAGGATATTCACTCCTCCTCCATTGGCGGTAGTCTGGTCACTAAAAGTACCGGCATTGGGTGTGTGATTGGGGTTGACGATGTCGACACCTTCTAATCGCCATAGGATGTTATTGGGAGATTGGCCCCGGATGGATATCCCATTGGCTTGGTCATTGGTTTGAACTACCCCGGAAAAAGTACTAGCCAGCCGCGCTGGATCAAAAAAGGTGGCGGGGAAGCGAAGGGTTTCCTCCACGGTGAGGGTTTTTACCGTAGGTGCCATACTTTGTATATCGCTCCTTTGTGCTCGTACAACGACAGCCTCAATGTCGGAAAATGATTCTGTCAACTCAATTTCCAATACCAATTCTTTCCCGCTTTCCAGCAACAGCTCGGTGAGCGTCTGTGACTGATAGCCCAGATAACTGACCTGTGCTTGATAACGTCCAACAGGGACTTTCGGAAGCTCAAATTTTCCCAGACTATCTGTACTAGTCCCTAAATCCGTTTCGAGTAGCACGACCGTCGCTCCAATTAAGGGGGCTCCTGTATCACCATCAGTAACCTTTCCCCGAATTGTTTCTGTGTACACCTGCCCCAATAAAGGAGCAGAGAGCCAGAGAAAAAACAAGAAAGTAAACGAGAATCTTGAGACTCGGATGACGCCTTTTTTCATAAACCGGAACTTTGGCCTAAAGATAGAGTATTAGCCGCTACGAAAACAAGACTTTTGTCACCATGTGGTCAATATTCAAGGGTGTCATGCCGAGGGTTCTTTAGCCTGATACTTGGATGGCTGAGGATTGTACTGGATTTGACTTAATTCCTCGCTACAAGCTCGAATGGATCGGTTTAATTCGGCCAAGTTTGCAGCATTTTGTACTTTCGGGCTTTAATAAAATAGGTACAGATCAACGAAAAATAGATAATCCTATGAAACGTTTATGGTTCATAATCAGTGTGATGCTTGTTATTGCTGCCTGTTCTGCTAAGGACCCAGCACAACAAACATCAACAGGCGGTACAGCTGCTAGCAACGGACCCATTATCTCTGCAGTAGCAAGTGGCCCGGCCGACATTAATATACAGGTACAAGGCTTAAGTGGTGGCGTAGCTAAATTGATTGGGGTGTATGCAGAAAACCGATATCTAGCAGATTCTTCGGCCGTAGATGCCAATGGTAAGTTTAGATTCGCTAATCCCAATGGTTATACTCCGGGTCTTTTCTTTGTATTACTTCCTGACAACTCCAATTTTCAACTGCTTTTAGATCAGGATCAGGAAATGAATGTGGTCACGCAATCTGGAGCAATGGCTGCCACCATGCAGGTGACAGGGAGTTTGGATAATGAGCTGATGTATCAAAGTTTTGCCTTCGAGCGAGAGCAAAGAGCAAAATTTGATCCGATCTCTCAACGTATGAAGCAACTCACACCTGGTACACCAGAGCACACGCAGGCAAAAGCACAATTTGATGCTGAAATTGCCAAGCGAAAAGGATACTTGGATAATCTCCAGAAAGAACATCCCAATTCCTTTTTCACAAAATTCAAAATTGCAGGCCAGAATCCTGAACTTAAGGAGTTTAAGAATCCAGATGGCTCCACGGATCAATATGCGCAGGTGCACTACTTCAGAACACACATGTGGGATAATGTAGATTTTAATGATGAGCGCTTGGTTCGTACGCCGGTTATCTTGAACAAACTGAAGCGATACCTTACAGAATTAACCGTACAACATCCAGACTCGCTAAATTTGGCGGCAGATTTCTTGCTACAGAAAGTCTTGAACAAGCCGGAATACTTTAAATTCTTTGCCAATTGGATCACCCTACAATATGAGCCGACTAAGACGACTCTAATGGATCCAGAGGCTGTGTTTACTCATATGGTACAAACTTATTTCACCTATGAAAGGGCTTTCTGGTCAGATTCTGTACAGGTGCATGGTTTGCAGTTGCGGGCACATGAAATGTCAGCCAGTTTGGTGGGCAAACAAGGTCCCAACGTTACCGCAAAGGATCAGAATGGGCAAACAAGGTCACTACTAGACTCTAAGAAGCCATATATCGTTGTGTATATGTATGATCCCAACTGCGATAACTGTGCCATTGAGACGCCAAAATTGGCTCAATTCTATCAGGCCAATAAAAGCCTGGTCGATGTCTTTGGGATTGTGCTAAATACAAATGACCAAGAGTGGAAAAATTACATTGCTAAAAATGGCTTACAGGAGTGGACTCATGTCTATGATCCCACGAATCGAGCTATTTACGCTACCTACTTTGTGGATCATACCCCAGAGATTTACGTGCTTAACCCGGATCGCAAGATCATCGCCAAGAACTTGAAGACGGAGCAGATTGCGGAGGTGATCAATAGAGATCAATCGGGAAGCTAGCCAGAGGGTAAGATTTACCTAAATCGTCAATTGGCCTCCAAACAAAAAGCCAGACCCGGAGCAGGTCTGGCTTTTTGTTTGGTTCAAAAAACCATACTATAGAATCTTTTGATGACGAAGGACCAGAAGAATCAGGCAAAGAATGAATACTCCAGCGGCTAGACCTACTTGCATCCATTGGGATTGAATCTGTCGAATACTACTCTCGACATAGTAAGGATTGGGGAAATTCGGAGAGCCTATTCCAGATTTAATATCCCAGTTTTCGATATCACTATTATCAAGCGTGGGTAGCAGTAGGCTTAGCGTGAAGGTGGAATCTGTTGGTGGTACTTCGTAGTATACACTATCCACCGAGGCGCCAAGCTTGGAAAACAGCTGGAGCCGCTCCTCCCGCTTGTTGATCCCAAACCCTAGTTCACCTAGTACATTATAGGCTTGAGGAAACTGCTTCCGGAATTTTTCTTCATTTTCGCAAACCACCAAGTAGTCATTAGGGCCAAGCGTTACATCCGGGAAGACATAGGTGTTGCGTTGATCAGCCAAGGTCCAGTCCTTTAAACTCACTTCCTTATCAGATCGATTAAAAATTTCGATCCAGTCCTTGGTTTTTTTATTGTTGGGACTAATCTCATTGATCATCACCTGTCCAACCAATGGATGGATAAAGGGGACAAAAACAGCTTTAATTTGATAGCTGCTATCTGCAGCTAAGCTCAAATCAAAAGCTCTGCGTCCTTCTTCTATATCGACGCCCTCCCAATGCGAAAATCGGTATCCATAGTCGGCAACGGCCTCGATATGGACCGGGAAATTGGCGAAATATTTGCCATCGAATCGTCTACCCGCTACCTCAATATTGCGATTAATTCGGATTCTTCCGCCAAGACTAGCCTGCGCTGATACTTCTTTGATGGCACCGGTTTTGAAACGTTCCATCAAGTGCATACGCATGTAGTGTGGCCGTTCTGTAGCGAAGGTGCGCATCAGTTTGACATGATACTCCCAGCGCTTCTTGCTTAGCCGCCACCGCTTTAAATGTCGGCCTATTTCCGGTGCGAGTTGCTTGTGAAGATCGTCAATCTTCTTGTTGGCATTTTCGCTGGAAAAACAAGTATTTAGGTAATCCGCAAACTGATTCACAAATTCTGCTTCAAAATCTGGGTTCTGTAGTAACTTCCTAAGAATGAAAGTACTCCAAGGAGGATTAGGCCAATGAGGACCATCCCTCTCTGTGTGGAAATCTAGACTGTTGTTATCAAAGGCCTGACTTTCGTGTAGGCCATAACCCCAGTCTGTATCATATAGAATCCAACGCCACCGGCCATCGGGGCCTTGAGGCCGCCAAAATTTTATATTCCCACCTGCATCTTGATTGTCGAAATAGATCTGAGCGATTTGATATCGCATGAAATTATCTATTTCCATCTGAGTATTGAGATAATCGTAATTGGCGGGAATACTAAGGTCATGCTTTTGTAGGAAACGAAGCATTTCTTGATAATGCTGACGGGAACCTCGCTTCTTGATCATTCGGTGCTCAATCAGGTCAATACTGTCCTTATCCGCTTCACTATGAGCCGAAACGAAGTAACGATTCACTTTTTCTCTGATATTGTATATGCCCCAATACTTACCATTGATGTATACATGAGCTGGTCGATAGGCTTGGGTTTCTATGTCCCAGTCTGCTACTAACCCAGTCATCAAAGCATCTCGGAAGTGTGATTTTCCGAAATCACTCCCTGAATTTCGAAGTACTAAGAACTTATACTTTTTCGGATTACCTTTTCCGAAGATGGGATAATCTATCCTGCTTTGGCCATACCTTTTACGTGCCACTAACGCCAAGGATTTTTGTGGGAAAAGGCGGCTCATCCCTCCAAATAATCGGAATCCGGTGGTGTTATTGTAAACGCAATTGCCATCCACTTCATAAATCTCCGCATGAATGGGGAACTCCCGGCGCGTCCAGAAATTAGCCCCTGGTTTTTGCCAGAGCGAATCTACTACTTGGTTCCCTTGCATGAAGATGCCTCTGACGGGGTCAAATAACATAGAAGAAGTAACGGCAAGAGAAACGACAGGAAAGCGGGTGGGCGGCTCCTCGATGAAATAAGTTTGTCCAAAATAGGCCCTACGCCCATCTTTGGCAAAGACAACTACGCGAAGTACACTGGTTTTATCAATGCGAAAGGGACGTCGATATCTTTTGGCTCTTTTTCCGGGCTTACTTCCATTAAGCGTGTAGTAAATGGCGCCCTCGGAGGCGTGTAAGGCAATATCAACCGAATGGTCATAGAAGCCCCCTTCTTGATTGAATACCAATTCAATGGGGATCTCAGGGGATTCTTCGATTGACTGGGCCCACAATCCACCCAAAGCCAGCCAAGACAGCACCAGTAGTAAACTAATTCTCAAAATGGGCATTGGTTGATCTGTGGTACAATTTATACTATTTTAACAAAAGTTGAAAATAGGGAGGTAATTTGTTGATTTACAACCTCTCACCTTATACGCATAATTGGATAGAGTGTTCCAATCTACGATTGGATTTAATGCCACAAGATCAATACCTGGGTTTTTAAGGAATAAGAGTGGAGGTTATCAGAGTCACCGATTGCTCGATAACCTCCGGTTTATAGAAATGGTAAACTTGTTTTCTGGGCTTATATGGCTGATTGACTGGGAGAGTGGGCCACCGTCAATTATTTAGAATCTACCGGGCAGCTGCTAAGTCCAAATACGGCATAAATAGGGCAAAAGCTAACTACACTGGTCAGAACAAAGATGCCCGCCACGGCCAACAGTACAATCCCCAACACGCCACTAATCACGTTGGTGAAAAACAAAGCAGCTACTACAACGGCGATTAATACGCGAACGATTTGGTCAGTAGAACCCATGTTCTTTTTCATATCATGTCAGTTTTAAGCTATGGATTTTCCAGGAGGACTATCCATAGGGATTAGCGTAATGGATAATGCTTCTGAAACAAAGATAGGAGGGATGATCCTGGAAAGCAGTGACCAAAGTCACCACCTATTCTCCCTTGAGGTGTAGGAGATGTTGTAGCCTGTCCAGCTTGAAACCAAGGCGCTGATATAGCTGTAGCGCACGGATATTGTTAGGCATCACTTCCAGACCTGTGCCGATGATATTTTCTCCGTATTCGATTGTGATGTATTGTACAAATCTGGTACCGAAGCCCATACCTCTATATGGTGGAGTAATAAAGAGTTCATCTAGAAAAGCTAGCCAGCCTCCATACTCGTTACTCCAATAGTGGATGACAATGGCATAGCCCAAAATACCTGCTTCCCCTTCTGCCATTAATATTGCCCCTGCCGTAGGCTGTTCTTGGAGTGTCTTAATGGTCAATTTGACCTTCTCCTCATCCATGGGCCCCTCTGCAGCGTCTTCTGCGTAGAACTGCTTTACCATGGCCTGTAGTTTTGCTTCATCAGCGGGATGAAATGGTCGAAAGGTGCAAAGCATAGCTTAATATTGCGGGAATAGCGCCAGAGATGTGTTTATTTCTAGTTCTTCAGCTAAATGTAAGGTCTTTGCTGGAGTATTCAGAATTCTTTCTAATCCTTCAAGGGTGAGTTGACCTGCCTTGGCGGTAAATAGATACGATCGATATGGAAATTGATTCGCGATGACTTTGAACTCTTCTTTACCATGTTCGGCGAGTAGGCCCTGAGTTTTGCTTAGAATGTCTTCATGGATTTTTACCTGTAGGGCATGTAGTGCTTTGACCCAATCCATGATTTGATCCAAATGTTGCTGAACAGCAGTGTCCTTTTGGTAGCGCATTTTTGTGACTTCCTCTTCAATCCGTACAAACTTACGACCAGACCAATCTTTGGCTTTCAAGACGGGAACTTGCCATTTCTTTATCTCTGCGGCCCAATGATCTATTTGCACTTTGACTCGATGGATCTTGAAAGCAGGCAGTTCGATGGCAGTCAGAAAGCCAGCGTGACAAGCTCCAGTATCTATTCCATAGGTATTGTTTAGAACCTTTGGGGTATCTCCAACCACGTGGTGACCATAGATTATCGGCTTTGTTCCGCGGTAATGATCTTGCCAATAGCTATCCTCCCCATAGATTTTCGTTAGATATTTGGTGCCGGAGGTGGTACCACTTAATACCTCTTCTTTTTGTGCCGCTAGTTCCTTCCCATTTTCGAAGAAGGCATGTACGACGATGGCTTCTGGCGTTTCATGATAATAGGGCAGGGCTTTACACCACTCCACAAATTCGCTGTAAGCCTCGCCCATCTGCACCTTAACGATCTCCTGAGAATAACTCAATACACCTCGAGCATGCTTACGCTCATGGTTTCCCATCAAGACCTTGGCATTGGGGGTATCCCGGAAGAATTCATAGAGTTCCTGTGAACCCGGTCCACGATCGACAATGTCTCCCACTGATACTAGCTCGTCTTCAGGCTGCCAATCTACCAACTCTAGTAGCTCTTGAAATTCCTCGAAGCAGCCATGTATATCTCCAATTACAATTGTCCGTTTCATGTACCCCATAACGGACATGGGTTTTAAATAGTTCCAGTTAGGACAACACCTTCACATGACCTTTTATCAGATATCTGACAAGCAAAAGTGGTAAAAGATTTTATTGCTCGTCATTTTATTACTTGTTTTGTAGCAAACACACAAAGACCATGCACCTGGAAAAAACCCTACTGTTAATCCTTGGCCTATGTGCAGCTGCTTATCTCTCTGCACAGCAGATTACGATTCCACAACTGTACGAGGATAAGATTGGCAAAGAAACTATGGAAAGCAGCGTAGAATTTTATACTTACCGCTATACTTCCAACCGCATTGACCTCCGAACTTTCAAAAAGATTTATCCCAATCTAAACGTACCAGACTTTGTAGAAGTCGAGGCACCGGACCTCAGTGAAAATAAAGGGGCTATGGTCCTATTGGGGCTATTAGATAATGGTCAGAATCAATTGAATTCGATCGTCATTTGGATTGCTGCCAATTACTTCGACAAGGAGGTAACCTTTTTCGTCGACCAGAATATGGATCGAAATTACTACAATGATGGGCCTGCTGTCGTATTAAAGCCAGGGCAGCGAAGGCAAAAGATCAAGGTGATGCCGCAGGGGGATGAGGCCTCGGCAAGAGAGCTCTTTTTGCAGGTGCCGAGAGATAGAGCCAAGTTGCTAGGATATGGAGATACGCGATCTAGGAAACGTAAGATAGCGTATCAATTGGCCGTTGGGATTCATGCCGGTTTCGGCTCTGGTGGTTTAGAATATGACTATGATAATCTAGATACCGGCTTCCCGACTTGGTACAACGTGAATGTGACTGAAAAGAATGTAGGGATAAATCTCACCTATAACTTCCCGAACTTTCTTTTTGGGATTAACGCGACTTTTCAGAACATATTCTATTATACATCTTACCTAAATATCAGAGTAGACAATCCTGAATTTCGTGTTGATCCCTTTTCTGGGCGGGAGGTGCTAATCGACAATGTTGATATTAAGCGTAATAAAGATATCCACGCCAGGAATCGATTCCAATGGGGACTAATGGCAGGGTACCGGTTTCATATTCGGAGCATGGAGATCCAGCCGCTTGTGGTGGCCGGGGTAACCACTTATATGCCCAATGCTTATACGCCTGATTTCAGTTTTGAAGAGGAAGTTTTTGGTTATAGCTCTAACCCATTTGTCGAAGCAGGACTGCGCGCAGAATTTACGACGGGAGACGGGGGAGCCTTCTTCCTAGGCGTACACGGCAATTACACCTGGTGGGAACCAGAAGGATATTTTGAGAGCCTAAACCAAGAAAACCTGAACATCAGGTTTATGATTTGGAAGGGAGTACTGGGTTATCGGATGGCTATTCGGTAAGGCCATTTTAATAGTTAAGCTCTAATCTATAGGGCTTGGATTCCTCATATATGGACTTGTAAAGTATTACGGTTTGAATCCCTCGGGCATGTATTCCACCGTGCAAACTTATTAGGAGTTTATCAACGCCTGGAGCGATCACGGATCCTGGACTGTAGTTAAAGCTACCCCGCCAATTATCTACTTCATCCATCTCCTTCAGTACGTCCCAGATCGTGTTGAATTGTTTACCCTCGTAGTAGAAATCTATTTTCTCCAAAATAGCTGGACCAAACCCTTCATTTGAAAAGTGAACCGTTAACAAAGAATCCTCTTGCAAGAGGCTATAGTCGAGGTATGGTTTGACGGTGAGCTTGTTGTGTTGAATAGCGATATTAGCTTGCCAAATGGAGACAATCAAGGCAGAGACAGCAATGACTACCACTGCATAATGAGAGATTTTTTCAATCCGGTTCAATCTATGACTAATTTTGTGAAGAAGTAGCCCATCTAACTAGCTTACTCATCTAGAGATCCAGTCCAAATAAATAAAGCATGATGTCATCAGGGCGCAATTGCACTTCTTGTACCAATTGCATTCCTAATTTTTCCAATAATTTGATGGAAGCCGCATTTTTCGGATCGGTGATCGCGACTAATCGACGAAGGCCATGTTGCGCCCGAGCGTAATTCACTGTAGCTGAGGCAATTTCAAAGGCATAACCTTGCCCCATAAACTTAGGCAACAATGCGTAACCAATATCTACATTGGGTAAGCTGTCACGCTTGATCAATCCACACATACCAATGCCTTCCCCACTTTCCCGGAGCACTACCATAGCCAAGCCAAAACCATGTTGTTTGAAACTGGCCATAGGACCATCAGACAGATAGGCTCGCGCCTCGTCTAGCGTTTTTACACCTCGATCACCAATATAGGCTAACCAGCCTGGTGAGTTCAAAAGCTCTAGGATGAATGCTGCATCCTTGAGATCGAATTCTCGCAAAATGAGGCGTTCTGTCTCAAATATAGCTTTTCCTGGCATAGACATAGACTGTGGTCAATAGGTGTACGGAAATATACATCTATTGCACCACAAAACGCCCTCGCGCCACTAATAAGTTATTTTTGAAAACTTGTAAGAAATAAGTCCCTGTTGTCAATTCACTAACATCGACTTCGATTGATTTACGAGAAGATACTTCACCTATATTCTGCACTTGTCCTTTGACATTGAGAATCCTAATTTGATCAAACCCATCTTCTTCCAAGCCTTTGACTCTTATCGTTTGGCGGGCTGGCACCGGAAATATCTTCAAATCTTTCGCTGCTCTAAGTGAGCGAGTACTCGTCAAATTATCGGAGTCAAAATAGTTAAGGATGCTTCGGACCCAGAGCGTATACTGATAACCAGATGGGTGAAGCTCATCGGGAGCCACTAGGGCTGTATTTTCAAGTCCAAGGCGTGAAATGGGGGTGATGTCGAAATACTGCACACCGTATTCCTCGGCGACTCGCTGATTAATGGCGTTGTATTCGTCCAATTGTAGGCTAATCTGATTGGGATCGTTGCGTCTTTGACCAAAAGGGGTATAGGCATAATCAGGTATAGAAACAATAAAGACGCTACTGGTATCGAAGGCGGCATATCGGAGACATGAATCCAACAATTGGCGAAAAAGAGGTTCGTAATGGGCAATCGGGCGCTGCTGGTATTGATCATTTACCCCAATTAGCAAGGATACTAGATTGTAATTTTCGCGATCTAGATTCTTGTCGGTGATGGCGCTCAGTAAGTTATCTGTACGCCAGCCAGTAGTAGCTATGACGTTCGTTTCCCGAACATCAATCCCACGATTCTCCAGGGAATCTCTCAGTTGAATGGGCCAACGCTCATTGGCTGGGACACTGTGACCAATAGTATAAGAATCGCCTAGCGCCAAAAATCGCACTGGAGGCTTTACTTCTAAGCTTTGAGCAGTGGCCAAGCTGGGTAGGATGAAGACTATTAAACATAGTAGGGTATAGAGCTTTACTCGTTTCATTTTTCTTATCATTTTCTGTTCTCTGACAATTTTTGATGAACTAACACATTTTCCATAAACATGTTTGCGCTGAACGAACCTTAGCTATCAAAAGGTCATGGATTAACTGATGGTTTCCTGTTCAATAAGGATATGAAATAGAGACTACAATAGGATTTTCGATAGATTTTCATTTATTTGAAAAGATCAGAAACGCTAAACCAAATCACTAAGCATGCGCCGATTCATACTTTGCTCCCTCTTTCTACTCTGCCTTTCTGGCTTACAGGCACAAGATAAAATAAAGGTTATCATCGATGCAGATACCGGAAATGAAGTAGACGATCTCTATGCTATCGTTCGGGCTTTGATTGAGCCAAGTTGGGATGTTATTGCATTGAATGCGACCCAATGGCAACCGGCACATTGGGCGGTAGAACAGACGATGGAGGAAAGTTATCGACTCAACCAAGTGCTGTTGGGGTATCTGGGGATGGGAGGAGAGGTTAAGAGCCTACGAGGAGGTGTCAATCGCTTATTTGATTGGGGCAATCGGGCCCAGCCTTCTTTAGCTTCTCAGCATTTAATTGAAGCAGCCCATGATATGCCTAGTGGAGAAAAGTTGACAGTTATTGCTTTGGGCGCACTAACGAATGTAGCCACAGCAGTGTTGATGGATCCCAGCATTAGTTCAAAAATTAAACTCCACTGGCTAGGGAGCACGTACGATTTTGAGGAGGATATCCTCCGGAAGCGAGATTTTAATTGCATGATGGATCCACAAGCCTTGGAAGAAATATTGGCTTCGAAGGTAGAATTCCATGTTATCCCAGTCAATATTGCTGCACAGATGACCTTTGAATATGAGGAGACGAAAGAGAAATTAGGTGGAAAGCACGGTCTGCTTGATTTTTTACTCGATCGTTGGTATAATCATCTGGACGGCGGAAGAGTGGAGCGTACGATCTGGGACTTGGCTATCATCGATGCGGTGATCAACCCGGAATGGATCGAAGAGGTAGAGATTAAGACCTCCAAGGAAAATTACAGTCGTTCGGTATACTATATCAAGGATATTGATGAAGACAAAATGAGAAGTGAGTTCTTTGATACCGTTCTCTCATTCCTGAACAAAAAATAGCAGTCCTTGTCGATTAAAAATGCGAACAACCACGGTCTTTCAGCATTCAGGGATATTGAGCGCCCTTGGATATTGGTTGGCTACAGCCTTTTTGCCAAAGAAGGGCCAGGTGGGGTACAGGTGCAGGTCATGGCAAGGCAGGTGCAAAAAAGTAAGTCTTCGTTTTACCATCTCTTTGCAGATCTTGACATTTTCAAGGAAGTGCTACTGAATTATCACCTGGAACGGTCTAAGGTAATTGCGGAAAAGGAAAGCCTATGTCAGAACCTAGTACCAGACTTGGTCAACCTCCTATTAGAAGTAAAAGAAGACCTTTTGTTTAATCGCCAGTTACGAGTACATAGGGATAAAGCGAATTTTAACCACTTCTTGCAGAAAGCAGATGCTGTAGTCCAAGAAAGCTTTTATAAGGTCTGGGCAAGGGACATCGGACTCCCAGAAAAGCCTCATTTAGCCAAGGATGTCTTTGCCCTGGCCCTTGAAAATTTCTACCTCCAACTCACGGATCAGAACCTAAATTACGAATGGCTCGCCCGATATTTCCAGGATTTGCGGGTATTGGTACAGCAATTTAAGCGGTAAGCACTTTCGATCGGCGGAAGCAGGGCTTAAAGCCTGTACCCTCCTTAATGTTTTTGGTTTTGGATTTAATTAATTGATTATTAATTGATTGTATTTGTTTTTAGTGCATTTTCTCATCTGTTAACATTGTGTTAGTGTCCTTTAAGAAGCCGTTAAATCTTGCCGATTAACAAAAACACAAGTTTGTGATAACATTCCTTAACATTTATATCCTGTTTATTTGTAATGCAAAACGAAGTGAAGTTAGCCGTTGATATAGTAGATACTAGAAACACTAAAGGGTCGATGACCTTGTATAACCTCAAAATTTCAACAGTACTTTTCACAGCGGCTTAAACTTCCTTTTCAATACCCAAAACGGTAAGCACTCTTCCAACAGGATTAATATTAGGTAGACACTGCACTTGAAAAGCGTTTGTCATCTCAACCTTTTCGCCCGCAGTTTGCATTGGAGGTCTGATTTAGAAAACTCCTTGCACTAAGTACCAAATGAAACACGACAAATTAATCCGAGTTACCCCAGCCCATATGCCTATCCAATAGGACCGATTTTGGTCCGCTGCTAACATGATGCTTGTGAAGCATGAGTATCATGCTAGATAGTTTATTCTGTATCTCAGCATACCTGAGATAGGGCTGGGGAACTATTGGATTTGCCTAAGTAAGGTGGCAGCAAACTAAACTCACTTTTTTATCACTTAATAATATTAAGCATGAAAACATCTGCATTAAATCTCGTAGTCTTTTTTACTTTATGCACCAGTGTACTAATGGCTCAAAGTAACTCCTTTTACATCGGAGCCAATGGCGGTGCTAACCTTTCGAAATTCAAATACACCGAAGACCTGAGTGAACTATATCCTACTACCAACTCCATTTTTGGGTTAAATGGAGGGGTTAGTTTAGGATTTGAAATACAGAATTTTACGATTACCACCGGCTTACAGTACAGCCAGAAAGGAAGTGAGTATCAAACCGACAACTTTACGGATGAGCAAGGAACTGGCTTTTTCTCCGCGAAGGAAAGATTACATTATGTTTCTATTCCGATTCTAGTGGGATATCGCAAATACTTCAATGACAAAATTGGACTTTCCTTCACCATGGGGCCATCGATTAACTTCGGTCTTTCTGGTAACATTGATGAAACGACGGAGTACTTTGGCTCTGACCAAGTGGAGATGGAGAATTTCAAAGTAGCCTATGGATCAGGCGTTAATGACGATTACAAAGGCACTCAAGTAAGCTTCCTGTTATCGCCAGGTATCGTCTACAATATCAACGATAAGAGCAAATTCACTTTCAATGTTATTTGGGATTTTGGTACCGAGGATAATTTTAACCCTCGCTACAAGAATGCCAATGACTTCTTTACTGACTTCAAAGGAAATGCGGTTAACCGATCCACTGTATTCCAGCTGGGATATGAGTACCATTTCTCCTTTGGTGACAAATACTAGCCTATGAAGACTTGTAATAATTGCGGCAGCTCGAATGAAGATCATGTCACCCAATGTGGACATTGCAATATGGTGGGACAGTTTACCTACCAGGGCGGACAACAAGTTGTTGCCGCTCCCAAGCGAGCTACCATACAGTGTAATAATTGCGGTTCTGATGACCCGGGAGAAGGTAAAATATGTGTGCATTGTCATTTTCCTTTGCCCGTTCCTTCTTCAGCGGAGTCCGGTACCGACTATCCTAAATTATCAGTCCAAAATAATCTAAGGGCTAGTTAGTGGTGAGAGCAATCGGTACCATTCGTGCCGATTGCTCCTACTGAAAACTTTGACCATCTCGGGCATATTCGTGCTAACCCCATTTTCTCAGGGAACATGGAGTGTCGGAGAACCAATCTTAAAAAATGGCCAGAAGATCAAACTCACTGTTCAATCTGTCCTTCCTGGATCTATTGACCAGTGCCTTGGGTGCCATCATCTTCCTTTTCATTATTACGCCGAAGGGAGGCGAATCCGCAGCCAAGGTTCAACAAGCATTGGTGTACTTTGATAGTACCCAAATGAAGATACACGGAGAGCTTCCTGACAGCTTGTTATACAAGAATTCGGGAGACACCCTGCTTATGGTTCTATTAGAATACAAAGATCTGCCAAAGGCTTCTAAAGCCCCGAAGAAGATCTTTGCCTTCAATGAACCGAAGAAAGAGAAAAAACCAGCAAAGATTGAAAAACCAATCAACCAGCCGCCGGTGAAGAAAGAGGAGGTGAAAGCGCCTAAGGAAAAACCGGTGAAAGAAGAGAAGAAGCCAACGACACCTACTTCTCCTCCGGTGGAGAAGCCGACTCCGACCCCTAAACCGAAGCCACTGCCAAGTGCCCCTATCTTCAAGGGTGATGCACCTTCTGTTCCATGTAAGGTTTCCTTTGAAGTCTCATGGCCAGATATCACCGACAATATCGACCTATTTGTTTGTCGTGGTAGCAGCTGCGTATACGGCGGTAGGAAGAAAGACCGAAATATTGGTCAATGGGATAGTGGAAAGGCTCGGAATCGATTGTTCGGCAATGACCTTCGTACTACTCAGGAAGCTATTCGTCAATATGACCAGATCATTCCCGGCGAATACAAATTATATGCTCAGTTAAAAGAGAGCAAGCAAAAGAAATCATCTGTGACCATCAGCGGCTTGATCTTTACCAAAGGCAAATCCGGCATACAACGTGGAGAGTCCTTTAGTAAGACGCTAAAAGTCTCGAAAGAGAGAACCTACATTGGTACGGTAATCTTGCAGGCAGATGGTAATTATCAATTCAAAAAATAAGCTGTCTCTGAAGCGATTTACAGACAGAGAATAAAATATAGAAATCATGTTTCAGGCAAAAAGTATAAAAGTAATCTTTAGCGTATTAGGCGCAATTTGTGTTTGGCTATTCTTATTGCTATTAGGGTATATGAGTCCTGAAGGTTCCGGCTTCCGACGATTGGTGGAGGTGCTAGGAGGAACTTCAAGCGGCTATATCCAAGCCATTATGTATGCTCTATTTGCATATAGCATCCTTGAATTGATGGAGAAGCGCAAGCACATCCAGAAGGAGTATCAAGGCTTTAATTTTGGCTTGCTACCCACCCAAGACCAACTGGTATTATCCCCTGAGGAGGTGGCTAAAATCAAGCTTACAGCCATCCAGATGGAGAAAAATGGGCAGCAGTATTTGGTGAATGATTTCATCAAAAAAGCCTGTACGCAATATAGAAATGACGAGTCCATTGGAGAGACCTTGCAGGTTTTCAATGCACAGGTGGATACGACCAAAGAAGAGATGGAAGGGGGCTTAGAGATCGTCCGATACCTGCAAGGGGCTATTATATCCTTAGGCTTCGTAGGTACCTTGATCGGCCTATCCACTTCTATCGGCATGGCGCACTTGGCTAAGACTGTGGAAGGCATGCCCCAAATCACCAAGAATCTCAACGTTGCTTTTGATACCACATTAGTGGCTTTGCTCATCGGATTGGTCCTCAACTTCTTTTACCATCGGTACCTAAAAGAAATGGATACCTTTTATTCCAAGGCCAAAGCCTATGTTATCAACAATCTCATTAGTCGAATCTACAAGCCAGCCCTGTAGATCGACCAGCACGCCCTCTTTCGTTGTTTTATTGGGCATGCAGACAAAGCGCCCCGGAGAACCTAGGTTCCCGGGGCTAACTAATTTATAAGGTGAAAATAAAGCTCGACTGATATTGCCTAGCAGGACAATTGTCCTCGGATGATCAAGCGCCTTTTGAGCCTAGCAACTTTGGGCAAATGTTTCCATATTGCAGTATGGAACGTAAATACGATATCATCTTTATCCTAGCGCTCGCTCTTCTTTTTGTGATACTCATCAGCTTTCAGCTGCATCAGTTCTTGGAACATGCTATGTTTATGTTTTGCCTGATCAGTTACTATATTGGGAAGTTCACGGCAAAAAAGACCAATAAAACCTCTTCATAGTATGAAGGCTACTAATCCTTCACTGGTAGCCCACTAGGTACTTTGGTAGGGACGAGGTGCTCCAACTCTAATGCACTTTGATCCGTCAGCGCATAGAGAAAGCTCAGGATGTCCTCTATCTCTTGCTCGGCTAAGGGCTTCTCCAGCTTAAGCCGCTGATCAATTTGTCCGAGCATACGTTGTTTCACTTCCTCATTATCCTGAAAGGTTGCTCGTAGTTCCTCCGGTAGCTTTGACGCATCGTATTGCTGTAAATATTGCTTTGGATCGAGGTGATGACGTACCGCATCTTCCAGAGTATTATAAGCTCCATTGTGCATCCATGGTCCGGTTATGGCTGTATTTTTTAGAGAGGGCGTTCTAAAAGCAAATGCGTCAGCTTGGTCTCCAGTTTCTAAATATCGACCGACATCTAAGGGTTCTGAATTTCCTTTCCCAGGTCCTAGTTGTGGTACCCCAATATTGTGCGCCTGTTGATCAGACATTAAGTTTCCACTGTGGCAAGAAGAGCAGTTCGCTTTGCCATAAAACAATACCGCGCCTCGCTTGGCCGATTCATCTATGGCATTGGTCACGCCGTCCATGTATAGATCCCAAGGGCTGTCATGAAAGGTGAATTCCTCTGTCTCAAAAGCGGCAATGGCATTCGCTGCATGCTGAAACCCAAGATCCTCCAAAGCAACGCCGGGGTAAGCTGCTTCGAACAATTCTATATACTTGGGAATCTTCTTTAAGCGCAGCATTAATCGGTGCCAAACGACCTGTGGCATGGCATTACTAATTAAGGCCAGTTCATTGATCTCTCCTTTTACGGTACGGTCTCCAATTTCACCGCGCATTTCATCTCTTGAAGTAACAGGGAACATAGCTTGCACAGCCAAGATGCTTTCCAGACCATCAATTAGCTTTTCATCAGCCGGACTCTCATAGCCAGCCATAATATCTCCGGAAACTCGATTGTCCCAAAACATGGTATGCCACTCCTTCGCTCCCCGGTTAAAAATATCCGGAGAATTTCGTGGAATTCTTTCCCGTCCCTTACCCATCTGCCGTTCCACACCTAATCCTTGTCCTCCGACTCCAATAGCTAAAGGCAAGGCATCAGCCGATCCTAAAGCAGGGTGATGGCAAGTCGCACAGGATATATCCTTGTTGCCACTTAGTATTTTATCAAAGAACAGCATCCTACCTAATTCTACTTTAGCGGCAGAAAAGCCAGGTAAAGGGGCATGTTGGTTGAGGCCTTTTTGCTGGATGATATTCCGGAGCGCATTATCGAGTTCTCGGCCCGTAAAGGCAAGTAGTAAGATGGCTGCTCCGGTTAGAGAGAATAGGGATATGGTCTTTTTCATGGTTCAATGGGTTATGGGGAAGGAAAAAAATGGGAAGCTTGAAAGATTTCATGTGGAATCTGATTTCAAACTTCCCAATGGAAAACAAACGAGTATGCTCTATATTTTTTTAGCGTTTCCCAGCTGTGATTTCATCCACACTGTCCTCCTCTGGAAGCATGGCGAAAAGCTGTACGTGTGTAACCTGTCCAAAAGGTCCAGGAAGAACTCCATACGTCTTGCCATCACTGTGGTAGGCAATGGCGAGCATGCTCATTAATTGCTCGTCCGTTAATTGCAGGCAGTGTTCAAACTTTAGACTTAAGGTCGCATTGCCTTTAGCATCGGTCTTGAAGATAGATTGTGAACCGTCTCGATTTCCTAGCGGCACATCCAAAGTTCCTATGAATGGTACGGTTGGCGGTTTGGCCATAAACGCATGCCACATGGTGTAAACTGCATTAGGCATTAAATTTTTGAATTCGGCAGTGATTTCTCCCCAGCCGTTTTCGCAAGTATAGGTGGCCGTACCGCTGGCTTTTAACCAATCACCAAGGGTTAAACCAAAACTTGGACCTTTCTTGAATGGCCCGCCATTAGCGATATCAAATGGATCGTGATAATGCGCCTTTTTGGAAGCGAAAATCTCGGCATCGATGTATTGCTCTCTTTCTTCTGGAGTGATCCGGTAGACCTTCTTTCCTTTCTTGACAAAAACATCTTGTTCAATGAGTCCTGCGGTTAGGTGATCCACAAAGGTGAGTTCGATAACAGTTTTCTGTGCGCTTGCCCAAGAGAAGGTGAATAGTGCTAAGGCCATCATACTGATGGACTTGATCAAATTGATTTTCATGATTCTTAAGTTTTCAAATGGTTGATTAATGAATACGCTAGCAAGTTGAGGGGAAAAGGGAAAAAGAGAAATAACTGTTGAGTGAATGGACGGCTTGTATGAGTGGATGAATGGAGTGCTTGAGCACTCACCCGGTGAGTAGTCACCCGGTGAGTGCTTGAGATTTTCTGTACCTTAGCCATGCCCGTAACCCTGAAACGCTCACTATCATGTTTGATCACTTCTGGAAGTTTACCAATCAATTCGTCCATTTCTCTGCTAAGGAAAAAGAACAAATTGGTGCCCATCTAATATTACGAGACGTGCCCAAGCAACACATTCTAGTGGACTTTGGTGATATCTCCCGAGAGGTTTACTTCATCAACAAAGGACTATTACGGTTTTATTACATCAGCGATGACGGCAGAGAAATTACGGGCTTTGTTTTTCATGAGGGAATGATGGCGGGTTCACACGAAAGCTTCTTCGGCCAACAGCCGAGCATGCAGGTGCTAGAAACGATTGAAGCTGCGGAGCTACTCGTTCTTCCCCATGATGCTTTAGAGCGTTTGTACCAGGAAGTACCTAAAATGAATGTTTTTGTGCGCAAGCTGCTGGAACAGCGGATGTCTCATGCGCAAAAGGTAGTAGCATCATTAATCATGCAAAAGCCAGCGGATAGATACCAAGAATATCAAAGGTTGCATCCTGGTCTAGCTGGCCGTATTCCACAACATATGCTGGCGACTTTCATGGGAATCACACCTGTCTCTTTGAGCCGAATTAGGGCAAGAAAAAAATGATTTACTGGGTCTGTGTGCTGACAAGGTGAGTTTCTAAAATTCACTACCTTTGAAGAGATCACCGTACCCATACAACATGAGCAGATCTCTCCGCACTTGGCTCTGGCCATTCCTACTTTGGTTGCCATTGATCTCCTTGGCTCAATCCTCCTCGTACACCTTCCAAAGCCTTACCATCGAAGATGGTCTTCCCGTTAATACTGCCCACCAGGTTTTACAAGATCAACAAGGATTTATGTGGTATTCTACCTCTGGAGGCTTGATCCGGTATGACGGTGAAACCCTACGCAGATTCAAACATAACCCCGATGACAGTCTAAGCCTGAGTAATGACTTTGTTGGGCCAATATATGAGGACAGCTGGGGATTCTTCTGGGTCGGTACTACCGGTGGCGGTTTGAATAAATTCGATCCAAGGGAAGAAACCTTCTCCCATTTTCTACATGATCCGAGCAATGAAAATAGCCTACCCAGCAATACAGTACAATGCATCATGGAAGATGATCTTGGAAATCTTTGGGTAGGAACAGATAAGGGCTTGACTAAAATTAGGTTGGGTGGAAGTTCGGATCGAGAACCGATTTTCTATGAGCAAATTCCAATCGGGCAGAATGGATTGAGTAACGCTTTTATCAAAACACTTTTCCAGGATCGCGATCGTCATATCTGGGTAGGTACGAATGACGGTCTAAATCGCCTCCCACCTCCCCTCAAAGATGAAGAATCTCCCGATCGAAATGTATTGCAGTTTTTAGATAGAGCAGGACAGATTTCTACGATTAAGGGTAAAATTATTCACAAGATTTTGCAGGCAAAAGATGGAGGAATTTGGGTAGGTACTGGTAGTAGCTTAGAGAAACTTACGACAGGTTCCGAAGGACAGTTACGCTTTTATTCTGTGCTTCCCACCCCTTGGAACGACAAAGTCATTGTTGACATAGAAGAGACTAAACCGCAAACTTTCTGGATCAGTGTCGTCGATCATGGACTCTTACATCTTGAACTTACGAAAGACAGTGTCAGTGTGCTAGAAGAATTGACTCCTAATCCGTTGTATCCAAATGGCCTCTCCGCCGATATCATCTTTGATATTTATCCTGATCGGAACGGCCTCCTTTGGCTGGCAACTGAGCACAGAGGTGTCACCTTTTTTTCTCCTGCTGTGCAGCCTTTTCAATTCCTACCATTCCCTGAGGGGTGTATTTCGCTTCTGGAAGATCGGGAAGGTTGGTTATGGATGGGAGGCTATGGGAAAGGACTCCGGAGCATTAATAGTGATGGGGATACATTGAATTACTTGAGTGGGTATCCAAATTTCTATTCCAATTTGGTGACCATTATTGAGGAAGATATGGAGGGCAATATCTGGTTTGGGAGCTTTCGTGGATTGAACGTATGGACTAAGGCAGATCGCACTCAAGATAGTACGCTTCGCCTCCGGCATTATCGGGCTATGCCCAATACAGATCAAGGACTTAGCGAGCGGAGAATTTTTGCTTTTCACGAATATCCAAAGGGGGTCTACTGGATCGGCACGCGTGGCGGAGGTTTAAACCGATTGACTTTCCCTACCGGTAAATGGGAAGAACCTTATTTTATACACTATCAACATCAATCAGATCAAATCAATAGCCTCGGAGATGACTACATTTGGTCGATCGCTCATGATGAAGCCGGACATCTTTGGGTGGGTACGGATAAGGGAGTGAATAAGATCACCCTAGATGAGCAGTTCGAAGCCGGATCATTCGTGAGGTTTGAGAACAAAAGTGGGGAACCCAACAGTTTAAGTCTAAACCTGATTGGCCCAGTGCACTGCACGGCAGATAGTATTGTATGGGTGGGAACGGCAGGAGCGGGATTGAATAAAATGGACTTCCGGCAAGACCCTAGTTTTACCCAGCCAATTATTACTCGATATAATAGTAGTCAAGGCTTGAATAATGACAATGTCTATGGTATTCTAGAAGATGCCAGCGGTTATTTATGGTTGAGCACTAACCGAGGAATCGCTCGCTTTGACCCCAAATTTAGTCCAGCAGCGGGTCAACAAGAACAAGATGCCTTCTTGAGCTTCTATGGCAAGGATGGTCTTCAAGGAGATGAATTCAATACGAACGCCTATACCATCAGCCCGACCACAGCACAGTTATTATTTGGAGGGCAAAACGGGGTTACGATATTTCATCCAGATAGTTTGGACTACGGCCAAGGATTACCTCAAATAGCATTCACTGATTTTCGAATTTTTAATCAATCGGTATCGGTAGGCGCAGATTCTCCACTTTCACAAGCCATTGGTCAGACTGAGTCCTTTGAACTCGATTATCAAGCTGATATGATTAGTTTTAGTTTCGCTGCTTTAGATTTTCGACAAGCTTCACGAAACCAGTACGCCTATCGTTTGCAAGGATATAGTGATCAATGGATCTATATCGGCAATGAAAATACCATCCACTTTACTAATCTTGATCCGGGGGAATATCACTTACAGGTAAAGGGAAGCAATAGCCGAGGGATTTGGAATCATGAAGGGGCTAGTGTTTCATTCCGGATATATCCTCCACCATGGCGAAGCTGGTGGGCTTATGTCCTCTATGCCTTAGCGGGTATCGCCTTGTTATATGCATTTATCCAATATCGAATTCAGGCCGGGATGCGTGAAATGGAGGAAGCCAATCGATTGAGCCAAGCTCGATTTGATGAGCGGGAGCGGTTGCGCAAACAGAATGCTGCGGATTATCACGATGAACTAGGGCATCGGTTGACGAAAATCTCTCTTTTTCTGGAATTGGCAGAAAGACAGTCCGCGGCGGATCAAAACTTAAGATCTTATTTGGCGAAAGTCAAATCGAATACCCAGGACCTTTCAGATGGCATCCGAGATTTGATCTGGAGTCTTGATCCAGCAAAGGATTCCTTATATGAGACCTTGCTCCGCTTACAAGCTTTTGGCGATAAGCTATTCGATTTTTCAGATACTGCGTTTCAGACGACTGGTATAGCGCAGGATTTCGAACAAATTCAATTGGGAGCAGACCAGCGGCGACATATTCTTCTCCTGTTTAAAGAAGCAATGAATAACTGCTTGAAGTATGCGAAGGCCGGTTTGGCTAAACTGACCATAGAGCAGCTGGAAGGTCGGGTACTAATCATTTTTCAAGATGATGGCAAAGGTTTTGAGGTGGCAGGGGAGGCCAATGGATATGGTTTGAAAAATATGGAGGATAGAGCTAAAAAGATCGGAGGAGTACTGATGATCAGCAGTATGAAAGACAGAGGCACCAAAATATCGCTGGAGCTTCCCGATTTCGGACCAACTTCCAAGGTGGTGTAAGGCATAGCAGAAGGAAAGCCCCTATTTTGTCAGGTACTTCTGTTTTAAACCTTTTCACCATGACTGCTAGAATTTACCTATTCGATAGGCTGACCAAGCTATTTAAAAAACTCTTTCCCACCTTCCTCGGCGTAATCCTTGCCTTCTATATGAATGATGTCTGGGTCAATCGACAAGAACAACAATCTATTGACCAGGTTAAGCAAACTTTACAGGAAGAGTTAACTCAGAATATTGCTCAGATCAAACGACAAATTGAATATCACCAGATGGTGGAGGATTCTGCCGCCCACTTGGCCAAGCTATATGTTCTGGATCAGGACGAAAGCAAACTGCCACTCGCCAACTTTTGGAACGGACTACAGGGAAGCCACTTAAGTGATGCAGCCTATCTTACCGCCATCTCCACTCAGAATTTGGCGAAGATGGAACTCAAAGTCGCCAACGCTATAGCAGGGGCTTATTCTGCTCAGCGCAATTACGAAAGCATTTTACAGAGTGCCCGTTCCGCTCTATTGGGTAAAGATTGGCCTAACTATATCTCTTGGATTAACTATATGCGGTGGTCCGCTAATAATATCAAGTTTGCTGAAATGGCTATTGTCTGAACGCATGAAAAGGCACTAGAATCATTGGTTCAGTAGTATGGTTCTGCCTTGTCGAAAATTTACTAGCTCAAAATTTATACTACGCTTATCTTTCGATCCAAGCTTAGTTATCCTCCTCTCCAATGACAACTTTAGCAGGATCACCCACAGACAAGAGATCTTGTTTCTTTTAGTTTTCCGTCCAGGCCACTGAATTGATATCCAATAAGATTTTCGTTCACCAGATACACTATATCTTATGAAAACTAGGATTAGCCTACTACTGCTATTTGCTTATTTTATGCTTAATGGGCAGGAAAGCGATTTTTCGGCCAATATTTGCCAACATATCCAAGTACTAGCTTCTGATGATTTTGAAGGGAGAAAACCTGGAACCCCAGGGGAGGAGAAGACCCTACTTTACATCAAAGAACAATTTGAAGACATTGGCCTACAGCCCGCTGCTGAAGATGGAAGCTTTTTTCAAAAGGTAAAATTGGCAACTTTTTCTACCCTTGCCCCTAATAAAATGGAGTTGAAGACTTCGGGAGGTTCGCTGAATTGGCGCCATAAAATAGACTTCTTATTGGCTTCCCATCTAACAAAAGACAAACATCAAATCCCAGCAACAGAAATTGTCTTTGCGGGATTCGGGATTCACGCTCCCGAGATTGGATGGGATGATTATAAGGATCTTGAGGTTGGCGGCAAAATCGTACTGGTGCTTTCTGGCACCCCAGATGAATTTATGGAAGGAGATTCAGAGTGGAAAGGCGATCCTGCCGCTAACATCTACAGTAAAGGGTTTTATAAGAGAAATGAAGCAGCAGCACGAGGGGCCAAGGGGGTACTCTTTATCTACAAGCAGCCTTCTCATAGCTATTGGACTTGGGATTCTCTCGGAGGCAGCTTTGGACAGAATGATACAAAGATTAGGAAGGATAGTTCTGATGAGCAATTGGAATTTTATGGAGTGATTAGGCCAGAGGCAGCCCGCTTACTTTTCGAATATTGCGGGTTACAAGATTTCAATGCAAGCCAGGTGGCCTTAGCTCCTGACTTTCGAGGGATTCCGCTGAATGCTTTTGCCAAATTTTCCTTTTCCAATGTATGGGCGGACCTAAATACACATAATGTAGTTGGATTACTTCCTGGAACAGATAGGGCTGATGAAGTAATTCTGTACACGGCACACTGGGATCATGTGGGGATCGGGCCAGCGATCAAAGGAGATAGTATCAGAAATGGAGCGGTAGACAATGCATCTGGTACGGCGGGAATTATTGAGATTGCTCGCGCCTTCAAGAAGCAATCGAAGAAGAATCGTCGTTCCATCCTTTTTATTGCTACTGGTGCAGAAGAAATGGGACTATTAGGTGCCGTGTGGTATGCTAAACATCCCTTATTCCCCTTGGGTAAAACAGTAGCATCTTTAAACCTGGATAGTCATTTCCCCTACGGAAAGACGACGCATATAACGGCAGTAGTGTATGGACGTTCGGATTTAGATGGTTATCTGGAAGAGGCAGCGGCGCAGCAGGGGCGAATTATTGTAGCTAATACGGAACAGAACATTGCTCAAGATATTTTTTTCCGTTCGGATCACTTTCCGCTAGCAGAAGCAGGCATACCCTCCGAATTTGCGGTTGGGGCGGGTTCTGCTATGGGACATGATAGTGTGGTATGGGAGCAAAAAATGAGAAACTATATGCCTAAATATCACCAACCAACTGATGAATATGAAGACGATTTTGATTGCGGCGGAATCTGGCAGGATGCAGAACTAATCTATCTTACCGGTAAGTATCTTGACCAATCAGGAGCTTTTCCCAACTGGAATACAGACCAGCCTTTCCAAAGGTGGAGAGAAAAAAGCCGATTTGAAAGTCAATGGTATAGAGATGTATCAGCTTCTCATTTGCCGCTTATGAGTTTGCAGGGCAGAAGTATGGATGCTAAACCAGCAGATTTAGATGGAGACGGAGATTTGGATATCGTAGTAGCGAATGAACACGCCTTCAACATTATCTTAATCAACGATGGTAGTGGAAAATTTACAGAGGAATCGCAAAAACGCCTTCCTCTTCGTCGTGGGGATAGTGAAGATATCGCCATAGCAGATTTTGATGCTGATGGAGATTTGGATATCATTTTTGTAGCAGAGGATGATCAGTTGAATGAATACTTAGAGAATGACGGTAAGGGGTATTTTCGAGATATCTCCTATCGTCTTCCGGTGACCGGCACTTCAAATGCAGTCATTACCGCGGATATCAATAATGATGGTTTTCCCGATTTATTGATTGGAAATGGGCCAGATCGACAAGGTAAAGGAGGGGAGAACTTCTGTTTGATTAATGATGGTAAAGGCAATTGGTTGGATGAATCTTCCAAAAGACTTCCTCCAGATACGCATACCACGCAAGATCTAGAATTGGGAGATATAGATGGCGATGGTGATCTAGACCTGATCGTTGCCAATGAAGATGATAATCAATTGCTGCTGAATGATGGTACGGGTGTGTTTGTAAATGAAACGGAAAGTAGACTGCCCTATCCGAAAGGAAAGTGGGAAACGCGAGAGGCTGATTTTGGCGACTTCGATGGGGATGGGGATCTCGATCTCTTCTTTGCGAATGTCAACTTCCGACAAATCAAGGACAACCAGAATCGGCTGTTTATCAATGATGGCAAAGGGCATTTCACGGATGCAACAGCAGCGCTCCTTCCTCTGGAAAAAATGCATACCGTAGATGGAGATTTCCTAGATGTGGATCAAGATGGGGATTTTGATATCCTGACGGGTAATGGTTTTGGACATAGCTACATGGCCTACATGAATGAGCAGAATAAAGGGTTTCAAAAAGGCGAGGCCCTAGTCTATCCCTCCAGTGTAAAAGGCGACGGTATTGATTTGGAAAGTGCCGATTTCAATGGAGATGGTATAATGGACCTCTACCTTTGCAATTTTCAAGGACATGATTTCTTACTGCTAGGCAAGCCTGCCAAATAAGCTAAAAGGAGTGAGTCAAAGCTAGAAATGTATTAGCGCTGGCTCACTTTTTTTCCTTCATCTCTAGCTCAGCCGATTTCAGGTAGGTTTCGATTTGACTCAGCTCTTTAGTCTGTGCAGGTATATTGTAATACTGCCAGAAAGCGGCATCATACTCAGGGGCTTGCTCCTCTACACTTTCCGTAATATCAAGATTGGGTTTGAAATTATATTGGTCAACGTTCTTTGTGATTACCTTGTTGATGAAGAGTTCTTTTTTTGGGTTTTGTACAAATAGCAACTTGGGAGACTCCGCATTTTTGTAGACCTTCCAGCTATCCTCCTCCTTTTGATATTTTAGGTACATTTTTCCTTCGTGCTCCTGATACTCAAATATTACATTGTAATACACCTGCTTCTGTCCACTGGCTAGTCGCCGCTGCCAAGACCGTCCTCCTTTGGCTTGGCGAGTCAACTCAAGCCTTACAAAGGCGAAGCTTTCGGTATCTATGTATAGCACAGCCGTTTGGAAAGGTTTGTCAACGGCAGTAATTCTGTATACAAATCGACCATCGAATGGCAAGACGCTTTCGATCTCATACTTCCAACCCTTTTTTGCTCTAATGGGACCATAATTGTATCGAATAAATTCATCCTCTACAATATCTACTATGGTGTTTTTTCTGTCTTGCCCTTTGTTCCAAGGGTGTTTTTCAGCGATATAGCTTCGTCTAACTGCCTGTAGTTCTACCTTAGGTCTTCTTGCCAAATTATACCTTTGGTATTGCATCTTTACCGCACATTCCATGTACTCTACATATTTATCATCCTCGTTTTGCAAATCCCTGACGAAGCCTTCTAGAATGTAGGGCTCACTTGGATAGTTTTGCGGAAGTGCTCGATAAGCTTTTTGGACAATTTCTTTTGCGGTCAGCCGCTTTTCATCTGTCACCACCACCTCGGTCAACTCAACGGTATTCTGTTCCAGCTTGAATACCTCATCTGCTACCAAGTCAGCCAGTTTCTTTTTGAGTGTATTGTATCCAATCAAAGAAATCACCAATGTATCGTTGGGCAAACCTTCTGGAATATGAAATATAAATTCCCCTTCGGTATTTGAGGTGGTTCCAACGGTCGTGCCCAATATATAAATGGAAGCGAAAGAGAGTGGTTCCTGCGTCTTCAAGTCTTGAATTCGACCTGTAACGGTGGTGAATTCATTCTTTCCTTGTCCAATTAGCGTAGCGGAAAGACAAAGCTGTAAGAGGAGAAAAGCGGAGATTGTGTACTTCATTTGTGGTTTTTAAGCGGGTGATAATAATGTACTAATCTAAGAAACTGTTTTGAAATATGTGGTGAGAATAATTATGATGAATTTTTTCATTAGTCGAAGCTCTTTTTGAGGTGAATAGCCAAAGCTATTGACCGATTAAAAGCTGAAGAATAATGGAAAAAGACGCATAAGAAAATTAGTGACATGTTTCAATACAGTTTCTACAGATCCTGGATTGAAAAAGTCCGCGCCAATACCCTTTTAAATTGACCTTAACAATTTCGCCTAAAAAGTGTCCTGGCGGCGATACTTACCCCTTCAACTTCATGACTTGTTTATGCATTTTTAATTCTGAACAACGGACAATTACACATCCGGAATCTTATTGAAACTAAAAAACAATCAATCATGAAAACCAAGTCACAAAACATCATTTCCTGGGTAAGTAGAATCATCGCAGCTGTTATTCTTTTACAGACGCTTTTCTTTAAATTCTCTGCTGCCCCTGAGTCGGTTCAACTCTTCACTATGTTAGGGATGGAACCAATCGGTAGGATCGGAACTGGAATTGTAGAACTGATTGCAGGAATTTTGCTTTTGGTGCCACGAACAGCTTGGATAGGTGCCGTGATCAGCTTAGGCGTGATCAGCGGTGCGATCTTCTCTCACTTGACGATCTTAGGTATCAATTATAACGGTGACGGTGGAGCATTGTTTACCATGGCTGTTATTGTATTCATCACATCCGCCATTGCATTGTGGATTGAAAGAGCACAGATACCCGTTCTAAATAAAATCATAGCCTAGATAAATTGAGCGCAAAGGATGTGCATACCCGTTATGCATATCCGCTCCTTTTACTTTTGGGGCCTGGTCTGGCTAGCCAGATGGGTTTTCTACCTACAAATCCGATATGGTCTACAACTAACGCCAGTTGTCAATACCCCATTTTATCGTTTTGTTTGTGACCAAAGGCCTAGCCCAGAACCCAACACTGAAGATATAGCCCATAGTCACAAAAAGGAAAAGCATTCCCATTCGAAGGCCAAAGGCATCTCCTAAGCTACCAACGATAAGGGGCACAATCGCTCCTCCCGCGATTCCCGTAACCAGGATTCCAGATACCGAGCCATGATGACTTTCTAGTGAGTTTAACCCGAGAGAAATAATCACTGACCACATCACGGAAGCGAAAAAGCCGATCAAAGGAAAAGTAGTCAAGATGACATGAGTAGGTCCAAATAAGCTAATCGCCAGACACACCATCGCCGCTCCCGTAAATAGAATCAGTACCTTTCGACTATCCAATATCTTCAGCAGCGCTAAGCCAAATAAAGCACCGGCCGTCATCAATCCCCAGTACCAAGAAATGGTACTTGCTCCAGTAGTTTGAGGGTCTACGCCGTGATAGGTTTCGAGGAACTTTGATATCCAGTTCGCGATGCCTTGCTCCGTACCTACATAGGCGAAGATGGCTAAGAAGTATTTGATCACTGTGGGGTTTTTCAAGAGCTCCAGATGAAGCGCGATAGCACCGGTTTTATCCCCTTCCTTTTTTTCAACTTTCGGAAAGCGTACAACCGCAACAATCCCGATCATTAAAAGTGCGACCAGCGCAAATACCCAATACAAGGAGATCCATGGTAAATTTGCAGGCACCATTCCTTCCAAAACCCGTACAATGGCATTTTTACCTTCCACATCTTTTCCAATATTCAGTACCAAGTACGTATACATTAAAGGACTAAGAAAGGAGGCCAAACCAAAAAACAGTTGCCCTATAACCGAGTTAAAGGCAAAATTAGATTCTCCTCCAGCTACTCTCAGCAAAGGATTGATGGCGACTTGCAGCATGGCCATTCCAGCCCCAATGAAAAATAGAGAAACAATGTACATACCATAAGAGGGGCCAGAAGCAAACAAGAATGCACCTGTGAATGCGCACCCGAAGGCAGCAAGGATCACCTTCTTTTCTCCAAATCGTTCAATGAGCATACCTGAAGGAATGGACATTAGCCCATAAGCAATAAAGAAAGCAAAAGGCAACAAAGCGACCAAGGTCAGACTCAAATCAAAGCTATCGATAATGTCTGGCACCAACGGGCCGATCATGTTCGTCAGGAAGGAGATGACGAAGAAGGTCAATAAGATCAGGCTAATAATCAGGACATTCTGCTTCATATAGGTGGCATTAGGGTATGTTTAAATTTAATTTTTCTGGTAATATGAAATGGGTCTCAAAGCCGCGTGAAGCTCCATTTTTGGGGCATATTCCGTTAACCCCGGAACGGGGTCTGGAAGATACGGCCCAAAAATTAGCTGAAGCCCGGCAAAGAGAGGCGTTCATATTAGTGAAAGCCCGCCGGCCCGGCCGGCAGGGATTAATTTTATACATACTCTTACATAAGTAAGGGAGGAAAAAAGACAAATGTAAGGTATTCTGTCTTCCTTCCTCCCTTGAGCAAAACTATTTGGGATCAGCTGGGGCTAAAAGCCCCCAACCAAGCCATCATCAATTACTTGCTACGAATCTCTGCAGCTGGCTCTTTGCCAATAGCTGGTTCTTTCTTAAGGCTATTCATAACCTCTTGGATAGCTCTTTCTAGCTGCGTATCTACACCAGCTGCCAGTTGAGTTGGATCTTCTGGCACATCGATATCTGGAGCCACTCCATATCCTTCCTTGAACCATTCCCCATCTGGATCATACATTCTAAAGGTAGGTACGGTAACGGAACCACCATCGATCAAGGCCGGTGAACCGGAAATTCCGATCAATCCACCCCATGTTCTGGAGCCAATGATTGGACCCAATCCAGCCTTTCGGAAGTAATCCGGGAAAGCATCTCCACCTGATCCACTCCAACCATTGATCAACATGGCTTTAGGACCGAAGTGGGCTACTGGAGGCCATTGCCAGTTTTCACCATCACGTACTGCCCAGAAAGCCAAAGCTGGTCTGTTCAGCAGCTCGATAAAACGATCTGGGATCTGTCCACCACTATTGAAGCGCTCATCTATGATCATGCCGGGCTTACGATATTGTGCCATGAATTGTCTGACCAATTCGTTTTGGCCATCAATTCCTGTACTGCGAACGTATACATAACCTACTTGGCCATTGGTGGCTTCTTCCACGCGCTTGCGATTACCTTCAATCCAAGCTAGGTGGCGCAGGCGAGTTTCTCCGCGCATTAGATTGACCATCACAGTTCGCGCACTATCTGCTGATTCGTGAGAATTAATCTCTAAGGCCACCGTCTTTCCTGCTAAGCCTTCGAAGGCGGCATAAGGCTCCTTGTTGGTATCTAGGGCACGACCGTTGACGGATAAGATGTAGTCACCTTCTTTCACGTCTACACCAGGCATGGCCAATGGCGAACGCACCTCAGCATCCCATGGCGCTCCTTTGATGATCTTGGCGATATGGAATTTGCCATTCTTCACTCCCCAATCAATCCCCAAATAGCCAACGTTTTTACGCTTGCTACGCTCCGTATCTCCACCACCTCGATAGGTGTGAGAAGCATTCAATTCTCCGATCAGTTCACCGAGGATGAAATTGACATCTGCTCGAGTAGTGGCATCCTTTACTAGGCTGCCGTACAATTGGCGCATGGCTCCCCAGTCCACTCCGTGCATATTGGTATCGTAGAACAAATCTCTTTCAAAGCGCCAACTATCATTAAAGATCTGTTGCCACTCTTCCCTTGGTACTACGGTCATCTCCATTTCTCCAGTACGCAAAGGTTTGCTAAGCTTCTGACCCGGGGCAACGCCAATAATTCCTAGCTTCCCACGCTGCATCACTAGCATTTTCTTCCCATCTGCGGATACTTGGAAATTGAATACGCCATCGATAATCTTCTTTTCCTCACGAGATTTCAAGTCGAAGTACTTCACCGTTGGCTGTGCGCCTTGTGAACCGCTAGGCGGGAACTGTACATAGACCAATTTCCCTTTCACGGCATGAAGACCTCCATAGTTGCCAGCCCGAGGAGGAAGAATTACGATACGCTCCTCAAAGCCATCCATGTCGATCTCAAGTTTAGGGTCTTCTTTCTTTTCCTCTTTTTTATCCCCTTCTTTCTTGCTGGCATCAGCCGTCTCCTCTTTTTTCTCTTCCTTCTTCTTCTCGTCCTTTTTGTCCTCTTTTTCTTCCTTGATGGTCACCTCATCATTTTTAGGGGCTAGGGGAGAAGGGACATCTTTCCGCAAGCATGCTACTGCAATCTGCGTGGCATTTGGATAAGTCCAGGAATTATCAAAATCTCCATACATCGGAGAGAAGCTTCTATTGGTGGAGAAGTATAGGTATTTCCCGTCCGGATCAAAAGATGGGTTTTGATCTGAATAGAATCCAGAAGTTAATTGATGCAATTTCCCTTCTGGTATGTCGTAGGCGTAGATGGCACTATTGCCTGTATCGGAAGTTCTAGAATAGGCAAACCACTTACTATCACTAGACCAGGTCACTTCAAAGCTTCTCGCTGTTCCTTCGAAGAAATCTAAGCCAGTATCTACCGTTTTCGTCGCTTTTGTATCTCTGTCATACATGCGGATTTTCATGTTCCCCTCTGTCCATACCAGCTTCTTACTATCAGGCGACCAGTATAGCTGATACCTAAAGCCCGCACCATAGCTGGAAATTTTCTCTTCTTTCCCCTTCTCCTTCATGTCCATCATGGTCAATTCATACTCGCCAGAGCGATCACTCCAATAGGCGATGTAGCGACCATCAGGTGACCAAGCGGGAGACCGTTCAGCTACGCCTGAAGAATTAGTTAGATTCTTTACATATCCATCCTTAGCAGGTACCGAAAAAAGTTCTCCACGTGCTTCAACAACTACTCGGTTTCCCGCAGGAGAGATCCAGGCATTTGACATGAGATTAGCAACTGACTCTGTTCTGGGTGCTAAGCTGGCCAAGTCACTCACAACATCAATCTTTACTTCCTTGTACTTATTGTTGGAAAGATTCATGAGGTACAGTTTACCTCCTGCTTCAAAAACTAGATCTGAAGGCCCAACGGAAGGGAAGTGCACATCATAGTCTTTGAATTTCGTCAACTGTTGAGTCTTTTTAGTCTTGGTATCATAAGACCAGATGTTATAACGTTTATTGCGTCCGCGGTCAGAAAGGAAGTATACTTTATCTCCACTCCACATCGGCAATTCATCGTTGGCTTCATTCTTTACGATTAATTCAGCCTTGTTACTGTTCAGGTCGTAGGTCCAGATATCAGCAGTAGCTCCACCTCGATATCTTTTCCAGCTGCGGCTGATTCTAGAAGTGTAGGTAAATGCGATTTTTTGTCCGTCAGGAGAGTAGGAGGCAAAGGAGCCATATGCCAATGGTAACTTTTCGGCCATACCGCCTGAAGAAGGTACACTGTAAAACTGGCTAAAACGCTGGCGCCCACTAGATCTTGATGTGACAAAAAGGATGTTCTGACCATCAGGACTCCAATCCAATACGCCATCGGGCATTCCGTGATAGGTGAGTCGTTTGGGTATTCCTCCCATGGCAGGAACTACATACACATCGGTATTCCCATCATAGTTTCCACTAAAGGCGATCTGCTTGCCATCTGGGGAGAATTTTGGTGCGGATTCTTCTCCAGCTGGAGAGCTTAGCTTGGCGGCTAATCCACCTGCTTTCGGTACCACCCAAATATCTCCTCCATACACAAAGGCAATGTGCGTTTGGGAAACATCTGCATGACGAAAAAGTCTTGCATTAACTTGCGCAGAAAGTTGCAAAGAAAGAGAGACAAAAAGAAAGCCACTTAACAGACTTAAGAGTTGTCGGTGATTCATGAATAGTGTTTTTTAATCTAGATATTATTCGGAAAAGTACTTATAGATATGGCCAAATTACGATTTGCATTGAAAACATTGGCATACCACTTATAAGATTTCTATCAAAGGACGATTGAACTCGACCAAAAGTTTTTAACCTGCCTTTAACCTGTTATTCACACATATTAATTGTTATCCTTTCGTTAAGACCATACAAGAAAAACACCAGCCCCACAAAATCCTGTAGATTTATGGTCAAGAAAACAGAAGTCAGGGATCTATTCGGATCATCAAGCTCCGGACTTAAAACGCCCTTATCACATAGTATGGCGAACAGCAGGAAAATCGGATGGCGGAGTGCAGCGGCAATAGTAATCGCCAATATGGTCGGCACCGGTGTTTTTTCTAGCTTGGGTTTTCAACTTCAATCTCTCCATAATACCTGGACCATTCTATCACTCTGGGTGATTGGAGCAATATTTTCCCTATTGGGGGCTTTCTCTTATGCCGAACTCGGCACTCGGCTGCCCAAATCGGGGGGCGAGTACCATTTCCTTTCTAAGATCTATCACCCTTTTTTGGGTTATCTATCCGGATGGGTATCCATGACGGTAGGCTTTGCTGCATCCATTGCGCTTTCAGCCATGGCCATGGGCGCATACCTACAGGACATTATGGGGTGGCCGGGACAGATCATTGCCATCTCCGCCATACTGGTGATATCTTTGATCCATTCCTTTAGTGTGCAGCAAAGTAGTGTGTTTCAGAACGCGCTGACCTTATTAAAAATCTTCCTGATTCTTTTCTTGATCTTCTTTGGGATCACCTTATATACCCCCAATAATGCGATCGACTGGTCTGGGAGTTGGCAAGGAGAGATTTTTAGCCCGGCCTATGCCGTGTCCTTGATCTATGTTACCTATGCTTTTTCTGGTTGGAATGCTGCCGCCTATATCGTTGAGGAAATTGATGCACCGAAGAAGAACCTACCGAAGGCGCTTATTGGAGGTACGCTACTAGTAGGCTTGTTATTTGTACTTCTTCAATATTCTTTTCTTAATCAAGCGACCGTTGGACAGTTGAAGAATAAAGTAGATGTGGGGCACGTGGTGGCTCAGATTATGTTTGGACAAACCGGCGGCCGTACGATTAGTCTACTCATTGCTTTGCTTTTGATTGCTAGTATTAGTGCCATGGTTTGGGTAGGTCCAAGAGTTACACAGGCCATGGCGAGAGAGTATCGCAATTGGCGCTATTTTGCGAAGGAGAATACCAATGGGGTTCCTGTTCGAGCCATTGTATTGCAAGCTACGATCAGTCTATTTATGGTGGTCACTAGCTCTTTTGAACAACTGCTTATCTATAGTGGCTTTATTCTACAGCTTTTTACCACCTTGAGTGTAGCAGGCGTTTTGGTTTTGCGCTGGCAGCAGCGAGGAGATGAAGAAGCCTACAAAAGTCCATTCTTTCCTTGGTTCCAGCTCATATTTATCGCTTTTAGTCTGTGGATCATGATCTACTTGCTAGTGGATAAACCAGTTGAGAGTCTCCTCGGGTTGGTTAATGTGTTGGTAGGAGCAATTTCCTATAGCTGGAGTTCAAAGTTTGTCCTGAAAAAAACGGACCCGGAATGATAATCACTCGCGAGCCCGCATTGGGTAGGATAAATCCTTAGTTTTGATCGTTGGTCTTCGATTTATCATTAAGCTACCTCGCTTGCGGAATATCCTTCAGCTAAGGGTATAGCTATATGGCAATGAGCGATCTGCACTAACCTACCGCTAAAGCCAGTTGGATGATCTCTAGGTAGTATGGTGTCTTTTCCTTAACGAGTTTAAGGCCAGGTACAAGCATACTATCCTCATGAAGTCTTGTGCTATATGCTCAGGAGGGGATAGCACTCTATCTCTAGGCCCATCTATCACCCTACACCTTCAGCTGGCCAGCCACATTTAAAAGGGGCAAGCCTACCTTAAAGGTATTTGCTTTAATTTCACCTAGAGTGAAGTCGCTTTTAGTTTCAAATAAATTATTAGTCGCTATAGAATTGCGCAATAACACTTGCGGCAGGAATACGCCAATCGAGTTGCTACCTGAATGTCAGACGGGTATTAGAAGTAACAACGTATGCAAAGATAGGATAAAAATAGATGAAGATGGAAGAATGGAAAAAAGAAAGCAGCCCTCTGATATAAAACTCTCACTGGTAAAAAGACTTTTGACCAGCCTGTGAAATAATGGCTGCTCACTATTTCACAGATAGAAAAATGAGGGCTGCTCATTCTTTAGGGCGGGAGCTCTGCTCCCGTCTCTCCTCTCTATACAGCATTTTAGTCGGGTGACTTACTTGTGCCACATTGAATTAATAGCTACAAATTAAGTGATTAATCAACGCTCGAAAAGCCCAATGCAGCCAATGACCCCATTCCTGCAGCGAATTTCACAAAGCTTGCAGCAAAGGATTGACAGACTCGCTCAAAGAAGCGTATTTTTGCTATAACTAAAGTATTCGCATGTCCAATAAGGCAAAGCTCCATCTTCCTGATACTTGGCTTACCCTGTCCATCATAGGATTGTATTCCATTATTCAAGCCTTCACGCTGTTGCGTATCTATGCTATGTTGCAACTAGATGAAATGGAGATCAACTGGCCAGAGCTTCTACAAGATAGGTTGGTGTCATGGCTTATCGGTCTAGCTTTTATTATACTGATTGTACAAACGACCAGACGATTTTTGTTGGAAAACAAGTCCTGGTCTAGAATCGTCACGATACACTTCTTCTTTGCCCTGATTACCTCCGTGATTTGGTATTCCTGTATTCTATTACTGTCCGCCTTGCTTGGTTCCGAAGATCCATTGCCTAGTTCTGGTACAAATATTTTCTATTGGTACTTAATGAATACAGATAAGCTTTTCTTGCTGTATCTGGTTACGGTTAGTTTTACCTATTCCTATTATTATTTCCAGCGGGATAGCATCAATAAAATTCAGCGATCGGAAATGCAGAGTCAGCTATTGGAAACTCGCTTGAAAATCTTGCAGTCTCAATTGCATCCTCACTTCCTCTTCAATACACTTAATAGTATTGCCTCTTTGATGGACATTGATGTAAAGCGTGCCAAGGAGATGGTGGCAGATTTGGGGGACCTATTGAGACAGGTGTTGGAAAACAGTGACAAGGAAATGCACCTGGTGCCCTTGTCTAAGGAGCTAGAAATTCTGAAGAAATATGTGAGTATTGAAAAAACAAGATTTTCTGAAGATTTGGAGATAGAATGGGATATAGGTCCAAACTTAGAAAGGGCTCAGATCCCAAGTTTATTGCTACAACCCTTAGTGGAAAACGCTATCCAACATGGCTTCTCTCGCCATCATACTCAGCTCAAGATTGGAATTCAACTTGCTCGTTCAAACGGCCATATGCAGATCAGCATTACTGACAATGGCAAGGGATTGACGCAGGAGGAGGAAGGGCAAGTTTTCAGTACCGGCATGGGATTGAGTAATACCTTTGCCCGCCTAAAGTCACTTTATGGCGATCAATTCGTGTTCTCTGTCGAAAACCTCTACCCGGGTGTGCGAAATTTTATCGAAATTCCCTGTACATCTGATGTGCAAATGGGTGAAAATGAACTGGTTTAAGTTGAACTGTGCCGATCGGAAAGATGGCTCGGTAATCGATCATTCACTCATTGCAGTATGGCAAATGTCAGCTAGACATGTGTTTGAACAACCCTAAAAATTTCGTTTTCTAAAGGATATGGTACGGGCATTGATCATTGATGATGAGGCTTTGGCAAGGCAGCGAGTACGTCATTTATTGACTACGGTGGAGGACGTGGATGTAATTGGTGAATGTAAAACAGGGACAGATGCCATCGAAAAAATAAGTTCTCTCCAACCTGACCTTATCTTTTTAGATATCCAGATGAAGGACATGACCGGCTTTGAGGTGCTCGAAGCTCTAACGATAGAAGAACTTCCAATGGTCATCTTCATCACAGCCTATGATAAGTATGCGATCAAAGCCTTTGATGTTTTCGCCTTTGATTACCTACTGAAGCCATTCAAAGACGAACGCTTCCACCTATCTGTGGAAAATGCCTTGTCCAATTTGCGGCAACAGCAACACAAATCTCCTAATCAAGAGTTGAGTGCTTTACTCGATTATCTGCGCCAGCCTAATGTAGCGCCAGCCCCACGTTCCAAGATGCTCCCGCTAAAATCATCGGGTAAGATCAGCTTTGTCGACATGACCGATATTCAGTATGTGACGGGCTCAGGGTATTACATTGAGATCTTTACCACCGATAAAAAATACTTGTTGCGAGAGACGCTCACTTCCATTTTGACAAAATTAGACCAAGAACATTTCATTCGTATTCATCGCTCCTCTATCATCAATCTCCACTTTCTCAACGAAGTTATCTATGGAAGTGGAGGAGAGATTGAGGTGCAAATGAAGAACGGCGAATTGCTACGCCTTAGTAAATCCTATCGAGACGAGTTCTTCCAAAAACTGGGAATCTAGCTCTAAACAGGGTACTCCTTCAGGCCCTTTTTTCTGCCATTTTAGCCATTTTTTGAAAAATGTAGTGAAGTAGTAAAAGTTTGCAGTGAAGTGGGATTTTGCCCCCTTTTTCAGTGACTTATGGCCTGCAATTGGAGCGCTTCTGGAAAATCGCTAAATCAATTTTTATTATTATTACAAAGGCTTCTTTTCGCCGCTGCGAGAGACGCCCCTTAGCACACATTCAGAAGGGACCTAAGTCATTGATTTTCTGCTAGCCTTGGAGAATAAATTTCTCATTACTGCCGATATAATTTTAGGTGCTCTACATCCATTCACCAAGGAGATCAGAAGTCAGTGCTGCAACTAACATTTGACTATATTTTTGGGCTTTCAAATGGGTGAATTAAAGAAATATTATTTCCTATCCATCTGGCTAATCTTTCCCGCTTTTTTGATTAGTCAAAACTTGAATCCTAGATTTGAGCGCTTACCTCTTGGCGGGGATAATGGACTATCCCAAGCTACTGTACGTGCCATGCTGCAAGACACGATGGGCTTCATGTGGTTTGGTACAGCAGATGGCCTCAATCGCTATGATGGGAAGTCTTTCACCGTGTTCCGGCATCAACCTGACGTACCTTATGTACTCAGCAGTAATGATGTACAAGTCTTATATGAAGATATACGAGGAGATCTATGGATCGGCACAGACTATGGTCTCAACCGATTTGATCGAGTACATAATGACTTTAAGCATTATTTGCACCAAGCAGATGCCTCTGGAAGTATCAGCGATAATTATGTGGGAGAGATCATCTCAGATGCTAAAGGGCGAATGTGGGTTGGCGTAGGCGATGGGGTATTGAACCTATATCAAGCTGATCAAGACAATTTCCAACACTTCGCTGAACCTGATCACCAAAGCAATATTAATGAACTCCATCTAGCCAATGATGGCACGATCTGGGTAGCCTTTGAGGACCAGAGTTTTTTCAATTTCAATCCAGAGACAGGCGAGTTTAGGGAAATCATTCCTCGCACTGAAAAAGAAGTGATAAGCATATACCAAGATGCGACAGATAGGCTTTGGTTGGGATTGGACGATGGAGGTCTCTTGATCTATGATGTCAAGGATGGGGAAACACAGCTTTTCCAACATGATAACCAAGTTCTCCACTCGCTTTCAAATAATGTCGTTTGGGATATTGTAGAAGATCAATCGGGAAGGCTATTGCTAGGTACGGACCAAGGCATCAACTTCATTCATCCCGAAGACCTTAAAGCTGAGGGATCAGTTTTTGGAAACTATCAAAATGACCCATTCAATGATTACAGCTTATCCAGCAATTTTGTCATTGATTTATTTGTGGCTAAGAATGGGATCATTTGGGTGGGAACGAATGATGCTGGAGTTTCAAAACTAGATCCAACGTTTCAACTGTTCACTCATTATGCTGTACGTAATAGCCAGGCTGATCTGCTTAGCCATAATGCCGTTTGGTCCATTTGTGAGACCCCAGACCATATCATATGGGTAGGGACTTCGAATGGCCTTAATCGAATTGATCGGGCAACTAGTGAAGTAGAACAATATTTCCATCATCCAGATAGAGCCAATAGTGTTGCTCACGATCGGATTTGGGCCATCGTACAAGAGGACAAAAATACATTCTGGTTGGGTACCTCAGGCGGGATGGATAAGATGACGATTGGATCAGATGGATCGCCCTCTTTTCAAAATTGGCAACATGACCCGAATGATCCAAGATCGATCTCCGCTAATTCAGTACGCTTTATCCTGAAGGATCATTTAGGGAATAGGTGGGTAGGAACCAATCTTGGGTTTAACCTATTCGATGCTGCTACGGGTCACTTCAAGCGCTATGAGGCTGATGCATCAAAACCGGGCAGTATTAGCAGCAATTATGTTAGAAGTATGTATCAAGGGCCAGACAACCGCCTTTGGATTTGCACCGTCGATGGCCTTAATCAATACCTCTACGATAAGGATGAATTTATTAGCTATCACCATGATCCCTCAGATAGTACTTCCCTAAGCAATGATATCATCCGTTGTGTATACCAAGATCGTAAAGGAAGATTGTGGGTAGGAACCTCTAGCGGGTTGAATCGAGGGGTTGAAGATGAATCTACTGGACTTTTATACTTTGAGCACTTTTCTGAGCGAGATGGCCTGCCCAATGACATCATTTATGGGATACAGGAGGATCAAAATGGGAATCTGTGGATTAGTACTAATCGAGGATTAAGTTGTTTTGATTCGGAGGAGCGATCTTTTCGCAATTATGATTTTGACAATGGCCTGCAGGGCGATGAATTCAATCAAAACGCTCAGTTTAAGAATGCTGCTGGTGAGTTTTTCTTTGGTGGGATCAATGGTTTTAACATCTTTAAACCTGAGGATATCCTACGCTCTGGCGAACATAACTTAGTACTTGAAGATTTCCAGATCAACTATCGGCCGGTGAGTATTAGAGATGGAAAGCACCTGGACCAACACATCAGTTTGGGCTCTTCTGTTACCTTACACCCCAGCGATCGCCTCTTCCTATTTAAATTCAGCAATCTAAATTACCACCGAATTCTCAAGTACACCTATCGCTTCCGTTTGGAGAATTTTGATGATGATTGGAATGAGGTTGGACAGCAAGATGTGGCTACCTATACCAACATTCCTCATGGGAAATATACCTTCTACGTACAAGCGAGGTTAGGGGATCAAGAATGGGAGGAAGGAGAAGTATCCATGCAAGTAGTCGTCAAGCCTGCTTTTTGGCAAACCTGGTGGTTCCGGGTTCTGGTACTGCTAACCGTCTTTGGTATTATCTGGTCAATCTATCAGAATAGCGTAGGTAATTTGAAAAGAAATAAGCGCTTGTTGGAAGCAACGGTGAAAGAAAGAACGGAAGATATTCAATACCAGAAAGATCAGCTTGAAAAGACCGTACAGGAACTGAAAGCTACGCAGGCGCAATTGGTGCAGTCGGAAAAAATGGCCTCTCTAGGCCAATTAACTGCTGGGATTGCGCATGAGATCAATAATCCAGTGAATTTTATCGCTTCTAATGTTGAGGCGCTAAAGCTAGATTTTGCCGATCTCCAAACCTTGCTGGATCGTATTGATGAGCTTCCTAATTGCGACAATCCGCAAAAATGCCTGGAAGAGATAAACCAACTTAGTAACAGTTTAGATGTCACTTTGCTTAAGAATGAGATCGCTGATCTTATCGGAGGTGTCGAACGTGGTGCCCAAAGAACGAAAGATATTGTAAGCGGGCTACGGACCTTCTCTAGGGACAATAAGGATAAATTCGAACTGGCCAACATCCACGAAGGATTGGATTCCACGCTAGTAATTCTGGGCAATAAACTCAAGGACAGAATACAGATCCAAAAAGACTACGGAGAATTGCCTAAAGTGTACTGCCAGATCAGCAAACTCAATCAGGTATTTCTCAATATCATCAACAATGCCATCCAAGCGATCAATGATGACGAAGGGGTAATAGGGATTACTACTAGAGTAGTTGGTGAGCATGTACAGGTCAGCATCAGTGATTCTGGGCCAGGGATGGATGAGTTAACCAAGAAAAGAATATTTGAACCCTTTTATACCACTAAGGAAGTAGGTAAAGGCACAGGTCTTGGACTTTCCATTAGCTATGGGATCGTGGAGCATCATCGCGGTAGAATTGAGGTGGAAAGCGAAATAGGAAAGGGGGCTACCTTTACCTTGATCCTCCCGATTGCTCCGGCCTAGGATGAATCGATTGCTATATATCACTGCCTTGATTCTCTCGACTGGGATACTACACAGTCAAGAAGGGTTTTATAGCATTCCTGAAGGACAAAGAGACGGTTTTCTTCAGCTACTTGACCAGCAACTCACCGATACGGAAGAGATATTATTCCAACAACCTGATAGGGCTTACGAACAGATGCAAGAATTGCTCCCGGCTCTAGACGAGCAAGGAGCCAATAGGGAGAAGGGATTTGCCCATTTTTTTTCAGCGTTGACCTTTATGACTAAGGGGATGTGGAGAGAAGCAGAGGGAGTTTTTTTTAAATCGATAGATGCCTTTCGTTTAGCGGGCGATTCACTTGGGGTAGCTTTGGCCTGTGATAAAATCGGTTATGCCTTTCGAGAGCAAGGGAGAATGGATCTGAGTTTGAAATACCACTTGAAGGGCCTGCAACTAAGGGAAGATTACGGTGGCATGCCCATCAAGATTGCCTATTCTAATGCCAGTGTAGGGGGTGTATATTTTGTGCTGAAGGATTATGATACTGCACTAGAGTATTTTGACAATGCCTTTGCTATTCGTCAAGCAGAAGGAGACACGCTTGGTATCGGATTGTCTCTGAAAGGTATTGGACGGTTGCATCGGCTCCAAGAGCGGTATGATGAAGCCCTAGATTATCTCCTGAGGGCATTAGATATCTTTCAACGCGTGGAGGGGATGGGGCATATTATTGACACTTATGAGGAACTAGGTTATCTGTACAATAGCATCGACCTACCTAAACAGGCTGAAGCTTCATTCCGCAAGGGCCTAGAGGTAGGAGCCCAGGTCAGTAGCATTGGCAAGAAGGCACGTCTTCACCTAGAATTAGGCTTACTCTATAAGAAGGAAAACCAACTGCAGTTAGCAACAGAAAATCTAGAGGCAAGTCTTGCCAATAGCCTCAAGAGCCAGTCGCTGTCCAATACAATTCGAGCTTATGAGGAACTTTCACTCATCGCCGAAGAAAGAGGAGACTTTGAACAAGCTCATCAGCTTTATAGAGCCTATACGAGTGCTAAAGACAGTCTCTATTCCAAGGATTACAATCAACAGTTGGCAGAAATTAAGACGGCTTATGAGACAGAACAGAAGGAACAAGAGATAGCAAACTTAAAACAGGAAACGGCTTGGCGCCAGCGGGAGCGGCGTGTCTTCATTGCCGGGGTGATCATCCTTGTTCTGCTGGCCTTGGCCTTAATCGGTGCCTTCCGACAACGCAATCTTGCTTATAGCCGAACCCTGGCTGAACAGGAAAGGACAAAATCTCTACTGCAAGAAAAAGAACAACTCCTGCAGGATCTGAAATCTGCGCAGGGCCATTTGGTACAATCGGAAAAGATGGCTTCTTTGGGGCAATTAACGGCTGGAATTGCCCATGAGATTAATAACCCCATCAATTTCATGGCCTCCAATGTGCACGCTCTTAAGCTAGATTTCGAGGACCTAAAGAAGTTGCTGGCGAAAGTAAAGGCCCTATCTAATCCATCCCCTAAACCTGAACTTCTAGATGATATAGTGGCGCTTAACAACCAGCTTGATATCAATTACCTGGAAGATGAGATTTCGCAGTTGATTGAAGGAATCGAAAGAGGGGCTTCTCGTACCCAGAACATTGTGGTTGGTCTACGTACGTTTTCGCGTAGATCAGGAGAGGAGTTTGTCCCTTCTGACCTCCATAGAGGGCTTGATGCTACGCTAACCATACTAAACAACAAGATCTCTCCAAACGCTACGATCATCAAGGATTACGGGAGTATCCCTCTGGTAGCCTGCCAATTTGATCGCATTAACCAGGTCTTCATGAATATCCTTAATAATGCCATCGATGCCATTGGTAAAGCAGGAACAATCAAAATCAAGACTTGGACAGATCAACATTCTGTTTTCGTAGCCATAGAGGATGATGGCCCTGGAATGTCTCCAGAAACGACCGAACGTATTTTTGAACCCTTTTTTACCACTAAAGAAGTAGGTAAAGGCACTGGATTAGGACTGTCCATTAGCTATGGGATCATACAGCAACATGGAGGCCTGATCACTACGGAAAGCGAACTAGGAAAAGGAGCCCGATTTACCATCCGAATTCCGGTTGGACAGGCTCCTTCGCCAGAAACACCTTCTGATTAGATGAGGTAACTCTCTAAAGGTTACGATTCCCCTTCCAGCAATTCATCCCTAACCTCCATCAAGGCAAAACCCAGTAAGTTGGTCCCTAACCATGCACGAGGGTCCCGGGCTTGTGGCGTTTCTTTTGTCAGACCAATTCCCCAGATCTGATCATAAGGACTGGCTTCTACGAGTACTTTCTTACCGGTAGAAAGCAGATAGGTCTTCAATGCGGGGTGCTGTGAAAACTTGTGGTAATTCCCTTCCTTCACAATGTTGAAGCAATGTGCTTGCCAGGTTTCCAATTCGAATCCCTTTACTTTACGGCCTAGTTTTTTAGCTATGTGTGGGGTACTAGCTTTTAAGATCAACTGTAAGGAAGGGGAGTCTTCGAAAAGTCTTGCCTTTTCAGCCATCATCCAGTGTTCAGCTGTTCGATAGTAGATACCCTCGTGCTGAAAGCCTTGTTGCCACCATTGACTAAGGCAGGATTGGTTGATGCTTCCATCTCGACTGGGACGATGCCCCCAGAAGAAGAGAAAATCTAATGGTTGACCATTTTCAAATTGCTGAATGAGGTCGGAAAGTTGGTACTTCATGGCGCGTTAGTTAGTTTAATGTCAAAACTAACTAGATTGGGTTTTAGTTCCCTTAGAGTACAAGAATCTGATCACCAGTTGGCAGTTCCGCTTTTTTCGAGTGTATACTGTAGAAATCTGCTGGAAAATTCCGATATTTTAAGCAAATACATACTATCACGAGGGTGTAGTGATTTTCTGTTCAGCCATTCATAGCGCTTACAAGCAATCCTTTCTCTATACCCTGCCAAAATCCTAAACTGTATGAAAAAACTAGATCGCCGCGCTTGGCTAAGAACTGCCGGATTAACCGGAGCATTTTCCATGCTGGGTGGATTGTCTGCGGTACAAGCCAAAGACGATGCCGTGGCTCCCTTAGCTGCGACTCCAATTGAAGATGCCATTGCGCGCCTCAGCTCTAATGAGAATCCGATGGGTCCTTCTCCGAAGGCCAGGCAAGCCATGATCGAGGCTTTTGAATGGGGCTGCCGATATCCTTACAGCTATGCTACAGAATTGGCAGAAATGATCGCTAAGAAGCACGGCGTAAGTCGAGACCATATCGTTTTAGGCTCCGGTTCTTCAGAAGGACTAAAGTGTACCGCCTTAGCCTTTGGCCTACATGGGGCAGATATTATTTCGGCAGCACCCACCTATCTGTCCTTGTTGTCCTATGCGGAGCACTTTGGGGCGCATATCAATATGGTGCCCTTGGATGATGATTTAGTACACGACCTGGATGCCATGGGAGGCAGAATCACCAATAAGACCGGTCTGGTCTTTGTTTGTAATCCCAACAATCCTACGGGTACCATCCTCCCCGCTGAAAAACTCAAGGACTTCTGTCGAGATGTATCCTCTCAAGTAAATGTATTTGTGGATGAAGCTTACTTCGAGTATATCGAGCAACCTTACCCATCAATGGTTGAGTTGGTGAAGGAAGAGAAAAATGTGATTGTTTCTAGGACCTTTTCTAAAGTATATGGTTTGGCAGGTGTTAGAATGGGGTATCTCGTAGCTCGCCCAGATATAGCTGATCGTATTCGAAAGAAGAGAATGTCGATGCTTAATGTATTGGCCATCAATGCGGCTAAGGCTGTTCTAGAAGATGGTAAATTCTATCAAGCCAGCTTGGCTCAAAACAAGGCCACCAAGCAGCTGATCTATGATACACTTGACGACCTTAAGCTTAAATATGTGCCATCCAGCACTAACTTCGTCTTTTTCCACACAGGGAAGGATATCAGTGAGGTCATTCCAGCTATGTTAGAGCATAAGGTGAGAGTGGGTAGACCGTTTCCACCTTTGAGAGATTGGTGCCGTATTAGTACCGGTACTACCGAAGATGTGAAGCTATTCTGTAAGGGATTGCGGAAAATGATGGCCTAAAGGCTACTGGACCTACCTGCTCAGCTCTAGTCGATTTGAGTAGGTAGGTCTATACAATTCGTTCTAGAAGCTATACTCAGGATATCGGCCAGGGATGCCGCGGAAATACCCTTCTATGTGTTCAAAATCGGCTTCCATATCATCGGTCGTATAGAAAGGCGCTGCAATTTGAACTCGGCGGATACTGTAGTCAAATCGGCAAAGCAAAATCGGGATGCCAGCTCCCTTTGCCATATAATAGAATCCTGTTTTTAATTTTTCTACTCGTTTACGCGTCCCTTCAGGCGCAATACAAACCGCGAACTGCTTCCGTTCATTAAAAATGTCTACTACACCGTCCACGAAGTTATTGCGTTTGGATCGATCCACGGGAACTCCCCCCAATAGCTTCATGATTCCTCCCAAGGGGAATTTAAACAATGAAGCTTTAGCTACATATTTAATCTTCTGATTCATCACGGACCTAGATAGTACGCCAATGGGAAAATCCCAGGCAGAGGTATGAGGTACTACAGCTATGATATATTTGTCTGGAAATTTTTCGAAGGCTAACTCCACTTTCCACCCAAAAAGTCCTAAAATAAAGGCACTAATCTTACTAAACATAAAGTCGCTTTATAATTGATTTGACAATATAGCAGTCTTAGTAGGGTTTACCAAATGATTAAAGCTACTGCAATTCATAGCCTTGTAATTGAATCAATATGGATAAACTTCACTCAAAACTACCGTCTCTTCCGCTCTCATTACGAGAAGAGATACTTGAATTGGGTATCAGGAAAGAAGTACCGCCCGGGACGGAATTATTACGTGAAGGGCAGTATGTTAAGGTTATTCCTTTGGTTTTAGGAGGACTAGTGAAAGTCTTCAGTCGGTATGAGGAACGAGAGTTATTATTGTATTATATCGAACCTGTCGAAAGTTGTGTCATGTCCTTCTCAGCTGGCCTCTGGAATCTACCCAGCAAGGTGTTTGCCATCACAGAAGAGGAATCAGACCTTTTACTTTTACCCGTTCAGCATGTGAATGAATGGGTACGCAAATATCCAACATTAAACCAGCTTTTCTTTGGACAGTTCAATAAACGTTATGAAGATTTGTTGTTTACCATTCACCAAGTCCTCTTTCAACGTATGGATGAACGCCTGCTTACCTACCTACGACAAAGAGCCGAACGCCTGGATACGAACCTACTGGATCTCCGTCACCATCAGATTGCGCGTGAACTGGGAACGGCTCGGGAGGTCATTAGTAGAGTTTTGAAGAAGTTGGAACAGGAAAAATGGGTCATTCAACATCAACACGGTATTGAAGTATTAAAATGATAAACCATCATCTGATCCTCAGAGCGGATGCTTACCGTTTCGTCCAGCGTATTACCTCTCCAATTTGGGTATTCAGGGCTTCCAAGGCTTTGCTATATCGGGCTTCCCATTCCGGCAAGCGCTTGGTAGATTCCAAGGAGGCTTCGTACAGAAAGCCTGGTAACATCCAGGAGGCATAGCCGCTATATGGATCGGAAGAGGCATACAAGGATTGATACCATTTGCCGTATGCCATACCTTTCGGATCAATGAAACAACGCTCCAATTGGATGATGGCGGTATTTAAGGGTTGCCAGTTGGTCTTCTGGCGGGCGGCGCGATCGAGCTTACGCTCTAGATGTTCTTCGTAGCGGGTAGCCTTGGCGCTGATATCCCTAGCTTGCTCTTTTAAAGCCTCCAACGAATACCCCTTATGATAGGACTGAATGGCCTTTTCTGCAGTGGTCAGGTGTTTTTCCAAATCGATGCCATACTGTGCTATATCTAGAGGGAGTACATTGGCATTGGCCAAACGCAAAGTCATTACTCCAAAAACTTTTGCAGTGGTCGCTCCACTAAGGAATTCCGGATCGCTAAAGGTTTTATACCAATGGAAATTATCATAACCCGAGTGATAGAGGCTCTTTCCTCGCATGCCTGCGCTTAGACTTGGTATACCTAGATGTGCGTAGAAAGGGAGATGATCGGAGCCACCACCCAGGTTGCCAATGTTTGGCCCCTTTTCAGGTGTGTTAGTGCGCGCAAGCCAATGTTCGTAAATAGTGCGATTCTCCTTGGGGTGTTCCACTGCCTTTGTGGCCTCAATCATGAGCGGCTTGAGAGAAGGGCTGGCGGATCCGCCAAAGGTTAGGCCGGTGCAGGCGCCATCGGCATTGAAATAGGCAATGGCATTTTTGCTGAGTTCATCCTTGAATTCTTCGACCCATTCCGTTGATCCTAGGATGCCAAATTCTTCCGCATCCCAGTGCGCAATCTTGATGGTGCGTTTAGGACGGTAACCGGCTTTTACCAACGCTCCCAGTGCATCTGCTAAATTGAGTAACATAGCCGTTCCACTATTGGGGTCAGTAGCACCAAATGACCAAGCATCATAGTGGCATCCCAAGATGATCCATTCATCTGGATATTGACTACCCTCTAAAGTTCCAACCACATTATGAATTCGGGTAATCTCCTTCGGTTGATCTACTTTTATCCGGATTGTTAAAGATGAACCACCTTCGAGGCGATAGGTATAGGGCAAACCTCCCTGCCATCCAGCTGGAACGGGCTTCCCTTTCATTCTACTGAAAATCTCCCTAGCTGAGCCATAAGGAATGGGGGTGACGGGGATGGTATGTAGAGCTACGTCCTTCGGATCCAGCCTTTCTACTTTTGTATCTCCATCCAGGGGGAGGGCAGGTTCAAATGGTGTAAGGGGATCTCCTGTATAGTCCAGGGTCAATACTGAGCCCCGCTGGATAGTACTTTCGTTAAAATAAGGCCCCTCTGGATACACCAGCCCTTTCATATACCCGTTATCAGCAGGGTCGGTATAAATAACTAATCCTGCTGCACCAGCAGCCTCGGCAAACTTGGCTTTGTAGCCTCTAAAGTTACCGCCATATCTGGCGATAACAATCTTCCCTTTTACGGAGATGCCCATTTCGGCCAACTTTTCAAAATCTTCTTTCCTGCCGAAATTGGCATAAACAACCTCGCCCGTTGCATCGCCGGAGCCAGAAAAGGCATTCCAACCGGGATCTAAGTCAGGATGATTGGAGAAGGGGTCTTCTGCCAGTACATATTCTTTATTGTTAAGTGGAAGGCGCACGGGGGTAACCAATTCGATTTTAATATCACCAGGCCCTTTGGGTAAATAAATATCATAGGGATGTTTTTCTACGGTCATCCCCGCTTTTCTCATCGCCTCGGCCATATAATCTGCCACGCGATCATTGGCTGGAGTCCCCGCGACGTGAGGCTCTCTGGTCAAGGCTTTCAAGTGAGCTTCGAAGCCTTTGGGGGTGGGAAGATCCTGAAGGCGTTTTTCGGCTTCCAATTGTTTCCCAAGGTCGCGGCTGGAGAAACCGCTGATTTGTTGGGCTTGCACAAAGGAGGAGGAAAGTAATAGCATAAATGCTACAAGTGTATGGCGGCTGGATAGCATAACTACAGGTTTTGAATTGCTGGAATTGTATTAAGCTAAAATGCAGAAAACTGTCTTGTTTTCCCAGCCTTCATAGAAAAATGATCTGTGCTGGTCAGAAAAACTGGCATTCCCAAGCTGAGAAATTCAATTTAGAAGGAGAAGTGGTATACCCATTTGTTTTTTCACTAAAAACCAAGTCGATGAAGAAGTTATTGATACTAAGTAGCTTAGTACTGCTTGCTTTAGCTATTACCAATTGTAGAAATTCTAGTTCTAATTCCAATGATCCCGCCGCTCTGGAGGAAGAGCGATTGCATGCCGAACCCGCTGGAGAAGTAGAACCCGCCGGCGAAGTGGAGCCAGCAGGGGAGGTCGAACCTCATGGCGAAGTGGAGCCCGAAGGAGAGGTCGAACCGGAAAGCGAGGTAGAAGAACATTAAACACCCAATAAATCTCCACCTATAGAATCCTAGGTTTCATCCTTTTAATGAATTGGGATGTTGTATTTTTGGGCAGAACAGACCCCGAAGCCATTACTGGTTCAACCCGATAGTTACCTACCCAATCGACATCACTTAAAATTGATTAAGGATGAATCACCTATTCCAAGAAGTAGAAGAAGCTCGGCGTGGCTTTATCAATGCTGTGTCGGGGCTTTCCGCTCAACAATATGGTTACAAGACAGCTCCAGATCAATGGGCGATCGTAGATATCGCTGAACATATGGTCTGGGCCGAGCAGATCGGTGTAAACGGTATGTGGAAAGCCTTAGAAGGCATGAAGAATGGGGCGCCGATCTGGGAAGGTACACCCACGCATAGCGGACGAACCATCGAGGAGGTGGTCGAACTCACTTGGCAAACCAAGGAGAAAGTTCCGGAAGTGGCCAAACCCAGATGGGGTGGTGCTCTGGATTTCTGGATCGAGGCGCTAAAGGCTTGTCAACCCTTATTGGCTGCCTTAGAGACTGCACTGGCTGCCTATGATCCTGCTAAAATCATTTATCCACATCCAATTTCTGGCCCATTGAACGTGGTGCAGCGGATCGAATTCCTACGCTTTCACCTGAATCGACACCAAGCACAGGTAGAGCGGATCAAGTCTGATCCTGGTTTCCCAACTGAATAGCGAAGACATGGCCAAAATGCAACCCGTCAATTTCAAGCATGTAGATGAATTTCTGGATTACCTCCCGGAAGCAGAGCGTCTGCTCGTTGAGCACCTGCGAGAAATCGTATGGGATTGCATACCCGATGCCCGCGAGAAGTTATCTTATAACGTTCCTTATTATTCGCGAAATCGGCGCATCTGCTTCATTTGGCCTTCCGCTATTCCCTGGGGTAAGGTGAAAAAGGAAGGGGTGATGTTCGGTTTCTGTACAGGACATCTATTGACGGATGATGTTGGTTATTTGGAAAAGGGAGGTCGCAAGATTGTGTATGCCAAGACCTTTTTCGCTCCAGAAGAAATAGAGGTAGATCTCCTGAAATCCTTTATCTTAGAAGCCGTTGAATTGGATCGTCAAATAGGTGGTAAGAGGTAGGGGCCTCTGCTGTCAATAATTGGATGTTATGCGCTGTCATATTAGGAGGTACTGTTTTAGTGCCATACTCGCTTTTCTATTTCTTATTCCTTCTACACATACACAGTCAATTATCCTAGAACAACCTGCTTGGCATTTTTTCTTGGGAGGAAACTACACCTCTATTAGAAGGGCTCAAGATCTTGGGGATCCCAGCATGGGCTTTGACTATGACCCTACAATCAGTCCAACCTTAGGGTTGGGCTATAGGCATCCCTTTCCTACTACAGGTTATGGTGAGATTCGATTAACCTATCTAGCCCAGAAGGGTGATTTTAGAACAGCCGCAAGAGGGCATCTTTTGGGTGTATCAAATGAGTTTGATCTAGTAACGGATTGGTTGAATTTGAGTTATCTACTGATTTATAAAACTAATGGGAGTACAAGTATCGGCTTTGAATTTGGTCCTAACTTGAGTTTATTGTTAAATGGTGGAGATGAAGTAGAGGGACTTGTCACGCGTTCGGGCTTCCCATCTCCGGGCGACAATGGACAGTTTCGAAAAACAGAAGATAATCGCACTTTACTGCAAACTACTGTGTTGGGATTTCAAACTGGCGTGGTTGTGAACTTTCTATTCAATGAATCACTTTCAGGAAACGCATCCCTTTCTTATCAGTTTGGAGTGAATAATACCGGAGGCACCTTCTTCTTTGGAGAGACCTTACACTTTCACGCCTTCATGTTGACCGTCGGGGTCAAAATCCAATCAAGTAGCCTTAGAAATCACAGAATATCCTTCCAGTAGTAAATCTAATGTCATACATTGATCTACTATTTGTAAAGCTCTACTTAACTAATAACGCGCGCAATGAAATTTGATGTAAACAAGCTAATCCTAGTCTGCTCCTTTTGTATTGTTTCCTGGTCTCAGGGATTGACACAGATAACACAGATACTGAACGGACAATATATAAAAGGAGTGGTTATCACTCTAGAACAAGATACGCTCTTTGGGAAGATTGAGTATGATCCTTCTTGGTACAGCAGAGCCCCCCAGGTCTGTAAGTTCAAGCGCATAGGTGAGAAAAAACCTGAGCTGTTCACACCTAAGGATATTTTGGCCTATAAACTTATTAATTCCAAGACTTTTGTGTCAGTAGAGATTGGTGGCGAGCTTACGTTTGTAGAGGTCATCTTTCAGGGCGAAGTAGATATATACTTTTTCGATGATGAAGAAAAGGATCGATACTTTATTAAAAAAGAAGATTTGGGACTCAACGAGTTAATCTTTGATACGAAGATGGTGAAAATTAAAGGGAAGACCTTTGAAAAACAGAATACGGCCTACAAGGGAATGCTCCGCTATTACATGCAGGATTCCCCGAAATTATTTAATCGAATAAACAAATTCCAAACGTTTTCCCGCTCTTACCTAATAAAACTTGCCAAGGATTATCATCGCTTGCATAAGGATAAAATTAAGCAGTAAAAGACTGAAAATACGGGACCTAATTTTCTACTGTTGTATCTCCATTTGACTAGCTCTGAAGGGAATGTTTTCAAGTCTTAATTTGTTGGCCCATAATATATCATCAAACTTCATTTCCATGCCCACAGCAATTACCTTCGAAAAGTCCCGCCCCATCCAAGTCATTCCCTACCAAGCCAGCTGGCCGAAAGAATACGAAGAAACAGCTCAGGATCTTAAATCAGCTTTAGGAGATACAGCCCGATACATTGATCATATTGGCTCACCTCCGTCCCTAACCTGCAAGCTAAGGATGTCTTGGATATCCAAATCACCGTCCATGACCTTGAAGATCCTGCTATCCAGACCAAGTTGGAAGCAGCGGGTTACACCGGCTTCTCGAAAGCATATCACGATGAGTTTTCTGGCATGGATCCCAATTCGCCGGATTTGGAGAAACGCATGATTAGAGAAAAGGAAGGCCAGCGAAGAATGCATATTCATATTCGGGAATACGGTCGCTTTAATCAGAGATATCCCTTGTTGTTCCGGGATTATTTACGCGCTTCTGCTGTGACCAGGCAAACCTATGGCTTACTGAAGGAGCGTTTAGCACAATTGTTCCCGGAGAGCAAAGACGGGTATTACTTCATAAAAGACCCTTTAATGGATATGATATTCGAAGGAGCGGAACATTGGGCTTTGCATTCAGGATGGAAACTTCGTACCTAAATGGCTACCTTTTCCGGTAGTTGGGAATTATTCTTTGGATTTACAGGTTGTGAATAAACAATCGCTTAAAAATAATAGATGTTGACTATTCGTAAAATCTACGACGCGGCTGCCTTCATTACTTTTTTAGGAATTTGTCTTTTGTTGAGCCTACAATACTTTGAGGCTAATCCCTTTTCCTACCAGACTACCTCTAATGTTTTGCTGACTGCTACGGTCGTATTAATTGCCTTTTTTTGGGTGAGGACTGTCGCTTTGGCAAAAGAAAATACAGGCAAGGAATGGACTACTTATCATTACAAGAGACCACGGGTTAATTTTTCCAATTTCACACCAGGGATTGTACTCATCGTCTTATCTAATGTAATGGAAACTAGAATGACCAGTTTGTTGTGGTTACTTGGGATGATCATTTGTGGGGGGATTTTGATTAATTATGTAATTGAATATTTCGTCAACTATCCACGCTTCGCCATCAGTGACAAACAATTGGCCGTTTACGAAGGTAAGGAGTCGATCATAGACATAGCAGAAATTAAGGAAATGAATCAGCGCGGAAACTACCTGGAGGTGAAAACCAAGAGGGAGACGCTCTCTTTGCACCTAAAGTATATGAGTGCCGAGGAACAAGAACATTTAATGGAACGCCTGAAACGAAGTATGATTTCTGCTATTATGGAGAGAAAGGAGCGATTGGGTATTGACGATTAGTACCAGAAACACAACGAACTGCATTTAGCCAGCCCTACCATTCGCATCAATTACCCCAAGTTGCGGTGAATGAGCGCAAAAAAGGAAGAATTTGCAAAAAAGCAGCTAGGAGCTTGTTTTTGCCGCAAATATCT
>ENA-UENT01000097-UENT01000097.1-marine-metagenome-genome-assembly--contig:-NODE-97-length-70968-cov-4.562543_pt1 | contig 70968 bp, 59 predicted proteins | sample MGYA00237879_ERZ529330 | MGnify/ENA primary metagenome ERZ529330 (study PRJEB26372, sample SAMN05368345) | marine metagenome | biome: cultured habitat; feature: ocean water; material: water; isolation... | reverse complement strand
CCACAATCCAGCGCTCTAACCAACTGAGCTATAGCCACCATTTTTAGTACCTTTGCCACTAGGAAATGGTCGAAGTACCAGTGCTTTCTTTTAAAGCGCAGCAAAGATAAATTTTGTTCCTAAAACTGTCAATTTATTTCCAAAAATATTACAAAATAATATGCCGAGGACGTTCCTATTTATCCTATTCGCCACATTATTAGTGGCTTGTGGTCCTGATGGAGATGAGCAAGCGGCTCGTCAGGCAGATTGGTCTAAGGTGCAATTGATTTGCGAAGCGCTGCACCAGAGCGATGAGTTACCCCGTCATGCTGTTTACGCCTTGCTGCAGGAAAGTAAAATTAAGTTGGCAGAGGTAGCCGCCTGCGATACCATCACTGCCGATCAATACGCCGAGTTAGGCATTCCTGAGGAAGCTCTTACTGCAGTTGGAGGTTGGTGGGCTGGCTATGGTGAATACATCTATGCGATAATCCAAGATGGTGCCCTGCGATTGCAGATCGGTAGTATGGGAGAAGAAGATACTACACATCAGTACCCTCAATATGCACCTTTGGCACGCTATGAAGGAGATAAGTTTCAGTTGCTCCGGCCTTTGCATCCTGCAGATTTAGCCGGATACTACATGCATCAGGGCCCTGATACCAGTTATGTTCTATTCCTTGGACTAAAGGGTCCTAGTCTGGTGAGTAAGCTCTTCGCCACGACGGAGCCTTTACCAGCGCAAAAGGTTTTGCAACGTGCCCTACCGGAGTTTGCCGCTAGTCCAGATATGGATTTTCATTGTAACCTCAACGGTCTCGACTTTCAGTCTGGATTAGGAGAAGGCCATATCTATTGGCAACCTGATTCCGCTACGGTGACTTTTCACCAATTCCTTGGAAATGAAGATGAAAAAGTCTTTGAATTAATGCTTTACTAGAAAACTAAAATGGACGTGGAGTGTGCATCCCACCTGTCTCACTTAGGATAGGTCTTTTTGAATGCCTGCTGTCAATAATTGGTACAATCGTTGCCAATTGGGATGATTCTGCAGAAGAGCCAGGTGCCGATCAATAGTACTTTGATCGTGTCTGAGGGCAGGGCCTGTCTGCGCTTCACTTGGACTCAGAGTATTAAGTTTGTCAATGGTCTCTTGTAGCAACGGCAAGAGCAATTCGCCTGGGAGGTCGTGTTCCTGCACAAGCTCTTGGCCAATGAACTGAATGTAATTGGTAAAGTTATTGACGAATACCGCCGCAAGATGTAGCTGTAGGCGCTGTTCATCTGAAACTTGGTATACTTTCTCACTTAAGCTCAGCGCTAGCTTCTGCAAGTGGGGCAAGTCTGCTTCTACAGACGAATCTACACAAAGTGGTACTTTCGAAAAGTCCACTTCCCGACCCGGAGAAAAGCTCTGTAAGGGGTAAAACACGCCGTAGCGCCGAAAATGTGGCTGCAGGGCCACAGCTGGCGTAGCACCAGAAGTGTGCACAACAAGGGATTCGTCAGAGATTACCTTGGCAAGGGATTCGGCTACAGTACCAATAGCATGATCTGGGACAACTACAATATACAGATCAGCCTGCGTCGGTAGTTCATCATAGATGGAAGTACCTACCGACTGTAAAGAGGAGGCTAATGCATCGGCAGCTTCAGATGTCCTACTCCACACCGCATCAATGGAATGCCCAGCTTCAATTAGACGAGCACCCATCGCCGCAGCTACTTTACCTGCACCGAGCAGTACGATTTTAGCTGGCCAATTCACGGTCCTGGCGTATACGATGGTACATACTGATCGTCAATCCAAACATCATCAACGAAGCACCTATCCAGAAGTAATTGATTCCAGGGAATTCGATGGCCTGAAGCGCGATCCAGTCTGTCCGGAAGGAACGACTAGCTACGCTGAAGGCAGCTTGCGGACGCCTTGGCGGTGCATAAGCCAAGAAGAGGCGAGCCTTTTCTGTTTCTGGATCCAAGGATACAAAACGGAAATGTAGACCAAAGTCGGCAATCTCATCTTTTAGGTTAAGTGGCCGGCTGTCACGAATTAAGAACACCGGTTGCCCCGCACGAATTTGACCTTCGTCATCTCTAGCTTGGATCATTGCACTCACGGCGATATCACCGTCCTGAGGCTCGTAAGATGGTAAGGCAACATCCTTGTTATATCCTGCAAAACGAAGTTGATAACCGGCAAATTCAAAATCTGTACCTGGTGCCAACTCAAACTCTTGATAGTCAAGATCCGTTTCGGCAACGTAGATGAGGTTGAAGATTTCCTCATTGAGCTTGACGCGAGTATTTATTTCGTTGATCTGCTCTGGGAAAGTATACAGCACTTCGCCTCGGAGGACGATCACTGGTTCAGCAACGAAATTCGAATCTAGCTCTGTACTGCGTACGCGAATTTTTGCGCCTACCGCCAAATCTCCTTGTTCAGCGATGTAGTCTGGATGGGAAGCATTGCGATAAACTTCCAGTAATTCTACTTCCAGTTCCTGAACGCTAAAGGTGTCGCGATTGCTAATGTTTACCGTATCCAGGTAGCGAACGGTTTCACCAATTTCCAACGTAAATGGACGGTACTGTAGGCTATCTTCTTTGGCTTTTTTCTCGTTGATGTCCATTTCCTCTGGTGGGAGGGCAACGATATGGGTGAAGACGTCACGGTCCCAGTACTGGCGTGTACTTGGGTTAGCTGCGGCTACCTTAGTGAATTCTTTATTGTATAGAATGTTCGGTTCTAGATGGAATGATTCAACTATTTCACCTTCTGCATTCCTACGATCAAAATTGACCACGTAAGTTCGAGTTAGATAGTCAATGGTATCGCTGGCTAGTGTCACTTCGTATTCTCCCATGATCATTGGAGAATCTTTAATGAGTAGCACACTGTTTCTCTTAGCCTCTTCATCAGCAGTCAGCCCCTCCATTAGGAAGGGGTTGCGTGAGATAACTTCTTGATTTAGTCCACTGAACAGAATTCCGACTAGCATAAGTCCGAATCCAATATGAGAGATGGCTGAACCGCCAGCCTTCAAGTTGCCACGGAGGAAGGAAATGATATGATCGATATTCGTGATCACCGCAAACCAACCACTGAACATCATCAATTGGTATTGCCAAGCCTGCAGGTTAATGACGGTAGTTGTCAGGAAAGTGAGCACAACAGCAACGACTAAGCCTATTCCAGTATGAATAAAGAATGGCTTCATGTGCTTCCCAAAGTTGATTTCGCGGAAACGCAAAAACTGACTGAAGCCAGATAACAGACCAATGAACACGCCGATCCAGAGTTGGTATTTGTTGTAGTGCGGGATAGGGTCGGTAATCACGCGACCGACAAACCCTGGGTCGAAAAACTCTCTGATCTTATTGTATACCGGCAATGAGGTAGATACCGTGATAAGGAAGGCAGAAAACAAAAGAATCAGACTTCCGATAAACATCCAAAATTCCTTACTGCCAGTGCTTTCTTCCTTCGCTGGAGCCGGAATGCTCTTTAGACGGGAGAAGAAAAGGAAGGAAGACAAACCTAGGTACGCCAAAATAAAGGTTACCAATTGCCACTCCAATCCCATTTCAGTAAAGGCGTGAACGGATGTTTCACCCAGTACACCACTCCGCGTCAAGAAGGTAGAGTAGACGATTAGGATGAAGGTGAGCGCATAAAAGACATAAGTCGAACGGATGCTATGATCCGTTGTGCGTGCCACTAAGTTGGTGTGAATGCCCGCAACTAAGGTTAGCCAAGGCACCAACGACATGTTTTCAACTGGATCCCATGCCCAATATCCACCGAAGCTAAGTGCTTCGTAGGCCCAGGCGCCTCCCATTAGGATACCAGTGCCCAAAATAGCTCCGCTGAACAATGCCCAAGGCAGAGCGGGTTTCAACCATCCTCGGTGATTACGAGTCCAAAGACCAGCCATTGCAAAAGCGAATGGAACAACCGTAGATGCAAAGCCCAAGAATAGGGTAGGAGGGTGTACTGTCATCCACCAGTTCTGTAGTAGTGGGTTTAAGCCGGTTCCTTCCAGCAAGCTCACATAATCGGCATTAGCAAATAGAGGGATGTCCATGGTGTCCCGTAGCAGCAGTAATGGGTTGCTTCCCACTCGGAAAGCTTCGGGGCCAAAACCGAGATAGACTCCCAATAACATGGAGCCAATGACAACTTGTACAGAAGAAACAATGGAGAGTACCGGTGATTCCCACTCCTTAGCTGATAGGATCAGCAGACCACCTAAAACAACATGCCAGAACATCCACAGCAAAAAACTACCCTCTTGTCCTTCCCAAAAAGCCGAGAAGATGTACCTAAACTGAAGGTCATCGTTGACGTGGGCCTGGACGTACTGATACTCATAATAGTTGTTAACCATTATGTAGAAGATCAAAAAGATTACGAGGAACACCGAAATTCCGTGTACCCCAAAGCTCCAGCGGCCGATTTTACGCCAACTATCGCTGGCTTCTTGGTCTTTGCGTGTTTGAGTAGCAAAGAAATAGGCAAAGCCACTTAAGATGGCTGCGCAAAAGCTGATAAAGATCGCAGCCCGACCAAGCTGGCCAGGCCACAGGTGTTCACCCACGTATTGAATCTCTTCTATCATATTGGCTGAGTAGTGTAGCGCGATTTGATGTGGTTAGGCTTTTCTTCTAGCCTTGTTGTTCCTTCAGGTAAATCTCTTCGTCCTTGTACTTAGATGGGCACTTCATCAAGACATCAGTTGCGACGAAGGCTCCTTCTTGCATACGCCCGGTGAGAACTACTTGTTCAGAAAGCTCAAAGTCTTGAGGCTTTGGCTGGAGAAGAACTACTTTTTGCGTAGCTCCAGCATTATCACGAATGTAGAAGGTGAAGATGTTGGGGTCTTGCACCGGATCATAGAGCATTTCCATATCCTTAGCTAACTGTCCAGCAATCTTAACTCGATCACCACTGGCAATGGCTTCAGAAATATTGGAATAAGTGCTTAAATCATCTTGTGCCGTCACAAAGAGTGAGATGGCAACAGCGATCATGATTCCTGCAATGATATATACCTTTTTCATGGCTCTGGCTTTTTGCACCGCAAAGGTACTGTTAGAATCGACATCTTGGGTAAGCTCCTTGTCAAAAATCCTGTACCACTATAGTTCTTCGATATGCTCTTTGACCCATTGAGCCTTGTTTAGGATTGCAGCCTTTTGATTACCATCGTAGCGATCCCACGTTCGGTAGGCCATACCAATCCTCGGATTGTTCTCTAGACGAGGGCGATGACGGTCCATGAAATCCCAGTATAGGCTGTTGAAAGGACACGAGTCATCATCGGTTTTCGTCTTTTGCTTGTAGTGGCAGTTTTTGCAGTAATCACCCATTTTGTGCATATAGTTTGCACTAGCTACGTATGGCTTAGTAGCAAGTAGGCCGCCGTCTGCAAATTGACTCATACCTCTGGTGTTGGTAATTTCTACCCATTGCAGGGCATCGATATAAATTCCCAGGTACCATTCATCTACTTGATCAGGGTGTACACCAAGTAAGAGGGCAAAATTACCGGTAACCATCAGGCGCTGAATATGGTGTGCGTAGGCATGCTCGAGCGATTGTCCGATCGCATGTTGTAAGCACTTCATCTTAGTCTTGCCACTCCAATACCATGAAGGTAGATTTCGCTTATGCTCGAAGAAGTTCTTCTTCTCATAGGCTGGCATTTGTGCCCAGTATACGCCTCGCATGTACTCTCGCCAACCGATAATTTGCCGGATAAAGCCTTCGATTTGAGAGAGTGAAATCTCTTCCTGATTATACTGCCAATGCGCAATTGCCGACTGACATACCTCTAAAGGGCTAATCAGTTTTACGTTGAGACAAAAGGAAAGCTTAGAATGAAATAATAGATAGTGCCTATCAGTCATGGCATCTTGATAGGTGCCAAACTTCGCTAAACGGTTGTGGTTAAAGCTGTCTAGTAATTCTAGGCCTTCTTCGCGGGTTAGGGGCCAATCAAAAGTTTCTGGATTAAGGGAGCCAATTGTTTCAACGCCTTCGGCTGCTAGCATCTGCGTAATATCATCGACTTCTCTCAAGAATGCTGGTACTGGAGGTATAGCTACATCCGCGGGCATCTTCTTGCGGTTTTCCGCATCATAATTCCACCGTCCACTCAAAGGGGTGGTGCCATCTGGTTCCATGAGGAGGTTGTACTGCTTTCTCACTCGCCGGTAAAAACTCTCCATGAGATAACTCTTTTTACCAGCAAACAGCTCCGCGAGAAATTCACGACTTACTAAAAAGTGTTCACTATCAACTACCTCAGTTGGGATGTCTAGGCTTCGACAGAAGTCTATCAGGGCTTGATCAAGACGGTATTCATCTGGCAGTTGGTAGCTAAACGCACCGTAATTCTCATTCTCAATTACCCAATGAAGATTATCAACGATGCTGCCCTTGTTGTTGGAGTCATTCAGTTTGATGTATCTCACCTGATGCCCTTCTTTTTGCAATTGATTACCAAAGGCACGCATAGCGCAAAAGAAGGCGGTGACTTTTTGAATGTGATGTCGGACATAGTCGGTCTCAGAACGCGCTTCGCATAAGAGATAAGTAACCTCCGGGTCGACCACACTGAACCAAGAGTGCTGAATATTGAGTTGGTCTCCGAGAATTAGCCTTAGTTTTTTGGGCATAGTTTAAAAGCATTAAGCCCATCTCTAACACTAAATTGGCAAGCTGGTTTTCTGTCCATTCATATTATTCAGTAACCCATTGATTTTGTCTTACAATAGTTCCTGTCAAATGAGTCCAGCTATTTGCGTATTCAGTGCTATTAAGTCTACAGGATTTATAGGACATTTGTACTATTCCCCTCTGAGCTAAGTGTAGCTACCTATTTCCTCCCCATTATTCAGGCACCTCTTATTAGTGTTTTCCTCCCTTACAAGATGTAACCCTAAAAGCCTATTAACCTATTCCTAAAGACCCTACATTATGAGGAAATTACTGCTATTAACTTGCGCATTATTTGCGCTGAACTGGAATGTTATTGCCCAAGACGAAGAAAGTCCTACTTACTACCATGTACTCGAGTATATGGATGTAGCACCTGGAATGGGCGGTGATTATGAAGCCCTGGAGGCAGTTTGGAAAAAGATCCATGCTGCTAACATCAAGGCCGGTAAGTACGAAGGTTGGGAGTTATCTTCTATCATCTTTCCTTACAGTGCCGACCGTGGGTACAATTACGTTGTCAGAACCGTATTTAATTCTTCTGAGCAATTAGGTGCCTATATGGAAGGTTGGGAGTTTCCCGATCTCAAGGAACTCTTAACGGCCGAAGAAATTGCGATGGTAGAAAAAACAACAGCGACCCGAACCATGGTGAAATCAGAGGTGTGGACTGTTGAGGATATGGTTGCTTCAGAGAATGTGGAAGACATTAAAATCGTTGTCTTCAACTTTTTCAACAACCCGGAAGGTAAATCTACCTCCGACCACTTGGCGGTAGAAGCGAAGTATTGGAAGCCAATCCACGCGTCGCGCGTAGAAGCCGGTGAAATGGCCGGATGGGGTATTGGGGTTTTGCAACTTCCTTGGGGAAGTGATTATCCTTACCAAAGTGGAACTGTTGATTTCTTCCGTTCGACTGCAGAGTACTTGAACCTGCAAGGGAGTTTTATGGAACACTTTGAGAAAGTACACCCTGGCATGGACATCAATGAAATGATGGAAAGAACCAGTTCCGATTGCGATCTGATTTCCAGTGAAGTCAGGATGATTTTGGATCAAGTTTGGAGAGAATAAACAATTGAACCCGTAATCCACACGGGAAATGAACACACACCCATTATTGGGGCTGCGACGGGCACTTAAAATCCATTTTGCCTATAGTTAACTTACACAGCACCGCGAATTAACGATCGTGCAAACGATTTCAAAAGAGGACCCTTTTCGACTATCCCGATCGCCGCCCCATTTTTCCTTTCTGACTTATTGCTGTCACAATTTCCTTACCTTGCTGTTGTCCCAGTTCTTAGAGGGGACCATATGAAAAACGGCATTAGTCCTTGAGGAAACAAAGAGAGAGCGTACACCCCCGATTTTTCCGGTCTGAAATTTGCCAGTGGCTACTGGTAATACTACCCATCTTTTGCCTTCCTTTAAGCCTTCATGCAGATACCCTGTCGATTGATGATCATAGTAAGCACTATGAGGTGTGGTCTTATCTGGATATTGCCAGTGAGGCTGGGGATATAGGAACCTTCGATAGAGTACGATTTGAAGACCTGGACTACGAGTTGCTTGCTCAGAGCAAGATGGAAATTCATGACCAGCAATGGTATTGGTTACGCTTAACGGTATCTAATGCTACGGCCGTTAGCATGGGGGCTTACAATTGGGTGTTGAAGTTTCCCTTAATTGTGACCGACGCTGAGTACATGCTGGTCCGCGACTCTATAGTTCGACAGAGCGGGAAAACAGGCTTCTTTGTGCCGCTCCAGGAAAGAACGTTTCTGCCTGGTGCAAAAGGTAATTTTGCGCATATAGCATTGCCCCCTGGTGAATCTACCACAATTTACATGCGCGTGAGATGTGATCGGTATGGAGTAGAGCCTGACCTACGCCTGGAGCTGAGCACCGCTACGACCTTTTTTGAGCAGCAGAAGAAAAAGAAGCTATTCAATGGTCTCTTTGTTGGATTTGTACTGCTGTTACTGCTATACAATCTCTTCTTGTTCTTCTTGGCCCATGACGATGCCTACGTGTATTACTCCCTGTATTTAGCGGCATTGTGCCTCTTTACTGTCTACAATACCGGCGATCTTTGGGATTGGGTGCTGGGGTGGTTTCAACCTGAAAAACCACAATGGATTGCGTTTTTTAAGTTGATTACCTACGTAGCGGTTATCGCCTATTTGGAATTTCTGCGCGTCTTCCTTAATCTCGAGAAGTTGCTTCCTCGATGGGATAAAGGTCTACGTTGGTTTGGCTCCGCTGCAATTCTTATGCTGTTATTGGATGGGTATCTGATTTATCAGTCGAACTATAATTATAATGCTGCAGACTTCATTACCGTAGGTTACTTTTTCATTTTTCTGGTGGTGATGGTCTGGTTTCTTATACCGCTTGCCCGTACACAGGATGGCAAACGAACCTTTATCATTGCAGGTGTTGTAGCTATGGTCCTGGGGATTTTACTGACCTTAATTGATCGGATGCGTACGGTGGAGTTTTCCACTTTATACTACAAAATCACAACTATCATTGAGCTTGTGATTTTTTCGCTAGGTCTTGCCTATCGTCAGCGAGAAGCCGAACAGGAAACGCAGCAGGCTGCGTTTGCCTTGGAGCGGTCGCGCTTATTGCAAGCGCAAAAAGAACAGGAAGCGGAGCAATTGGCTGCACTTGATACCGCTAAAAGTCGATTCTATACTCACTTAACCCATGAGTTGAGAACACCATTGACAGTGATCAACGGACTACAGGATTACCTTAAGAGAAAAATCAATCAGAGTGGTCTTAGTGAACAAGATCAAACCGACTGGCATAACAGTCTTGCACTCATCGGTAGAAATAGCGATCAGCTACTAGTTCACATTAATCAATTGCTCGAACTAGCGAAATTAGAGGCGGGTAACTTACCTGTTCGCTATCAGCAAGGTAATATTATTACCTACTTAAATTACTTAACTGAATCTTTCTATTCCCTGGCAAAAGAGCGAGAAATCCGTTTGCTCTTCTATCCTGAGTGTGATGCGTTGGAGATGGACTACGATGATCATAAGCTACAGCAGATCATCTACAATTTATTGTCTAACGCCCTCAAGTACACACCGGCAGGTGGAAAAGTGGTGCTGCACGCTCGTTTCCAGCAAATGGAAGGTAAAGACCATCTGCAGCTTAAAGTATCTGATAATGGTAGAGGAATGGGACCGGAGGCACTCAAACAGATATTTGAGTTGTTCTACCAAAGTAATGAAGGCAATAGTGGTTCGGGGGTAGGTTTGACGCTGACCAAAGAGTTAGTGGAATTGCTTGGTGGAACGATCACCGTGGAAAGTGAATTAGAGAAGGGAAGCACCTTTACCATTATGCTGCCGATCACGAATTACGCCCCAGTTCTTGCGCCGTCAGCGGTATCGGTGGCACGTATTTCTGCTGAAGAAAATGCACTAATCTCGGAAGAAGGGACTATTTCGCATTCTGCTGCCGAAGCAACAGAAAAACCAGTGTTGCTAATAGTTGAGGACAATAAGGATGTAATGACCTTCCTCGAAAAACTCTTGCAACAAGACTATCAGCTACATACAGCAGCTGACGGTGAACGGGGTGTTGCCTTGGCTATTGAGGAAGTGCCGGACATTATTATTAGTGATGTGATGATGCCTGGCATAGATGGATTTGAATTGTGCCGACAACTCAAGTCAGACGACAGAACAAGTCATATCCCCATTGTTCTGTTGACAGCTAAAGCCACTGATGCTGATCGTATTGAAGGATTACGTACTGGCGCGGACGCCTACCTCATGAAGCCTTTCAATGCTGAAGAGCTTTTCCTTCGATTGAGCAACTTATTTCAGCTTCGCAAGCGTATTCAACTCCAACTTCGGGACGAGGGAGGGCATACTGCCGAATTACCAGGAGAGGAGACAAAGGTTGCCGTCGAATCTGCTTTCTTAAAGCGATTGAAAGAACTCATTAGTGAGCACCTTGATCAACCTGACTTATCCACTAGCTTCCTGGCGCGTGAGATGCACCTTAGCGAATCGCAGCTCTATCGTAAGCTCAAAGCGCTGACCGAACAATCACCAAGTGTTTTTATCCGCGGTGAACGCTTGAGACATGGTGCAGAACTTTTGCGGAATCTTGAGTTGCAGGTAGCAGAGGTCGCATACCAATGTGGTTTTAATGACCCTAACTACTTCTCAAGAGCTTTTCACCAACAATATGGCCAATCCCCACGCGATTACCGCACGAGCTTAGTGGAATAACAATGATGTCAACTTAAGGGTGCTAAACTACTGACGCATTGCCTCTACTGGGTCAAGCTTACTGGCTTGTAATGCAGGGATAAATCCAGACACCACTCCAATGAAAATGGACATTGCACTTCCAAGGAATACGTTCCCGAGATCAATGTACATCGGAAACTCAAGGACAGCGGTGAGTATCTGGGTAACAAAGTACACCAGTATCAGTCCCATTAAGCCTCCGAGCAGACAGAGTATAATCGCCTCGATTAAGAATTCGAGTAAGATGACATGTCTTTTTGCTCCTAAGGCTTTCTTGACACCAATCTGGGAGGTTCGCTCTTTTACCGAAACGAACATGATGTTCGCTACCGATACCCCTCCAACGAGAATAGAGAAGAACCCGATTACTCCCCCTAATAAATTTAGGACTCCAAAAAACTGATCGAATTGATCAGAGACCATGGTGAGTTGATTGAAGGAGAACGAATCATCTTCACGTGGCTTCAGACGACGCTCTGCTCTCACCAATGTTCTTAACTCACCTTCAAGCTTTTCCAGAGGTGCTCCCTGGCGAGCCTTTACTGCAATAAAGCTATCGTTACGTCTGCTCTTTACATTGATCAAACTCCGCACTTTGTTGTAAGTGACGATAACAGCCTCGTCAAAATCCAGCGGGTTGATTAGTTCGTCACCGGCAGATTCTAGCACGCCAATTACTTCGTAGTTGGCTCCCTGTAGCTTGATGGTCTTACCAGCAGGATCGATATTGCCGAATAATTCTTGAGCTACGGTGTAGCCAAGAACAACTTTGTTACTGCTATAGTAGGATTCAGACGGAGAGAAAAATCGACCGCGGTAGAAGTCCATACCGAAGACCGTAGCAAACTCTGGCGTAACCCCGCACAAGAAAGCTCTTTCAACACTATTTCCTTTCCACTTCAATACGCGTGGACCTGCTCCGACAAAGAAGGTACTCAGTTGTGCAGAACGAGATTTATCTCGGATCACTTCGTATTCGTCATAACGGGGGTGAGGGCGTTTCATCAAATCCCACCAGTTGTTACTATTATCACCCCATGGCCATTTCTGTACGTAGATGACATCATTACCTAGCTTTTCCATGCTTCCCCGGATGTTGTCCTCCAAGGAATCAACGGCTGATAAAACACCAATGATGCAGAAAATACCTATAGAGATACCCAATAAAGACAGGAAGCTACGTAGCTTATTACTGGTAAGCTGTTGAGTAGCCTGACGGATACTCTCCGTGATGATTTTGAATAGAATACGCATACTAAGTCGGGATTTACTGGGCTAAACTAGCAAACAGGTGATAAACCAGACTATTTTCTCGATTAAGGGCGGCCAATATTCTGCGAAATGCCCTCTGTACTTGGTGAACAACCAGTGTTTGATTTGGGTAAAGAGAGAAAAAAAATGAATTTGCTCGCGTGCCTTGCTATTAGGAAAAACTAAATTCTTATTTTTGCGCTCTTACAAAGCTGCAAAAAACGGTAAATGAGGACCAAACTTTCACAGTTTAACTACGAACTTCCTCCTAATCTTATTGCTCAATATCCCGCTAAGGAAAGACATGATTCTCGCCTAATGGTAGTCCACCGTGATACCGGTGAGATCGAGCACAAGGTATTTAAAGATATCCTTGAGTATTTTGACGAAGAAGATATTCTCATCTTCAACAATACTAAGGTTTTCCCTGCACGTATGTACGGTCGCAAGGAGAAGACGGGAGCACGTATCGAGGTGTTTTTGCTGCGTGAACTCAACACTGATGCTCGCCTTTGGGATGTACTTGTAGATCCTGCTCGTAAGATCCGTGTGGGCAATAAGCTATATTTCAGTGATGAGCACGATAACGACCGCCTTGTAGCGGAGGTAGTAGATAATACAACCTCTCGCGGACGGACGATTCGTTTCTTATATGATGGTCCAGATGATGAGTTCCGGCAGGAACTGAACTATTTGGGCACAACACCACTACCAAAAACGCTTGGCCGCGAGGCAGAGGAATCGGATAAAGAACGTTTCCAGACCGTATTCGCTAAAGAGGTTGGTGCAGTTGCTGCCCCAACAGCAGGCCTACACTTCAGCCGGGAGTTAATGAAGCGATTCGAAATCAAAGGTGTGGATTTCGCGGAGTTAACACTACACATAGGCTTAGGAACCTTCCGTAGCATTGATGTCGAAGATTTGTCCAAGCATAAGATGGATGCAGAATACTACCGCATTCTCGAGAAAGCTGTAGGGCAAGTTAATAAGGCGAAGAAAGAGAATCGTCGTGTTTGTGCTGTTGGCACAACTGTGATGCGTGCCATTGAAAGCGCCGTCAGTGCGGAGTCTTACTTAAAAGAAGCACAAGGTTGGACAAATCGGTTTATTTATCCACCATTCGACTTCAAGATTGCTAACGCAATGGTCTCTAACTTTCACCTGCCAAAGTCAAGCTTACTCATTATGGTAAGTGCTTTTGGAGGCAAAGAATTGATCAAACATGCCTACGAGGAAGCTGTTAAGGAAGAATATCGCTTCTTTACTTACGGCGACGCGATGTTGATTTTATAGGCCAACAAGGCAATACATTTATAATGGAAAGCGTATCTTTTTACAAAAGGTACGCTTTCCATGTTTTTCACCCGCTGTATTCTAATCACTTGCCTGCTATTCTGCGGGTATCATTCTGCCTTGGCTGATAAGTCTGACGTTCAGCTATTACAGGTGAAGTTTTATGACCAATATTTAGAGCTCCAATATCCAGAAGAGCTAGCCCGTCGACAACGGATCCGATTTGAAGAATTACCACTTCGTCGACTCTTTGGCGAGTTTGAGCGTCGTCCGTATCAAGGTTTTCTAAGTAGTCTGCTGATTCAAGCGCAAGAGCTAGAACTCAACGACTGGCTCTATGCGGAGTTAGTTCGTGAGGCGATGGCCGAGCTCTATCAGCAAGCATCTAATGCACCCTTAGTTACCTATGCCACTTATTTCTTTCTGGCAAAAAGCGGCTATGATGTCCGGCTTACTTATCGGGACCAGCAGTTATACGTGAATGCTTATACCACGGACGTAATCTACGAAGTACCCATGATCCAGGAAAGTGGCAGGAAATATGCTAACATTTCTGCTAGGGGAGAGGCTGCCTCGATGCGCAGGTCAATTTACTTATTGGATCAACGCCCGACACCAAATGGCCGTCCGTTTGGCTTCGAACTGGCTAATTGGCCACAACTGATGACGGAGAGCCGCTCAAGAATTGTGGCATTTCAGTTTCGAGGGCGAACCTACGAGGTGGAGGTGAGCTATCAGGCAGGATTAGCGCAACTTCTAGAATCCTATCCCTTGATCAATGAGTATTGGTACCTTGACGCCCCACTGTCACCGGAATTAAACCGCACACTGGTACCGCAATTGCGATCCATGATGCGCGGACTGGGCCTCCAAGAACGGCTGGAACTATTGGTCGCGTTCACACGTTCCGGGTTTGTGTATCAAGATGATAAACAGGCCTTTGGCGGTAATAAGCCGATGGTGCCTGATGAGTTGTTTTTCTATCCTTATTCCGACTGTGAAGATCGCTCGGCTTTATTTTATGGATTGGTAAAAGCGTTACTTGAGCTGCCAATGATCGTCATAGCTTATGATGATCATTTAACGATAGCCGTAGCTGCTCCCGGGATAAGAGGTGATCGAGTAAAGTATGAGGGCAAGTCCTTCCTATTCTGCGATCCTACGGGACCACAAACGTCTTCAGAAATTGGTCAAATTCCAACTGGATATGAAAAGCGCTCATTCGAGGTGATCGGATATTACCCAGGAGGAGCTTAATTGACATGTTATTTTTCAATTATATCACTCATGTAGGTCGTTTTAGTCATTGATATTCAAGCACTTGTGTGTTTGTTGTTAATATTGTTGAACTTCTTTTATTACTTAACAGTTCTGTTTATTACATTTGCCTGACTTTCAGTGTGGCTGCACCGCTGCTACATTGAGTTAAGCCAGATAATTTACAGATTTTGCTTAATGAGGAGGCTTTGAAACCTCCGTATTTTTTGTGTAAAGAACAAATGGTCTGACTATGTATTGGACACTTGAATTAGCCTCTCAGTTAGAGGATGCGCCATGGCCCGCAACTCGCGACGAATTGATCGATTACGCCGTGCGTTCTGGCTTGGTAATAGAGGTAATTGAAAACCTCCAGGAAATGGAAGATGAGGGAGAGCAGTATGAGTCTATTGAGGACGTCTGGCCGGACTATCCCCGTAAAGATGACTTCCTCTTCAATGAAGATGAGTATTAACAGTCGACGCTATCAGAAGTAATTCTGATAGAAATTCGAACCTAATAAAAGGTTTCGTGCATCAGCACGAAACCTTTTTTGTTTTTTCCAGTAAACCCTGTTACAAATAAAAGCTGAATTGTCAGTATTTTGTGACACGGTAAAATAGCGCTCACCGACATCCCTGCCAAACTTCTACTGGAATGAAAAACCTATTGGAAATTGCTGGAATCGTCACGAAGAAGAAGGTCAAAAAGATCGAAATATTCGATGAACATAGTCTTCGTAACAAATCCAGTAAATTCAACGAATTCTATGAGGATCTGACCTCGGGCGTCTATAAGAATGACCGGGATGCGGCCAATAAGCTATATGGCTGTAGCCCTAAGGATGCTCGGTATCGTCAATTGAAATCTCGTTTTCGAAAGCGTCTATTGAATACCTTGTTTTTCTTGGATGTCAATAAGCCCTCGGCTTCAAATTACGATCGGGCCCACTTTACTTGCCATAAGGAATGGACGCTGGTTAAGATCTTGCAGGATAATAATGCTTATAGTTCTGCTATTAACCTAGCACGTGGCATATTAACCACTGCGCAGAAGTTTCAGATCATCGAAATCATTGTGAATTGTGCTCGTATTCTTAGAGAGGATGCAGCTAATTCAGGAAGTGCTAAAGATTTCGAGTACTATGATGACTTACTGAAGAGCAATATGATGATTCTGAATGCCGAAATGCGTTCAGAAGAGTTGAAGCAGCGTGTTGTCATGGATTACTATCGCCCACTACATAAGGATAATCATCTGGAGGAACGAATTGACTTGTACAGCAATACGCTCTTAAGTCTGTCTGAGATGCACGATTCTCCCTTGATCTTCTACAACATGTTCCTGGTCTGGGCTATGCGCTATGAGATGAATCGGGAATATGAATCCCTTTTAGAAGTTTGCGAAAGAGCAGAAAATTATATCATTGAAAACCCGAGGTATTATCAGGAGGAAAAACTGATTGATTTCTACATCAAAAAGATGTCAGCCTATCTTCATCTCGGTAATTATTCAAAGGGGCAAATAAATGCGGAGCAATGCCTGAAACAGTTTCCAGAAGGCAGTAAACCCTGGTTTACTTTTATGGAATACTATCTTCTGTTGGCTCTTCATACTGATCATCACATCCAGGCACTCGCTATTTACAATCAGACGGTTTCCAACAAGCGCTTTGTGAAACAGGGGATTGAATTACGGGAACGTTGGAAACTCTTTGAGTCGGTGATTTACTTCGTATTAGAACCAATGGGACTTTCCTCAAGGCTTATTCCTATCCGGAAGCGAGACGCTTTTGTGCCAGAGAAGTTTATGGAACGAAGCATCTATTATGGCTCTGATCAAAAGAAACTGACGGTCTTGATGCTGAGTATGCAGGTGTTTTACTTGGTAAAAGCGAAGCAATACAATCGTGCGGATGAATTGATAGGACAACTACAAAATCTGGCTAACCGGAACCTGCATAAAGAAGAGTACTTCCGCTCTATTCAATTCATCCGGCTACTGTTGTTACTGCGAAAAGCAAATTATCAAAAGGATGAACTTCGCAATGCTGACAAGTACCTGGAACGTCTGAGGGAAGAGCCATTTACCTATCGTGGCGTGCTGTCACAATTCGAGCCCGTGCCGTTGGAGCGTTTATGGCAGATTTTCCTTGATCATCTGGAGTAGCAGCTGAATAGGGTTACTTATCTTCGCGATCGATGAGTACAGGAATAATAATTGCCATTGATGGTTTCTCCGCCTGCGGAAAAAGCACCTTAGCTAAGTCACTAGCAAAAGAGCTTAACTATACTTACATAGATACGGGCGCAATGTATCGGGCGGCAACCCTTTACTTTCTCGATAATGAGATAGATTGGGATAACGCTGATGCGGTAGATGGGGCACTTCCCCAAATACGGATATCATTCCGCGATAATCCTAACGGCCCAGGTCAGGTTACCTGCCTAAATGAAAAGGATGTGGAGCAAGATATTCGCAGTATGCGAGTCTCTCAAAGTGTGAGTCCGGTAGCTGCTGTCTCTGCCGTTCGCCGTTTCTTGGTAGAGCAACAACAAGCCTTTGGAGCGGCCGGTTCCTGCGTGCTAGACGGTCGAGATATTGGTACGGTAGTTTTTCCAGATGCTGATCTTAAGATCTTTCTTACTGCTGATCCCCAGGAACGTGCGCGTAGACGGTTGGCAGAGCTGTTGGCCAAAGGTCAAGCTGTGGGAATGCAAGAGGTTGTAGAGAATTTGACGGAACGGGATCGGATCGATAGCACAAGAGCAGATAGCCCTTTACGGCAAGCGGAGGACGCTGTAGTGATTGATAATACAGTTATTACTCAAGAGGAACAATTGGCAATGGTAGCCGCTCTAGCTAGAATGCGTGGGGCTTAATCTTAAGACTTATAGATCCCGGAGAGAGTTTCTGTCGTTTAGAATATCCTTTAGTTCTTTCAAGAAAGCATATTGGTGCGGCAAAGCATTGCGCAGCGCATCTTTTATGCTAACGAAGGCTCCCTGTTCTACTTCTTTCAGTTTTTCTTTGATCTGAACAGCATCTTCATAGAGCATTGCCTTGAGACTTGGGATATCGTGCCAGTCACTTTCAAAAGCAACGGCTTCCTGCTTATGCCCATCCTGTTCTTCGACAGGATCCAACTCGATACCAGCGTCGTTAACTGCATCTTGGCCGATTTCCCCTTCTGGAAAACGGTAGTTATCAGCTCCAGAGTCCTTTAAAAATACTTCGAGACCTCTTTCCTGAAAACGATAGATAATCAAACTGGCTTTCTTACGCAGGCTCATAGCCGGATATTATTGTTCAAATAATTGAAGTCTTAACACTATACTGTCGCGAAGGTTCACTTAGTAGTACACAAAGGTACTTAGGAGGATGCGCTATCGCAAACTGGATCTTGATCGTTTTACAATCGCTAGTCCTGTTATTACTTGACAACCTCTTTAACCAGGGCTTCCAAAGCAAGTGCTAGGAAGAGCTGCTCTTCTTTGTCGTTGATATTAGGCTTAAGGAAATTAAACGCCCGTTCATGGAGCCCTTTACTAGCGTCAGTAGAGGGGAGACTTAAGCTTCCAACCTCTTTGTTGCCCACTTTTACGGGCATCATCTGTTGCTCATCTAAACTTCGTTCAGCAATCGCCTTACCGGTGCGTTTTCCGCGTAGGACACCATCTTTGGAGAGCTTTCCTACTTCTTGTCCGTCGATAAATAAAGTGCCTTCACCTTTACGAATCCAGTAAACGAAATCGTGTTCAGCAGTGCGGGCATATAGTAACGCATTTCTCTTTTCGGCCTTTCCGATATATTCACGATAGCTGTAAGCTAAGATGGGCTCATGGTAAATGGTAGTATAGATACCTTTTGCAGTCGTCGTAATTCCCTTACGAAGCACCTGTTTATCTTGTCCCCAGCTAAATAATTCTAGCTCTTCCTTATTGATTGGAACGAGTTGTCCGGCCCACTGATCCATATCTTCCTTCAAGCGTTGCTGTTCCATTTTCAATCGCTTTTGGCTTGGGGCCATATTCTTGGCAATAATACTAGTAAAGCCAAGACCTCCAACGATCAACAAACCAGCAAGCACCGCTAAATAAACCATACGTTCTTCTGACCTTTCTATAGGCTGCCAAACAGCAGCTTATCTTTTGAACAAATCAATAAGTGCCAAAGGTACAGCATTTAGGGAACAATCAACGGCTGCGATAATTGAATTGATTTCCGACCAAGGCTTGTTGCCTGAGCCGCTCTTGGTGGAGCCTAATTTCCGCTAAGGTGCTTGTTGAGATTGAACGCCAGCTAGCCGATAGGATTTGATTAAGTTCTACATCTACCGCCTCCCAGCTTTCCCAATAGGTCGTTTGAATGTCCGTTAGATCTTCCAGTAAGAAAGCCCGAATCTCGTTCCATTCTGTGGCCACGAATGGGTGTACTTGTTGAAGGCTGTCTAACGACTGCAAATGGCGAAAGTGTTGGCCTCTGCCAAATAGACTATGACTTTGAGTAGTACTTACCGGGAAGTGCCAAGCCGGGAAGGTGTATTCGATACCATCTGGAGGGAATACTTCTTTTTGATAGAATTGAAAAAGTGCTTGCTCGGCTGCTGCATTTGGCCAGTCGGCTGCTCGTTCTGACCAAACATTATAATCTAGCCACCATTTCGTTTTCCTATCTTCGATGTAGGCTTGGTGGCCCGGCAATACATCTGTGACTTGATGTAAGGGTAAACTGGGGTATGCCCGTAGTGATTTTTCTAGCTGGTTTCTCAAGACTCTGACCACCTGGAACATCAGTAACATCTGTACCCCAGCTTGTGGCGCTTCCCAATTATTCAAAACCTGCTGATAATCTCTGAATTGATCTGGTGACAAAATCGCTTTGAGTCGATTACTCCATTGCCATTCTTTTTCGTCCATCCCAAGCGCAAAAGAGGATGGATCTGCATAAAACCAGCACCGGGTGCTATCCGGAAGTAAGGCCTCCAAGAATGGTTCAAGAAGGGTGTCCTTGCCTTTTCGTCGGAAGTAGAGCTCAGAAGAAACTTGTCCGGTAAGTTGAAGATTTTCACTGACACCCAATGAAGCGATTTGCTTACCGTTGGGGCGTTCATAAATATTTATTGCCTGTCGCAAGCGAAGGCCAGCTTTCTGCGGCACAGATTGATTGTTCTGCGCCTCCTCACTTGAGGCTGTACAGCTAGAAAGTAGAACGAGCAGGAACGCACCAAGATAAGCATGGCGCTTGAGAGTAAACTTACTGAACAAGCCAGTTAATGAAGAAGAAGAGTACAAGGTAGATCCAGAGTGCATCCAGGAAGTGCCAATAAATGGTGAGTAATCGAAGTTTCAGTCGTTTTTCTGGATCGCTAAAGTAGACCAAAACACTGACAGGCTCCTTCATTTTTTTGTGTGCTTGCCAAATGAAGTACCCTAGAAACGGAAATCCGCCAATGACGTGCGCAAAGTGCAAACCGGAAATGACGTAGAGGTAACCCGCTGAATTACTGCTATCGATAGAAATGTTATCCGCGAACAAACTCATCCATCCGATAATCTGTAAAATCAAAAAGACTACCGAAAGCCCCATTGTAATGGCCAGCGCTAACTTGTACCGCTCCGTATCATCTGCTTTGTAGGCTCGTTTAGCGTAAATCATGGTGCCACTGCTAGCGAGTAATACCAGTGTGTTGAGCAGAAATATGATCGGAAGCTTTATCGGGGGGCTCGCGTTCTGTATCCTGGTATAGACAAAGGAAATACTGAGCGAAAGGAACAAAACACTCAAGCTTACGATGAGTAAAATGAGGAGTACATTGTAAGGGTGGAAGGCAAATGAGCCATACTCATCACCAGGTTGTTGATATTGTTCCCTTAAAGAAGTCTTTTCATCCATTGGTCGAAATTTGTCGACTCTCCCGACGGCAGCGTTCGCTACAATACTTTACTTCAGACCACACATTCTTCCATTTTTTTCGCCAGCTAAAAGGGCGTTGGCAGTGGACGCAAAGCTTCTGCGGTAAGTCAGCCTTCTTTTTCATTTTCGGCATGTTGGGATAACAAGACATTGCCGAAAAAGTTGGAGAAAGGAGCTCTTATTGTGGCAAACTATTGGCAAGGGCCTCAAGGCGGCCAATGATCGATTGATGACGGTCTGTTAGATTGCCCAATTGCTTGCCTTCCCGCTCCAAGTGTTCGTCGAAGCGAAGGAAATTATCATCAATGCGTTGCTTGAGCTTTTGGATGTAGGTTTTCAAGGTTTCGTCTACCTCTGCTGAAAGGCGTTCGCGCCCTTTGCGTATTTCCTGTTCAAAGCCTTCCACAATCTTGCGGCGCTTTGATCGGGTGCTGAAACCAGCAAACAGCAAGCCTACTGCAGTAAGGATACCCCCTGTGATATCAAGCATGCCCAACTGACTTACGGTCATGAGAATTACGCCAATTGCGGCTATACCTGATCCCGCAGCTAAGTTAGGGGAGAGGTTGCTCTTGTCGGGGAAGAGGGTTTCGTCCGTGAAGTTTTCCGTCTTATTGATGAAAGTCGCAAACTGATCTTGTAAATCACGAAGAACGTTCTCTCGCCGCTCAGCTATGTCGCTGAATATCTCGTGATCGTTCTTCAATATTGTTTCACTCGAACGAATCTTCAAATCGATCATCTTGGCCATTTGCTGGATACTCCCAGCAAGATCAACCATGCCTGAGTTTAGCCGTTGTTGTAGGGCTTCATTCAGTTCTTCCTCTAGGCTAGCTGCCAGCTTTGTAAGCCATTCTTGAGCAGAAGGAGTCTTGGTAAAAATGCTGCTTATAGAACGACGTAGAAGACCAGTGAAGCTGAGCCCACCCTCCAGTTCTCGCGACTTTTGAGTGGCAATGCGGTCGTAGGCACCCAAAAGGGCATCTAGCAAGAGGTCGACTTGGTTGTAGCTCTTCTGTTCCTGATCTTTAAGTGTTTCCTGAATGTCCTCTCGGAAGCGTTCGTCTGCTTCGAATTGTTGCTGCCGTAGGGATAATCCCTCGGTAATGCGTTCATTAATGTTTCCAGCAGTAGCAATACCGTTTGCTAGCTTTAAGGCAGGGGCCTGTCCGCCAGTGATATTAGTCTGAATGTATTCTCTAAGTGGCAAGAATCCGGATTCACCATGATCGCCCTCTTGTTCTTGCTTAGCAGAAACAGCAAAGACGTTAGGCTCCGTCATTCCTTTCTTCAGTGCGTAATCTTTGACACCTTGAATGTTTACGGCAAGGTCTTCCGCTGACATGAGGTCCTTTTGCTGCAAGACGAAGATGACTTTCTTACGCCAGTCACTTTGAATAAAATCGAAAAATTCCCAGGCCGATTGCCGATAGGGGTTCTTGGCTTCAAAGACAAAGACGATGAGGTCGGAAGCAGGCACGAATCGCTCCGTAATTTCCTGGTGGTGGTCTACTATCGTGTTGGTGCCGGGAGTGTCAACAATCGCGATATCGCGAAGAATATCTACAGGTAAGATGATTTTCTTGAGATAGTCATTGACCATCAATTCAGAACGCTCTTCACCGTATAGAATCTGTTGAATCGTATCGGTCATCGGTTGCGGTGCAACCTTGGTGATCTCTTCGCCTGTGGCGAGCAAAGCATTGACAAAGCTACTTTTTCCGGCTTTTACTTCCCCCACAATGACAAACATAAAAGGCTCATGCAGACGGTTACGGAGCTCGCTGATGGTTTGGCTCATCTCCTCATGACCAATGTGTATGGTCAATTCGTGCAGATCCTTCGTAATCTCCTCTAATTGCGCGCGATGGGCTACTAGTTGAGGATTCAGTAATTGGGTCACGCTAGATATTTTTCTTGATAAGACCTAAAACTGGATGTTCCAGTAAAACTTACTCGCTATTCTTGAGACGTAATTTCTGCACTAAGATACAGATTGGCCTGCGGACCCATACAAAAGAGTAGGTCTAAGATGCTCAGGTTTCCAACGAACCCATGGCGTTCTTGGAATACCTGTGGATAGGAAGGCCAGGATAATTCTTGTTGCCGCTCAAATGACTTGGGGCTATACTTTCCTCTAATGTCTATCTCGCCTTTTTCGGCGGTAGGATGAAAGGTTTCGGTCAGTTGTATGGTCTTATCCCACTGTAGTAGTGAAAATGCTGTCCGTAGCAGTTGTAGGTTATATTCCCAGAGGGTGCTTGGAAGGCTTCGAATGCTGCCTTCGACCTCATCCGAATAATAGAAGAAGAACGGAGCATTTCCATAGGCGGAACGGATGCTTTGCCAGTGTTGCCGAGCCCAATCTTGCTGATCACTCAAACCTACTTCACGAATGTTCTGTTGATTATTCTTGCCTTTGGCAAGGGGAAGGCTAAGCCGCTGGAGACCATTGGCACCCAGGATATGACAGCGGTTACGGTAAGAGCCTTTTTGGTAGTTCTCCTGCGCTTCCAGTAAGATAGTATTCGCCTGGGCGTAATGCTGGAATGCAGCAATGCAAGGAAGAAAATGTAGTTCGGTAAGTACTACGGACATTTGATTAGCGAGTATTGGGCTGCAAATATACTACTCCTGGGCATTCGCGTATGCCAAAACGTACAAAGCGCCGCCAGAATAAATCTGACAGCGCTTTGCTTTATCTTGAATCAAATTCGCGACTAGGCGCGAGGGATCAAGCTGGTGTCACGGCTAGCAGCCTTCTTTTTGCGACCTTGTGTGTTGGTAGCCATTTGAATGGCACGGTAGGTGTTTGCTACACCGCCGCTTACACTGAGCTCACTCAATTGTGCTTGGTCACCATCGCTTCCAGGTACGCGTACAAGGTGATCCACCTTAACGCTAGAATCCATGATGATCTGCTTAATCTGACCAGCAGTCAAGTCAGGGAAGTAAGAACGAAGCGTAGCAGCTAGACCAGCCACCATTGGAGCAGCCATACTAGTACCTTGGATGCTTGCGTACTCATCATCAGGTACAGTAGCGTAGATCTCTGTACCAGGAGCAAATACGTCTACTTTGTCCGCACTCCAGTTGGAGAAGCTAGCAGTCAGTGTCTCATCGTTGTGAGGAGTCATCGCACCTACTTCGATCCAGCTTTCAGCGTACTTAGGGCGGAATAGACCGCGACGCTCAAATTTGTCATTTGGATAGTTGTTGTCAAACTGGTTCTCTTTGCCATCATTACCGGCAGCGTGAACTAGAATAACATCCTTGCTGATAGCATAGAGTACAGCAGCGTCTACAGCATCCTTGTAAGGAGAGTAGCCTTTACCGAAACTCATGTTGATTACGGTAGCACCGTTGTCAACAGCGTAGCGAATAGCATTTGCCACGTCCTTGTCGCGCTCGTCACCGTTAGGAACGGCACGTACAGACATGATGCGTACGTTGCTTGCTACTCCGTCCATACCTACATCGTTACCACGGATAGCACCAACGATACCGGCAACGTGCGTGCCGTGGAAAGCGTCAGGGCCTTCAACGTCATTATTACCGTAGTTGCGATCATCAAGATCAGCTGGGTTGTCTCCAACGATCTCACGGGCATCGAAGTCAGGATTCCAGTTGTAGTTGTAGGAATCGTCAAAGTAGTGAGCAGCACCTTCAACTTGCTCATATACGCTAGCGAATTCTTCGCCTTTCGCCATGATGCCACTCATAAACTGAGCAGCTTTGCCAACATTACCTTCCGCTTCTGTATACTTTTCTACATCAGCTGCTTTAATGTTTTCAGGCTCTTTTCCGATCGCCTCAATTAGGGCGTCCATCATCTCAAGTGTGCGAGAGTACAGCATTACGTTAGGCTGCAAGTCGTTGCGCTTATTCTCGATGATTTCTTCGAATTCTTTGTATTGCTCATACTCTTGGCGAGCAGACTTAGACAGTTTAGAAACGTCGGCGCCTTCGAAGCGCTCTTTGTACTGACGATACAAGCGGATAATTTCGAGGTTTTCACCATTTACGCTCTCACCATCAGCACCACCGATGAAGTTCCATCCGTGGATATCGTCGATGTAACCGTTGTTGTCATCATCAATTCCGTTACCCGGAATTTCGTCTTCATTTACCCACATTACGTCGGCAAGGTCTTCGTGTTCCGCATCAACACCACTATCGATGATTGCTACAATGACGGTTTGGCTAGCTTTGCCTGCGAGCAACTCGCGGTATGCTTTGTAAGTACTCATGCCAGGATAGCCATCTTCCTGTAAGTCAAGGTGAGGCCAGTCTGTTGGGGTTGGTTTGTCTTCTTCCTGAGCATTAACGAGAGAGACTGTCAGGAGGCAGGCAAGTCCCAAGATTAAAATACGATTCATGAATAAGTTGATGTTTGTGTCCAGTAGCAGTGCCGTGCGAAAAGCAATTAAATCAAGTTTAGAGCTAGTTGAATCTTATCTGAACGGCTTCTGCTGACTTTGCTGTTATTTGAAATTGTTCAAAAGTAGAAAATGAACGCCTATTTAGGACCAAATTATTGCCCAATAGTCACTAGTTGACCTTATTCGGAAGTGAATGGCTGTATAAATCCAGTGAATGTGTAGAAATCTCTCTATTCCGCAGCGATGGCGATCATGCGGTCTTCGACTTCGCGGACCAAATCGGTGAAACGTTGATCCCGTTTCATTTCCCGATCGCGGTGAAGTGGTAGATCTACGGGGATATGCTCGACGAAACGTGAGGGCGCTTTTTTCATGATGTAGATATCATCCGCTAGGTATACGGCCTCAGAAATATCGTGAGTCACAAAGATGACTGTTGGGTGGATATCCCGCCACAAATCTGCAAGGAGATCTTGCATCTGCAAGCGCGTGTTAATATCTAATGCTCCAAAAGGCTCATCCATCAGTAGAATTTCCTGATTAGCCATCAAACTTCGAGCAATGGCCACCCGCTGTAGCTGACCACCAGACAGGGTAGGGTACTGGGCAAATTTATTCTCATGACCCGCCAAACCCACCTTGGTAATCATTTCCATTGCCCGTTCTCGTCGTTCCTTGTCTGACACCCCTTGGTAGGCAAGCGCCAAGGATACATTATCAAGAACAGTCAACCAAGGCAGGCTAGAGTATTGCTGGAATACCATGCCTACGCGGTTTTCGGAACTGATAGGTTTGTCATGGACCAGTACGGTTCCTTCAGATGGAGTTTGTAGGCCTGCTATGTAACGAAGAACGGTAGATTTACCGCAACCACTAGGGCCTAGAATAACTGCAAACTGACCTTGTGCTGGCTTGTCCTCCACCAAGAAGTCGAGGTTTTGTAAGACATAAGATTGGCCACCATCATAGGTGTGCGAAATGCCGCTAAGCTCAATGATATTCTTGTGGTCGCTGTCCTGAAATAGTGCCATAATTACTTGATGTATGAGCTTTGGAAACGGAATTCACCATAGAGAATGGCGATAAGTCCGGTGATAAGAATGATGTACAGAAGGTTGAGCATCAGGGCGCCAATAGCAGGCACAAATGAGCTGAGCAACAAGAATATCATGACACTTGCCAAGATGACAAGGAATCCAATCTTTACTTCCTTTAGACCATTGAAAACAGTCTTGTAGTATTTGTGAGGGAACAAGCGCTTGTCGAGGTAGACAAAGAGTCGGTCTTGCAAGAAGCCGACAGCGATGATCACGAGTAGCCAGGCAAACACTTTGTCTACTTTGCCATATTTACCGTTCAGCCAAATCATTGCACCTACACCACCTTCACGATTAAGTAACTCTGCAATGATGATGTAAGTCCAGCTAATGGCAGTCAGAACTCGGATATCATCCATTAGTTTACTGAGAACTGAAGGGAAGTAGACTGACCTGATCATCTGCCAGTTGGTAGAGCCAAGCGTAAATACGGTTTTGAGGTAAACGTCCTCCACTTCGTTAATTCGTTGTATGACGACCGGCAACAGGTAAACGAGAATACCAAAGGCCAGGAAGGCAATCTTCATTTGATCCCCAACACCAAACCAAAGGATGAAAAGACCGGTTAGGGCAGTAATCGGGAGGTATCGTAACGCATCTACCTGCTTGCTGAATAGGGCTCGAACTGGCGGTAGCAAACCGATCGGGAAACCGATAAGTAACGCTAGGAAGATGGCCCAGAAATATCCTTGCAAATTACGCCAAATGGAGATCCAGGTATTTTTCAGAATATCATCATCCGCCCGAAGCTCTCCAAAAGCAGTCACTACGTGATGAGGGGGTGGAAGCAAGGGATAGATTTTCTCGAATTCCGTTGCATTAGCTAGGGCTATGGAATCAGCTACAAAGATGCTATCAATGTTCAGGGAGAAATCATCACTGTTTTGGTCTTCAGTGCTAGGGAGTTCTGTGGTGTATTCCACCAATGGGCGCTGGATTGCCAGCGATTCTGCCAAGCCCCACCAAATAGCCAGAACAATGATCAGGCCGAGAATGACCCAAATCCATTGCCGATTGCCGTCGTATCGATTCCGTAAATGAAGTAAGGACGCCATATGTGGTTTTAAGTATCGCAGAAAATCGGGAAGTGATTTTCTAATGCTACGGTGTATAATGTGCGGAAAATTAGAAGAATTTTCGGAGGGTACAAAATTTGCTTGTACATTAGGCCGTGCCCATCAATATGACATTGCGCAGAAAATAAATTGCTTTTCTCTTCTGGTTTTTTATATACTAATCCCGCTTGAATTGAATCGCTTGGCTTAGTATGTAAAAAACATACCACGCAGTAGCCGCGAAGCGAAAATCAACTTTATTTTCGTGCTGTTCTGTAGGCGAAAACTTTGCTTTCCTATGCCAGTTCCTTGGTCTACTTATCGGCAGCATGTCCAATCGTTTTGGCGGTATTTCTATAGCGCCCAGACGCGCTATGATGTACATTCGCCATTCCTTTCCAAGTGGGTAGAAGCTGTTCTAGAGGATCGACGAGACTTTTACATCTTTGACGAAGCGGAGATCATCAGGCACTATTGGCTGAATTATGTTCAGCAGGAGATCGATTTTACTACTGATCACGGAGCGGGAAGCCGTGCTGGTCAGGGAGGCGTTAGATCGGTTAAGGATATCGTGAGAACAAGTGCCGTCGATCCTGAGACAGCCCGCAGGCTTTTCCGAATTGCTCATTTCCATCAGCCGAAGACTATCTTGGAACTGGGGACCAACCTGGGTATGTCAGCCCTGTATTTGCAGGCGGCTTGCAAGTATGATCACTTCATCACCATAGAAGGACATCCAGCGTTAGCAAACTTGGCTAAAGCTTCCTTCGAAAGAGCAAAGAAGCCTTTACCCGACTTGCGTATTGGAACCTTTGCAGACTTACTGCCAAAGGCGCTTAACGACTTAAAACAAGTTGATCTAGCGTGGATAGACGGAGACCATCGTTATGAACCTACCATCCGTTATTTTGAACAACTCCTTCCGTATTTGACGGAAAGCTCAGTGGTTATTATTGGAGACATTCACTGGTCTGAGGAAATGAGTAAGGCTTGGAAAGTTCTTCAGAATCATAAGCGGGTAACGTTGAGTGTAGACCTCTATCACCTGGGCGTATTGTTTTTCCGCCCTCAGCAATTACAATCAGAGCACTTTACCTTAATTCCGCAGCGATATAAGCCCTGGCGATTGGGCTTCTTCTAACTCCGTTCTTGAGCTACCTATAACCCTCATCGAGATTGGTATAAAAAAGAAATCCCGGATCCAAGCAAAGCCTGAATCCGGGATTGTATCTAGTCTCTAGATCATTCTGCTCACTGAGCAGGATATACTGGAGCTATTAGTTGAAGGTATAACGAATACCCAAACGACCACGCCAGCGAGAAATACGGTCACTGATGTTGAAACGGTCGTCACCTAGGCGATCGTCATCGAAAGTGAACTGAGGAGTAGTACCGTCAGCTGCGTAACCTTCGAAGTTGATCAAGCGGTAGTCGAATGGATTGCTGTAGATAGCACCCCACTCAGAGTTCAACAAGTTAGCGAAGTTGAAGATGTCCAAAGAGATCTCCAAGCGGTTCATCTTGCTACCAGACTTCACACCGAAAGACTGCGCCAAACGCAAGTCCCACTGGCTAGTGAAAGGAGCGCGAGCACCATTCTTCTCAGCATAACCACCACGGTTTTCGCTTAGGTAGTCATCCTGCTCGATGAAAGTGTTCAATGCTTCCCACTGCTGAGCAGCAGTTACATCACCATCGTCGACCAAGTTGATTTCGCTCTGGCTAGCAGGAATCCAGATCAAAGAACGGTTACGGCTAGTTGAACCAGTTTCATTGTTGATGTTACGTGCGTCACGCTGATCATATACGTAAGAGTATGGATCACCAGACTGACCGTTGTAGAAGATAGATACAGACGTCTTCAATGCGCCATCAGTGCCCCAGTCGTTGTCATAGCCTAATGCAGCAACAATACGAGAACCGATAGAGAAGTCAGAACGACCGAAAGCAGGATCGTTACGACCATTCACGTTGAAGCCACCACGCCACTGAGAGGAGTTCTGAGAAGAAGTACCTTCGATCAATGAGTTAGCATCACCATAAGTGTACGCCAAGAAAGCGTTCAGACCCCAGTCGAAGTCTTTGTTCAAAGACGCAGTTACGTTGTAAGTATCACCTTCACTCGTGTTAGACGCTAGGTAGATCGCAGTGTAAGCAGGATCAAGATCGTTACGAGTAAATACTGGACGATTGTCAGGACCACCAGTCCAGTTGAAATCTACAGTTGGGTCAGAGTTAACGTTGGTGTAGATTACGTTGTTAAGTGTCTTGGTGTAGATACCTTCCAATGTCGCCTGAATACCACCAGGTAGTGTCTGGTCGATTGCAGCAGAAGCACGGAATACCTGTGGGTAACGGAAGTCTTGAGCAAACAAGTCAACCTGACCACTTGGTACAGTGAAGTTAGGATTGGTTGGCTGCTTCTGGATGTCAGATTCGAATGGCTGATCAAGCAAGAATACACCGCCTACAGTAAGACCGTTGTTGGTGAAAGCACCACCTGGCCATACGAAAGGAATACGGCTGGGGGAGATAACCAAACCACCACGTAGCTTAGTTTCGTTAGAAGCAGTGTACTCAAATCCAACACGTGGAGAGAACATCAACTGACCTTCTGGCATCGCACCACCCTGAGCACCTTCCAAATCGTAAGCTGCACCAATAGTGTTGACGGTTTCCGTATTGAAATTGTCCGCAATGTTGGGATCATCCAATAATACAGGAATGTCCAGACGTAGGCCATAGGTTAGGGTGAACTTGTCATTAACTAACCACTCATCTTGAGCGTAGAAACCAAGTTGTAGAGCGCTAAATTCAGCGGCTGCAGCAGAATCGTCACCGGTGATATCGTCAACCAATGAGTAAGAACGGAAGAATTCGTCAGCGTTCTCACCTGCTAGGAATGCGTCGATAGAACTGAATTCATATACACCGAAATTCTGGCGAATAAACAGGTTGCGGAAATCAATAAATTCGTTGTGTGTACCAAAGGTGAAAGTGTGCTTACCCTTGAACAATTTGAAATTGTTGGTCAAGGTGATAACGTTCTGATCCAGGATGTTGGCAGTAGAGAACTGCTCAGAACCGATGCGGATAGCGCCGTCACCATCGTCGATGTCTAGGTAAGGGAAATTACCGCCAATTGGATCACGGTCGTCTCGTACAGTAGTGATACCAATGACCAAGTTGTTAGAAGCCTTTGAACCAAATAGCGTGTTCAATTCAGCAGCGAAAGCATTTGTTGTACTTGGGAAGAATACACCGTTGTTTTCGAAGTTGATTGTACGCTGGCCAGAGCCATTTACATTCAACTGCTCCGCTTTAGTGTACTGGTGGCGAACAGTCAACTTGGTTGCGTCGCTCAAGTTGAAGTCCAACTTACCGAACAAACGAGTACCATCTAGCTGGTCTACTTTGCTGCCAAATGGGCCTGGATCATAACCATAGTCAGAGATTAGGCGGTTGCGAAGGTTGTTCAAGTCAGCTTCAGAAGCATCACCTAGGTAAGTACCGAAGTCGAATGGTACTGGAGTCTCGTCGCGCTGAATTTCACCGTTGAAGAAAAAGAATACCTTGTCCTTCACGATTGGGCCACCCAAAGACAAACCGTACAAGTTCTGAGCGAACTCGTCCAATTTCTCAGCGTCAGCACCGGTACGTTCAGTTAGCAAAGAGTTAGTAGAACCGGCAAGGCCTTCGTTCTGGTTGAAGTAGTAAGCAGAACCTTCCAAGTTGTTAGTACCAGACTTGGTTACAGCAGAGATACCACCACCAGCGAAACCACCAAGGGTAACGTCGTAAGGTGAAACAACTACCTGAATCTGATCGATCGCGTCGATAGAGATAGGAGCGATACCTGTCTGACCACCATTAGTACCGTTAGCAGCAAGACCGAATACGTCATTGTTTACTGCACCATCAATGTAGATAGCGTTGTAACGGTTGTTTACACCAGCGATACTAGTACCGCAACCGAAAGAAGCCTTAGACTGAGGAGTTAGACGAGTGAAGTCGCCCAAGTCCCGGCTCAAGGTTGGCATCCGGTTGATGTCGTCCGCTTTGATGATCGTAGAAGCACCGATGTTACCACCTGCAGGACCAGCCTGTGCAGCAACTACTACGGTACCCAACTCAACAGCCGTTTCCTGGATTTGTGCATCCAGTTTGTATGGCTGACCAAGAGAAAGGTAGATGCCCTCGTAAGAAGCATCCTCAAAACCAGTGTAAGAAATCGTGATCTTGTATGGACCACCAACACGCATACCTGGAATACGGAAGTTACCTTCCAAATCCGTAGCTGCGCCATAAGTTGTACCAGATGGTACGTGAACAGCAAAAACGTTAGCGCCGATTAAATCCTCGGAGCCGTCAGTTACCTTACCTGTAATGGATGAGGTAGTTGACCCTTGTCCGAATGCGAATGACGCCATAAGCAGCATTGCGCAAATCGTAAAGAACTTCTTCATAGTAAGTGTAAAGTTTAATGAAGTATGTAGGGCAAAATTACATTGCCTAAAAATAGTGATTATATGGTTAATGTTAACTTTGTGTTAACTTTTTCCAAGTGATTTGTAATCAGCTTGTTATGAAAATTATGTTTGGTGGAGGTTGAGGGGCTGCCATATATTCCTTGGTTCAAGGGGATTCTACGATATTAAATGTGTGCGGCTGCATCTTAGATGATTTTTGTCTGCAAGGGCCATGATTTTTTACGTAATTTCAAGGCACCAAAGGGCCTACCTTATGTGCCGTTTGGGTTAAACTATCGAACACTTGAATTCTTCACCGAAAACCAATCAATACATGCGGTTTTTTACCTCCTTTCTATTGGTAGTGGCATGCACTACCTTTTCTTATGCCCAGCTTGTGATCTCTGAGATCATGTACAATCCACCAGAGCCGGGGACAGACACCTACGAATTTGTTGAAGTGTACAACAATGGTGCAAATGCAGTTAACCTACTGGGTTATAGCTTCACCGAAGGAATTGAATACACCTTTACCTCTGGTTTTAACTTGGGTGCTGGTGAGTATGCACTGTTTGCTGTTGATAGCGTAGCTTTTGAACAAGCCTTTGGTGTGACAGCCTTCCAGATTACCAATGGTAGCCTCAGTAATGGGGGAGAGCTCATTCAGCTATCCGATGATCAAGGGAACGTTGTTGATGAGGTAGATTATGATGATAGTTTTCCATGGTCCTCATCAGCTGACGGTTTTGGTGCCAGCCTTGTGCTATGCGATTTGAATAGCGATAACAATGATGGTGCAAACTGGGACGATGCTATCACAGGAACTGGATTTATCTCCGGTGGCCTGGAGGTTTTTGCTAATCCTGGAGGAGCTTCCGCTTGTCCTGGTGGTGCAGAAGTTCGTTTCCTGAGCAGCACTACAGAAGTGGCTGAGGATGTCGGTACCGTAACCATTAGCGTAGAGATTAGCAACGCGGCAACGTCGACTCTTTCTGTTCAGGTAGTTGCGAATACGATGGCTTCTACAGCAACGCTAGGTAGTGACGCGATGGCGATGGCAAGCACAACCTTGAATTTTAATACCGGAGATGCAGTGGACACCATGGACGTAACAATTACTATCGTAGATGATAGTGAGATTGAGCCCATTGAAAGCTTGGTGTTTGATCTAGCAAATCCTTCTTTTGGCGTCTCTGTCAACGGTGTAGGAGGAACAACCTCTGTGTTGATAGCTGATAATGATGCTACGATTCCAGATATTGTAATCAACGAAATCATGTACAACCCACCAGGGTCGGATAACTTGTACGAATACCTGGAGTTGCTCAACAATGGCGATGAGGCGGTAGATATGACGGGCTTCTACTTTGGTCTGGGAATCAATGATACCATCGAAGCTGTCGTTCTTGATCCTGGTGACTTCCTCGTGTTGGCTGTGGATAGCGATGCTTATGCTACAGCCTATGGTGGTACTGCGCAACAATGGATAAGTGGCGCATTAGGTAATGGTGGTGAGACCATTGAGTTACGCGATGCCTTTGGAAATGTTGTCGACGAGGTAACTTATGATGACGGAGGAGACTGGCCGGCAGAAGCGGATGGCAGTGGATCTTCACTCGTCCTATGTGATGCGTCATCCGACAATAGTGATGCCTCAAACTGGATTGCGGGAGTACAACCTACAGATATATTTATTAGCGGTTCTGAGATTCTTGGTAGTCCTGGGAGTGCTAATGATTGCACACCTCCGGCACCTCAAGGGTACACACCTTATAATATAGGACAGGTAACTACTGAAAATGCGGAAGGTGTTGCTGATTCATTAGGTACCCGTGCTGAGCTTACTGGCGTAGTATATGGTGTAAACCTTCGTCCTGGTGGTGCTCAGTTTACCATTATTGATGGCGCAGGTGATGGCATCGCCACCTTCAGTAACAGTAATGACTTCGGCTATGCTGTAACGGAAGGTGATGAAGTAACCGTTCAAGGTGTGATCAGCCAGTTTAATGGCCTCACTCAGATTAACCTTGATACTATCTTTGCACCAAACTCTTCTAATAACCCATTGGTAGATCCTACTCAAGTTACGGTATTGGACGAGAGCACAGAATCTCAGCTGGTACAGATTGAAGGTGTGACCATTGTTGATTACACGGAAGCAGGTGGTGCTTTAAATATCAATATGACTAATGGTAGTGATACTTACCTAGTTCGTACAGACTTCGATACAGGTATCACGGAAGACTTCATTATTGGCCTAGGTGGCAATACACTACGTATTACAGGACTTGGTGGCCAATTTGACAGTAGCTCGCCATTTACGGAAGGTTATCAATTGCTTCCTCGTTATGAGGCGGATATTGAGATTATCACCTCTGTTGATGAGCCAGAGTGGGCTTCTGAATTGAAGGTGTTCCCGAATCCAACTGCGAATCAATTCCGCGTTGAACTGGAAGTAGGTCTTCAAGAAATAAACTTGAAAAACCAACTTGGACAGACTATCCGTTACTGGAATGTAGAGGGCCCAGTGTTCTCCGCAGATATCAGCGACCTTCCACAAGGAATGTACTTCCTGGAAGTAATTGCTGCTGGCGAGCGGGTAGTACGCCCGGTGGTGAAGCAGTAGAAATAGATTAACAAAAGATTTAGTGGGCCACTTCAACCATTGAAGTGGCCCACTGCTTATATAAGGAACGGTACGAGAATAATTTGCGAAGCTATGGATCTAATAGTTGGCAAAGCCGTCCGTTTGTATGTTAGGCATTTAATAAACTAGAAAGAGACGTAGGGTCATGTACAGGGATCAAGTTAAGATTGGATTGAGTTTGTCGGGAGGTGGTGCCCGTGGATTTGCTCATGTTGGAGCTATCCAGGCCCTATTAGAGGAAGGGATTCAACCTGACGCGGTTTCCGGTGCAAGTGCAGGCTCTGTGGTCGGGGCGCTTTATGCGGCGGGCTTTAGTCCTCAGGAGATGCAGCGCTTTATTAAGGAAAGTAGTTTTTTGCGGCTCGTGAAGTTAGGGATCCCTAGCGGTGGTTTATCCCGCCTGACCTATTTACGGGATCGTCTCTCAGCGGTTATCAAAACGGACGATTTCTCTGCGCTTAAGTATCCACTGTGGGTGGCCATCAGCAATTTGAATACCGGAAATCTGGAGATTCGTAGTAGTGGAGAGTTATACGATGTGGTGATGGCTTCATGTACGATTCCACTGGTTTTTCAACCTGTGGAGTTAGACGGTCACATGTATGTTGATGGTGGTTTGCTGTGTAACTTGCCGGTAGCGCCATTACGCCAAGCCACTGAATTCGTAATTGGTATTAATCTTACACCCCCGGTAGAAGTGCCAAAAAAGACCTTAAGTGGAGTCGTAGGAATTGCCTATCGCTGCTTTGATCTTTCAGTTTGGGCGAATACAGAGCCGCAAGCTGGCCTTTGTGACTACCTACTTGAACCGGAAGGTATTGAGCGCTTTACCATCTTTCAATTTAATAAGTACGAACAGATCTACCAGCTAGGGTATCAGCAAGCAAAAGCCCAGATACCTGCTATCCGAAAAGCACTAGAGCAACACATGGTGGAGGTAGAGTAAAGTGTTTAGGTACTGCGGAGCCTGACTCTTCGCTACTTCAGAAGTGCCTCATATGTACCCTCTCCTTCAAGAACGACCTCAATGTTTTCACGCATCGTGGTCGCCAAGGAAACACCATAATAGTCGACCTTGATAGGGAAAGACTTGTGGGTGCGATCAACTAAAACTGCGGTTTCCAGCTTTTTCGGCAACATGTTTAATAGTGGTTTACAGGCATAAAAGAGCGTACGCCCTGTATTCGCTACATCATCTACCACTAATATGGGCTTGTCATTCAATTCGTCGGATGACATACCGATTGAGACTTCATCGGCAATTGGGTTGGCCGGGTTGATTTTTATGTTCGTCAACTCGATAGGGGCGGTCGCCAATTGTCTGAGTTCCTCAACGATCAGTTTTGCAAACCGCATACCATTACGATTGATGCCTGCTACGATCAGCTCGTTTTCTTCTGTATTGCGCTCCATAATTTCAATGGCAAGACGCTTAACCTTTTGCTGAATCTGACGGTGATTGAGTATTTGCATATCTGCTTTAAATTGACGGCTGAGGGCCTCAAAGTTATAGATTTGCGGCGGAGTGTTTGGCCACTTATTTAGATTTTTTCCAGATCAGCGAATTTTCGCTAAAGTTTTCACTTCCGAAGCCATTCTTTTGTTTACTTTGCGTATCTGAGCACGATACAGGACATCATATGATACAGCAAATCCTATTCATTCTAATTGCCGGCGGGGCTTTTGTCTATGCTGGTCGACAGTTCATGGCCATTCGCGAAACCATCTTACTTGGGAAAGACGAAGCCATTGTTGGTGACACCGGCAAACGCTGGCGTAATGTACTGCTGGTGGCCTTTGGCCAACAGAAGATGTTCAAGCGCTGGATTCCTGCGGTATTTCACTTGTTCATCTATGTAGCCTTCCTTTTTACGCAGATAGAACTCATCGAGATTGTCATTGATGGAGCCTTCGGGGTACACCGTTTCTTTGCTGATAAACTAGGTGCACTGTATGGTCTAATTATCAATACGATTGAGATCCTTTCAGTACTGGCCTTTGTGGCAACGGTAATATTTCTTGCCCGTCGAAACCTGCTGAAGATCCCACGCTTTGTAAAGTCAGAGATGAATGGTTGGCCCAAATTGGATGCCAATCTGATCTTGATTTTCGAAATCATTCTATTGGTAGCAATCTTCAGCATGAATGGGGCAGACGTGGTTCTACAAGAGCGTGATCCTGTTCATTTTCCAGACACTGGCTTCCTTGCGGTTAGCTCCTGGCTCGGCCCTGCGCTATTTGGTGGCTTGAGTGATGGTGCATTGGTGTTTGTTGAGCGTGCAGGCTGGTGGCTACACTTGGGTATGGTTCTGGTGTTTCTGAACTATCTACCTAAATCGAAGCACTTACACATCATGTTGGCCTTCCCTAATACCTACTTTGCTCGTCAGAAGTCAAGAGGTGAAATGGACAACATGCCGGAGATCATGAACGAGGTGAAGAGCATGATGGGGTTGACGGAAGATACAGGTGAGGTGTCCATGGATGAAGAACTGCCTGAGTTTGGTGCCAATGATGTGACGCAATTGTCTTGGGTTGATCTGCTAGGGGCCTATACTTGTACGGAGTGCGGCCGTTGTACTTCTGTTTGTCCGGCTAATTCTACTGGTAAGAAACTGTCTCCTCGTAAGGTCATGATGGATATTCGCGATCGGGCGGAAGAGGTGTACACCAAGATTCAATCAGGTGATAGTGAGTTTGCCGCTGATCCGCAGCAAGCTGTTAGTAAGGACAATTTCTCTGATGGTAAATCACTTTTCGATTACATCACCCGTGAGGAATTACATGCCTGCACCACTTGTAACGCCTGTGTTGAAGCATGTCCAGTGTTGATTAATCCACTAGAGCCGATCCTAAAGATGCGCCGTTACGAAATCCTAACGGAATCCGCTGGTCCTGGTGATTGGCTTCCAATGTTCAACGCCATTGAAAACAGTGGCGCAGCTTGGAGTATGAATATCGACCGGGAGCATTGGACCAAAGCAGAGTAGGGGAGTCCTGACTCCTATGTTGAGGCATAACGAAGTAGTAAATCAAGTAGCATTAACAATAAAGTTCGAGCTAAGATGAACGTAAAAACGATGGCGCAGTATGCTGCCGAAGGAAAGGAACCGGAAATCCTCTTTTGGGTGGGATGTGCAGGAAGTTTTGATGATCGAGCGCAGAAGGTTACGAAGGCATTTGTGGAGATATTGAATGCTGCTGAGATCGAATTTGCTATTCTCGGAAACGAGGAGCAGTGTACGGGCGATCCAGCTCGCCGCGCGGGTAACGAATTCTTATTCCAAATGGTGGCCTTGCAGAATATTGAAACGCTCAATATGTACAATGTAAAGCGCATTGTTACAGCTTGTCCGCACTGTTTCAATACCCTTAAAAATGAATATCCGGCGCTAGGTGGTAACTATGATTTGGTCCATCATACCCAGTTGTTACAACAATTGATCGATGAAGGGCGTATTAAGATGAAGGAAGGTGGTTCCTTCAAAGGAAAGCGAATTACCTACCATGATAGCTGTTACCTGGGACGTATCAATGGTGTTTACGAAGCACCACGAGCAACCTTGGCTTCTCTGGATGCACAACTTGTCGAACTAAAGCGCAGTAAACAAAACGGACTGTGCTGCGGAGCAGGAGGTGCCCAGATGTGGAAGGAGGACGAACCTGGTGACAAACGTATTAACATCGAACGATCTGAAGAAGCGTTGGCTACCGGAGCAGAATTAATTGCGGTAAACTGTCCTTTCTGTCTTACCATGATGAGTGATGGTGTAAAAGCCAAGGAAAAGCAAGATGAAGTAATGGTGCTCGACCTCAGCGAGATGATCGTTCAAAACTTGAAGTAAGCATGGGTAATTTGGAAGCGCTTGCGCCCGAAGCACGAGTTTGGATATATCAGGCCAATGAGCCTTTCTCGTCTGGAGTCATCCCGGAGATTGCGCAACACGTCCAGCGTTTTGCTGCTCAATGGGTGAGCCACAGTCAGCAGCTCAAAGCCGGTGGCGCTGTAATGCACGACCGTTTCTTGGTTTTAGCTGTAGATGAGTCTCAGTCTGGTGCAAGTGGATGTAGCATTGATAGCTCAGTGCAGTTTGTGAAGCAGATTGGGAGTCATTACCAGCGCGACTTATTCGATCGCCTTCGCTTCAGCTACGAAAAGGATGGCCAAGTACACACCGTTAGCAAAGATGAATTTGCTCAGCGATACCAGCAGGGTGAAATCGACGATAACACGATCGTATTTGATCCATTGGTGAAAACAGTTGGCGAAATGAGCACTGCTTTTCGTAAGCCTCTAGGGCAGAGCTGGCATGCAAGATTTGTCTAGTTCTTAGTCGTGGATTTTGTTCTTTTGATAGAATTCTCTTGATTGCCATCGTCAAAACGGCTACTATTGAGCTAATCAATTTCCGGAATATAGATGATTGGTAAAGTAAAGCAATGGTTAGGGATTGAAGGGGTAAAGCTAGAGCTTGAGATCCCCGATGGGCAAGTGCTGTCTAGCGGCACTGTTGGAGGCTTTATTCGCTTCCAGTCTATGAATCCACAAACTGTTACTGGAATCCGTGTAGTGATAATAGAACGGTATTCTCGTGGACGCGGCGAGGAACAACTCATTGATGAGTACGAACTCGGCCGTCTAGAAATCAAGGATACTTTTGAGGTTAGCCCGGAGTCGCCGGTGGAGCGGACCTTTCAAATGACATTTGAACCACTAGAATCAGATGTAGACCGTTGGGGTAACCGCAATGTCTTGAACCGTCAATTTGCCAAAGCCGCTCGCTGGTTCAGAAAAGCGAAGTCGCAATATCGGATAGAGGCAGAAGCAAAAGTGAAAGGCGTAGCACTCAATCCTTTCGACAAGAAGACGGTGGAATTTTCATAAGTAAGACCATCTCTCCATAAAAGAAGCGGCCGAACATCAACTGATGCTCGGCCGCTTCTTTTTTGTCGTTAGTACTTGTGCGTTCAGCGTTTCTAACGACGACGTCCTTTGCGGAAACCGCCTCTTCCTCCCTTGCCGCCAGGCATGGCACCAGGCATACCGCCCATCATACCAGGATTCTTGCTCATCTTGTGCATGAGCTTACGCATCTGATCAAACTGCTTAATGAAGCGGTTGATCTCTTCCATATTTTGACCGCAACCACGAGCAATACGCTTCTTGCGACTCATATTCAGTACCTCAGGATTCTCGCGCTCATGTGGTGTCATGGAGAAGATGATCGCTTCTACTTTGTTGAAAGCGCTATCATCAATATTCAAGTCACGAGTGAGCTTGCCGATTCCAGGGATCATACCCAACAAGCTCTTTAGATCGCCCATCTTACGAAGTTGTCCGATCTGGCTCAAGAAGTCATTGAAGTCAAACTTATTCTTCTTGATCTTCTTCTCTAAGCGCTTCGCTTCCTCCTCGTCAAACTGCTCTTGGGCTCTCTCTACAAAGGATACGATATCACCCATGCCTAGGATACGCTGCGCCATCCGTTCCGGGTGGAATACATCAAGTGTATCCATCTTCTCGCCGGTAGAAACGAACTTGATTGGCTTACCTACGGTGTACTTCACCGAAAGGGCAGCTCCACCACGAGTGTCACCATCTAGTTTGGTAAGCACCACGCCGTCGTAGTTGATCCGTTCGTTGAAGGCTTTAGCTGTGTTTACAGCATCTTGCCCCGTCATGGAGTCAACAACAAATAGCGTCTCGTTTGGTGAAATAGCTTCCTTAACTGCTGCAATCTCGGTCATCATCGCCTCATCAACCGACAAACGGCCAGCGGTATCGACAATTACAACATCATGGTTATTCTGCTGAGCATGTGCAATAGCGCTCAGAGCGATTTGAACCGGATTCTTGTTCTCAGGCTCTTTGTAGATATCTGCACCTACTTGTTCTGAAATAACAGTAAGCTGATCAATTGCTGCTGGACGATAAACGTCACAGGCGGTTACCAGCACCTTCTTATTTCGCTTTTCTTTGAGGTGTAGTGCAAGTTTTCCCGTAAAGGTAGTCTTACCAGACCCCTGCAAACCTGCGATCAGAATAACGGCTGGTTTATCCTTGATATTGATGCCGGCAGCCTGCCCACCCATGAGCTCAGTTAGCTCATCTTGGACAATCTTAACCATGAGTTCGCCTGGCTTCACATTCTTGAGAATGTTCTCCTGACCCAAGGCCTTATCCTTGATCCGATCAGTAAACTCTTTGGCAATCTTGTAGTTAACGTCTGCTGCTACGAGTGCCCGACGGATCTCCTTTACGGATTGGGCAATATTAATTTCGGTCAGCTTGGCATCACCGCTCAGCGTCTTGAATGCTGATTCCAGTCGATCACTTAAGCTATTGAACATATTCTGGCTCTTCTTTAGGCCCGCAAATATACGTAAATAATAAAAGGAACAATTTAACGAACAAATTGACCGAATGACATCTTAAAAAAGCTTAAAATATTTCGTATTTTTTCTGCTAGCGATTAAATTTACCATAGCATTAGTAAGCCTCCCCATAGTATTCCCATCGAACATTTCGGCATACACGCCCCGAGCAACTTTCTATTCGACCGTTACTTTTCCCCGACTATCAGGTCCCAATATGTGAACACGTAGATAAACGGGGTCTCGCAAAGCACTATGCATGCATTAGCAGGCGATGCTGTTGTTGACCCACGACATTGATACTTATTCATTACTAACTACCACACTTATGTCCACACTCATGAAGTGGTTAATTATGTTGTTGGCTTGGTTCCTGTTCTCCTGGCTCACTTTTACAACCTGTGTGCGCGATGCGTGCTGCATAGCTTGTGACACCGGGGTGACTACCGAAGAAACAACATCTCCACCTACTGAAACCGAGGTTACTCGATACCCGGTTGAATCTAAACTTGGTTATGCTGCCGTTAGCACTACCGATCAATTTACTGATTGGAAAGATGGTATTCTGGCGCAAATGGAAGACGGTAAAGTATTAGAGGTTGAAGGCCTATACTATGCTTCCGAAACGGCACCTGATGGCTATGATAACATGGGACTTGCCCGAGCAGATGAAGCGATCAAGCTTTTGTCTGAGTTTATCCCAACAGATCGCATGCGCCCAGTTGCTCGCCTGGTAGGCGATGATCCAGAGAATGCTGATAACCCAATTTCTGCTGCAGCAACCCGCTGGCGAGATGATGATTCTAATACCAACCTGGAAGAGGAAGAGGTAATAAGTATCTCCGAAGATGAGAAACTGCTGCTATTCCCAAGAGCTTCTGTTGAGGAAATTCAGAATCAGGAAGTCAATGACTACCTCGATGACTTGGCTGAACACTTGATAGCAAATCCAAATGATCGCGTCCAAATTACCGGTCACGCGTCGAAGACTGGTGCTGCTGATGTGAATATGACACTCAGTCGTCGTCGTGCAAATCGCGTGAAAGCGATGCTGACCTCAAGAGGAGTACCAGAAGGCCAGATTGATGCCGACTGGAAAGGTGATACTCAGCTAGCTGACCCTGGTAACTCAGAGGCTGCGCACCGCCGTAATCGTCGGGCCGCTATTAAGCTGATCCGCAGCGGAAATTAATTGATCAAAACAAAACAAATTATCATGTCAAATATATTATTGCTAGATGCCGGCTGTTGCGCATGGATGTGTCCATGGTGGCTATTATGGACTCTCGGTGCCTTTTTGTTGGGGGCGCTACTACACTGGCTGCTGTTCTGCCGTAAGAAGCAGCAGATCATTGATGAACTCACAGCAGAAAGAGATGGGCTTCACGCTCAGTTGACGAATGCTGAGAAAGACCTCGCCAGCTTGAAGTACCAGTTGGATGAAGCGAACAAGGAGAATAGCCGCTTGCGTGCTGCCTTAAACAGCTGTGAAGCGGATAAGTCAATTCTTGCGTCTAAGCTTGCTGCTGCTGAAGGAGATGACGGTGATGGTACTGGATTAGGAATTGCATCAGGTACACCTGGCGATGGTGGCGGAGTTGATTTTGCTGCTTTGCTTGGTAATGAGAATCTTCAGATTGTTGAAGGTGTAGGACCAAAGATTGAAGGTCTGTTGAAAGATGGAGGTATTGGAAACTGGGCTGCCTTTGGTGCTGCTTCTGTAGACCGCCTTCAGGAAATTCTAGATGCTGCTGGATCACGCTACAAGTTGGCTAATCCGAAGACGTGGCCACAACAGGCTAAACTAGCTGATGAAGGTAAGTGGGACGAGCTGATTGAATACCAGAAGTTCCTTGATGCCGGCGTTGAAACGAAGGGCGATTTTGATACTCCTGCGAAGGTGGAGAAAATGATCGTCAAGATTCTTGGCTTCTCTCTAAATGAGAATGACCTTAAAGTCGTGGAAGGCATTGGACCAAAGGTTGAAGGCCTACTGAAAGATGCGGGCGTGAAGAATTGGTCCGACTTGGCAAATGCTTCAATGGACGTTCTGAAAGGAGTGCTAGAAGCTGCTGGAAGTCGTTACCGCCTGGCTGATCCAACCACTTGGCCTAAGCAAGCTGGGATGGCTGCTGCGGGTGATTGGGCAGGCCTGAAGGCTTACCAAGACGCCCTCGACGGAGGTAGAGCTTAATTATTCGGCGAATTGCCGAACTGAGGAATAAACTTTCATTCCCCGGCCTGATTTTCAGGCTGGGGATTTTTTGTCCATCCAAACAATGTTAAGTTGCGTGTGTTCTATTCCTTTCGATATCAAAACCAAGTTATGAAACAGATATTGACCTTTGTTTTTCTAGCCTTTGCAGGACTAGTTGTAGCTCAGTCTGATAACCCAGCCGCAGCCGGCTTCAATGCTGATGCTTCTGATGCCAAGGCCATTGAGATTGCTGATGAGGTAATGGAAAGTATGGGGGGACGCACGGCTTGGGATAATACCCGGTTCGTCCGCTGGACCTTTTTCGGACGTCGGACTCTGCTATGGGATAAATGGACAGGACAGGTCCGAATAGATTTCAACGACAGTGATGCCGTTCATTTGGTCAATATCAATACTGGTGAAGGAAAGGTCTGGAAAGATGGTCAATACGTCTCTCATCCCGACAGTTTACAGCAAGAACTGGAAGTGGCCAAGAGTATTTGGATTAATGACTCCTATTGGCTGTGCATGCCCTTTAAACTCAAAGACTCTGGTGTAACGCTTAAGTATTTGGGAGATGAGGGGGCAGCGGATTCGCTAACCCACAAACTCCAACTTACTTTCGAGGAAGTGGGAGATACCCCGGAAAATAAATACTGGGTGTATGTTGATGTTGACACCAAATTAGTGAATTCGTGGTTATTCTTTACTCAATTTAGTGACGAATCGCCGCGATTTACAACACCTTGGGTCGATTACGAACAGAAAGGGGAGGTACTCTTATCTGGAAATAGAGGTCGCGGTAAGCTGACAGATATTGCCGTATTTACCATGATTCCGGATACTGCTTTTGAGGATGCGGGGCCAGTAGATATGGCCAGTTGGAAGTAAATTAGATAGGCACAAAAGAGTAAAGGCGAAGAGAAATACAATCTCTTCGCCTTTGTTATTTCAAGTTGCCCGTTGGGCTATAACTTCAGTGCAGCCATTACGCCTCCTGATACGGCCATTAGCAACACAATGTAGGTAGCATCAATCAGATACAATTTTAGTGATTTACGCTGGTAGAGGTAGTTGATTGCCACAACTGGTGCTCCGTAAAATAAACCAGCCAATGCCCCGTGAAAAGCACCGTGTACTAAGGTTTGCTCCGAAACATCATGATAACCAATAATCATGTTGATGGAATAGGATAAAATGACCATCATGACAAAGGCCAGACCATGCGTTCGAGCGACATTTTGTTGGGCTTCTTCGTCTGTAATACCGGTCTCCGCTTGCCAGGCTTTGCCGAAGATAACAGTGTACCAAGCGGCACCTAAAGCAAAAGCGGCGATGGCGCCAATTAGAGGTTCAACAAACTGCATTATTTCGTTTTGTTTTGAAAGGTGATTAAGAGAAGGCACGAAGCAGTACTTCGTGTCTAGAATTTCTTTCGTCTTCAATTGGTGAATAGGTACAGAAAGGAGGGGTAGATACAACAATATAAGGAAAAGAAAATAGGTGCTGTTTTCTAATTTGCTGTTAACCAGTTGGTAATCGACTTCACGGCATTAGGGCCATAGTGCTCCTGATAAAATTTGAGTGGTGTTTTATCATCGGGACTATTGAATATGTTGTGCACGGCTTCAGCAAACTGTTGCCAGTCTTCATCCGCAACCTGAACCAGCTTATTGCCAAAGTGTTCGGTACGAATACCCAAGGCTCCTGTTTCTGTGGATACAACGGTTTTGCCTAATGCTACTGCTTCTACTAGTTTAGTCTTTACCCCGCCGCCCTCATTGATTGGATTAAGGATGAGGTCAGCAGCCATCACATATTCCTCAATATCGTCTACAAAGCCCAGGTAGTGGATACCTTCTGCTTCCATGTCAGCAAAACCGTTGTAGTGTTTTGGTAAACCACCACCACAGATCAAAATTCGATAGGGAGTATCGCTGATCTCTTTCAAAAGCGGGTGAATCCGAAACACAATGTTTTCTACAGCTCGAAGATTCGGGGCGTAGGATTGGGGACCGAAAAACAAAAGTATGCGCTCTGAAGGCGAGAACCCGTGGCGCTCCCCGATTTTAGCCTTTAGTGTAGTGGATGGAGCCGGACTTTCAGCTTGATCAATGGGGTAGGGGGCGTACAAGCATTTGCTGGTAGGGAGGCCAAAAAGGCCTGGTGCTCGGTCCTGTTCATGACAGGAAATGAAGAAGACTGCATCAACCCAATTATAGACCCACTTTTCGGTCATCTTCATCAGCGGCCACCACCATTTTCCAATACTTCGCCAGCGCTCGTATTCAATATTATGGCTAAACACAAACGTCTTGATGTCGAGCCCCGCCAGGAACGGACGCAACAGGAGTCCATGATAGTGGTGTTGCAAGCCAAGGAACTGGACATTTCGTTCTTTCAGCACCTTTCTGATACGTAAGCCCACCAGTGGATTTAAGTATTTGCTTGGGTGATGCTCAAAAAGTGGAATGAGCTCAACGCCCTCGAGCTCATCATTGCCATGAGAGCACAGACAAATGGTAGGCCATACTGCACTTAGATATCGCACATAGGCACTCACCGCCTTTTGTCCGCCACTATTGGCAGGTACAAAAGGGTAGGGGGCCAGGATAGCCAAGGTGGGTTGACCCATAGTGCTCAGTCTACGCTAGAGATTTACTTTTTCTTCTTTTTACCAGGTTTCTTCGCTTTGGCAGCTGGTTTCGAAGGCGCAGGCGCAGGTGTTGCCTCTGCTTCTGGGAGGTTCTTTACCGTCCAACCAATGTAGGCTAAAAGTGCCAGGATCAGTAGTAGCGATGAAGCCACTGAAATGGATCTACCTAGGTAGAACTTACGCGGTGCGAATTCGAATACAATCTCGTGCTGACCAGGAGGTATCTTCAAAGCTCTCAATATATAGTTAGCACGAATGTGGTCGACTTTTTGACCGTCGATATAAGCATGCCAGCCTTTACCAGGACCATACCATACCTCGGAGAATATCGCTAACTCCTCTTGATCTACGCTAGCCTGGTAGGTGATCCTATTCGGACGATACTCTGTCAACTGAATCGTTCCGGCTCCTGATGGGCTTAATGTGGTTACATAGTCCTCATACTCCTGATGGACTGCCGCGGCACGTTGAAGCGGAATATTGTTAAGGGCGTCAATCTCCACGTTAGCATTAGGTACAATGACGATTGAATCTACCAACCAAGCGTTTCCGTAGGCATTAGGGTTTTGCTGAACAGCAGCTTGTCCTTCCTGCCCGGGCACAATGAAGTATTTGGTGTTCAGCATGTCATACACTGCCTGATTACCCTGCGTTAGATGACGTCTGATGACATCGTCGTAGCGTTGTAATTTTGCAGCGTGGTATCCTCCAATACTCTTGTGGTGATAGGATAGCTGAGCCGATTGGAAAGCACTGACCGTAGCATCGTAGACCCGATAGTGTGGATCTGGATCCCGCAGGATTTGCTCGTCCGCAGGTCTTGGTGTGAAAATCTGGTCAACTGCTTGTCGGCGCTGGAAGTCATCCTTGTTGATATAGCGCATGCCCACCCCGATCAGATCGTACATCGTCAAAATGGTAAGGGCAGCAATCGCGATGGTGGCCTTGAGCTTGTCTTGCAAAAAGAAATACACAGCCGCAGCTGATAACAAAACAAGGAAAAGGCTCCTAAGCGAGTCCGATTGCATAAGCTCAGCCCGCGTGTCCTCTAGGCTGTTGACCAGTGCAGCTATGATCTGAGGATCAGCCTGTCCGAATGCCCGTGCATCACGAGGATTGCTGAAGTCGAACATGCCAGGGCCAACAAAGGCAAAGAACAATGCTATTGCTGCGGTTATACCGGTACCGATAGCGAGGCTCTTGACGATTTTATCTTTATCCTGATTTCCAGAAAATATCTCATGTAGGCAGAGAATAGCCATAGCGGGCACTAACAGTGAAGTAACACTCAGTACTGAGTTAGGCGTCCGGAACTTATTGTAAAGTGGGAATACATCAAAAATGAATCGGTTGAAGGATTCCAGGTTGCTACCCATTGACAGCATCAAGGTTAGCAATGTGCCTAGTCCTAACCACCATTTCACCGGACCATCTACCAAGAATAAGCCCACAATGAAGAACAGTACCATTATAGCCCCAAAGTAGATGGGACCACTCGTGAATGGTAAAGCTCCCCAATACAAAGGTGCATCTATAGTATCTCCCTGGCCTGCGCCAAAACGGCGAAGCGTACGGCCGTAAGGCGAGTCGCTACTCGTGGGTTCTGAAGAACCACCACCTGCTACACCTGGAATAAATGCAGCCGCCAAATCAACTCCGCCATTACTCCATTGCATGGCGTAGTTCCATTCCAGGCCTTCCACTTCACTACTGGTGACAGCCGTTCCAGCAGTATTCGTTTCTTGTTCCAATATTGGTGTTCCCCGCATGGTGTCCTGTGCATACTCGTAAGTAATCCACAGATTGGAAGCCGCTGATCCAAGAGCTAATAGGCCACCAATGATTAACGCACCAGCTGCTTTGCTGAAATGCGGCAATGTCTTTTCACGAATGTTCTTAATCAATTCGGCAATACCCCAGATGATCACCGTCATAAAGAAGTAATAGGTCATCTGGACGTGGTTCGACGCCAGGTCTAAGCCAAGCCCTAATCCAAAGAGGATCCCACCCAGCAGATATCGCTTTTTAAAAGCCAAGAGCATTCCACTAGCTACCAGTGGTAGATAGGATATCGCCTTTAGCTTTGTTTCGTGACCGGCTTCGTAGAGAACTAGGTTGTTAGTGGCAAAACCAAATGCTATGGCACCAACTATACTTAGCCAGGAATTTACCCCCAAGAGCACCATGAGTAGGTAGAAGGAAACCATCGCAGCGATAAACTGACCCGCTGGTGGCTTGATGAACATCCGAACGCCACGCTCCAGCTTCCTAATCAGGTTGCCATTGCCGACGGTATTGATCTGGTAAGAAGGCATTCCTGCAAACATGGAATTTGTCCACAGCGCTTGCTCGCCCGTCTCACTGTAGTACTCCCTCAGCTCTTGAGACATTCCCATGTAACCGATGATGTCACTTTGGGTAAGGACCTTTCCAGAGAATTGTGGCGAAAAATAAAAGGCAGCAGAAGCGATAAAAATGCCGATTGCCGCTACATGTGGCAAAAAAGATTGGATATTCAGACGCATAGGTTGCTCAACTGTTAGGAACGGCGCACAAGATAAGTAAGAAAACGCAGCAATGAAGGATTACAATATATCCACATCGACATCGTACGGGAAAGTCATCAGATAGTCCATTGCTTTTTGAATGGGATACCCTTTAAAGACTACCTGATACAGCATTTCAGTGATGGGGACACGGAGTTTGTAGAAACGGGCTAAGTGTCTGGTAATGCGAAGCGTACGAACGCCTTCTGCTAATTCGGGCATGGTGTTCATAACTTCCTCTAAGGATTCCCCCTGACCAATTCGAAACCCGAAGGTGTAATTTCTACTTTTCTTACTGGTAGCGGTGGCAATAAGATCACCGATGCCGGCAGTTCCGAAGAAGGCCTCTGCTTCGGAGCCCATGGCTTTGCCAAAATAGACCATCTCCATCAGACCGCGCGTTAGCAGCATGGCTTGAATGTTCTTGCCAAGTCCATAACCCTTCAATAAACCAGAACCGAGCGCAATCGTATTTTTCAAGGCGCCAGCCAATTCTGCACCAAGAAGGTCGTGAGAGCCAAAAACATGGAACAATGGACTGCTTAAAGCAGCTTTGCCAGCGCTAATTACCTCGTCGTATTTACTAGCAATCAGTGTTGCGGTAGGTTGTCCTTCCAGGATCTCCTTTGCTAAGTTTGGCCCGGATAGGCATCCAATCCGCGCTACGACGCTTTCCTGCAGAATAACTTCAGATATGGTATTTACGTGACTTCTGGTGATTCCTTGATCTTCAATCTCTGTTTCTCGCAGGCCCTCTACATCAAAGCCTTTCGTGGCATGTATCATCAGATGATAGGGATACAAGAAGGGAGCCATGTCTCTCATCATAGATCGGAAGGAGCCAGAAGGGACAACCGGGAATAGCAGTCTACATTTTTCCGCTACCTCAGCAGGATCGCTGGTGGCTACAACGCGCTTAGGTAAAACTACACCGTGCCGTTCCTGCTGCTGATTGATTTGGTCAGCGACAGAAGGATTGCGTGCATAGAGAATTACGTCACGATTGTGAGCTAATAAGTTGGCAATGGCAGTTCCAAAACTGCCTCCACCAATGACACCAACGGGTAAATCCTGTTCTTCAGGCATAGAATTAGCTTAAGATGGCTGGAAGATTAACACTTACTAGTACGATGAAAATAAACCATACGAATAAGATGATTGCCTCCTTGGAACGAAGCTGTGACCAATCTACTGAAAAATCAATTGGGACAGACTTTACGTCTCTTTTTACAATAATGCTTACCAGGTAGCCGATGCCGAAGGTAGCTAGAAATCCGGTGACATTCCACCAAAACCAGAATAGGTTGTCACCTACTACGAGCCACAAATAAATGTTTAAGGCAACACCGACTATGATACCAATATTAGCACCTAATGCATGTGTTCGCTTAGCTGCAATGGCTAATAAGAAGGTCGCTAGAATTGGACCGTAGAAAACCGATCCAACTTTGTTGATGGCTTCAATAACCGTATCAGCAATACTGCCAGCAAAGGTGGCAAGCAACAAGCAAATTAATCCCCAGAACAAGCTCACCCAGCGGGAGTACCGCATGTAAGATGAGTTGTCTATAGAATTATTTTCCTCATCCAAAGTTTTCTCACTATTATTCTTTTGTGTGAAAGGCAAGATGAAATCCTCAACAGTCACAGCACTTAAGGAATTAATGGCAGAACTGAGGGAAGACATTGCTGCGGATAAAATCGCTACGATCAATAAACCGATAATACCATTCGGCAAATACTGAGTGATAAACACCGGTACCATATAATCGGCCTTGTCGCTCGGAATGGCATTGCCGAATTCAGGTGCTGCCAATACAAGGCTGCCTAATACAAGCCCCATCAGACAATAGGCGAGGGTGACCGGGAAGCGAATAATACCATTGAAGAGTAAGGTCTGCTTGACAGTTTCCAGGTTCTTAGCAGATAGCATGCGCTGCGCCTGCGATTGATCGGTGCCGTAATACGAGACATATAGGAAGAAGCCTCCTAATAACATGGGCCAAAAGCCAAAGTCACCATCGTGATTGATACCCAGTGGTGCAAAATTGACGGCGTCCACGCGGTTGCTGTCCACTTTGGCGAGGAAAGCATCCCAGCCACCTAAGGCATCTAATCCATAGAAAAGACACAAGAGAATTCCACCAAAGAGAATGATCATTTGGATCATGTCCCCATAAACCACTGCTTTCATACCACCTTGGAGCGAATATATAAGCGTGATTATACCGATAACGGCCAAACTGGTCAAAAACGGAATACCAATAACACTTTCAAGAATAATACTAATGGTGTACACCATAATACCGGTAGCAAAAGCCCGTGAAATGAGGAAGACTCCACTCAGGAGCAAGCGACTAGATCTATCAAATCGCTTCTCTAGATAGGCGTAAATACTCACCACGCCTGCTTTGTAGAGTGGGGGAACCAAAACGACAAAGAGGAAAATCATGGCTAGCGGCACGGCAAACTCATAGGTAAGCCACTGCATACCGCCATCAGGCTTAATGCCGACGAAGGCTGGTGCGGAGACAAAGCTAATGGCGGATAACTGAGTAGCCATTATTGAAAGTCCTAAAGAAAACCAACCAAAGCTCTTGCCGCCTAAGAAATAATCCTTGCCGTCCTTTTGCTCTTTAAAGACGTAGCCGAGGCTAAGCATTCCTAATCCGTAGACGGCTATGATGATGTAATCAAGGGTATTCATGAATCAGATTGTTAGGTGAGCCTAAGATAGAAAAATGCGTTAAATGGGAGGCCTGTTTCGGTATTCGGTAGGGATATGCTACATTTGAGCTAAAAGTAGATCATTATATGTTGAAGCCTTTCTTTTCTTGCGTAGCCTTATTCTGTGCGCTAACGGCTTTTGCACAACTTCCGCAGTCCAATATCTACCTCTTCAATATGCGGCAGGTATCTGATAGTCTGTTTGAATTTACGCAGCCGCGCTACCTAACCGCTTTCAATCCAACCGGATACAATAACCAACCGTCCTTCTTCAATAATGACGAGTTGTACATCTCCTCGCAGTTGCCTTCTATGCAGCAGCCGGAATTGTACCTATTGAACCTGAAAGATGAGACTAAACTTCGTGTGACAGAAACCCAGGAAGGAGAGTTTTCACCGATGCGGATGCCCGATTTCTACAATTTCTCTGCCATTCGCCAGGAGTATATCAATCGTGATACCGTCATCCGATTATGGCAATTTCCACTTGATCGCCTGACAAACGGTAAGCCTGTTTTTAAGTACCTGCAAGGTATAGGCTACTACTGTTGGCTCAATAGTAAGGAGGTAGCGGTCTTCGTGATTGACAATCCTAGCTATTTGGCTTTGACCAATGTCGATTCTGATGATCTAATTCCATTGGCGACTGATGTGGGCCGGTGCATCAAGAAATTACCGAACGGCAACCTTTCGTTCGTACAACGCAATGAAGCTGGCCTATGGCAGATCATGGAGCTGTCCTTGTATCGCCGTGGCAATTATCAACCACAACCAATCATTACCGCACTGCCAGGCACCGAGGACTTTGCTGTCCTGCCTGATGGTAGCTACATCATGGGTAAGGGAAGTAAGCTCTATAAATTTAACCGCTTCCGCGATGAAGATTGGATTGAGATTGCTGATATGCGTTATTACAATATCACGAACATCTCTCGTATTGCGATCAGCCCGGATATGAAGATTGCTATTGTGGCAGACTAGATTGGTCTTCCAGATAGTGTTCTAGAAATCCCTGTACCACACGGAGCCCCATATGTAATTGGGTGTTATTATTGATGATCAAGTCAGCTTCGTCTTGATATGGCTTGATGTATTTCTCAAATGCAGGAAGTACATGGTTCTCGTAGCGGTATAAGACATCTTCAAGCGGATAGTTTCGCTCTACTCGATCACGTTTGATACGGCGAATCACCTTTAGATTCTCCTTGGCGTGCAAGTAAATTTTCAAATCTAACTGCCGACGCATCTTCTTGAAGTGGAACACAAACAATCCCTCTACAATGATAATAGGAGTGGGGTGAAAGACCAACATCTTTGGTTGGACCCGTTCATTGTTGAAGGTGTACTCCTCCCGTTCGACGATCTCACCTTTAATGAGCCGACCTACATCTTGGATAAAAGCCTTCTTATCAATTGAGCGGGGAAGATCAAAATTGGTGATTCCTTGATCGTCACTCTTTTGTTCGTCTTTTGGACGGTAGTAGTCATCCTGAGAAATGACGCAAAGTTGCTCTTCAGAGAAGTGCTCACGTAAGGTTCGAATGAATGTAGTTTTCCCGGATCCACTGCCGCCGGTAATCCCAATGATGAACGGTCGCATCGTTTATTGGTAGGTTCGGGCAAAAGTAAACTTTTCATGGTAGAGGAGGAAATACAAACTCGTCAAAGTGGGGGTTAGTCTTGGCTTGAATGTCAAGGAATGGATGCTTATCCAAATTGCGAGACTCTTCCTAGTGCCATTTCATAGCTGCTATCCGTTCGTGTTCCGAATACTTTACTTACATTTGGTCGGTTTCTCTATCTAAATGCACGTATGGAATTACTGACCAACATTTTTCGCGCCGGACTTGGTGTCTTCATCTTATTAGCCATTTGTTATCTGCTTAGCAGTGACCGGCGTGCGATCAATTGGCGATTGGTCAGTATTGGTATGGGATTACAGTTACTACTGGCATTCTTTATTCTGGTTGTGCCAGGAGTAAGCAACATATTTGATTGGATTTCGAAGGGCTTTACGCAGGTGATTGCCTTCACAGCGGCAGGTTCTCAGTTCCTCTTTGGCAGCATTGTCCAGGACATGAGTTCCTTTGGCTACATTTTTGCCTTTCAGGTACTTCCAACCATTGTGTTCTTTAGTGCCCTGACCGCTATCCTTTATTATTTAGGAATTCTGCAGAAAATCGTCTACGGTTTAGCGTGGCTCCTTACCCGCACCATGGGATTGTCCGGGCCAGAGAGCTTGGCTGCTGCGGCAAATGTATTCATTGGCCAGACCGAAGCTCCACTTGTGGTGAAGCCTTACTTGGAGAAAATGAGTAAGTCAGAAATCCTTTGTCTGATGACGGGCGGTATGGCTACGATTGCTGGTAGTGTGTTCGTGGCATACGTTGGTTACCTCGGCGGTACGGACGAGGAATCAAAGTTGTATTTCGCTAAGCACTTGCTTACTGCTTCTATTATTTCTGCACCAGCCGCAATTGTTGCTGCTAAGATTCTCTTTCCGGAAACAGAAAAAGACGGTGACATCAATAAGCAGATGGAAATGGCGGAAGGGGAAGCGAACAACCTTCTTGACGCTATTTCACGTGGTACTACCGACGGTCTTAAGTTGGCGGTCAATGTAGGTGCAATGCTATTGGTATTCACGGCTCTCATCTTCATGATGAACGAAATATTCCTCGGAGCAACCGATCTGATCAATGGAGCTGTTGCAATGGTTAATCCAGGTGTAGGAGATTGGAACGAGCAAATTGCGCTAACCACTGGTGGCCGCTTTGAAGGCTTTAGCTTCACTTACTTCTTGGCCATGATTTTTGCTCCTTTTGCTTGGGTTCTCGGTGTTCCATTTGAAGACATTACGGTAGTAGGGCAGTTGCTGGGAATGAAGACAGTAATCAATGAGTTTGTGGCCTACGAACAGTTTCAGGGTATATTAGCCGAAGGGCTCCTGAAAAGCGACAAGTCGATTATCATCGCCACTTATGCACTGTGTGGATTCTCCAACTTTGCCTCGATCGGAATTCAGATTGGCGGAATTGGGTCTCTTGCTCCCGGGCAGAGAAAGACGCTAACCGAATTTGGTATTAAAGCCTTAATTGGCGGTACGGTAGCGTGCTTCTTGACCGGTGCTATTGCTGGTTTGTTTGTTTAATGCTGTGAATTCATCCGCAAATTCTATTCACAAGCTAGAGGATTTACCTGCTCCTAGTGGTCATTGGCTGCTAGGGCATCTTCGCCCGTTCCAACGCGGCCCAAAGCATTTGGTGCTAGAGAACTGGGCACAAGAATGTGGAGACCTGTTTCGCATTCGATTGGGCCCAAGTAAGTTTCTGGTTTCTGCCCATCCCCACATAAACGGTGAAATTCTAAAGCGACGCCCCGAAGACTTCCGTCGCCACCCTAAGATCAGTGAGATTTTAGAAGAGATGGGCGTTTTGGCCGTTTTTAATGCTGAAGACGATCTGTGGCGGAAATATCGAAAGCCAACAGCGGAGGCGCTGAATCTTCGCAAGGTGAAATCCTTCTATCCGATTCTCGTTCGTAAAGCAGCGCAGCTCTTGAAGCGGTGTGGTGAGTTTGAGGAAACTGGAGCTGCTCTGGACATTAGTGCTCTATTGCGACGCTTTACCACGGATGTCACAACTGCTATCGCTTTTGGCTATGAACTAGATACCCTTTCGGGCAAGGACGATCATCTGCAGCAATGTATGGAGATGGTATTTCCGATGGTCAATGATCGAATGTCTGCACCATTGCCTTGGTGGCGTATTATTAGGAGTAAAAGAGATAGACAGTTTGATGAATCCTTGTCTACAGTTCGTGGGACAATATTACAATTTATCGGAAACGCACGAGAGCGCCTTGCGCTTGATCCTTCGCTGAAAGATAAACCAACCAATTTCTTGGAGGCCCTGCTTTCGGAAGAACAAGCCCTCACCAGCGAGGAAGTTTACAGTGCCGTTTTTACTTTGTTGATGGCGGGAGAGGATACCACCGCTAATTCACTGGCATGGGTGATGTTCTATCTTGCCAATTACCCAGAGGTTGTGAGTAGGCTGAGGAAGGAGGCCAAAGAGGTGTATCCAAATTTGGATGTGCCGAATACAATTGCTCAGCATCAGCACCTTACTTATGCCCAGGCTGTCGTCCAGGAAGTAATCCGATTGAAGCCCACCTCGCCACAACTAATACTACAAGCCCAACGAGAGGTGAAGATTGGACACTATGTAATACCAGCAGGCACCAATATCATTCTTCAAAATCGTATTGCTCAGGTACGAGATGCACACTTCTTCCAGGCCGAGAAGTTCATGCCAGAGCGTTGGCTGCCCAAGGGCTGTCCTGTTCATGCCAACCATCAACCCGATGTAGTTAGGGCCTTTGGTGGCGGCCCTCGTTACTGTCCTGGAAAGCATTTGGCGCTACATGAGATGGTACTCGTAACCTCCGTAATTGCCAAGCATTTTGATCTTGAAATGCGCGAACATCCCGATGAGATTATGGAAGCGTTCAGCTTCACCATGCACCCGACTGAGTTCAATCTGAACTTGTCCCGTAGTAATTAAAGTGTAACGTTATAAGTGAGCTATTCTGAAGTTGGTTTCCTAATCGTGAAATGGAAGGTACTACCAGCATCTAATGCACTTTCGACCCAGATTTTCCCGCCATGGCTATCCACAATTCGTTTGCATAATGCCAATCCAATCCCAGTGCCCTTGTCTTCCATTTCCCGTGGGTTTAGGCGGGTAAATAGTTCAAAGATCCGCTGTTGATTTTCTTCAGCAATACCGATTCCTTCGTCTGAGACAGCAAAGCGCCAGTACTTTTCGTCTTCCGTGGAGCTGATTTTGATATGATTGGGACTGTCCTTTTTTCCAAAATCGATAGCGTTTGCTAAGAGATTCTGAAAAAGCTGGGTGATCCCCATTCGGTGGCCAAGGAAACGTTCTGGTAGGTCTTCGAAAGTAATGGTAACCGTCCGTTGTTGAATGTTGTGTCGTAGATTGTACTTCACGATCTCCAGCATGGCGTGTGTTTGAATCGTTGCCCGATCCACCATCCGTCCGGCTCGAGAATACTCCAAAAGATCCTTGATTAGTTGCTGCAGGCGTTTGACCCCCAGGGTGACGTGCTCAAAGTATCCTTCAACATCACCGGACACGCCTTCTTTATTCAATTCTTGCCGGATAATTCCTAGGTATCCTTCAACGGTCCTTAGTGGAGATTGCAAATCATGGCTTGCAACATAGGCAAAGTGTTCGAGGTCCTGATTGCTTTGTTTCAAGTCCTCAATCTGCTGTTTCAATTCACGAATAAGGGCTTCCTGTTCCTCCGGAGTGGTGGAGCCTGATTTAGACATATGGGTGCTTGCTTGTTCGCCAACAAAGATAGCTAACCAAGGGGAGTCCTAGCCAATTGCTTGTTCTAAATCATGTAAAATATCAGCAATGTCTTCAACGCCAACGGAGATTCTAACCAGACCATCGCTAATCCCATGCGCTCGCCGAATATCTGGATCCAGGGCCCGATGAGACATAGTAGCAGGATGCAATACTAAGGTGTCAACATCACCTAGGGTAGGAGTGAGGGTACAGAACTGGAGCTTGTTCATAAAGGATTTGCCAGCCTCCAGGCCGCCAGCCAGTTCAAAGCTAATCATACCTCCAGGGCCTTGCATCTGTCGTTGGGCCAGCTCGTAGTCTGTGTGGTCAGGTAAGCCCAAATAATTGACTTGTACTACTTGTGGCAGTGCTTGAAGCATTTCTGCGACCAACTGTGCATTCTGGCAGTGCCGCTCCATACGTAAGGAGAGCGTCTTCATGCCATTGTGGAGCAACCACGCTTCCCAAGGGCTAGCAGTACCACCAAGGAGCCTAAGCTTGTTGAGTAGTTCACCCTTCATCAAATCTTCATGTTGGCTTACTACCACTCCGGCTGTTCCAGTTCCGTGTCCGTTGAGGTACTTCGTGGTCGAGTGAATGACGAAATCAATTCCGAAGGATAAGGGCTGTTGTAGCATTGGGGTGGCAAAGGTATTGTCCACGATGCTGTAACAATCGTAAGCCTTTGCTAGCGCCGCAATTTGTTCTAAATCGATACAGCGCAGTATTGGGTTAGATGGCGTCTCGCAGTAGATGCATTTGATTTCTGGATGCTTCTCCAAAATTTCGACAAGTCCAGTCTGGTCACGCAGGTCATGGACCTTCATTTCAATTCCTAGTGGCGTCAGAATATCGCGAAATACAGCCACCGTTCCACCGTAGAGATCAGCATGAGTTAGCAGTACGTCTCCAGGAGAAAGTAGTCCCAGGCCTAGCAAACTGATCGCCGACATGCCGGAACTGGTCAACAGACCGAAGGTTTCTCCTTCCAGGCCGCGACCTTCTAGTTGGGCAATTTTATGAGCGACAGCATCTATCGTTGGATTGCCAAAGCGAGAGTAGATGTTACCTGGTTCATCACCATCAAAGATGGCCATGCCCTGTTCAATACTGTCAAAAATGAACGAGGATGCTGCGTAAATCGGCAGCTGATGGGGAGGATTTCCCGCAGACCATTGCGGATCGCGGGCACTAATAGAAGAAGGACCGTGTTGTGGAGTAGCCATAGGAAGGAATTGCTTTATCTTTTTGTAAAATGACTGTAGAAGAGAAAGGTTCCAGTCAGCCGCAAAATTAGTACTTTTGCGAAAAGTTAGAAGTGTTATTGAAATGCAGGAAACGGATAAACATACCGATGATAATGCCGACTTTCAGGAGATCAAAGTTGATGGAAAACAGTCGCCATTACGCATTGATAAGTTCCTCAATATTCGCCTGCAGCTAACGCGCAATCGAATCCAGGAGATCATCAAGCAAGGTAACGTAACGGTTGATGACAAAGTAGTTAAAGCTAATCATAAGGTCAAACCGGGAGAGCTGATTAAGATTGTGCTGCCACGCTACTACGATGAGACGCAGCCGCTTCTGCCAGAAAACATTCCTTTAGATATACGCTACGAAGACGATGACCTGCTTGTGCTACACAAGCCAGATAACTTCGTAGTGCATCCCGGAGTAGGAAACTGGACTGGCACCTTGGCCAATGCTTTGTCTTATCACTTTGGAGAGAATTTGCCGGTGTTAGAGGGTAATTCGCATAACCGCATTGGACTGGTTCACCGTATCGATAAAGACACTACAGGACTCATGGTGGTGGCAAAGTCAGAATTAGCAATGTCTCACCTGGCGAAGCAGTTTTTCGACCATACGATTGATCGAACGTACTATGCCTTGGTTTGGGGTGATGTGGAGCAGGATAAGGGGACAATAAGCAACTATGTAGGTCGAGATGATCGCCAGCCTCGTATTAACCGAGTGTATGAAGAGGGTGAGTCTGGAAAATGGGCGGTCACACACTATGAGGTAATAGAGCGACTTTACTACGTGACCTTAGTGAAATGTAAACTGGAGACTGGCCGTACACATCAAATTCGCGTCCATTTTCAGCATATGGGGCATCCGCTATTTAGTGACAAGCTTTATGGTGGTGACAAAATCGTCAAGGGCACCGTATACAGCAAGTACAAGCAGTACGTAGAGAAAATATTCAAAGCACTTCCGCGTCAAGGTCTTCATGCTAAGTCCATTGGCTTTACGCATCCCTCCAGCGACGAAAGAATGCTATTTGAATCTGACCTTCCGCCAGACATGGAAAAAGCGCTGGAATTGTGGCGTGCCTACGTAGCTCAACGAAAGGCGGGCAAAAAGAACATGCCTTGATGATTCAGCAGCAAATTGAAGATTGGCTGACTGGTTTTATTATTGAGCATGATATTTGTCCCTTTGCTCGCCGGCCCTGGTCTAGGAATCTCCTGAGGATAATTGTGGTAGAAGACAAAGAGGAAGAACAGCTGACGAAAAACCTTTTGCAGGCTTTAGAGGAATTGGTCAGTACTCCGAGAAAGGAGTTGGAAACCAGCTTAGTTGTGATTCCGAATCAGTTTGAAAGCTTTGACGATTTTTGGTCCTATTGCGAATGGGTGCAAGAATTGCTGGAGGAGAGCGGTGTGAGCGGTCTATTGCAGGTAGTTGGCTTCCATCCTGCTTTTCGTTTTGCGGAAAGCGAGTTTGAGGACCAGGCCAACTATGTAAATCGTTGCCCATACCCTTTGTTACATCTTTTGCGCGAGGAAAGTGTTACGGAAGCAGTGGCACAATACCCAGATATAAGTGCCATTCCAGAACGCAACGCCTTATATTTGCGGCGCTTAAGTAAAGCTACTTTAGAACGGATAGTTTATGGCCATCATGGACACTAAGGAAAGATACGAATTGCTAGTAGCCCTGGGGGAACACCTCAAGGCAGATGCTGATGGATTTCTTGCAGCAACGGTTAAGCGTACTGCTTTGCATAACCCCTGGCTTACGGAGGATAATCAGCGACAGGCGATAGCTGCGATCGTTGATCAAATGCTTCAGCCAGAGCAACTGTCGGCTTGGTGGAATAAGTATGCGCTCACGGAGCCAGTGCAGCAACAGAAGGTAGGCTTAGTACTTGCCGGAAATTTACCGCTGGTCGGCTTTCACGATGTACTGTGCGTCTTTGCTAGTGGACATAAGGCGGTTGTCAAGCTATCTGATAAGGACCCTTACTTGCTTCCTGCCATCTTACGCGCAATGCGCCAAATTAATGCCAAGTCAGAAAGCTACTTTGAGTTGGTAGAAAAATTGAAAGGCTTTGATGCGGTCATTGCCACTGGCAGCAATAACTCCGCTCGGTACTTCGAAGCCTACTTTGGTTCTTATCCTCATATCATTCGCAGGAACCGTAATGGTATTGCGGTATTAACGGGTGAAGAAACTTCCGAAGAGCTACTAGCCCTCGGGCATGATATCTTCGACTACTTTGGTTTAGGTTGTAGAAACGTAGCCAAGCTATACCTACCTAAAGACTACCAGTTCGAGCCCCTCTTAGAGGCTTTACACGAATATCGCCAGATAGTCAACCATACGAAGTACAAGAATAATTTCGATTACAATTACGCGCTCTACGTACTTAATAAGGTGCAGTACCAGGCTAACGGCTGTGTAATTCTAACCGAGAATTCTTCTCTTCAATCTCCAATTGCGTGTTTGCATTATGAATATTACGAACAGGTAGACGCACTCCAAGAGCAACTTCTTTCCATCAGAGATGAAGTTCAATTGGTAGTAAGTCGCGCTCAATTCGAAGGACTGCCCGTCTTTCCGTTGGGGCAGGCTCAGCAGCCTGGCTTAGACGATTATGCAGACGGTGTAGACACAATGGCGTTTCTACTTCAATTGTCCTGATGTCCGGGGCGGAATGGCGCTCTTCAAGCAACTTTAGAAGCCAGTAATTACCAGCGAATTAACTTTTTTTGAAAAAAAATGACTCTGCGTGCAGCACATTGCTTCCTGCACCGATTCCCTTGTTGTACGACCTTGTCAAGGCTTTTAAAAATTCGTCTGGTTGTCATTAAACCGAACACAAACGATCAACAATGAAGAATTGGTTTTTCCTTTTGCTGGCGCTCCCACTGATGGTATTTAGTTGCCGCAAAGATATCGACAGTACTACTGTTACAAATTCAACATATCAACCACCAGTTGTCATCGTGACGGCTACTCTTACCGGTCAAATTCTAGGACCTGACGGTGGTGGAGTTGATGGCGCAGTAGTGCGCGTAGGAAATAAAGCTACTGTCTCTGATGAAAACGGTTTTTATCAATTCCGCGGCATTGAAATGAATGCTCGTGGTACTTACGTTACTGCTAATAAGGAAGGATATTTTCTAGGCTCAGATCGCCTGTATCCACTTCCTGGTTCTAAGAACATTAGCCGCATTGAATTACTACCAAAGACTATCGCTGGTACTTTCAGCGGAGCTGAAGGTGGTGTGATTGAAGTAGAGAACGCTCGCGTTACTTTTCCAGAGGGTGGGGTAGTAGATGCTACTGGTAGCTTGTATACAGGACAGGTAAGTGTTGCTGCTCAGTGGCTCAATCCTGTAGCTAACAACATTCAAGACATCATGCCTGGTGGCCTCTTCGGCCTAAACGCTGATAGCCGTGAAGTAATGATGGCTTCATTGGGCATGCTTGCCGTAGAACTGTACGACGAGAGTGGTAATCTGCTACAAGTGGCTCCAGGCCGCGAGGCAGAACTGCGCGTTCCAGTTCCAAACGAACTATTGGCTAATGCACCAGCTGAGGTGCCGCTATGGTACTTCGACGAAACGGATGGTGTCTGGATTGAAGACGGTCTAGCGACCCTTCAGGACGGTGTTTACGTCGGAGAAGTAAGTCACTTTACCTTCTGGAATGTGGACGTACCTTCTGGCGTTGAACTGATCTTTATCAGCGGATGTGTAGTAACCTCTGACGGTGAGCCAGTAGCTCATACTCGCTTGCGTATCATTGCACCAAGTAACATCTATACCTATGCCTACGGTGATACCGATGAAAGTGGCCACTTTAGTGGATACCTACCAGCTGGAGACCTGCTGACCTTCGAATTATTCGATGAGTGCGGCACGATGTACAGCTTTGAGGTTGGACCATTCTCTGAGGATACCAATATCAACGAGTGTTTCGAGATTCCGAGCTCTTCTATCGTTACATTGTCTGGTCAGATCGTTGATTGTGATGGCGCGGGCGTTGAAGATGCTATTGTGTCTCTAGGAATCGGTGGCTTCCAAGAAATCACGATTGCTGACGCTGATGGTAATTTCACTTACACTGTACCTAACTGTGGTAGCAATGAAGTGTCGGTAATCGCCTATGATATTGACGGCGGTAATACCACTGAAGAAGTTACTGTAACAGTTGACGATGACATTGATCTAGGGCAACTCTCTGCTTGCGATAACCCGATTGCAGAATTCATTGATGCCAGCACCAATGGTGTAGATCTATTCTTCATCGATGTCAGCATTCGCCAAGATTCGGTTTGGATTGACAGTCTGTCGATTGAGCCTGCATACCAACTCACTGGTTTTGCTTGGGATGAAGACCTTAACGAAGGCCATAACATCTGGCTAAACATGTTAGATATTGCGCCAGGTACTTATTCTGGTGACGACATAGAGTTCAACTACAATGTTGAGTCTAACGCGGAGGGCTTCTTCTTGCAATGTCCACGAGCATGTAACACCATTGAAGTAACCATTACTGCAAATGGTGGCCCAGGCGGTTTCTTAGAAGGAAGCTACGAAGGAACTTCAGATGGATGGACATTCCAGCAAATGCCTTTGACGGATGCGCCGGTAAGTGGTACCTTCAGGGGACAATTGCCACAATAGACAATCCCAATAACAACCATTTAGCACTACTTGAAAATACATGACCGAAAGCGAAATCATTCGTGGGTGTCAGAAGGGTAGAGCGAAGTACCAAAAGGCTTTGGTACTTCGCTACTCGCCCCTTTTGATGACGGTGGCTCGTCGATATTGCCGTGATGATCACGCGGCTAAGGACGTCCTGCAAGAAGCATTCATTCGAGTGTTTCGAGCAATTGATCGTTATCAGGCCACGGGCTCCTTCTCTGCGTGGCTGCGACGCATTGTTATCAATGTGGCGCTCCAAACCAAGGACAAAGCCTCCTACCAACGAGAGCAAGCTGGCCTGGACCAGATTGCACATCCGATGGTTTCCCCGCAGGCTATTACTGACCTTAATGCAGAAGATCTAATTGCCCTAATTCAAAAATTACCTGAAGGATTTAGAGATGTTTTTAACCTCTATGTAGTGGAGGGTTACTCTCACGATGAAATTGCGGACATGCTAAAGATTGCACCGGGAACTTCCCGCTCTCAGCTGACCCGCGCTCGACAAAAGCTACAAGCTATGATTTTGGAACGTGAAAAGGAGAATTATGTCAAACGAGTTGGATAAGCACATCAGTGAGCAACTGCACCGGTACGAATCGGCAGTAGATGCTGAGGCCATCTGGGCCGCTGTCCGCCCACCTCGACGCCGGCGACCATGGTTTTGGTTACTACTGGTTTTCGGTCTGGTGAGCTTGAGCGGAGGGGCTTGGTGGTTCATTTCCACAGGAGAGAATAGCCAGCTCGCATCAAGTGATAGCCCGTCTTCGAGTACATCAGTGATCTCGGATAATAGGGAGGAATCTGTCACTTCTACCTCTACTGTTCTAGAGCCAGATGCTAATTCGGCGACAGAAAGTGAAGCGCCGAATGCTCAAATCGAGTCTCGGCTTGACGATACAGATGCGACGGTGGAAAGAGTAGTAGGTGATTCGCAGCGTGTAGCCTTAGATGATTCTGAGGAGATGGAGGCTGCTTCTGAAACTTCTACCTTCGGACAAGGAAATTTTGTGGATGGCTCCACAACAGCACAGGGCTCAGAAGCATCATCGAATGAACAGTTCGAAGAATTACCTGGCCTTACAGATCTAGGAAATATCGACTATGAACAACAAGATATCTCTCCATTAGCTGTAGAAGAGTTAAGCCAGACCGAAGCGTTTACTGAGCAATCAAGTGTTACAGAGGAAACACTCAATACTTCCGATGTCAATCGTTCACGTTTGGTAGAGTCAATTGATTATCGTTTAGCAAGTCGTGGGGGCCTTTTGGCAGAGCGACAAAACACCTTAGATCAGGAAATTACCTTACCTGAATATAGAAGAAACCGTCGCAAACTATCACCCTGGAGTGTCCAGCTAGATGCTGCGTACATGCTCATTGACCGTGATTTGCAAGTAGAAGGAGATTCTTTACCAACGACTTGGGTTGAACAGCGAAGAGCTACAGAGTCTTTACTGGAAGCTTGGAGTACGGACTTGAGCGTTGGATATGCCTTTCATAAGAACTGGCAAGTACGAGCGGGCCTCGGATACACCCAAATCAATACACAGTTTGACTATTTGACTACTAGCAGTAGAACAGATACTGTGGATGGTGTTCAGACCATTATCTTCAATCCTGATAATACCGTTGATTCCATTACCGGACCGATTCTCATGTACGAGACCGTCCAACGTGAGCGTCAGATCTTCAACAGCTTCCGTCAATGGGAGCTGCCAATATTACTGGCTTACGAAAACGGTTTCGGATCCTTGAGTTTCATTGCCGAAGCGGGTGCTCGTATCCGACTAAGTCGAAGTTGGGAAGGACAAGTACTAGGACAAGACCTGCGAGAAGTGGTGAGTCTGGAAGATCAAGAATGGTACCGAACGGAACTCGGTTTAAGTTTGCAGGCTGGTATTCAGCTTGGATATGAGCTTACGCCGCAGTTGCAATTGAGAGCTGGAGGAACGATGCGGTATACACCCGCGGCATTCTCTAAGCCAGATCAAGGCTTCAAAGAGGGGTACCAATTATTTGGTCTGCAGGTGGGAGTGCGGTATCAACTACGATAGCGTGTGTGTGGTTAGCTAGTATGATTCTTTTTAAATGTTGGTGATGGCGCGACTTGGTTTTTTATCTTTGGACCAAACAAATTTAGAGCGCTAACTCTGACATTAAAATGAAGCAAATCTTTAACCTGCTCCTCCTGCTGGGGGTAGCATTCCCGTCGTTTACTCAATCTGTAGAATTAACACCGAAAGAAGTCCATGCTTTTAGACTACTAAAGGCCAGTTTGTTCTTGAGTAATAAACATGGCCCCCTGTTCTTTGATCGCCACATCTATGTGTACAAGCGGCAGGAGAATGGAACGCTTTGGGTGCAGGCAGCTCGCAATCCCGGGCTTTCAGATCCATTGGTCGGCGATCGCTATGATCATTACGTCCTGGATGTCAATAAACCCAATTATTCTGTCATACAGCTCTTTGATGATTGTAAGGCAGAAGCCTGGCTGACTATTAATGAATGGGATGGCGATAAGCCATTCAAAACGACTTCAACGCGCTTTGGTAGGGTGATCTGGAGCTACAATGAAGCTGGTCAGCCAGTGACAATGGATGAAGGAAGATCTTATCGACGAAGTGGCCGCCAAAAATCTTATCGTGAAACTAAGATGAATCTCTCTTATGACGTCGAAGGTAGGATTAATGGTGCGGACAAGGTTCTTCAAGTCTATAAGCCATCGAAGAACTCGTCTAATCTCAAGGAAGATTATGAGTACACAGAAGAATCTATTCAAGTAGAATATGGAGCGCTGGGCACACGACTCCAAGTGTTAACTTATCGGAAGGAAAAACGCGGTGTAGTGTTGCACAAAGATCAAGTATATGTCTTGACACAGGATGCAGGTAGTACAGTTATTCGTAATACTTCTACAACTATGGGTAATGGCCAGATCACCGAGACTACATCTAGTGTTTTGAATGAATTTGACAGTAGTTGGAATCTGATTAGTTGTCGCCGGGACAACCCCGATTACCTTTGGACGTATCAGTATACCTATGATGCAGGCGGAAGAGTAGTGGCTGAATATCGAGAACTGTTCGATAAGTCGAAAAAAGAGGTTTCCAAGGCTATTTCTTACGAACGGACTTTTGATTCGAGAGGCCTTTTGATGGAGCAATCCGAAACGACTGAGCAACCTGGAAAACCTCGTGAACGAAGAGTGATCAGTTATACGTATAGTCCAGCAGAAGGAAATTCTTCGGTTACTCGCTGTGAGCATGAAGAGGAGAACATCATGCGATTCTACGATGAAAACGACCAACTCTTCAAAGAAGTGACCGCCGGGAAAGTCCGAACTAAAGAAAACGGAGTTTGGACTAACTGGAGGTTCATGCGCATGTAAAGTAGCGCTACGCTACATCGGCATGTCTGACCTTAAGTCGAAGAAGCAGGATAAGGCTGATTACAAAGAACAATCCGAGTAGCAGTACGCTATTGCGGATATCGCCTGTAATGAGTTCCGCTAAACCAAAGGAAAAAGAACCTAACACGATAGCCGCTTTCTCTAGTACATCATAGAAGCTAAAATAGGAGGTGGTATCTGATGTGTCCTCTGGTAATAATTTTGAATAAGTAGACCGGGAGAGCGATTGGATACCACCCATTACCAGGCCAACTAAGGCTGCTACGTAATAGAATTCTTTCTTCGCCTCCACGAGATACGCCAGTACACAGATGATGGTCCAAATGATGAGCATAGTCACCAAGCTGTAAACATTACCCTTTCGTTCAGATACCAGGGCAAAGAGATAAGCTCCACCAATAGCCACTACTTGTAAGATGAGTACGACATAAATTAACTCATCAGTGGCAAAGGCTAGCTCTTTCTCTGCGAATACGGCTGCTACATAGAGGATTGTTTGCACGCCCATGCTATAGCAGAAAAAGCTATACAAGAACCGCTTGACCTGAACTTGATCTTGCAAGTCTCGCCAAACCTTTTTTATTTCTTGCCAGCCTTGTTTCGCCATAACACTGACCTTATCACTACCACGGACCTGATCTTTTGGTAAACGACGAAAAGGAATTTGGGAGAATCCTATCCACCAAACTCCCACCATGGCAAAGGTAATTCTGGCTGGAAGCGTGTCTTCGGCTGGTAGGCCAAAGAACTCAGGCTTTAGGATCATGATGAGGTTTACAATGAGTAGTAGTACACTACCTACATAGCCGTAGGCGAATCCCCGAGCACTTACTCGATCGTACATATCTTCTGTGGCAATATCAGGCAGATAGCTATTGTAAAACACAAGACCACCTGCAAAGCCAATCATCGCCATAATAAAACCAATGGTTCCCACCCACAGTGTGCTCATGCCATTGAACCACAGCAGCGATAGACAGCCGATAGCACCGAAAGTGGTAAAGAACTTTAGAAAGAACATCTTTCGACCACCCGCATCCGCAATGCCAGAAAGCCAAGGCGAAACGATTGCGATTAGGATATAAGCCGCCGAGATACAGAATGACCACAACGTACTATCACTAATCGAAAGTGATCCGATCTGTACGACATCGTCCGTAACTTGGAGGAAGTAGGGTGGAAAGACAGCGACAGTAATTACGAGGGCGAAGGCGGAATTGGCCCAGTCAAACATCGCCCAGCCATTCAGCGTCCGGGGATCATTTTTAACGGGTGCCGAAAGGCTTGGGTTGTCCAGGTGGCTCATGCAGTACAGCTGGTTTTTAGTGAGATCAAGATACAAGAATATTCATAAAAGGCTTACCTTTCACGGGATTATGAATATTGGTATTCTCTCCCGCAGCACCGAGTTATACTCAACACGAAGCTTGTACCAGGCCGGTAAACGGCTGGGACACAATATGTACGTGATCGACCATACGCGCTGCAGCTTAGTGATCGACGGAGAGCGTCCTAATATTTTCTATCAATCTAAGCCACTTCATCATCTAGATGCCATTATTCCTCGTATTGGAGCCAGCGTAACTGCCCTTGGTGCTGCGGTCATTAGTCAGTTCCAATTGATGGGGGTTACTACACCAACTACGCCCCAATCTTTGCAGCTAGCACGGGATAAACTCCGCGCGCTACAGGTGTTGAGTGGCAATGGGCTTCCTGTACCTAGAACGGTAATGGTTGGCCGCTACGAAAACCTTCATCAAGTAGCAGTCAAGTTAGGAGGCTTTCCGGTAGTCGTTAAGCTGTTAGAGAGTACCCATGGAGAAGGCGTTGAATTGGCGCGGAATTTCTGGGAACTACAGCGCTTAATGACCAACTATTTCCGGTTTCATGACCGTGTAATTCTACAAGAATTTATTCCGGAGGCTCGTGGTGCAGACACGCGAGTCATCGTGGTAGAAAATCGCATTGTAGCATCAATGCGTCGTCAGGCTAAGCCAGGTGAGTTTCGCTCCAATCTACACCGCGGAGCAACCTCCTTAACGATAGACTTGAAACCGGAAGAAAAACAACTCGTTCTTCAAGTCGTGGAGGCCCTCGACATTCAGGTGGCTGGTGTTGACCTGTTACCTTCTAAGAAGGGCGCTTTGGTAATGGAGGTAAATGCAAGCCCTGGGCTTGAAGGTATTGAAACAACTACTGGAGTAGATGTAGCAGGCGCGATTGTGGGTTTCGTAGTTCGAAAACACAAGGCCGAACAGAACAAACAGCAAAAGATCAATTAGGAAGCAGTACATGAAAATTCTCACAGAAGAAATTGCTCTTGGACAGAATCAGACCATAAAAATTCCGGTAGGTCAATTACCGAGTGGAAATTTGATCAACATATACACGCATGTGTTTCGGGCATCGGAACCTGGCCCTACCATATTAATATTGGGGGGCGTGCACGGTGATGAGATCAATGGTATGGAAATCGTGCGCCAGGCTATTCAGAGTGATATGTTGAATCAACTGGTCAGAGGTACAGTTATTGCCATTCCTGTTCTTAATGTCTATGGCTTTATCAATTTCTCACGGGAGGTTCCGGATGGCAAGGATGTAAATCGATCTTTTCCGGGGACCAAAACGGGATCCTTGGCGGCCCGTGTAGCATTTGGTATTCATAAGCACATTTTGCCGCTTGTTGATGTCGGGTTGGACTTCCACACTGGAGGCAGGAATAACTATAACTACCCGCAGATTCGATATACCGAAGGAGACGAAGCGGCAGCCGAGCTTGCTCGTGTATTTGGTGCACCGGTAAGCATTTCCTACAAGTCCATACGCAAGTCGTTGAGAAGAGTAGCCCGTGATAAGCATCAAGTTCCGCTACTTGTATTTGAAGGGGGAGAGGCGCAACGTTATGACGGTCTCAGTATTCAGCATGGCCTGGCGGGCATCCGACGCGTCCTACAACATCACGAAATGTTAGACGAGCCGTTCCAGGCTGAAAAGGGGCTATACTTTGACCATAGTAGCTGGGTGCGTGCACCAAGAGGTGGCCTCTTTCAGTGGATGAAGTCTTCTGGAAGTTGGGTGAAACGAGGTGAGCCGCTTGGGTTTATCAGTGATCCACAGGGAATCAAGGATAGTCGATTTATTCACGCACGGGCGGACGCTTTTATGATCGCACACAACAATACACCAGTGGTGAGCATGGGAGATGCTTTATTTCACCTTGCCTATAACCTTGAAGCGTAGTGCTTAAGGCTTACTTAGAAGAAGATTGGGTGAAACCGAAGTTTTCCAGCGGTATTGTATTCAAGAGCTGGAGCCGATATCTTAATGAAGTTGAGAATACTGAGGACAGATCGAAGAAAGCGTCGACGAGTAGGAATCCGTTTTAGATCTACATCAAAAGAAAGGTAAAACTCCCGATACCGCTCATAGTCTTGTGCCGGTAAGTTAAAGGTGTAGCCTTCATCATCGGTCCAAGAGTTCCCAAATCCGCCATAGAGATTAGCAGAGCCATAGCCCACGGCAATATTTAGCCAACGCGGTAGCCTGGTTTTTGGCGCGAAGGCCGAGATGTTCGCACTCGCCCAAATGGTCATTGTGTTATAGTCTTTCAAAAAGCGCTCTGGTATGGATCGGCCGTACAGCGCTATGTGCCGTTCACGTACACTGGCGGTAACAGAACCGTCCGTGCTGAGGACAAATTCATCCGGGCTTGGTAGTCGCCGATTGGTAGAGATCTTGAGTGAGATACGTTGTTCGTCCCAAAATGCTTCTTGAGCCACAAATGCTCCCATCCCCAACGCATTAAATCCCATATCAGACCAAGAGAATCCCCACTCGGCAGAGAAGCCATCCATAATCTCCACGGTACTTTGTAAGAACATGCCGGCAGCTCCGGCCAACCATAACGATCGTTTTTTATCGAGTCCGGTCCATCTTGCTCCATCATAGAGCAGGCGTGACTCGGTATAAGTAGTAAGCAAATGCCCCATCTTATCCATCTGCTGCCACTCTCTTAAATCATCAAAAGTCCTAAACTTTGTGAGTTCGAAATCCTTATACCATGCGTGGTATAGTCCTAGAGCAGCACCGGAGTAGATGGCAGCGCCGGTCCCGAGGCTTCCCCAGAACCGTTTTTTGTTCAGCGTGTCGGCTGGCTCCATCCATTGCCAGCGATCATTTACCTGGGCATGACTCCTGTAACAAAAAGACAGGAAAAATAGTAGGATAAGAGGAAGGCGCATGTTCTTTGAGCTTATGCCGCAAAGGTACTCGAAGTACGTAATTGATGAAATTGATCGATCCATCTTAACTTCGTCAAATGAAAAAAAGCGACAAAAAAGATATTGGTATTGTTCTGCTGGCCGCTGGAGAGGGCAGTCGCATGGGAATGCCGAAACAACTTTTAGTATATGAAAAGGAGCCACTCATTCTTCATGTGCTGGGGCATCTGAAAAAGTTGGAGCTACCCATCACGGTAGTATTAGGGGCGAGAGCATCTATGATTCGGCCCGTATTGACGGGACAAGATGTTGAGATCGTTGAGAATCCAGCTTGGGAATCCGGAATGGGCGGATCGATGCAAGCGGGGATACGAACACACACGGACAAACAAGGCGTCTTACTATGTGTGGTGGATCAACCCTTTCTCAATGTTGATGTCCTAAAAGATCTCTTAGAACAATTTGATCAGGCGCCGTCATCTACAGAGACAATTGTTGCAGCACAGTATAAAAATAGTATGCTTGGGGTGCCCGCTATATTCGGTTCCGCCTGGTTTGATCAACTTCTTTCATTACCACCTAAGGTAGGTGCACGTAAATTAATTCGCTCTAATGAGGAAAAAGTCCTGAAAGTAGACTTTACAGCCGGTGATTTTGACCTAGATCGGCCTGAAGACTGGGAAAATTTTCGGGGATTGACGAAATAATCTGGCTTCTCTGAAAAGTTTTTTATCAAAAACTGAAGAAAAATCCAGCAGAAATTGACCAGAAAATGCGCGTATTTGTCCAGAAAATACGCGCATTTTTTATTGCAAAAAACTGATAATCAGTTTATTGGTTAAAATTAGGTTGAAATAAATTTTCCAGAATTGGAATTAAATGTACTTCAGGACGGGCTATTCTCGCCGCATATTTGTATTGTCAGCAGGAGATATGAAGCTGACGAGGAGTTGAAAAACTGCTCAGCCACTTTTAAAGAATTGTGGCCCCAAACAAATAAGTACAAGATTCAAACCTCGAAAAAGAGGTGCTAATAACAATTATAATCCCATGACTTATTTGTCTTAAAGAAGAACAATTATAATCTCATGAAGTCTTAGAGACATCAATGGATGTCTCGTTTTTTGGTATGTAGATAGCCTCTCAAAGCTCT
>ENA-UENT01000095-UENT01000095.1-marine-metagenome-genome-assembly--contig:-NODE-95-length-71667-cov-143.319429_pt1 | contig 71667 bp, 42 predicted proteins | sample MGYA00237879_ERZ529330 | MGnify/ENA primary metagenome ERZ529330 (study PRJEB26372, sample SAMN05368345) | marine metagenome | biome: cultured habitat; feature: ocean water; material: water; isolation... | reverse complement strand
CCACATCCCATGCAGCTCCAAAATTTCCCGGGTTTTTCGTACTCTTACGCGTACCGTTATCATTCATCAACCAAACGCGGTTACCTCTATTTTTATTATGACGCCAGAAAATGTCTGCTACTCCATCAGCATTAAAATCTCCCACTCCTGCCACATCCCATGCAGCTCCAAAATTTCCCGGGTTTTTCGTACTCTTACGCGTACCATTATCATTCATCAGCCAAATGCGGTTAGGTCCATTTTCACGACGCCAAAGAATATCTGCTACTCCATCGCCGTTAAAATCAAACTTTACTGGTTGATCTAATGGGTCGAATGGGATGACTGTAACACCTATTTCGGCTGGGTTTGAGACTTCACCATTATTATCTTCTACTGTGTAGGTGATAGTAGCCGTAGTTCCAGCAAATTCTGGTTCGGGGGTGAAGGTAAGGTTGCCAGCATTATCTACTGTGTAGGTTCCTTCATTTGCTACTGTCAGAGTGTTTTGCCGTCCGGCTGTAGATGGGTCTAGGTCTACTGTTGCTAGCTCTAGAGTACCGTCTGTATCTGAGTCGTTTTCCGTAATGCTGAAGGTGACTGCTTGTCCTTTGCTGGTGTTGGTGGTGTCATTTACCGCTATGGGTGGTGCATTCGGAGTAGGTAAGCTGTCACTGACTACATCTAATTTGACATTTTCGGAACTAACTTTAACTTGATAAGTTACTGTATCCCCTGCCTGACCATCCCCATTAAGATCCCCAGAAAAAGTAACATCGTAAGTTTGATTTGGGTCTACATCTAAACTATAACCACCTGCATCCCAAGTGGTGGTTGTGAAAATATTATTACTATTATTAGTATTAACTGCTGTAACTATTATCCCGCTTATTCCTTCACCGACTGTATAGAAATTGTCATCCTTAACAGCATCAGTATAGGCCACACCTGTGATGAATGGGCCACTCGTTCCAGAATAAGCAAAATTTTGGGTAGTCATCACTGTGTTGTAATTTATACCCTCAAATGTAAACTCTCCCTGTAGTGAAGAAATTCCGACTTCCTGAAGGTTACTGCTCATCAGGGTTAGCCGATGACTGTTACTGCGGACGAGGTTTTCGTGGTTTTTCTCCACAAAAGTGGTGAAGTTGGGCGTACCTGTTGTTCCTCTCCAAGCTATATTTTCCCCAGAACCATATGTTCCTGTGAATATGTACCCCGAATCCCGCATACGGTCTCCTGATTTCTTACCATTGGCTCCTGTATGACTAAATATGTTATTATCTAACATCCATTGACTATGACCTTTAGCAGCAGTATTGAGGTTAAGATTAAATGCTAAAGGTTGTTTGGCATCGGAGGAAATTTGACCTTCAGAAAGTCCTTCGTTTAGGTTTCCATCTAGATATAAATCAGCTTCTGCTTGAGGATCTGCTCGACTTCTGTTTACCAATTCGAGCATATATTGGTCTTGAGGAGTTGGTTGTGTCATAGTTTATGTTGTAAATATAAATAACAGTAGTTGACAAAGTAGGAGGTATTTTTTTACCAATCTAATGTAGATTAATATACATTAGATATTTCCTGAATAGTTATGTTCAATATCTTACAATCTTTATTCAGTATACTACTTTTAAGATGATAATTGTAATAATTTTAGTTCTCTTAATAAAAGTTAATGTGTTAATAATATTCCTTGAAAATAATTTCAAGCTTAACTTAATTTAAGACTTTTGACAATATTTAATCTACTAATAATTCAATTCATAGTCCATAAAAATATGGCCTTTAAACTCCTATTCAATTATTAGTCATTGAAGCTACTGCCAATAGTATTTTAATTACTCGTTTAAATAATTGGGAAATTGTTTTAATCAAGTTTAAAAGCCTAAAAATTAGGAGTGAGCTGCTGAAATAATTTTTAGCTAACTTATGATTAGATTGCTCAAAATATTGCAAATACCCCAACAAATATTTAGGCTAAATTCTGATAACTACGCCCAAATAATAACCACTATTGGTGGTATTGTTAGATTAAGTCTATAGTACTTATTTAACTGTAAAAATTAACTATTTTATAGAGATAACAATTGCGACCCAAAAGATAGTCATAGTAAATGTTTGGCTCTTTTCATAAATTTCCAGAGCCTACAATAAAGTCAAAATGGTAAGAAAAACTTCTGCTCTATGCCAACATCCACGAAAATCTAGTTATTTAACCCGACATGATATATAGCAACAGACATATCGGTTAGGACATTGTATTTTGATTGAAACGCAATAGGAAAAAGGCAACTAGTAACAATAAAGCATCCTAACAGTTGTAGCAACTACTATAACTAATAATTGACTTCTTCAAGCTTAAAGGCGATCGCCCAGTGGACCTTTTCCTAAATTCTTCTCTAAAAACTCTATTATTTTGCCAGAAACATCTACTCCTGTAGCAGTTTCTATTCCTTCTAAACCAGGAGAAGAATTCACCTCCATAACTACTGGGCCATGATCAGAACGTAATAAATCTACCCCCGCAACTTTCAGCCCTATTGCCTTAGCTGAACGCATAGCAATTGAGCGTTCTTGTGGAGTCAATTTAATTTTTTTTGCTGTACCACCTTGATGCAAATTTGAGCGAAATTCTCCCTCAGTTCCCTGTCTTTTAATAGCAGCTATTACTCTATCTCCTACTACAAAACATCGGACATCTGCCCCACCTGCCTCTTCAATAAATTCCTGTACCAAAAAATTAGCATTCAAACCAGAAAAAGCTTCAATAACTGACTTAGCCACTTGATAAGTTTCAGCTAAAACTACTCCTATTCCTTGAGATCCTTCTAATAATTTTATCACCAAAGGAGCGCCACCAACAGTATTAATTAAACTATTAATATCTTTAGTAAAATGAGCAAAACTAGTCACAGGCAATTCTATTCCTTCTCGAGCTAATAATTGTAAACAATGTAATTTATCACGAGAGCGAGAAATAGCTAGAGAAGGATTTGCTGTAAAAACTCCCATCATTTCAAACTGTCTAACTACTGCCGTACCATAAAATGTTTTAGAAGCACCAATGCGAGGAATAATAGCATCAAATCCTTTTAAAGATTTACCCATGTAAATAACTTCAGTCTTCATAGAAGTAATTTTCATATAACAGCGTAAGTAATCAATAACATAAACTTCATGACCGCGTTGTTCTCCAGCTTCCAGCAATTTTCTAGTAGAATAAAGACTTGGATCAGTAGATAAAATAGCAATTTTCATTTTGTTCTTTTCTACCTTTTGTAATCAGAAAATTAGGTTTAAAGTTTCCCATTTAAAGGGGAGAATACCAATTTAATAAATGCTTGTTATAGTTTCTTACCACCCCTAAACCCCCAAGGTTAGGGAGTAGGGGGTTAGGTAGGGAAGTTGCATAAATTACAACATAAAAATAATAACACCCTTTTAGATATTTATTATTAAAAAAGCTATTTTATAACTGTTAATTACTTCACAATTTAAATTATACCTAATGCAATAATTTTGCCCTTAGTATAAATAATAATATCCAGTGTTTTAATCATCCTAATTAAATAGAATATACTATCAAATAGTAACTGATTAGTACAAACTAAAATACCACTATATTAACTATTTTTTTCATTCATATCTAAATAGGATTTTCCAGGGTTAATTAAGAAATTATTCTGCATAGCTTGTCGCCCCAATAACATTCTAAATTCCATAAATTCTCGATTAGTTAAGGTTAGTTCAATTTGCAATTTTTTGTTCATTAAGTTAACTTCGGTTAAAATAACAGGACGTAACTCTGCTTTCCCATTAGAACTACGAACTTTTTTTTCATCTATTAGTTCTGCTTCAGCAATTACTATTAGATTAGTATCTCGTTGTTTGGGATTAACTTTAAACTTAACCATCAATTTTCCGTCTTTTTCAAAAGTTTTAATATCAAAAGCGTGTAAAGCAGAATAATGGGCACCAGTATCAATTTTTGCCTTAATGCTAGTAATTCCAATTTCAGGTAAAACTATCCATTCTCGCCAACCAATAATAGGTAATTCTTGATATTTCATTTTTTAGGAAGAAGGAAAAATAAACAAGGAATAAAAAATAACCTTTGAAAATAGTCTAGTAAGGTGTGTTTTGCACAGCTACATGAAAAGCCAAGTGTAACCAACCATTTTCAAGTCTCATAAGATACTGCGTTACGGCGCAATTTTATCTTTTGAGATACAACTATGTAAACATAATTGCACCTGCAGCACCCTATAGACTCCCACTACACACTACTTCCTACCTTTAACTTTTAACTTTTAACTTTTGACTTTTGACTTCTATAAAAGGGGCGCTTAACAACAATAGCTGCATAATTTTTACCCCTAATTTCCACCTCTAACTTTTGACCTACCTTAGCTAATTTTTTAGGTACATAAGCCAGAGCGATCGCTTTCCCTAAAGTAGGAGACTTAGTACCGCTAGTAACTTCCCCTACCACTTTGCCATCACTCAAAACAGGATAACCATGACGAGCAATACCGCGATCGAGCATTTCCAAACCCACTAAACGTTTTGATACTCCTTCCCTCTTTTGTGTTTCTAATACCTCACGAGCAATAAACTCCCCCTTTTTATCCAAGTGAACTAACCAACTTAAACCTGCTTCTAAAGGAGTAGTCTTAATATCAATATCTTGACCATAAAGCGCCATAGCAGCTTCTAAACGCAAAGTATCTCTTGCTCCCAAACCGCAGGGAGTCACCCCAGCATTCAACAAACTGCGCCATAACTCTACACCCACCGGGGGGTCAACCATAATTTCAAACCCATCTTCCCCAGTGTAACCAGTTCTAGCAATGAAACCAGGTTTATCCAATACAGTAATATCTGCATGCCCAAAAAATCCAATTGATGCCAAATTTTCCTTGACAAACTGCTGTATATAAGACTCTGCATCCGGACCTTGGACAGCTAATAACACTTTTTCCTCAGAGATATCTTGGAATTTAACACCACTATTTTCTAGATGACTTAATATCCATCCTTTATCATTAGCTTTAGTGGCAGCATTAACAATCATAAAACCCCGTGCTTCATTAGTTAGAGGGTCATCACTTTGACGATAGAAAATGAAGTCATCAATAATGCCTCCTTGAGAATTTAATAAGACAGTATATTGAGCTTTACCAGGTTCTAAGCCGCTCAGGTCCGAAGGTACTAAATATTGAATTTTCTCAATTAAATCATGGCCTTGAGCAATGAACTTGCCCATATGAGAAATGTCAAACATTCCTGCTTTTGTCCGTACTGCCTCATGTTCGTTGCTGATACTAGTGTATTGTACCGGCATCTCCCACCCAGAAAATTCTACCATTCTAGCCTTAAGTTCAGTGCTTAAGTCATATAGAGGTGTACGAGAAAGAGGTTGTGTATTAGATTCTGTTGATTTGGCCACTAGTATTTTCCTAATTTATTATAAACTTTATTGATTTTAGGACATTGTGGGTATTCACAGAAGTCATAACTCAGGAGTTAGGAGTCAGGAGCTAGGAGAGAGTAGCGATCGCTCCACTGTATTATTGTTTTCTAAACTAGCATCTTGCCCGCCACACGTGCATAAGAATTAGATGAAATTTTCAATATAAGGAAAAAAATTTACTCCTTTTTTAGAATAGAGTTATTGGGAATTAAGCCCAAAAAATAGCTAAAACCCAAAACAAGTCCAGGAGGCCGTGCTTTTGAGAATTAAAAATCTGAAAACTTTATAGAGTATACTTTTGAGTATTTTAAATTTTCCCACACCCAACATTTATAATAATTATCTAGTGATAACTCAACAGAAGTGTTTAGCTCCGAAACTTCCCCATTTTCAAAGGCTGATGCAACTACCAGAAGAATTGACAGTTTAAGAAATAGGAAAAGCTTTTAAAGATTTAATTGATGAAGAATTTGAGCATTATAGTATCTGGCAAGAAAACCAAAAACAGTCTGTTGATGATGAGTGGACAATTGAATTCAAAAACAAAGTAGAGTTAACTATCAAACAATGGAGCCATAAAACAGGCTATGAAGCGGAAAAAATCTTAAAAAGTTTCAAGTTGAAAACAGATCAATGGTGGTATTTTCAACTTCACCTAGAAATTCCGCCCGATAATAACCTCGTAGAACTTTCATTACAGTTGGTATATCATCAAGGACCACTAATTTGGTGCATCAAGAAGCATAGAAAGATTTCAACACACAGCTAATTTATTAACTTTGCTACAAACCTGTCGTCGTCAGGAGTATTCTGTCATTGAGTTCTTGGAAAAATCGCCGGTGGCAAAATTTGTAGCTCAACACTCATCAAGTTTTTCTTTTGTTACTATTATGTTCTGGCTTTTACCACAGGTATACTTATCTGTAAGTTTGTCACACAAGATTAGAAAATAAATTTCTGAATACACCTTACAAATATCGATCTATTAAGTAGGTAACTTTGCAGTAGTTATCAACAGCATTTTTGTGGAGTCAATGGCTAATTCAAGACTTGGCAAATATATTTGTATATCTGCTACTAAACCTTGATGCTCCAATGCTATTTTTCTCAATTTTTATGATGCTACTTTTACACCCAGTTATTTTCTACAGGAATGGTGGTGCAATTCAGAAAATAGTAAAAATTAATGGTCTTGGCAGGATATTTTTTCAGCAACAATTATAGATTTGGCGTTGGTAATTTTGGCTATAATTTTGCATCAATGCTGATCACCTAACTATTAACTGAAAAACATTTTATATTTAGCCAAATTTAGGTTTTATAGCTATTTTCACCAACATCGTAGATTTTATTTACCCATTAATTTTGTTATTCTTCAAAAAATAGAGCAAGATGTCTATGAGTAAAACTTGGGTTTTATTGGTCTTTGAGCTGGAACAGAAGTAGCAATAGCTCAAAATTTCCAAAATCCTAAAATTAAGGATACAAGTCAAATGATTTTCAGTGATGCCTTAAAAGCATTTGTAGGTTTAGGAGTTAGTATTATTATTACTTTTGGACGACCGATGCTAGAAAAAATGATTAGTAAGTAGTACCAGTAATACTTATCCACAGGAAGACTAGTATTTTTACATAGTAAGTAGGGTGAGCACATCTATTATCTAATGGCGTGAAGGTTTTTGCAGGTCAGCATCCAGGCACAGCTCAATGGCCAGGTCACCAAGTCTGATGTAATAAGAATTGTCCCCTGATTTTTATGCTGCCGGTGCACCCAATATCCGTGCATAAGCTTTATCCATCGAACTTATACTGCCTTTTGAAAGCTAGAAATTTAACCTTTGCATAATTTATGTCAATGGTTTGAGAATTAATCCAAAGCCCTAAGTAGTTTAAATTATTTGAGATTACACAAAGATATTTCCTAGGCTTAACTCTAGGAACTATTAATTTTTTTTGGACATTATGATCAAATATTTATTTGAGGACAATAAGATTCAAATTATACTAACACTCTTATGATATGGAATCGTTAGATGAGTTTTTCAGATTAAAGAACTACAAAAAAAATCTTTAACTGAAAAGTATTTAATTTTTAGGATAAAACTTGAAAATTATCATTTTAGAGACTGCCAATAGAGTTATAGTAGACTGGCAGTTTATCCTTAATTTCAGTTTTCAGAATGCCCCAATAATTTAGATCACAGTGGAGCATTAAAACTGATACCCTAAACTAAAAATGGCCGTGAGGAGTTTAATTAGATGAATATACCCAAAGATAAAGATGCCCTAGAGATACTAAAAGAAACTAGCCGAACTTTTTATATTCCTATTAGTCAATTACCATCTGGCCTAAAAGAGGCAGTAGCATCGGCTTATCTTTGTATGCGTGCCATTGACGAAATTGAGGATCATCGAGATCTAGATAACTTCACAAAGGCAAAATTATTACGAAAGATTAGTTTGGCTTTACAGGAAGCAGTTGACCATTCTAGTTTCCTTAACTTTTCAGAAAAATTAGACCTGAATATTAGTCACCTACCAGAAGTAACAAAAAGAGTAGGAGAATGGGCTATACTGGCTTCAGCCACCATAGCACCTAGGATTTGGGGTGAAACTGCAGCAATGGCAGACCGGATGGCTTATTGGGCCGAAAATAATTGGACCATCCACACCGAATCAGATTTGGATCGTTACACTTTTAGTGTGGCTGGTGCAGTAGGTTTATTACTTTCCGATTTATGGGGTTGGTATGATAATACTCAGACTAACCGTACTCAGGCAATTGGGTTTGGGCGAGGTCTACAGGCAGTAAATATTCTCCGTAACCATTCAGAAGATTTAGTTAGGGGCGTAGATTTTTTTCCTTATGGTTGGAGTGCAAAAAATATGCAAGCTTATGCTCAACGTAATCTTTTACTGGCTGATTCTTATACTAATTCTCTTCCTTCAGGACCAGCAAGAAATTTTTGTCAAATTCCTCTTACCCTTGCTCATGCAACTCTAGATATTTTAACAATGGGGCAAGAAAAGCTGACTCGTTCAGAAGTGATGAAATTAATTTCTCGCTGCAATAATTCTGTTTAACTCTCCCGGTGAAAAGTCCCGCGCTCTTGGGAAGGAGAGCGCCGGGATGAAAACCAGACGTTATATGTGTGTAGTTATCCTGATTTTCTCTAAAGCATATGTTGATAACGGGACTTGAGCAAATTTCAAGCCCAAACAAACCCCAAACTCTCTTTATGAGCGGTAAATACGTCGATGTTTTCATCTAACCACTCAACAAAACGATAAGATATTGCGGTACGAAATGCTTCTAAAGTATCAGTAAACGTATTTAATGGTTTGTTAGCCCAACGCCTTCTTATACCTCCTGTTAACTGATGCCAGATAATAAATGTATAAGCACAAAATACTAAAATAAAATGCCTTTTTAGGCTGATTTTATCCCGGAGTTGATATTCTCTTAGTCCTAAGTATCCTTTGGCTTCTAATCACGCAAACTTCCACCCAATTTCTCTTTTTATAAGCAAAATACATCGACTCTGGAGTTACATATTTGTGTTCTATATTAGTGATATAATAGTTAATATCAGTTGTTTCATAAAAACTTTTAGCATTTCATATTGATAGCTATAGTTTTTTTACCTGATATCCGTTATGAGTTATACTTTAATGATTGAAACCAAAACTTTTTTGGCATTTTTTGTGCTTAGTTGAACTAAATTAAAAGCTTGTATAGATATAATTTCAGCTAGCTAGTCTCATATAATTTCTTCTTTAATATTATCCTATTTTTTGATGATTACTTTTCGATTTTTAGCTAATCCTCCTATATAAGTTAAATTTCTTTTTTATAGTTGATTCAAGAATGATGTATTGTTACCATATTCCCTATCAATTAACATAATTTGTGGCTGATGTCCTCTAGACAAAAATTGGTCAACTAGAGACATTGCACTCGTCTGGTTTATTAACAAATTCTGAGTCTTTTTTTATCTAAAGGTAAAAAATCAGCTTTTTGATATAAAGCTATCTCTAAAGGTAGACTTCTTACTCTATCATAAAGATGAGTGGTAACTACAACTACACCATTATCTGTTTTTCCTATTTATCCTATATATTGCCGCCCTACTCCTGCAGTAAAATTACCACTTTTTCTGTGGCCTGAATCGTCTATAATTAAAGCAATAGGATCGAGAAGGTTTTGTTTGGCGACGTTCCCACATTACTTGAAGACGACGCTCATTCACAGCATCTACAGACCAATTTGCTCAAACTAAAAAATGCCGTAATTTTTGGTATAACAGACCTACAGTCTTATTAGACATTTGAGACAAATTTTTTCTTTGACTTTCTCAAGAGTAATCCTCCTATATAGTCTCTAAACCCAGTTTTTTGAGCTTTTGTCTTTAATACATTGTTAAAGCGATCGCACCATCGATAGAAACAAGAGGGCATGGCCACTGAAGTTATTTCTTTCATTGGACTTTCCCCAGGGAGTCATTAACGTAAAATACTTGTCAGCTATAATACATATAACTTTTTTTTTATATTTCCTGACACTAAAGTCCCAATAAGTATACATATATTATAGCATATTTATAGTAATTATGGCCAATTAAACATTGGTCTTATATCAGTTGGATACAAAATCCATATGAGCCTACCAGTGTCAAGAAAAAATAGTCTTTTGCTAAAACTGAAGTAATATCTTGAGAAAAAAACTTTAGCCATGCTGGATAATATTTCTGAAATCAAAATGCATCGAGTACGATGGGTAGTTACACTGAGTTGGTGTCTCCTAATTATTTCATTATTCTATGATCCACTATCCACTCAGCTTACAGAACCTTCCAATGCAGTAAGCCCATTCAGACTCAATACAGAAAACTGTGTCCTGTTACAAGGAAAATGTATTGAAGAGACACCCTATGCAATGGGAGCTGCTATTTTTTGGGGCATGGTCGTACCAACTTCAATTTTGATTTTGCTTGTGTTAGGACACGAATTTTGGCGACGCATTTGTCCCCTATCCTTTATTTCACAAATTCCTCGTGCTTTGGGATGGGAACGTAAACGCGATCGCATCAGTAAAACAGGTAAGGTACGCAAGGAATTGGTCAAAGTTTCCAAAAATTCATGGCTAGCTCAGAATCATCTTTACCTACAATTTGGCCTTTTCTTTGTAGGGCTGTGTAGCCGTATTCTTTTTGTTAACTCTAATCGTTTTGCTTTAGGTTTGTTTTTAATACTTACCATTATTGCAGCAATAACAGTCGGTTTCCTCTATGGGGGTAAGGCTTGGTGTCAGTATATTTGTCCGATGGCTCCGGTACAAAAAATTTATGCAGAACCAAGAGGACTTTTTAATAGTACTGCTCACAAGGGCGATCGCAAACGCATTACCCAATCTATGTGTCGTACAGTAACTCAAGACGGCAAAGAATTGAGTGCTTGTGTTGCCTGTCAAAGCCCTTGTATTGATATAGACGCCGAATCTTCCTATTGGCATGGTATAAGTAACCCACGGCAGAAATGGCTCTACTATGCCTATGTTGGTCTTGTAGTTGGATATTTTGTTTATTACTATCTTTATGCGGGGAACTGGGATTATTATTTATCGGGTGCTTGGGCTCATGAAGAAAACCAACTGGCTAATTTGCTTAAACCCGGGTATTATTTGTTAGATAAGCCTTTAGACATTCCTAAACTCGCAGCAGTACCTATAACTCTGAGTTTATTTACCTTTGGTGCTATAGGCATTGGTGATACTTTAGAAAAGACTTATAAAGCCTATCATCATCGCCATCATAGACATACAGACCCCCTAATCATTCGACATCGAATGTTTACTTTGTGTACATTTTTCATTTTTAATTTCTTTTTTGTTTTTGCAGGGCACAATTTTGTTCACTTGTTGCCATTACCCTTACCCAATCTTTTTTCAGTTTTAATAGCTGTATCCAGTAGCTTGTGGCTCTTCAGAACTTGGCAGCGCACTCCTAGTTCTTATCACCGAGAAAGTCTTGCCGGTCGGTTGCGAAAACAGCTTAAAAAACTCAATTTGGATAGGGCAAAGTTTTTGGAAGGGCGATCTATTGAGGACCTTAGTACAAATGAAGTCTATATTATGGCTAAAGTTTGGCCTGATTTTTGCCAAGAGCAACGCCTCAAAACTTACAAAATTATACTGCGAGATACCATTAATGAGGGTTATGTAAACCCAGCTAATAGTCTGGAAAGCTTCAAGCATATGCGGCAAGAACTGGGTGCCTCAGATAAAGATCACAATGCTATCTTAACGGAACTAGGTCAGCAATATCCTGAGCTTTTCTATTCTCATAAGCTGCGGAATAAAGAAAACACTTCGCGCTTAGAAAGCTATCAAGAAACTCTGCTGGAAATTATCTTACTTGCTCAGAAAGCTAACCCAGATAAAACCTGGGTGACTGACTTGATGAAAGTATTTTCTAGGGAAACATCCTTAGAAGTCTTAGAAGACCTTTTGAAAAGTTTATCTCCAAAAGCTCGTAATTTAGTTCAAGAACTTCGCCAAGAATATAGCATTACTGCAAATGACGAAGCAGATGCTCTTAAAAACACTGACCCCTATCAGTTGTGGAAGGCGATCGCTGAACGTATTGGTTTGCTAGAATACATTAGTACTGGGGGAGAAAAAGAAGTCCGCAAAATTTTTGAACAAATTGATACAGATGCTTCAGGGGATATAAGTTTGTATGAATTAAAAACTTATATCCGTACTATCGATCCCCATGTTACTAATTTTCAAATTGAAAATATGTTGACAGCAGCAGACACCAATGGAGACTATGTAATTAGTTATGATGAGTTTCAAGAACTCTTTAAATCCTTGAAATATTAGACTCTTAATCATTTTTTGTGCATTAATGCTACCTTTGGAAAGCAATAATGCATGAAAAATTACAGGGGTTATCTAAAAATAAAACTGTGTCAATAAATAGTATTTAAAAATAGAAAATCTAAGTGTAGCAAAGATTTTGATAATTAGTATTAGAGAAAGTTAGTAAATATTTATACTTAGGAGTTGATGAATGAAGTATAAGTTGTAGGGGTAGGAGTCAGGAGTCAATATTCAGGAGAAACAGTGATGAGTTTTAGTCATTCTTCCAAAAAAACAAAAACAGTGCCAGTATCAGGAATTGACAGAAGGAAATTCTTGGGGAGGAATTGCTCCTCAACACAGAAGGGAAAACTAACTGTAACAAATGGCTAACTGATGATTAGAGGGTATGAACGAGTATTGCCCTGCGTAATAGAACACATTGTTGGTAAAAACCATTGCCCTGCAATTGGAACGCACAAATGGAATTATCAGACAGCAGCTCGGTCGATGGCATCGCCGACAGAATAAATTTGGCAAGCTCTGGCAACAAACTGAGGTAACAGTAAGGTTGGCGAGGGCCTAATTTAATTGGATTTTGGTTCATAGTTGCAAAGAAAATACTGCTGCTCCAAGAGCTGAGGAACGCGATCGCTCCCTGAAGTGGGAACGACTTAATTACTTATCCCACACTTTACTGACAGACTACCAAGAAAACCAGGGAGGATGACTTAAAGGAAATAGGCGTGAAATTGAGTGCTGATGAAAAGAGGCTCTTAGGTGTTGATGAATTAGGGTATGATTTGAGTTAATAGCGATCGCTGTGAATATCTATAAGGAACTGGAACGTCCCAAAATTGATATTTAATGAATCAGTAAGTGAATTGAATGCTTTAACTTCACGTTAGATTTTGAGTAGCAAAGAGTCCTTCGATGTCATCTGGCAAAATAGTGCTGAAGTCTAGTATTTTCTCCAACTACAATGGTCATATAGGTTTTGCTGATAATTTTATCCCCATCATTAATAGGCCTTGGCATATACTTTCCATCCATCTGTAACTTAAAGGAGGACATTCCTATTTTTTAACTTGTTCCCATAAAGGATAAAATGTTTTTCCACTAGGATTTCCAATAACCCATTCTAAAATTCCTTTTTTAAAATGATTTAGTGCAGTTCATACCCAAATTGGGTTTTTTTGAGCCTAATTATGTCTATAATTTTTCTAGCTCTCCTACTTGAGGAGTTTTTTGAGGAGAGTAAGAACATGGTAATAGTTTTCCTACTTATTTAATTGAGTTGATAATTGTTTTTATTTAAGCATTTATCTGTGAGTTTATCACTATAACCTCTATAAGTTTCATCGCAATAAATAAATTGACGACCACAATAAACACAGATGTAGTTTTGCTTTCCTTTCTTTTGGCCATTTTTATTGATGTGAGTTGATTGACATTCTGGACATTCTATAATTTTTCTGCCTAAGATCGCGATCGCTATGAACTCAAATCATACCTTAATTTACCAACGCCGGATTTTTAATATTGCTCAGAAAAGAAGATTATTGAGAGAATAATTAAAAGAGTAAAACTTCGTATTTATGAAAATTATATCTATCATAATCTCACTACTATTGGCTTCATTAATAATTCTTCCTGCACACAGTGAAACTTTAACAGGGAAAATCACAAAAATAATTGATGGAGATACAGTAATCGTTGATAATCAAGGACAAAGGCTAAAAGTTCGCTTGGCCTGTATCGATGCAATGGAATCTAAGGCCCCAATGGGAAAACAATCAACCAAGTTCTTACAAAAACTAATCCCTGTGGGTACTCAAGTCACATTAAATGTTGTTGATACTGATCGTTATAAAAGACTTATAGCAGAAATATATAAAGGGAATAATTTAGTCAATCTCCAGCTAGTACAAGAAGGAAAAGTTGTAGTTTATCAAAAATATCTCAACAATTGCCCAAATAATTCCCAAAAACTACTGGATGCTGAAGCACAAGCAAAAGCCAAAAAAATAGGATTCTGGGGACTACCTGTGAGCGAACAAATATATCCTTGGGACTGGCGACGAGGCAAACGTATAACTCAGCTTCAACCCAATCAAGATTCAACTATGAATCTTCCGTCTAGTTCTAATTTACCAGCTTGTGTAAAAAGTGATTGTAACTGCTCAGATTTTTCGACTCAAGCAGAAGCACAGGAAGTTTTTCAGGCCTTTTCTAATGACAGATTCAAGCTTGATCGTGATAATGATGGTGTGGCTTGTGAATTATTACCTAATATCTAATTTTAAATAATATTAGTTGTTCTCACAACAGCAAATAACTTTTAACAAAAAAAATAGCCAGTGTAATATTTATTTTCACACTGACTGTTTTATTCCCTAACAGATCATCTTGACCTGTACCTCCAAATATTAAGTCATTTACAGATGAACCGCTAATAGTATTATCACCACTAAGAGCTAATATTCCCCCAGGAAAAGAATTAACTTCTTCTAAGTACAGGACAAAAATTTTAAATCCCTATAATAAATCCCTATAAAAATCAGCTATTTTGCTAGGTATATCAAAGAATATATTACGCCAAAAATCTAGGCCATAGGGAAAAAACTTTGGGCCTTATGTTTTTACCACAGAACGATGCTCATCTAACCAAACACCTACTCGGTATGCCCAACATATTGTCAAGGTTAATAAAAACATCATTTTAGTTAGACGTTCTGGTTAAGTTATATGAGTAGACTCAAAGTCAAAATCTTTAATTATAAAGCAACCAAACAACCTTTCAATAATCTTGAATCCCATTTGCCCCTGGCCGGGCCCTAACTACAATTAACAGTTCTCTTGATTCCAACTTTAAAGCTGATACATACATCCACATTCCCCAAATACGAGGGCCTTTAAATAAACTTCTAATTTCACCAATGGTGAAATTGCTGAAAAATCACGAAAAAGGCAAATATTGGCCTCCAACACCAATTAAGTCTGTGTGAAAAATCCTGATAGAAAACCCCCTATTAGCAGAAAGATATTTCAACCATTATTTGCCCACAAATTCTCTATCTGCAGTTAGATATCCTACTCTTTGGTAACCTAACAAGGAAGCAAACTTCTGCTTTTTTTATACTGAATTACTTCAACATATCTGGACTTTTGGAAAAAAGTAAAATATATTTATCTCTATTCTAGAATAGAGGAGGTTGTATCTAAGTGTATCCCCAGATCACCTCTAAGTCAGCTTTATATTGAGCAAAAAATTCTTAATTCTTTTGCCAGCACCGAATTTTGTAGGAAACACCAGCACTATTTTAGATGAAATAATCTACTATTGGGCTGATACTCTTGGCAATTTTAACCCATATAACTACTCTTATGATGAATACAGAAGTTTGGACATTTATTTTTGTGACAATTTCCTTGATGTTGTACCTCTACATTGGATGGCGATCGCGAGTCCAAGATAGTAAAGGTTTTTTTGTTGCAGATCAAGGTGTGCCTGCAATTGCTAATGGTGCTGCTACTGCAGCGGACTTTATGTCGGCAATTTCATTTATTTCTATAGCAGGGGCAGTATCAATTTTAGGTTCTGATGGTTCTTATTATGTAGCAGCAGGAAGTGGAGGTTATGTACTCTTGGGACTGCTGCTGGCTCCATATCTGCGAAAGTTTGGTAAATATACTTTACCAGATTTTATAGGCGATCGCTACTACTCTAATGTTGCTCGTATTATTGCAGTTATTGCTGCCCTCATTATATCTATAACTTTTATTGTCGGGCAAATGCGAGGTGTTGGTATTGTCTTCAGTAGATTTTTGCAAGTCCCTATTGAAGTTGGTGTTGTTATCGGCATGGTTATAGTTGCCTTCTTTGCCATCTTAGGAGGAATGAAGGGCATTACTTGGACTCAGGTTGCTCAATATTTTATACTTATTGTTGCTTATTTGATACCAGCTATTGCTCTTGCTAATACTCTGACAAATATTCCGGTTCCACAGTTAGCTTTTACCTTTAGTGATATTGCAGAAAAATTGAATCAAGTTCAGGTTGACTTGGGTTTTCCGGAATATACTGCTGCTTTCACTCAAAAAACTATGCTAGATGTTCTATTTATAACTATTTCTGGCATGGTTGGTCTTGCTAGTTTACCCCACGTTATTGTTCGTTTCTATACTGTACCTAATTTGACAGCAGCTAGATATTCTGTAGGTTGGGCGTTGTTGTTTATTGCTGTTTTTGCTACAACTGTTCCGGCTTTAGCTGTTTCTGCCCGATACAATTTAATTGATACTTTACACAATACAACTATAGAGGAGGTGCAAAATTTAGACTGGGCAACAAAGTGGGAAAATACGGGTTTGTTAGAATTCAGGGATAAAAATAATGATGGTCGTTTGCAATTAACTCCAGATATGGAGACTAATGAAATCATTATTGACCCCGATATTATTACTCTCTCTACTCCAGAAGTGGCTCAACTTCCTCCTTGGGTAATTGCTTTGGTGGCAGCAGGAGGAGTCGCTGCTGCTTTGTCTACGGCATCGGGTTTGTTGTTGGTAATTTCTAGTGCTATTGCTCACGATATTTATTACCGTTTAATTAACCCAGAGGCGTCAGAGTCACAAAGGTTAATGTTGGGGAGAATAATGGTGGTATTGGCGATCGCTATTGCTGGTTATTTCGGCATTAACCCCCCCGGTTTTGTAATTGAGATAGCAACTTTGGGAGTTGGTGTCGCTGCTGGTACTTTTTTTCCAGCAATTATTTTGGGAATTTTTGATCGGCGCACTAACCGAGAAGGGGCGATCAGTGGTATGATATTTGGTTTGGTGTTTACAACTATTTATATCATAGGTACCAGGTTTGCGGGAATGCCAACATGGTTTTTTGGGATATCTGATCAGGGTATCGGTACAGTAGGAATGTTGTTGAATTTTGTTGTGAGTTTGGTAGTGTCTCGGATGACAAGTCCTCCACCTTTGGAAATACAAAAGATAGTGGAAGATTTACGATCGCCTTTGGCTGCACCTGCTCCTCTTCAGGATATTGGAGAAGAACAGTTAGATTAATTGCTATTGTATAATCTATATATGACAGAATTTACCCATAAAGACTTTATCTAATAGGGGTGTTTATGTTCTGGGGCATTCGCGACTTTTCAACCATACATAAAAACTGTGTATAATTTTATTTAGTATATAAAAATTGTATATAATTTTATGTGGCTGTGTAAGTTCTGCATGAATTTTTGAATATAATTACTATGTTCTTATTAGCAAAGGAGCAGCATATATGAATTTTAAATTCATCAAACAATGGTTGACTATTGGTTGCTTTAGTTTAGCTGTAATTTCTGGCCTAACTCAGCATACTCAGGCACAACAAAGTCGACGTAGGGCTAGTTTTTTCTGTGGTACTGAAGGGGGTCAACCTGCTACTATTGCGCGACTGCCAGAGAAGGATGGCAATACTCCTTTAAAAACTTTAATTATTTGGAAAATTGATGACTTTAAAGGGTATCCTCCTGAAAAACGTTGTCGTCTCGTTTCTCAGAAATTTCAAGATAATCAAAATACGGGTCATTTGAACTATATTGTTTCTGGTCAAGCAAATGGTTGGCCAGTATTATGTGCTTCTAAACAGAACTATGATTATATTGTAGATTGTCCTGACCCTAATGTTTTGATGACTCTTTTACCGGGGGATGACTCCCAAGACATGATTAGAAAACTGGAAAAACTAAACAGGGGTCGTTCAAATGCACCCCTGGAACATTTACCAGATGAAGTATTAGTTCGTAGTGGAAATTTAGACTCAATTAATATTAATAAATGGATAAATAATTCTCCACTACATGGGAATAACTCCCAAGAAATTATCAGAAAAGTTGAAGAACCAAAGACTGATATTGAAGAATCTAATCAATGTATTTGGGGATGCGAATAATTATTCTTTGTAGTTGGGCTTTAGCTCCTCAAATATTAACTTTTGAACTGAAGCTTAACTACAAGCCTAATGCTCTGAAAAATTCTCCAAATATTTGGCAATAGGAATATTTATTTGAATAAGTTAATCAATTTTTTTAGTAGGGCTTTAGCTCCTCAAATCTTAACTTTTGAACTGAGGCTCAACTACAAGGCAAATGTTCGGAAAAATTCTCCAAATCTTGGGGAATAGGAATGTTTATTTGTATTTGGGCTTCAGCTCTCAAATATTTGCTTTTAGGTTAAAGCTGAACTACGAATTTGATTAAAGGAGTCTACCATTTAATGAAACTCAATTTTTCATTCAAAAGAATTAGCATCTTGAGTCTATTTCTGACAAGTTTATTTTGGTCTGATTTAGAGCTAGCGATCGCTCCTTCTCATCATCCTATTTTACCTGAAAAAATAGTTGAAAAACAACTTTGCCAAACTGCTGCTAAATTTACTGTGAAAATTATTTCTGGTGAGGGTTGGGGAACGGGAATTTTAGTGCAGAAACAGGAGAATATTTATACTCTGGTAACTAATGATCATGTTTTGAGAGATAAGACTGAAAATTTTGTTGTGGAAACTGAGGATGGTGAAAAACATCAAGCAAGTTTATTGGTGAGTTTTCATCATAATCAAACCACAGGTAATGATTTGGCTATTTTACAGTTTAATAGTCTGAAAAATTATCCAATTGTTAGTTTGGCAAAGTGGCAAAAGGAAGAACGAGTAATGGCTGTTGGTTTTCCTATAGATGTTAATGTTACTAGTTCTAAAAAGGGCGGTTTAACTTGTACTAAATTGGGTGAAGTTTCTAAATATTTGGCAAGACCAATGCGATCGGGATATCAGATTGGATATAAGTTAACTGTTTTTAATGGTATGAGTGGGGGACCTTTATTAAATAATCATGGTCAGTTAGTCGGAATTATTGGTATGGGGGAGCCAATTATTTTTGTTAATCCTGATATTTATCTATATAAAGATGGTTCCCGGGTGACTGAATCTTTGGATATTTCTTCCGAGAAGGCTTTGGATTTTTTATCTAGTTTAAGTTGGGCAATTCCATCAGAAACTTTGGTTTATTTATCTCCTTCTGGATTAGGTTTGAATTTTGAATTTTGAATATGGTTTTTACGATTTACTCTGTACATTATTTGCCCAAAATGTGCTATGTATAATTGTAATTCCTCTGGTGGTAGTAATATATAATTCTTATGAAAAAAGCAATCTTAAAATGTTTCAAGAAAAAAATAATTATAAAGAAATATATCATCAGACTAACAATTTTACTAACAATATTAACTTTGGTTAGTTGCAATAAAATACCTTTTCTGAACAAACAACCACCACAACCAGAACAACCAACTTTTATTGCCAGAAAATCAGGTACTCCTGTAAATCCTTTTGCTTTAAATAGATTAGCAAAAGAAACGGTAGTAGAAATTGTGAGTGAGGGTTATTTGACTGGAGGTAATAAATATCTTCCTAAAGGTTCGGGAGTAATTATTGGTAGAAAAGATTCTGTTTATTATGTTCTAACTGCTGATCATATTTCTGATATTGACGATGGACTTTCGGTGTTTATTCGCAGTGAAAAACCAGGGAAATTAGGAGAAGTATTACCTCTAAAATTTATTAGGCGTTACCCACGGGAAGATTTGGCTGTGGTGACGTTTCTTAGTTTTACTAATTATAAGGTGGCGGAGGTTGGAGAGGCGAGTCAGCTAGATGATGATAATCAAGTTTATGTGGCGGGCTGGCCTGGGGCTGAGAATAGGCAGGGTTTTCAGTTTACTCCTGCTAAGGTGACCAACCCACAAGTGGGAGATAATTTGACTTATCAACCTACTGAACCTAGTGAGAGTTTGTATAAGGGGATGAGTGGGGGAGCGGTTTTGAATGAGGCGGGGCAGTTGGTGGGTATTCATGTGGGCTTGACGAAGGTTGGTGGAGATGGGAAGGGGGTTTTGATTTCGACTTTTTTGCAGATGGTGCCACCAGAGGTTGAGGAGGTGTTGGGGAGTTCAACTCCCGATGTCTTGTCTTCTTCGAGTAGTGACAATGAGGAAGTTAAATTACGACGACAACTGGAGGAGGAGCGGCGGAAGCGTGAAGAGGCAGAAGGGCTAGTGGAAAAGCTAGAGGCTAAACTTTTCAAAGAGACAGAAGGGCGAAAACAAGAGGGAGAAAAAAAAATAAAAAATGATAAAAAAAGGTTTTGCCTCTGGGGTTATGTTTGGTGGTCGTGGTTCTTGAAGTTGGGTGTGTGGGGGCTGTATGTCGCTGTCGTCGTCGTAGCGTTTCGTTGGGTCGTAGGGGTGTTTGAGGGGATTTTGGTCTCCCGGGAGCAGCGTTGGCCTTGGAGAGGGAGGCTTTGGTGGCTGATAGAGTTTGCTTGCTGGGGGGTGGGAGGAATTTGGGGAATGGTGGGAGGAATTGGCATGATTTTTGTGTGGGATTGGGCTGATGGGTTGGGGGCGTGTAATTAGAAGTCTAACACTAAGTCCTTTCAGCCGTCAAGAAAAAAGTTTGCCAAGTTAATTCGATACCTGGCACCCCGCCGCAAAAATTCTTAGTATTTGTAGGTTGGGTTGAGGTCACGAAACCCAACTTATCCCCCGCTGATGTGTTAGGTTTCACTTCCTTGTTGAGGAGCCTACTTTAATATTGCCAAAACCAATCTTTCTTAACCATGCTAATGTGTTTGGTTTCACTTCATTCTACCCAACCTACTTTTGTAAAATTTGAATATAATTGTAATTGTTAAACATTCCCAAAAGCCATCCTCTCTAACCAACCTAAACCACCAATGACCACAAACCAACTTCTAGACAACCGATACCAAATTATCAACAAATTGCACGAGACAAATTTAAGCACCACATTCCAGGGAAAAGACATCAAAACTGCCACCCATCGCCCATGTCTCATCAAACAACTCAAAACCGATCCCCAAAACACCAAACTACAAAAAGAACAAGAAGAAAGATTTCAACAAGAAGCAAAAATCTTAGAAAAATTAGGCAAACACCCGCAAATACCAGATTCATACGCCTATTTTTCTGTAAATAATCAATTTTATTTAGTTCAAGAATGGATAGCAGGATGTAACCTAGAAGAAAAACTTCAACAACAGGGCAAACTAACAGAAACAGAGGTCAAAAATATACTAATAAAATTATTGCCAGTCCTAGAATTTATTCATCACCAACACAAAATAATTCACCGAGATATTAAACCAACTAATATTATGCTGAACTCCGAAAACTTACCCATATTAATTGACTTCGGCATAGTCAAAAAAATAGTCACTTCAATAAACCCTCAAATCCCAAATACCTTAAAAATAGGAACTCCCGACTTTGTCTCTCCCGAACAAATATTAGGAGAACCAACCTTTGCCAGCGATATATATAGTTTAGGCACTACAGCAATTTATCTCTTAACAGGAGAAATACCCAAAAATAAATATTCCTGGCATTCAAACCTACCAAATATTAGCCCAGAATTTGCCAATATTTTAGATAAATCTATAGAAGAAAAATTGAGCGATCGCTATCAAAGCGCCAAAGAAATGTTAACGGCAATAAAAAGCAGCAAAACATCTTATTCGAGCTCCAAAACCAAACTGCAAATTACCAAAACCCCATCATCTCTACAACCAACTCAAAAAATTTCCCCCGTAACTTTAACAAGCCCAAAAAATAATCAGTGGTTAAAAATCGGAATAGTCGCCATTATCGTAGGAATTATCAGCACAGGAACATACATTTTTTACAATAACAAAAACCAAACCCAGTCAACCTTATATGCAGCAACTGAAAAAGCAGAAAAAGTAATTACAAAAGCCAAAAAAGCCACAGAAAAAAACGAATTAGAAATTGCCAGAAACCAATTAGAAATCGCAATTCAAGAATTAGAAAATATTCCCCAAAACCCAGAAATTAATAATCAAATTCAAACCAAAAAATCAGAGTATCTAAAAACAATGAACCAAATAAATCTGGCATTAAAAAAACAACCCTGTTATGAACTATTGTGGCAAAAAGATAATTGCCAAAAATACCCAATTAAATTAGACAATAGTAGTTTTGATTGAAGATAAAATTGAGAACTAAAGATACAAAAATTGACAACCTTGATCAGATATTTTCAGGGATAAATTAAACAAGTAAAATAAACAAGCAAAACCTTATCCTTACAGTCTAACATTTAGAACTTGCAAATTATCAGCACCCGTTCTACAACACTCTCAGCAAAATATTAGAATGAGGAAATATTAGACGAGCGATCGCCTTTATAAGCCCTATTACCACAAACAAAACATTGTAGGGACAGTCATAAGAATGTCCCTACTATAGCCTACCCAAATAAAAGATATCTACTCAACTAAAAATGATACTACTTAACCACACCAGAGTGCCCATCTATAGAACCCGCCGGTTCAAATTTTCCACCTAAGTATTTTGCCAAAAATTCCTCAGCGATCGCATAAAAATGTAAACGGTTTTCTGGGCGTGCAAAACCATGACCTTCATCTTCATATAAAACATATTCTACAGGCTTACCAGCATCCTTCATAGCCTGAACAATTTGTTCACTTTCTGACTCCTTCACCCGTGGGTCATTTGCTCCTTGGCCAATTAACAAAGGTTTCTGAATTTTATCCACAAAAAACAGAGGCGATCGCGACCTTAAAAACTCTGGCTCTGTTTCAATATCTCCCATACGATGACTAAAAACCCTCTTCAGAGGTTTCCAATAAGGTGGAATAGTTTCCATTAAAGTGATCAAATTACTAGGTCCGACAATATCAACACCAGCAGCAAAGACTTCCGGAGTAAAAGTTAACCCTACTAAAGTTGAATAACCACCATAAGAACCACCCATAATAGCAATTTCATCCTTGTTAGCGATACCCTTTTCAACTAGCCAGTTAACTCCATCAATGAGATCATCATGCATTTTCGCTCCCCACTCCCGGTTACCAGCATTGAGAAAGTCTTTACCATAACCAGTTGAACCGCGGAAATTAACTTGCAACACCACATAACCCCGGTTAGCCAACCATTGAGCTTGCCCTTTATAACCCCAAGTATCCCGAGCCCAAGGTCCTCCATGAACTAAAAGCACTGCTGCAGTTGGAGTAGAAACCCCCACAGGTTTAGTCAAATATCCATGAATAGTTAAACCATCCCTAGCAACATAGGAAATAGGTTCCATAGGAGCCAACTGTAAACCTTCTAGTTTTGGTTGGTTCGTAAACAAAAAAGTTGTAGTTTTAGCAGTACGGTCGTAGGCATAATAATAAACTGGTCCGTCATCAGTGAAATAAGCTACTAACCAGTTAAGATCCTGAAGAGTCCGGTCTACGATGCGAAACTCCCCTTTATGAGCTGCTTTCAGAAATTCAAAATCTGCAGTAATGCTATCGTCCAGAACTTGCCATTCTAGCTTATCTTTGTAGAAACCTACTGCTTGAATAGTACGAGTTGTAGGATGAGTTATGATGCCACTAATATCATATTGGGAGTCTTCAGCAATTACTTTTTCTTGACCATCTCTAAGGTCTAGAGCAAGTAGACGTTGAGCATTAGCATCATGGTTACCCGATATATAGAGAATATTCCCATCATCGGAGAAGAGAACCGGACCACCTTGTTCATCAGGTCCCCAATGACGCAAAGTTTCCCATGGTTTTTCTGTAGTTTCCCGATAAAATAAATTAGAACCTCGATCCTCAGTGCTGGCGATCGCTGCCCGGACTTGAAATTGAGCATCAGCAGTCCAACCAACAATATTACCTGGGTTCTGGGTATCAAATTCTACTGCACCATTATTAAGATCAATGCGGTAAACATCAAAACTTTGGGGGTTTTTTAGATTCATTCCCACCAATATTTGGTCGGGAAAACAATGATCTAAATTTACTATTTGCGCTTTAACTCCTTGGAATGGGGTCAGGTCGCGCACTATGTTTGATTGAATATTTACTTGATAAAGATGAAAGTTTTCGTCACCACCAGCATCTTGGAGGTATATCAGTTGGTCTGGCTTGTAAGTCCAAAGATACATACGAATGCCTCGTTTTTGGTCAGCAGTAACTTGGCGATCGTCTTGTTTACCAATAGTTTGTACCCATACTTGCAAAACGTTTTTATCATCTGGGGCGATGTAGGCAAGATATTTTCCATCGGGGGAAATTTTTGGTTTAGTACGTTCAGGGTTCCCAAATAAAATTTCACGAGGAATGAGAGGTGTGAGTTGAGCCGTAGTTTTTTCTTTGCTGGTCATTTGTAGTTATCACCTTATTAGTTATTAGCGTATTAGTTATCAGGAGCTTTGACTGCAGCCAAGCCACATAGAAATACTGATTTAATTTTCATTTGTAACTGTATTTAAAGCTCCTATTATTTGAGGAGCTTTAAGTATAGATAGGGCTATTGAGTTAGTACAAACCATGTACTTTTTTATTACTTATTATCCAGACATCATATTATACTGTTTCTAAATCATTCTATGTGATCTAAAAGTTAATTTTTGTATAAACATATTTTAGGGACAAATAGTCCTGAAACGGCTTGAGCCATTTTTTTTTGATAGTTAGTATTAAATAGATTTTACTTTGATATTCTACTTTACAATTTGTAATATTTACATACAATAGAAGTAGTGTAAACCTACCTTGACTTTTTATGTTATTAGAAGCTAAACAACGTACAAAATTAGATAATTCTGACGATAGTTTATTTTATTCTATTCCCAGGTTTGTCACCCATGTGGATGAAGGGTTTATTGACCAGTTGACCAATTTATATCGCGATCGCCTCAAACCTAATACTCGAATTTTTGATATGATGGGTAGCTGGGTTTCTCATTTACCAGAAAAGGTAGAATTTGCTCATGTTGAAGGACATGGTATGAATGAGGAAGAGTTGGCCAAAAATCGCCAATTAAACCATTACTTTGTTCATAATTTTAATCAGGACTTAAAAATACCTTTACCAGACAAAGATTTTGATGCTGTGCTCAACTGTGCCTCAATTCAATATTTGCAATATCCTGATGCTATATTTTATGAAATTCATCGTATTCTTAAACCTGGTGGTATAGCAATTATTAGTTTTTCTAATCGGATGTTTTATGATAAAGCGATCGCTGCTTGGCGAGATAATTCAGAAGAGGGAAGAGTAGAGCTAGTTAAGAGTTATTTTGAGTCTGTAAAAAATGCCAATGGTCTTCCAGGTTTTAGTCAAGTAGAAGTAATTTCTCAAAAGTCAAATGTGCCAAGTTTTTTGCAGGCCTTAGGTTTAGGAGGAGGGGATCCTTTTTATGCTGTAATTGCTTATCGTCAGTTTTAATATTAGGTTATAAGTAGTCGGACAAAAGTTTTAGTATCTGTATGAGTTGTGGTCAAAATAGCATAAACTCCTTGTGGAATCACAGTTAGCGTTATATTTGTATTTTTAATACATAAAGAGTTGTTGATTTGTGTCCCACTACTTAGGTTTTAGGTAGTAGCTAGTAAATTAAATAAGTATTTTTTCTGAGTAAAAATTATTTTTTTTTACTATATTTTCTCCACTACCTAATACCCATTCTCTGCATTTTTTTTGATGATATAATTTTTCAAACAAACTAAAATATCAATTCAATGAATCTAAAATAATCAAAAAAATAAAAAAAACATGATATCAAACCATGTAAAAAATAATTTATGATTATATTATTTATAGTCAGATTAAACTTGTGATTTTAATTAAAATAAAAATTATCAATATGGTATAAAAAGAAATAGTAACTATTGTCAATTGCTAACTGTAAAAACAACAATTTTACTCAGAAAATTAATTTAATCAAAGTGATTTCAAAAGAAAATAGACTTAACATACAAGAACTAGAAACTATTGTTGGCAAAGACAACATTAATTTATGGGAAAATATAGACCCAACAAAACAACAACAGATCTCACAGGCGATCGCTCCCAATAACATTATTAACTGTATCATTTATCCAGAAACTCAAGCACAACTATCTGATGTAGTTGCTTACTGCGCCCAAAATAACTGTGTCATATTACCTTGTGGTAGTGGTAGTAAACTTCATTGGGGAGGTTTATTAAAAGTAGATCCAACTACTCACCACCAAAAAATAATAGTAGTCAGTTGTGCTCGCCTCAACCGTCTCATCGAACATGCTGTCGGTGACTTAACCGTTACCGTGGAACCAGGAATAAAATATGCAGAACTACAAGCAACCCTGGCAAAAGTCGGACAATTTCTAGCTATCGACCCGGCCTACTCAGAAAGTGCAACTCTTGGCGGTATTATTGCCACTGCTGACACTGGTTCCATACGTCAACGCTACCGGGGTGTACGAGATATGTTACTAGGTATTAGTTTCGTGCGTTCAGATGGAAAAATTGCCAAAGGAGGAGGACGAGTAGTTAAAAACGTTGCAGGCTACGACCTAATGAAATTATTTACAGGTTCTTATGGCACATTAGGTATTATTAGTCAACTTACTTTCAGAGTTTATCCCATACAAGAAGCATCTGGAACTGTTGTTTTAGTAGGAGAAAAAAATAACATTGCTAAAGCAACTCAAACTTTATTATCTTCTGCATTAACACCTGTTGCTGTTGACTTACTTTCAATGAATTTAGTTCAAGAATTAGACTTAGGCAAAGGGGTGGGATTAATAGTAAGATTTCAAACTGTAATAGATAGTGTGAAAGAGCAATCAAAGAAATTATTAGAAGTAGGAAATAGTTTAGAATTAAACTCCACTTATTATCACGATGACGAAGCAGAATTATGGAATAAATTAAAACAGAAAATTTGCCATGTTCACGGAAATACAAAAATCACTTGTAAAATAGGAGTAATACCTAACAGAGCCGTAGAAACTTTAAGTAAACCAGCTCTAGAAAAAAATTTGGGATTAATTCATGGAGGAAGTGGTTTAGGAAAATTAAGCTTTAATTCTATTACCCCTGAAACTCTTCTAGAATTAAGGCAATGGTGTGAATCTCAAGGTGGATTTCTGACAGTTTTAGCAGCACCATTAGAGATAAAACAAAAACTTGACGTTTGGGGTTATAATCAAAATGCTCTTGATATGATGCGTCGAATTAAACAAAAATTTGACCCCAAAAATATTCTTAATCCCCATTCTTTTGTTGGTGGAATTTAAAAGTATCAGTGGGGTGTATTATCTACTTTTTTTATACAAACTTGCTTGATATATTAAAAAGATAATTGCATTATTTCAGCTATTTTTTAGGGTGCGTTAATTTTCATTAACGCACCACATCTTAAGACCAAAACCACCAGGAACATTTCTATCTTGATATCTTAAAAAAGATAGAATTGGCACTTACTACTTCAATTATTCTGAAGAGCTGTTGAGGAAAAATAAACAACTCTTCTAAAAAGCAAATTTGCTTTCAAGCTTCTACCTAAGTTGAAAATTACTAGTAGCTAAAACTGGACTATTATCTAAATTAGCAAACTCAGCTCCAATACCAAAACCATCTTCACTGCCGTTAGTATTATAATATAACGCTCCGCTAACAGAGTTGTAAACAATAGCAGCTTCAGCAGTTTCGGCATCACTTTCACTAGAGACAGTAGCAAAATCATCTTCAGATAAACCAGCATCAGCAGAACTATCTAGAGCAGTAAAAGTATCCAAGTCAAGCAAGATTCTATCTTGACCAATATTAAAATCAGTAATTCTATCTGTACCTATATCCTGAGAATTAAATTCTTTATTGGTGTTAAAGATAAATCTATCTATACTGGCTCCACCAGTTAATTCATCGTCTCCAGGACCACCATTCAGGCGATCGCGACCTTGACCACCATTAAGAGTATCATCACCCCTTCCTCCAAGCAATATATCAAACCCTGGACGACCTTGTAAAAAATCATCACCATCCTGACCCAAAAGAGTATCATTACCCCTGGCGCCTATCAGAGTGTCATTACCATCATCACCAAGAATTCGGTCATTGCCTGCCAGTCCATTTAGGCGATCATCTCCAGCAAAACCCCTTACCTTATCGTCAGCAAAACCTGCTTGAATATTGTTATCCCGTTTATCTCCATTGAAAACCACATTCTCAACAGGAATTACAGTATTCATATTTTCTAAGATAACCTGTCCGCGCAACTCACCACTCTGATTATTTTGTGTATGCAGGTTAATATAAACTCCTCCTGACTCTACTGCAGCCACTTCAGTCTCATCCAAAGTAAAGTTACCAGAGAAGAAACCAGAGTTACCATCAGTTTCAAATACAGTTAAGTTGCGTAAAAATGCACCATTCTCGCCAATTTCTCCCAAATAAAGTTGAGCCGAGCTTTGAGAATTTCCCTCTGAGTCCTGCTCTGGTCCGACATTAAATAAGTCACTCGACAGCCCAAAAAAACGTCCAAATATATTAAAATTATTGCCCAAAAGTTCACTAGAAAAGACTCCTCCAGCCTGGGTATTTGAATCTAAGTCAACGACTTGAGATTCTAACATTGGTAAAAATCCTACTAGAGCATCGTTCCCTGGAGCTGTCTCGTTGACAAGAACTTGTGCGCGTAACTCACCACCCAGATTATTTTCTGTGTGCAAATTCACATAAAAGTTCCCTGACTTTGCAGCTACGACCTCATCATCACTCAAAGAAAAGGATCCCAAAAATCCACCTGAACCGTCACCATTATCAGTGACATTGAAATTACGGGCAATTCCACCAGTAGAATTAGCTAATCCCTGATGCAAGTGAACAGAACTTTCAGCATTTCCCTCTAAGTCTGTACCTCCCACCGAAAATAAATCGCTTGATAAACCTGAAAAAGTTCCTTGTATTATCAGTGTATTATCATCCAGAGTCGCATTTATTATTCCTTCAGCGGGACTATCTGCTACTGGGGGTACTTCAAAAGATTCTGACATGGGCAACCCAAGGCCAAATGATATTTGTAAACCATCTAAAAAATTTACCTGTCCCCGTAGTTCTCCACTTGGGTTATTTTCTGTGTGGAGATTTATATAAAACGCGTCTGCTTTTGCTGTTTCTAGCTCTGGATCTGTGAGGGTAAAAGCTCCATTAAATCTACCAGAACGATCATCAATTTCAAATCTATTTAAGTTGCGGACAATACCTCCATTCTGACCTATTTCACCCTGATGAAGATGAATGGGGCTTTCAATATTTTCCTCTGAGTCTACTCCTCCTAAAGGAAGTAGAGGACTTGATAGCTCCTTAAATTTGCCATCTATTAATAATATATTATCAAGTAATAATGCAGTAAAACCCCCTACAGCTGGACTATCTTCTACAGGTGGAACTTCCTGTTGTTCTGAGATAAATAAAGAAGGTCCAAAAAAAAATTTGTCAAATGAATAACGAGCCATTATAAATCTCCTTTCTAGTTGTAAAACTAATACAAAGCTTTAAATTCGGTAAAAAATTGATGTGTACAGACATTACATGCAACATCTCTTGCTTTTACTGGAGCCGTCGGCGGTTTTTCATCAATAGGTATTGATGGTTAAGGAGACCGCCCAACCTAAATTAAATTTGTACTTAGGTTTAAGTCTGAATCTATTAGGGACCTACACTGTGAAAAATTATAAGAAAAATTATAAGTTCTCATACTTAATAAGTTTGAGATTTATTCTTATAGATTTCATGTATAAGTGAGTAAATAATATTAATAGATTTTTTGATTATATCGTTATCTTTGATTAAGTCAATGCTCTCCAATTTTTGTATTAGCTTTATATTAGGCTAGTATAACTGACTTATTGAACTATATATAATATAACCTAAAGTTAGTATTGGTGAAATTATGCACACCAAGGTTATTTCATGGAACTTTGAAAATTGATTTACTAATTTTATTTTATTTATTAACTTTTTAGTATGACAGAGCGTAGTATAAAATTATGAGTTAATATTCAATCCTACTTTCATTATTAATTATCAAAAAAATTAATGTATAATATTATTTATGAACTTTAGGATTGAAAAAAATCATATAAAAAATGGATCTCAAAGACATAAGTATTCAAAGTAATCCAACAATTCCAGCGAAAGATAGCAAATTTTTACAGCAAAATCCACACTTGCAATCTGACTTAGATCACTCTAGTTTTGACTCTAAAAATCCACCATCACCAGAATTAATTGGTGCCTGCGTCCACTGTGGATTTTGTTTATCAACATGTCCTAGTTATCGAGTAATAGGCAAAGAAATGGATTCTCCCAGGGGCAGAATTTATGTTATGGATGCTATTAACAATGGAGAAGCATCTTTAAATCAAACAAGTTCTCAACATTTTGATACTTGCTTAGGTTGTCTCGCTTGTGTAACTACTTGCCCTTCAGGAGTTAGATATGATAAATTAATTGCTGCAACTCGCCCACAAGTAGAACGAAACATTCCCCGTTCATTACCTGATAAATTAATTCGTAGTCTGATATTTAATTTATTTCCTTATCCTAATAGATTACGACCTTTACTTATTCCTTTATTTATTTATCAAAAATTAGGATTTAACAAACTAATTCGTAGTAGCAAATTACTTGATAAAATATCTCCTAGATTAGCAGCAATGGAATCTATTCTACCAGAAATTACAGTTGATTCTTTCTCTAATAATTATCCAAATATTATTCCGGCTGAAGGAGAAAAACGTTATCGAGTTGGTTTGATTTTAGGTTGTGTTCAAAGAATATTTTTCTCCTCTGTTAATATGGCAACAATTCGAGTTTTAACTGCTAATGGTTGTGAAGTTGTGATTCCTAAAAGTCAAGGTTGTTGTGCTGCATTGCCAGAACATCAAGGACAAACCGAACAAGCTCATGCTTTGGCAAAACAAATGATCGATAGTTTTGTAAATACAGGAGTTGATGCAGTTATTATTAATGCTGCTGGTTGTGGTCACACTCTTAAAGAATACGATAATATTCTACAGGATGATTCTGAGTATTGTGACAAGGCAAAAGAATTTTCTAATAAAGTTAAAGATGTGCAAGAATTCTTAGCAAATGTAGGATTGACAGCTAAACTTTATCCTTTGGTTGAGGAAGAAGAATTGACTATAGTTTATCAAGATGCTTGCCATTTGTTGCACGGTCAAAAAATTAGTTTAGAACCTAGAAAATTGCTGCTAAAAATTCCTGGGGTGAAGTTGCGTGAACCTATAGATGCAGCTTTATGTTGTGGAAGTGCGGGAGTCTATAATATGCTACAACCGGAAACAGCTAATGAATTAGGAGAACAAAAAGTAGAAAACTTATTGAATACAGGTGCAGAATTAATTGCTTCTCCTAATCCTGGATGTTCTTTACAAATTAAAAAGCATTTAGATTTGCAAGGTAATAATATGAGTTTAATGCACCCAATAGAATTATTAGATTATTCAATTCGGGAGGTAAAGTTAAATCTAAAAAAGTAAATAATAAACTAGTCTAATTTATGTCTAAACAGGAAGCGATCGCTCTGTTTTTGAAAATAAAAAATAGTAAGTATTAGTATTATTAGGCATACTATTAGCCAGAAAAAAATAGATATCGCTTTTCTTTTTTTGTCAGAGATAAAAATCATTCAGGAATTTGAGGAAAAACTGTAGAGGTTTGCTATTTAAACTCAGGGCAAAAATAAGATAAAAAGACAAAACCCCGGGTTGATAAAATCTTATAACCTATTTCCCAAAAACTCTAATAAAAAAAACTCAAAAATATCCCGGCTTCTTACCCGAAAATAATTTTGTGGTCTAATTAAATGAAAAGTCATAAACCACATTGTCACAATCAAAACCTTGTAACGTCCCGACTCTCCTACGGAAAAATTAGTCAGAGATTACTTTTGACTTTTGACTTTCCAATAGGGGATAATTTGTGAGTTAAAAACTGGAGGAAAATTTTATCAAATGAAGCGCTCTCTATTTTTATTTATAAGTTTAGCTGTTTTAAGTTTAACATCCTGTAGCGCTGCCAAGGAAGTTCAGGAATTAATTCAGGAATTAATTGATCCCACGCCACCACAGACATCGACCACATCTCCTGTTAAACAAAAAGAACAAAGAAAGTTATTTCCAATTCAGCAAAAAGGAAAATATGGTTATATCAATAAAATGGGCAAAATATTGATTCCACCAAAATTTGAACAGGTGAAAAATTTCTCAGAGGGATTAGCAGCAGTAAAAATTGGAGAAAAATGGGGTTATATTAATGAAATGGGAAAAATAGTCATCAGCCCAAAATTTGATTCTGCTTTACGTTTTTCCCAAGGGTTAGCACCAGTGAAAAAAGTTGCTCAAAGATGGAGCTATATTAACCAGAATGGAGAAATAGTAATTCAACCAGAGTTTGAAGATGCAGTCTATTTTTCCGAAGGGTTAGCACGAGTTACAATTGATGGTAACTGGGGTTATGTTGATAGAATGGGCAAAATAGTAATCAAATCAAAATATGGAGGACAAACTGGGCGGGGTTTTTTTGTTGAGGGATTAGCTGCTGTGAGGGTCGGGGCTGGCTATAAATATGGATATATAGATCAGGCTGGAGAAATGGTCATTACAGAACAATATAATTTTGCTGGAGACTTTGTTAATGGTTTAGCGAGGGTTCAAATTTTTGATGTTTGGGGGTATATTGATAAAACTGGTAGAGAAGTCATTAGACCAAACTTTGAATTTAGTCAAGATTTTTCTGAGGGTTTAGCAGCAGTTAAAATTAAAGATAAGTATGGCTATATTGATGTTTCCGGAAAAAGAGTTATTCAACCGAAGTATGATTATGCTGGCAGTTTTTCTGAAGGTCTAGCAGAAGTAAGGATAGATGACAAATATGGCTACATTAATGCTAAGAATGAGATCATTATTGAGCCGGAGTTTGATAATGCTTTTGCTTTTTCTAATGGTATTGCAGAAGTGTGGGTAGATGACAAAAAGGGTTACATAGATAAAATTGGTAGGTTTGTCTGGAATTTAAGTAATTGATAGCGCTTATATAGCAACTATCATACTGGAGGGTACAAAGTTGTATCTGGCGCGAGAGTAGGGATCAGGTAGGGATGTGGCAAGTGCTAGCACAAGTCAGAATTCAGCAGTCAGAAGTAATATCTGAGTGCATTTGAGCATTTAGCTATGTGCGCCCCTAATATTCCACAACTATACAACATCCCTACTCCTGCTCAATAGCCCGCGCTGAATTTTTTTTGATAAATACTATATGCTTCCTACTTTTTGCCTTTTACTGTCTAACTTTTGGGAGTTTTTAACGATCATAATAGCTAATGCTATGATTAAATTATATTTTCCATCTTAATAAGAAGCAAAATTATGTCCCAGACTTTCAACCAAGGATACGCTGTTGTTATCGGAGTAGGTGATGATTTGCCGATCACAATTGATGATGCTACTGCCATTGCCAATGTATTGGGTGATTTATCTCGTTGCGCCTATCCTACTGATCAAGTGCGTTTACTAACAGGTGAAAAAGCAAACCGTGCCAATGTTCTATCTGCTTTGAGCTGGCTGGCTGAGACCACGGGAAAAGATGACACGGCGATCGTTTATTTTTCTGGTCATGGAATTGAAAAACCAGATTATTATTTGATGCCTTATGGTTATAATTTAGAAAATTTGGAGGGTACAGCTATTCGAGGCGAAACTTTTACGGAGTGTCTGAGAGCTATTAAAACTAAAAAATTACTGGTACTGTTAGACTGCTGCCATGCTGGTGGACAGGCAGACCCTAAGGGAATTATAAAATCACCTCTACCTCCATCGGCGATCGCTCAGTTGGGGAGCAGTAGTGGTAGGGTTATACTTGCTTCTTCGCGAAAAGATGAACTATCTTGGACGGGAAAGCCATACAGTGTTTTTACTGTAGCATTGTTGGAGGCTTTGGCTGGTTATGGCATATTTGAACAAGACGGCTATGCTCGCGTTTTGGATCTTGCTATGTGGGTCGGACGCAAAGTCCCAGAACGTACAGGGGATGAACAGCACCCTATCATCAAGGTCTCTAATTTAGAGGATAATTTTGCTTTGGCTTGGTATGCTGGGGGGGAGAAAAGTGTGCGCCCATTGCCAAAATGGGAAACTAATATTCCATCTATTACACCAGGGTTGGATATTGAACAGGTGGCTACCTGGCGACGGATGTTGGCTAACTATCGTGAAAATCTTCTGTTAATTGAAGAACGCATGAGTGAATTTGTTGAATTTACTGATGTTCCACTAACACTTTTGAAAAATAAACGTCGGATAGAGGCGGAAATAACTAAGTTGGAAAAAAAATTGGGGGGTTAACTACTGAGGCCGAATAGTTAAAAGTTGGAGAAATGTTAATGAATATTGAAAGTATGCTGATTATCTACTATCATAGATTAAGTTTTTTTCAAAAAATTACAGTTTTTTTTCATGGTTTACCAGCTCAAATGAAGTCAATTAAGACATAGTTAAAAGTTAACAATTACCAATAGAAAAAAAACCATACTTGCCAAATATCTAGGTGTGGTTTGCTGATTTATAGCTTCCCTAATGTCATACTTATAACTGGGGAATCAAAGCTTGTATTTTTGAGTAAGAATAACTAAAATGACTATTAAAGTTAATGGATGAGATTGAATCTATTGAAAAACAAATTAACAATACTAAAAAAAATCTACTTCTGACTGAGGAAAGAATATCTGAATATCCTGAGACTACGAGTGTTCCACTAAAAGACATCAAGAATAAACGAAAGTTAGAGACTAGGTTAAAAAAATTGAGAGCTCAATTAATAGGTCTTGATAAGCATCGCGATCGCTTAAAAGAACGTCGTGATATTCCTCCTTTACTTCCTTACTTTGTTAATCGTAGTAGTCAACAAATTGAACTTAAAGAAGCATTAAAAAAATTGTTCAATCATCCTTATTCTCAGCCACTTTTATGTATAATTCACGGGGATAAATTACAATGTCATGATACATTTTTTCAATTTCTTGAAAAGGAGTTTCTGCCAAAAATATTCAAGGAAAATACCAATATAAATACAAATAATAACTATACAGAATTTATCAAAGAATACCAACTGAAATGGCCGCCGAGAAATACTTCTATAGAAGACTTAAAAAATAGACTAGAACACAATTTAGTAGATACGGTACTTGACAATAAATTTGCTTCAAAAGCAGACATAAATGAGTACCTGGCTAGTATTGGAACAGTTATTATTCACACACATTTGCTCACTGCTGATTTGCAGGAAAATTCATCTATAATTATTGAAAAATTTATAGAATTTTGGCAAGATTGGCCTGAACTTATTCCTAATCAACATCTAATTATTTTCTTGTTTATTAAATACAAAATTGAACCAAAACAAAACTATTTTCAGAAACTACAGAATTGGATTTTTCAGAATCTATTCAAGAATAATTCCAACACTCGAACCGGGAATTATTCTATTCAAAAAAGTATCAAAGATTTGTCTTCCTCTAACTTTACTAAATTTGATAAAATTATCGGGGTAGTTCTGCCCGAACTTCAAGGAATTACGCAAACAGAAGTAGAAGACTGGGCCCGTAGGGAAGAAGTAAAGAATTATTGGGATGAGGAAAATATTCAAGATTTAATTAATATAATTGAGGATATGTTTGAAAAATGGGAGAAACAGCAAGCATCTGATACTATGCCTATGTCTAATTTAGCTATAAAATTGACTGATATTTTGATGGGAAAAATACCTATCAAGGAGGATACTGCATGAATTTTCCATTTTACTTTGGTGACGGAAAACGGAAACCAAATAATACACCAGCTACTCTACCTGTGTCGCGACGAGCCGAATTTATCAAACCAGAAAATTATTTGGCAGATCCTGGTCTTCGCGATGCCTGCAACGTTGCTTTACTCTTGGGTCAACCCTTATTACTTACTGGAGAACCCGGTACTGGCAAGACTTTGTTCTCTTATAGTCTAGCCTGGGAATTGGGTTTTGACGAACCACTGAAGTTTGAAACCAAGTCTACCAGCACTGCCCGGGATTTATTTTACAGCTATGACTCCTTGAAACAATTTCAAGATGCCCAAAACAGTATATTAGACAGAAAACCTCTAGACTATCTGACATACAATGCTTTGGGTCAAGCCATCTTGCTCACTAAAGAGCCCTCTGAAATTGAGAACTTTGTACCTCCAGATTTTTTTCACCCTGGTAAAAGACGCTCTATCGTTCTCATTGACGAAGTAGATAAAGCATCCCGTGATTTTCCTAATGATATCCTCAACGAATTGGAGTATCTATACTTTCGGGTCCGAGAACTGGGCAATATCAAGATTGAAGCTAACTCCAAACTACAGCCTATAGTCGTCATTACCAGCAACTCTGAGAAAGACCTTCCGGATGCATTTTTGCGGCGTTGTGTTTACTACAATATTCCTTTTCCACAAAAAGAGCGCCTTGAGAATATTGTTACCAATAGACTAGGTTTGTACTCTGCTGGTAGTAGTGACTTTCTCCAGGACGCTCTAGATATTTTTTTTCAGCTACGAAAAAGCGGCTTGCGGAAGAAACCGACTACTTCTGAACTTTTGGGTTGGATGATAGCGCTCCAAGAAATTTCAGGCGGTGCAGAAAACCCCCTGGTTCAGTCTGAGCTGGCTCTGCAAACCTTGAGTAATTTGATTAAAACTGCTGAGGATCAAGATAAAGCTAAGGAGATAATGAAGCAATGGGTAAAAAGTCGCCAAAGTTAAGCCCAGGGTGGCTAGAACCAGAACAGTTGATGGAATTCATTGATCAGCTTCGTAGAGAATACAAATACAATATCGGTGTATCCCAATATATTGCAGCTCAAGAGTTGATACTTGCTTTGAGTGCAAAAGGAGAGCAGTTAGAAGAACCCCAGAGGCTTAAAAGTCTTCTCGGTCCCTTGTTATGCAGTTCCCCAGCAGAACAAGAAGATTTCCAACTACGGTTTGACCAATGGATGGAACGTATGGGTTTTACCGTTCGCGAAGTTATTCATGCTGACGAAAATGCTGAGGCTCTTGAACAGGAGTTAAAAAAGATGCGGCAGGAATGGCGATGGCTACGGTGGGTACGTTTAGCGATCGCTGTTTTTCTTGTTATTGTTCTAACCAATTTCCTGATACAGGATTTTTCGGCTTTAACTTCCCGGATGCAGCAGTTTCCCACTCCAACAGTAGATCCCTTGAAACTATTTCCACCTCAAACTCTTCAAGAATGGCGGACTACATTTTTATGGTTAATACTCGTGCCCCCGGTTACATTCTTAGTTTGGAGACTATGGTGGCGTTGGCGTGTGGCTCTATACCTCAACCGTCGTCAGACCAGGCGGCCTCCTGAAATTCAGCGAGTGTCTATATCAGGGCTAAATGAGGAACTATTTCCCAGAGTTTTGTTTTTGCGCATTGCTCAGGGTTTGAGGCGACGTATTCGGGTTCCATCCAATGAACTTGATATTGACAAGACCGTAGAAAAAACTGTCCGGGGAGGAGTTAGGTTTGCCCCAGTATACGGCTACTATAAGCTTCTTCCTGAATACCTGGTTCTGATCGACCGGGCAAACTACAGCGACCACCAGGCGAGACTTGTCAAGGAAATGATTGCTCAATTAACCGAGAACGAAGTCTTAATTATAGGTTACTATTTTGATGGCGACCCCAGGGTATGTTTTCCGGTTACAGGAAAAGGCTCTCCTTGTAAGTTACGGGAAATTTCTTTGAAGTACAGCCAGCATCGGCTCCTCATCTTCTCTGATGCAGAAGGTTTTTTTAATTCCCTGACTGGGGAACTTGAAGCCTGGCTTGATTTATTTTCAAGTTGGTCTCAGCGGGCTGTTTTCACTCCCAAACCTTCGGAACATTGGGGATATCAGGAACTGAAATTATCCCGAGAGTTTATTGTTCTACCTGCAACAAATGATGGGTTAATTGACTTGATACGGAGCATTGAACATGGAAAACTGCCTTATGTGTCTTCAGAAAAAGGTAGGGCACCTTATCCGGAAGCATTGAGAGTGCGGGGGCGGCGCTGGGTTGAGCAAGATCCACCTGAGCCATGGTTGCTGACTAATGTCCTAGGGTCTGTCCGAAACTATCTGGGGGAAGCTGGTTACTATTGGCTGAGTGCTTGTGCTGTATTTCCTGAGTTAAATTGGAATCTCACGGTTTACCTGGGGAATGCTCTTAGTGCTGGTGATGGTCGTTCTTTGCTTCAGGCTTGTCGGCTAACAGTTCTCGCTCGTTTGCCTTGGTTTCGATATGGTTATATGCCTGACTGGCTGCGCTTGTGGTTACTTTCTGAGTTACCTCGCCACCAGGAGGATGAGGTTCGTCAACTGCTTAGAAGTTTCTTGGTGGCAAAACCTGATGAGCAAGGCTCAGTTGGAAGATGGCAATTGGAAATTGCTCGGCAATACAGCAATGTTGTCTCTAGGTTGGTGCAACCACTTCTCCGCTTATTTTCTGGGGAAGCTCCTGAGGATAGTCCTCTGCGGGATTATATTTTTCAGGAGTTTATGGCAGGTCGTAAGGGACTCGCAGTGAGAATGCCGGAAGAGTTACGGGAGGAACTCCGTCGCAAATATTCACAACAAGTAGGATGGTGGTTTTGGTTTCAGTGGGTGTTGGCAAATAGTGTGGGTTTGTTTGTGGGTTTGTTTGTGGGTTTGTTTGTGGGTGGACGGGTTGACAATATTATGGTTAGTTTTCGTATTGCTGTTTTCGGTACTGTTTTCGGTGCTGTTGTGGGATCACTCCAGTGGTGGGTACTTAGAAAACGACTTTCCCAGGCTAGATGGTGGATACTGGCAACTGCCTTGGCATCAGCTATACTATTCTCTACAGCAGAAGTTATGTTGAATGCTGTAAGGGACGTTGTGAGCAATACTGTGATTCAGGTTGTTGTTATATCTTCTGTGGTGGGACTTGTTATCGGATCAGCTCAATGGTTGGTTCTCAGAAAACAACTTTCTCAATCTCACTGGTGGATACTGGCAAGTGTTTTAGGAATAACTGCTACGCTCTTTGCTATTGTTTATTCTTCGCTCTTTGCTATTGTTTATTCTTCAAGGTTCGAGCTGGGTCTGCTTAAGACTTTTATATCCTTCCTGAGCATTTTCGGCATTATATACGGAGTAATCACTGGATTTGCCTTAGTTTGGCTGCTGCGACAACCGGGCAATTCTGTCATCAACAATAAAAAGTAACATACTTGCGCTGCAGGCTTTAAACATCTCACATCGACGCCTCACATCAGACTCCATTAATTAACCACAATACAAAAAGACAGCACAGACAACCAAACTATTAGGCAAATATCACAGCAACTTTCATATCATTAGACCACAGTAGGGAAATGCAACCCCCCTATCTACAACCTTCCTACAAAGCTTTAGTTATGGCGATGTAGTCAATAAACTTGAAAAGCGCTGTAAAATCCTTGGGTAACTAGGGGATATGATTTTATTATAAACAAGACTTAAGCAAACACCCAGATAATACCCGATCTGTAGGAGGCAAACACCAGAAAACTCCCACTAAATCAGCTATCAGCATTCAGATATCAGCTAGAAAGAGGAATTAGGTTGCAATAAAAATCAAAAGTCAGACACAAAAAAGATGATCAGCTCAACTTAGTAACTTTTCAGCATTCATAATTCACCATTCAGAATTCACCATTCAGCTCGAAAAATAAATTAGCCTCCAAGAACAATTAAAATTCCGACACAGATCTGAGAATTAATGACTAGCAAATATAGCAGTCCTACATCTTATGTAAAATCATTAGACATCTGAACAAAAAACTATTTCTCACACTCCTTCAACATCAGTTTTTCCTGCTGAGAGCCTTCAGCCTTCTGTTTCCAACCTCTTACCTTCTATTGTTTGCCTGAAAGCAGACCCAATATTTCACCCTTCAGATAGGATGAGTAGACCTTTAGTCATATTTAAATAGCTTCTGCTAGTAGCCAAGCAACTTATTTTTTTAACCAATGTACATTTAACTTGCAAGTCATCAAAATAATCAACCTAAATTAGTAGTAAAAATGTAAATTTGTATCTAGTAATAAAACTGTTTTAAAGGTATAATTATCTGGATTTATGCTCACTTAAATTAAAATTTCTGCTTATAATTATATCTAAACAATGCAGTCATGTCAAGACTTATATAAACTTTTTTTCAATCAAAAAAAAAGTAACAATCAATACTAACAATGTTTAAAAAAATATGATAATTTCAAAAGTAAGGTTATAAAGATAACCTCTATTAACGGCAAAAAAAAAGCCATCATATTAATCATAAGAATTACTTAGTTGAAAGAGGGAAATAACTATGAGTCTTAAACCAGGAAAAGCATCAATCTATCTTCAATCTCCTCACCACGTTGTCATCGTTGGAGGTGGATTTGCAGGACTAGAAGCTGCCAAGCAACTTGGGAAAGCACCTGTAAAAGTAACCTTGGTTGACAAAAGAAATTTCCATCTATTTCAACCACTACTTTATCAGGTAGCGACAGGAAGTCTTTCCCCTGGAGATATTGCCTCTCCTCTTCGGGGTGTAGTTGCAGAACAGAAAAACACCCATGTTATTATGGGAGAAGTCGTAGACATCGATCCCGAAGAGAAAAAACTTACCTTACATGATCAAGAATTAAATTATGATTCATTAGTTATAGCCACTGGTGTGAGCCATAACTACTTCGGAAATGATTGGTCAGAAAAAGCTCCCGGACTAAAAACAGTAGAAGATGCATTAGAAATGCGTCGGAGAATATTCGCCTCCTTTGAAGCAGCAGAAAAAGAAACAGACTTAGAAAAACGGAAGGCACTCTTAACCTTTGCTATTGTGGGTGCAGGTCCAACAGGTGTTGAATTAGCTGGTGCTCTAGCAGAACTAGCTCATACCAAATTAAAAGAAGAATATCGTTCTATCAATACCACTGAAGCTAAAATTTATCTGATTCAAAGTGGAGACAGAGTTTTACCCTCCTTCAAGCCTGCTTTATCACAGAAAGCCAGACTAGAACTAGAGAAATTGGGCGTCACAGTAATGACCAAAACACGAGTAACTAATATTGAAAACAATGTAGTTACTGTTAGCTCTGGAGAAACAAAAACCGAAATTCCAGCTCATACAATATTATGGGGAGCAGGAGTTAAAGCATCAAAAGTATCTGAAATCATATCTAACCGTACAGGAGCAAAATTAGACCGTGCAGGCCGTGTGTTTGTCAACAAAGACTTGACAATACCTAATTATTCTGATATATTTGTAATTGGAGACTTAGCCAACTTCTCCCATCAAGGTGACTCCCCAATTCCTGGAGTTGCACCAGCAGCAATGCAGGAAGGATTTTATGTCGCAAAGCTAATTAGAAAGCGCTTGAAAGGTGAAAGTTTAAAGCCATTCTATTATATTGACTATGGTAGTTTAGCTGTTATCGGTCGTCACCAAGCAGTTGTACAGTACAAAGCCATTCGTTTCTCAGGACCTATAGCTTGGCTTGCCTGGTTATTTATTCATATCTACTATATGATAGAATTTGATAACCAATTAATTGTAATGATCCAGTGGGCATGGAGCTACTTTACAGGTCAAGGTGGTGCTCGTCTAATCACTGAAAAATCAATGAAGACACCCAGTTATGAAGAACGTCAAGCTCGCTATACTCCATTAGTACCAAGTAAATCATCTATTGAAACCTAATTGTAGACATTTTTATTAGGTTTAGTTAACCTAGACCATAGTAAAGAAGTCCTCTAAAATATCCTTACAAGATTTTGATGATGACGATCTAGTTCATAACGCGATATCATATCTTGTAAAATAATTTGTGTATAAAATAGTTAAAATTGAGGTAAGCCCTTTTCTATAAGAGCCTTCTGTCTCCTACTTTGCTTCCACAAAGTATAAGTATTCAGGTAGACATCATCCTCAAATATTTTTTAAATTTCTCGTTCTTCCCGACCCCCGACTTCCAACTCCTTATTCCCTCGGAGTTGGTAGATCTAATGATGAATTATAGAATCTATTTGGTATCTTTTTCAAGCTAAATATACTTGCTGAATTAGCTAGTGTATCAAAAATTCGGGTGCTTGTAATGACCAAGTAGAGACTATTTCTGCCAATAGTAACTATAGCTTACTAATTAAGTCTAAAACCATTGACTGACATTAGTAAGTTTTTTTTTATTTGAAAAAAGTATCAGTTTTTCAGTGGGTATTGCTGATGTATGTTAGCATTTTGTGTCCCAGAATAGCCCAAAAATTGAGGAATAAATATACCCCACTACCTCCTAGGTATATCATGTCCGGATAGTTCAGTGATCAAAAAAAAAGCGAACATCAGTGGCAACTCTATTCTCCTGCTCCAGAGCTACCCAGAGCTACATAGCCTCCTGGCAAAATCCTCCAAAGTGTAAATATTCAACCGAACATGATATAATATATACTCCTGACTATGCCCCTCAAAAATTGTCATTAAGGTAAAAGTATAATACCCAATAATTTCTAGAAACCAGAATTTCACAGACCTCTCTAGACCTCTCCATAAAAGCTTCTGAAACCCTGATAACAAAGTTCTAAAACCAGCATTTCTGGAGAGGTTTAACAACTCAAAGTATTAACTTCTGAGATTAACTTTAAATTTATCAACCAAAGCATCCCTAACTTTTTGCTGCAGAGGATCAACATCAGCATCCGTAAGAGTGCGATCGCCAACTCGGTAAATTAACCGAAAAGCTAAACTTCTTTCACCATCGGGCACATTTTCACCCTGATATTCATCAAATAACTCAATAGACTCCAATAACTTACCAGCAGCTCGAGAAATTACCTGTTTAATATCATCCACTGATACCCCAACTGTTACAAAGAAAGCAATATCTCGCGCAGCAGGAGGGAAAGTAGAATAACTACTAAACTTCCGTTTCCAAATATTTCCTTGAGTCATTACCGACACCAATACCCCTAAGTCAAGTTGAAAAACATAAACCTCATCTGGCAACTCTCGCTCCTGCCTTACTTGAGGGTGTAGTTGTCCAAAAATACCCAGATATTTACCTTGCAGCCACAATGACGCTGTCCGACCTGGATGTAGTAGAGAATTCTCTGAGTATGCTTTGTACTCAACCTTCAAATAGAGTCGTTCAAAAACTTGTTCTAAAATACCCTTAGCTTCAAACCAACTCAGAGGTTGTTCCTGACCACCTCTAGTCCAACTTTTACTACCATTACTGATAACTCCAGCGATCGCCTCTGCCTCTTGATATTTTTCAACTTCATTCCAGAATATACGACCAACTTCAAACCCATTTAAAGCTCCATTTCCTTTTTCCAGGTTATATTGAAAAGCATCAATAAGTCCCGTTAATAATTCTGTGCGCAAAGCAGAATATTCTACAAATAGAGGGTTAGCGATCGCTATTTGATTTTCCCCTCCTTGCTTAACCAAAGAATAGTGCATCAACTCTGTCAACCCCGCGCCGCGCAAAGCTGCCCGAATACTACGGACTGCCAACTCTCCTGGAGGCAAATAACCTGCAGCACTTTTACTGGGTAAAGTTTCACAGAAATTATCATACCCATATAAACGTGCAACTTCTTCGATCAAGTCTATTTCCCGTTCTAAGTCTCGATAACGATAAGCAGGTACTGTAACATTCCACCCCACCGCTCCTTTAGCCTCAATTTTACTCAACTCACATCCTAAAGACTTGAGAATACCTTCAACTGCTTCTGGTTGCAGAAAAGATTCATCTAAAGTATTTTCCGAAGGCTTAAGTGGCCCTAAAATTGCATTAATACGCTCTAGACTAAGGGATAACTTACGAGTTGCTGTAATACTATCTGCTTTAGTTGTAAAAGTGTCTTGATAACTCACCTTTCCTCCCGCTAATTCAGTAATTAAATGAATAGCGCGACTACAAGCCAATACTAATTCCGCAGTATTCACCCCCCGTTCAAACCTTGTAGAAGCTTCTGTGCGTAGGCCTTGACTTCGAGCTGAACGACGGATAGCAATAGGAGCAAAAATTGCTGCTTCCAATAATAAATTTGTCGTCTGATCGCTCACCTCAGTTTCTTCACCACCCATAACTCCTGCCAAAGCCACTGGTTTCTCATTCGCCGTAATTAATAAAGTTTCAGTTTCCAGGGTGCGCTTCTGACTGTCCAAAGTTATGAGTTCCTCATTTTCATTAGCATAACGAACTCCAATTGTCAATAACTTATGTCCTATGATCTGCTGAATTTTATCTTGATCAAACCCATGAAGTGGCTGACCCCACTCTAACAGAATATAGTTAGTGATATCCACCACATTATTGATAGCTCTAATACCTGTAGCTTCTAATCGTTCTTTTAACCATTTTGGTGAAGGACCAATCTTTACTCCTTCGATAACAGTACCAATATAAATAGGGCAAGCACTTGATGCCGAGATATCTATTTTGATACTACTATCCCCCTCTTCATCTGGAATCAAAATTTCAGAAACATCTGGTATTCTTAGAGATGCTCCGGTCAGGGCCGCAACTTCACGAGCTACACCAATCATACTCAAAGCATCAGCACGATTTGCCGTTGTTGTCAAGTCTAAAATTACATCATCCAGACCAAGTAAAGGCCCCACATCACTCCCCAACTCTGGGTTTTCCAGATCAAATATATGAATACCTTCAGAATCTTTTGTTAAGCCCAGTTCTGACAAAGAGCAAATCATTCCTTCGGAGTGGACTCCCCGGAGTTTACTTTTTTTAATCTTTAAGTCAATGGCGGGCAAATAAGTACCGATGGTAGCTACTGGGACATAGATATCTGCTGTGGCGTTAGAAGCTCCACAAACAATATTTAATGGGTCTGACTTACCAATGTCCACTTGGCAAACTTTAAGCTTATTGGCATTGGGGTGCTTGTCAGCTTCCAGTATTTTTCCTAATACTACCCCTGCTGACCAAGTGCTTCGATCTTCTATTTCTTCTACCTCAAAGCCTGCCATTGTCAAAGTTTCAGCTAACTCTTCTGGAGTAATATTGATATCTACCAGTTCTTCGAGCCATTTCAGAGAGATACGCATTCTTTAATAATTCCCAATTTTTAGTTATAATAGTGGTGTATGTAAATTTATTTTGCGGGTATCCCCCGAACCCTCTCCTACAAGGTAAATTCCCTGCTCAGGAAGGGGTTTAGATTTTTTCGACCTTTTAAAGTTAGATACGCGCTTTCAGAGCAAATATCTCCCTCTATTAGGCCATGTTTATAACTTCAATTAACATTTTATCTCTCATGATGTCGTGGTTTTCATCAAGTCAGAAGTTGTTTTGATCATGGGAATAACCAACTTAAAACTCACAAATTAGACAACTTTATTTGTAGGGTACCTATTGAAAGCTAAAATGTAGGCTATTAAAGGGATTTAATAATTTATTGCCCAATTAATTATTAAATCCCCAAATTTTTCAGAATATTTTCCACTCCATTTACTAAATTCACATAACTTTCATAAGTTTTGATTAAATATATCCAAAAATTATCAAGGACTTGCTACTTGCTATAAATGTAATTTATCAAAACTCAAACATCAGGGCAAACCCATTTTGTCAATAAACTGGGGATTATTTTTAAGTTATTCATAGTTTTAAGTTATTCATAGTTTATTGTGCTTGTTGGTAATAGACTGTCCACATTATGGCGCTAATAAAATAATTTAAATAATTCAAATAATTTAAATAACTCAAAACACGATAATATAAAGTTAACAGGATTTACCACGCCTGGTAGATGATATCCTATCTGTAGGGAGTGAATGCTTTATGTCCCTGGATATCGTCGTTGGTGCGTAAGTCCTGAATAAGTAAATTAGTAGGTTGACGTCCTCCCCGCCCTTTAGGCACGGGGAGGAATTTCTACTTAGTAGTAGCTCCGAGTCCATTTAAAGTCTCTAAGTCTTGAAATGCCCGAAGGCAACTTACTAAAAATTCTTGTTGGTATTTATATGTGCCTTCATTGCGGGAGCTTCTCCGAAACCTGAAAGCTTTTCAAGTTCAATTCTTAACTTCGGATAGTTTCCTATAACCTCTTCTTTTCTACAATATTTAGAGATAAGGCGGGTATTTGAACCCTAATTATTAAAAAATTCAAAGTTGTCCAATGGGCAGGAGAGGCTTTAAACCCAATTTTTTATTCAAACCAATTTCAAGCATACTTAGGGTTTGCTCAAAAAAAACTAAAAGTATGAAAAATAAAGACTTTAGCCTTTACGTCTGCGCACCTTGAAGTTATAATCTCAAAATTGAGAATTTTGAGGTGTTTCGATCAGAAACAGGTCGGGACAATACTCCCTACTATATCCTTTATAATCCTTATTTATCCTCATTTTGTGTCTTATATCTTTACTCATTAAGGCAAATTTTAGCAAGCCTTACTTATTTTTTTGTTCTAGTTTACCTTTGTAAAAACTGCTATACTATTGAATAGTTATAGTTTAAAAATATAAGAAAAATGTCTTTTTTAGTTAGTATTATAATCATAACTTGAGATATAAAATCATTAAAAAAAGTTCCCAGCTAAGTTGCAATCAAAATTATTTTATGGGAGATATGTTTTGATAACAACTATAGATTTTGATTGATATAATAGATAAGTATAATGTTATTCTGACCAAAAAAAATTAGGTCTAGGTCTTCAGCTTCCTTTCTGTGAATAGGGATTAAAAAAAAATATTCGATTCAGTATTTTAAGGATCTGGCTTCAACAGTCTGCACTAATAACTGATAACTGGAATGAAAAGATTGGTCATTTAAATAAAAAAAATTAATAATATTATTATATTTAAGATGAGCTATTGTATAAATCCTGCCTGTCCTCAACCTCAAAATTTAAATAGTGTTAATAAATGTACTGCCTGTGGTTCACAGTTAATTTTGCGCGATCGCTATAAAATTATTAAACCTATTGGGAAAGGAGGTTTCGGAGTAACTTTTCTAGCCAAGGATATATCTTTGCCAGGAGCTCCCATTTGTGTAATTAAAGAACTACGGCCATCTAGTACAAAAGCAAGTGAATTAGAAATGGCTAGAAAACTATTTCAGCGAGAAGCAGAAACACTAGGAAAAATTGGCCATCATCCCCAAGTTCCCAGATTATTAGATTATTTTGAATGGAAGAAACGTTTTCATCTAGTTCAAGAATATGTAAGTGGTTTAACCTTAAAACAGGAGGTCAAAAAACAGGGAATATTTACTGAAGAACAAGGGAAAAAGTTTCTAATTGAAGTGTTGTCAGTCATAGATTATATACACACTCAAGGAGTAATTCACCGAGATATTAAACCTACAAATATTATTCGGCGGAGTGAAGATGGTCATTTAGTTCTGATAGACTTTGGTGCTGTCAAAGATCATGTGAACCAAACTTATATATCAGGTGGTACAGGAGAAACTGCTTTTACAAATATCTCTATAGGTACTTCAGGTTTTTCACCACCAGAACAAGTGCTTTTGCGACCTGTATATGCAAGTGATATATATGCTTTGGGAGTAACTACCATTTTCTTACTGACGGGAAAAACTCCAAATAATCTTGGTTATAATCAGGTTAATGGCGAAATTCTCTGGCATTCTCAAGTTAATGTTAGTGATATGTTTAGGGAAATCTTGAAAAAAATGCTAGAAGTTTCTGTAGAAGATCGCTTCCAGTCAGCAGAAGAACTTTTAGCAGCTTTGAAGACAAAACAACCTGAGAAAAAACAGGTACAACCCAGACTAGATGATGCTGTTAAAACTATATTTAGAGATGAAATTACAGTTTTTAATGACAATAAAGATAATTTTTCATCGATGTCTGCCAATATTAAAATTGCTCAAAAAATTCGGCAACGCAAATATGGTTTAGAAAAAAACTCTACAAATCAAGTTCTACCTAATTCTGTGAAGACGAAGCCCAAACATATTGAAGGATATTTGACGGTAGTACCTCCAAAAAGCAAAGCAACTAATACAACACAATTGGGTAATGAAACTCCTATAAAATGGACTGCGGCGACCTTGCGCAGTGCTTATATGAAAGGTAGAAGAGATTTTGCTGAGTGTAATTTAATTCGCTTGAATTTGTGCAATGCTAAGTTATCTGGAGCTAATTTTTATGGGGCAAATTTGGGTGGAGCTAATTTGCAAGGTGCAGATTTATCTGATTCTAATTTTGGTCATGCTAATTTAACTAATACTATCCTGAAAAATGCAACTCTGACTAAAGCTTATTTAAGTACAGCCAGTTTGGCAAATTCTAATTTGCAGAACGCAAATATGAAAAATACTTATTTGAGTGGCGCAAATTTAGGGGGTGCTAATTTGTATGGTGCTAATCTCACAAATGCAATAGTGAGCGATCGTCAACTTGAGACAGCAAAAACTAATTGGTGGACGATTTTTCCTAATGGTAAAAGAGGTTCGATATTCTAAAATAGAATTGATTATATAAGCTTACTCCCATAGACCTCTTTTAAATCAAAAAAAATTTAGGTATAATTGTAGTGAAAATATTGTCAAGGCACTTAGTAATCCTAAATATTATCTAAAATTATATGCTTTACTTAAAAAATAACTCCAACTCCTATGACTTCAGCACAAGTGTCTTGGTGCTTCAGGCCTTAAATCAGTAGATTTTTTTTGACTTTGGGAACAAAATCATGAGAAACTTTCAGTGATTCTCTGATTTAATGATCAGAATATCTTTACTCTAGCCATTTTAGCTACCAAAGTTCTTCTGATTTATTTGGCCTCTTTTGTCTGATTAATAACATGATTGAAGTTATCATAAATAACTATTAACTTTGGCCTCAATTAGATTGTCAGAAAAAATATTCTCTTTGAGAATTTAATGGTGATCAAGCTGATAGCATAAAATATTATCGCTTCATCGTCCCAAAGATTTCCTTGAAACTCTTCCGACGGCCAATAGTTGGTAGAAGTAGAACTAAATGCTTGTGGAAAAGAAGCTCAAAAGTAGCTCTTAATAAGCAATAACTAAGCTTAAGGGAAACCCTGAGAAGCAAGCACCTCTCGTTGTCTATACTTTTAACAGTGAGAGTGCCAAAATCTAATAGTTGAATTTTAGGAATGACAGTATAGGCATGGCATCCATTAGCGATATCCATCAACAATTAATCAGTAAGCAACGCTCTGCTGTAGAAATTACCCAAGAAGCTCTCGAAAATATCAACCAATTGGAGCCGAAGTTAAAAAGCTTTATCTGTGTTACAGCAGAAAAGGCCATTGCTCAGGCCCGTCAGGTGGATGCAAAGATTGCTGCAGGAGAGAAAATTGGACTACTAACAGGGATTCCGATCGCTGTAAAGGATAATATATGTACTAGGGGTATCCCTACTACTTGTGGGTCTAAGATTTTACAAAACTTTATTCCCCCTTATGAATCTACGGTAACTCAAAAACTTGTGGATGCTGGGGCAATAATTTTAGGCAAGACCAATTTAGATGAATTTGGTATGGGCAGTTCAACAGAAAATTCTGCCTATCAAGTCACGACTAACCCGTGGGATAACACTCGAGTTCCTGGTGGATCTTCGGGAGGGTCAGCAGCAGCAGTAGCATCGGCAGAATCTGTAGTAGCATTGGGTTCAGATACAGGTGGGTCGATTCGTCAACCAGCATCTTTTTGTGGAGTGGTAGGAATTAAGCCTACTTATGGTCTGGTTTCTCGCTATGGGTTAGTGGCTTATGCTTCTTCTATGGATCAAATAGGGCCGTTGAGTAGAACTGTGAAAGATTCTGCTATTTTATTGCAGGCGATCGCTGGTTATGACCCTAAAGATTCTACTAGTCTTAATGTCCCTGTCCCAGATTACACTAAAAACCTCACACCTAATTTAAGACCTAAAGGGCAAATTAGAATTGGTCTCATTCAAGAGACTTTTGGTGATGGTTTAGACTCATCTGTTCTTCAAGCTTTTACTAAGGCAGTGGAACTAATGCAGGAGTTGGGGGCAGAAATTCAGGTAATTTCTTGTCCTAGATTTAGTTACGGTTTACCTACTTATTATGTTATTGCTCCATCGGAGGCTTCGGCAAATTTAGCCCGCTATGATGGGGTCAAATATGGTTTCCGTGCTAGTGAGTCGGAAAACCTCTTGAATATGTATGCTAAGACTCGTTCTGAAGGTTTTGGTTCAGAAGTTAAACGCCGAATTATGATTGGTACTTATGCTTTATCGGCTGGATATTATGATGCTTATTATCTGAAAGCTCAAAAAGTTCGGACTTTAATTAAGGAAGATTTTGATAAAGCTTTTGCTAAAGTAGATATTTTGGCTTGCCCCACTTCTCCAACTACAGCATTTAAGCTGGGTGAAAAAAGTGATAATCCACTGAGTATGTATTTGTCTGACTTAATGACTATTCCAGTTAATTTGGCTGGTTTACCTGCTTTGAGTTTACCCTGTGGCTTTGATCAACAAGGGTTGCCTATTGGTATGCAATTGATAAGTAATGTTTTGAAAGAAGATTTACTATTTGAAGCAGCTTATGTTTATGAACAAGCTAATAATTGGTATAAATTCCAACCTCAGCTTTAAAAATTTAGTTTTGAGTTTTGAGTTTTTATTGATTAGGTTTGAAGTGTTCATAATAGTGTGTTAGTTAATAGCTGCAATTGGAGCTTAGGAGTTAGGCACACGTTGGGAATAATTAAGTAGTTGTGCTAAGTTAATTACACATCTATACTATACAAGTTAAATTATTTGCTATATTGTAAGATTAGGTAATTCGGGGTTTGCTCACAAAATGAAAGGATTTACCTAAATCTTACTAAGGGCTTTGTTTATTTGTATAAAAAATGTATAAGAAGTTGGTACGAGGATGTTGAAAATTGAGGATTTTCATTCAGCTATTAAAACTAGAAAAATTGAAAGAAAATTCTTCCAATCACATCCTCTTGCTCTTGAATTTTCATTTATCTGTGCCTCTGTGGGTCACTCAATTAGTTCATATCTACCTGCCTCCTAACCTCACTCATGAAACTTATTCAGTAAGTCCTAATAAAATAGGTAAATAATTTTGCTGATGCACTCAACAATATTAACAAGTATAAACAGGAATATACTAAGAGCTTCCATTTACATAATTTGTGAAAAATTAACAAAAAATACCTATAAGTTTTGATAGTTATATAATTTTTTTATCTCTCAAAATAATTTGCTTTGAAAGCAAGAAAATGAATGAAAAAAAGAAGTATTAATATTCTTTTTGCCGACTTATTGACTAGACTGACAATATAATAAAAATTTTTGAAGTTTCTCTAAAATATTAATAGTGAAAAACTGAGGCTGATAATTATTCTAATCTGGTATTAGCTGTGAAATTATTATGAATGGGGTAGAAGAATATACAATATATTTTGTAATGGTACTTAATTAATTAAGGGGACATAATTTAATTATCAACTTTTGTTATTTAGATTATGAAGTTGGTCTGAAAGCGCTTTCGGTTGTTATAAGATAAGGATACGGGGGCAAGATGCCTGCAATACATGATTTTCACTATTACTTTATACATCATTTGCCCGATCGGATGTCTTAGTTGTTGGGATAGTTACTATTATTACTATGGAAGTAGTCACTATTTCTGAAAGACTCATTCATAAAAGAACTAAACTTAAACTATTTATTAAAAACTTTTTTACTTGAGCGAAAATTAACATAATTAGTAGAGCGTTAATCGTGCAAAAAGGTTACTCTATTTGTGTTAATTCTTTAAATTTTATGAAGTTTTATAAAAAGTTTGCATTAATTTACGGGAATTGTTGTTGCAGTGGCGTTTTCTAGATATAGAGGAAGGCTGCAAATGTTACTGATCAATAGTCTCAAAATAATAGTAATTAGCCCAAGTTATCAATGTTACAAAAAAAATTATGATGTCCAAGTCTAATAAAATATTAATAATTATTAGTAGGGTGAATCAAAATTTATTCAAACTAATTAGAGCTGCTTTTTTTTCAACTTAGTTTGTTTAGTCTATCAAGCTCACCTTGGTTAGGTTAGAGTTCTATTTGACTGCAAAAAATAAGCTCTTTTGACTTTAAAGTCTATGTTCATTTTTCTGGCCAGGCCTTAGCTAATAGGAAACCCCGGGTATAAAGGTTGGGAAGTTATGGCTCAGTCCTTTATTTAGGAAGGGCTGTAATTTGAAAAAATATCTTCTTACTAAGGCGCGTTTTTTATGAATGCTTAAGTTTATGAGATACACTATGGAGAAAAAGTAGTCTAGTAATCTTGACAAAATAATTATCTTGTGATATAGTCGACAGACTGTATTAAAGGGGTTATTCAAAATAAATATAATACAACGACTATAAACAATCAATTAGGAGACTATACCTAAGATGAGTTTACTAAATAAGGTATTTGAAGCTTACAATGGACATCGGGTTATGTTTTCACAACCTGAAGCAATAGCTGCAATTGCAGCGTCTGCAATTGCTTCAGATGGTTATCTTTTAGAACAAGAAACAGAGCTGGTTATAACACTTTTATCTCAAATGGAAGTATTTAAAGGCTATTCAGAAAAACAAATTACGAATATGCTTAATAGGTTGTTAAGTACACTCAGCGTCAAAGGAATTAATAATGTAGTAGCGATAGCTAATGATTCACTACATCCGGAGTACAAAGAAGCAGTTTTTATGTTAGCTACTGAAATAATTTTAGTAGATGGGGTTTTATGTGGTAAAGAACAAGCGTTTTTAATTGATTTGTTTCAGGTATTGGAAATCTCTTCAGAAAGGGCTTCACAAATTTTTACCTCTAAATCAGAGGCCTATCGGGTTACTAATAAGAAATCTAAAAACTATAGAATTAATCAAGGTTCTCTTAAGTAGATGAGAATATAGTTTGATCATAAAATTACGAACATAGATATACTAGATAACTTAAGGATCATTTCTTATTGATTAATTTATTTACATGAAATAATTTTTTCATAGGCTTGAATGGTTTGTGTGGCGATCGCTTGCCAACTATAATTATTTTTCGCTAACTCTTGAGCATTCAAACCCCGGCGTTTTCTCTCTGCTTCATCCTGCAAAGCTAATTTCATTAAAGCAGCCATGTCTTCTGTTTTGCAACCACCAACCCAACCTGCTTCTGCATTTGCTACATCTTGATAAATATAAACTTGGTCTGAAATCACTACGGGGGTACCTGCTATCATAGCCTCTGCTACTGCAATACCAAAGTTTTCATAATAAGAAGGTAGTACAAATAAATCAGCAATTCTTAATAAACTTGTCTTTATTTCCCCTGTAACAAACCCCATTATTTTGGTAAACTTAGCAATAGGTGAAGCCTTTATTTGTGAGTAAATTTGTGCCTCATAATTAGGATCTTGAGGATTTGCACCTGCTAAGATAAATTGAAAATCTACCCCTTGTGCTAACAATTTTTCTAAAGCAGGTAATAATAAATCTAGTCCTTTTTTTGGTTCAATGCGAGACATAAATAAAATTATGGGATGTTTCACTTCTACTCCTTGAGATCGGAGACTATTAACTAAATTTTCATCTTGAATATTCTCTAGAGTATTGACTCCATTGGGAATTACTAAGTCTTTTGTAGATAAGCCAAATCTTTCGGAAACTTTTGCCTCTTGTGTTGTGGTAAAATGAAGGGCAGCAGCATGAGCAATATTCCGCTTTTCTAAGAGAGAAACATAAATTTTTTTGAGTTGTTTTTTCTTGCGTAGATCAGCGGGGTCTAAGGTTCCTAATGGTCTTAAAATATAGGGTAAGTTATTGGTTCTAGCAACAGTTGCAGCTATGGTTGTTACTGGTGAAAAAAGAGCATGAATATGAGCTAAATCAAATTCAGTAGCGTGTTCATTTAACCATTGTAATAATTGTAGAGAAAATTTATAACGACGAAACGGAGAACAAGGAAAATAACGAATTTGATAACCATTTTGTTTGACAGGTTTATTGATAGGAACATCTAAGGGTGGCTGACCAGTGTCTCCATTAGAATTTGTGGTGAGAATGGTAACATCTATGTTCTGAGTGGCAAGAGCGGTAGAAAGTCCTATAACCATTTGACTCGGACCGCCATAAACAAGAGATATAGATGGTAATATTTGTACTATTCGCATAACTTTGTCTGGTTTTTCTATATATATAAATGAAATGCTATATAAAACTGATATAATTCCAGTGATATCTACTCACTAAGTAGGGTGCACCTAGGGCCTCTGCCAGCTCTTGCGTTTTCTGATGCATAGCAGGCAATAACACTGAGAGCATTACAAGCTCTGCGATCGCCCCGACGGCAAAAACGTCCTAGGTTCCTTGGGCCGCCACTTTGGTTAATTAGGGCTAAAAAATTACAGGCGCGAGTATTATTTCGCTGTCGGCAATAATAGTTGATCTGAGCAATGCCTCCTTGAGTGGCAGTGTTAACTAAGTTGCAAGCTCGTGAATTTCCCTCCCCGCAAAGAATGCCTAAGGCCGCGCAGCTCTGCACATTTCCGTTTTTGTAGCAACTTTCGTAAAAGTTGTTAAGTTGATTTGATTTTGCAGGTAATATTACGGATAGGAGTGTAGCAACACTAAGCATTCCCAGAAATATCCATTTCATATTTGATAACTGAACTATTTGGATGTGCTCTGAGCATAATAACATGAAAATATGGTTGCTTCCATAGAATTTTTCATTGGTTCACCCTAAAGTTTATTACTTTGTAGCTTGGCTTGAGGTCACTAAACCCAAAAAAGCTAGATAATACCGCTGCAGCAGGAAATTTCAGGAAAAAGAAAAACAGGGTACACAGCAAAAGGGGAAAGGATAAAAGGTTTATTACTTTGTAGTTTGGGTTGAGTTCGCCAAACCCAACAAAGATAGATAATACTGTCGCTGCAGGAAATTTCAGGAAAAAGAAAAACAGGGTACACAGCAAAAGGGGAAAGGATAAAAGGTTTATTACTTTGTAGTTTGGGTTGAGTTCGCCAAACCCAACAAAGATAGATAATACTGTCGCTGCAGGAAATTTCAGGAAAAAGAAAAACAGGGTAAAGGGCTGAAGGGGAAAAGAGAAAAGGGTTAAAGAGTTCTCCCGCCGTCGCAGACTACACGAAAACCGATAACGTCGTAGTGGACGTCGCGCCCAGCAGAGTTGTAGCGAATCGCAGAACGGCAATCATTAGGAATGTTGACCCAGGAACCGCCCCGCAGCGGTGAACGTTTTTTATTTCCATTTAGCCAAACACTGCCATCTGTAGGCGCACCATCATAGTTATCATGCCATTCATCAGCACACCATTCCCAGACATTCCCGTGCATATCGCTCAACCCAAAAGAATTAGCTACTTTAAAATAACCTACAGGTGTAGTTTCCTGACGATATTCTCCTTTGAGTCCTCTGCCGTAAGAACCTTCATCGCCTGTCCCGTCATAGTTGGCTAAGTCTGTAGTAATAGTTTCTCCAAAATGAAAGGGAGTTGTAGTTCCAGCACGACAGGCATATTCCCATTCAGCTTCCCTTGGTAGTCTATAATTTCTTCGAGTTAGTTTTGAAAGTCGTTGGCAGAATTCTACTGCTTCGTACCAATTCACTCGCTCTACTGGTCTTTGCCATCTATCTATATCTTGGTACGGTTTTTTAAAGTAAGATGGATCTGGGTCTAAATCTTGTTTTTCTTTCAGGTCTGCTCGGGAGGCGATCGCTCTCCACTGTCCTTGAGTAACAGGATAACGGCCCATGAGAAACTCGGAGATAGTTACATTATGTTGGGGTCTTTCATTATTTCTACTTCCTTCTTCAGATTTTGGTGCGCCCATTGTAAAGGTGCCACTAGGAATTAAAAACATTTCCAGAGGCACCTCAGCATATTCTCTGTAACCTCGAATTTTTTGTTTTTGACGTTTTATGATAGGTGTTGTCGCCATGTAACTACTTTTGCAAATGTTGGGGGGGCTGAAGGAATTTTCAGTTTTACTCTATGTTGCTTAAAGTTTCCTCACCTAATTTTACCTTGAAGATAATCTTTTTGCAATTTTTTTAGTCTTTTTCTTCCAGGATGGAGATCACTGTTTCTAACTCAAATTGTTTGAGGAAAAACTCTAGAGTCTAGAAATATAGACTTAGGTTTAAATGCTTTTTATACGGTACAGAAATTGTTTGCAAACCTGTACAGAAGAGCAGGGAATTTACTCACCCCCAACCCCGACGTGGAGGGAAGGTCAAATTATTAGTCGTTATATCTCCGACTATAAATTTATGACTTTTGGGGAATCTTTCAATTATTGGGACATAGTATTTGACTAAATCATAGGTTTTTTGGACAACTGATAATTCTTTCATTTTTTTTTACTTTAGGGTTTTGTCATTTGTCGAAAATTTAAGACACTTGACACTTGGACATCAAAAAAATTTTTCCCGCTTCGCGGGAGGTAAAGGAAAAAGAAACATAGTGTAAAGGGCAAAAGGGGAAAAGGGAAAAGGGTTAAAGAGTTCTCCCGCCATCGCAGACAAGACGAAAACCATCATAGCTGACGTGGACGTCGCGCCTAAGATAGCCGCTGCGAACCGCAGAACGGCAATCAATAGGAGAGTTGCACCAAGAACCGCCCCGCAGACGGGTATAACTATCAGTAGAACTGTCTTCGTTACTATCAACCCAAGCGCTTCCATCTGTAGGAGCTCCCACATAGTTATCATGGCTATCATCAGCACACCATTCCCACACGTTTCCATGCATATCATATAATCCAAAAGCATTAGCAGGAAATTGGCCTACAGGAGTTGTTTGTTTTTTATATTCTCCTTTGGGCCCATCGCCGTAAGTAATATTACCATCATAGTTAACTAACTCAGGTGTTATAGTTTCTCCAAAGTAGAAAGGTGTAGTAGTTCCTGCCCGACAGGCATATTCCCATTCTGCTTCACTGGGCAACCTGTACTTTTTTCCAGTTAATTTCGATAGTCTTTTACAAAATTCTACTGCTTTGTACCAACTCACCGTCTCAACTGGCCTTTGCCATCTATCTATACCTTTATATGGTTTTTTAAAACGAGATGGATCTGGGTTTAGGTCTTCTTTTTCTTTCAGGTCTGTTCGGGAGGCGATCGCTCTCCACTGTCCTTGAGTAACGGGATATTTGCCCATAAAAAAGGAAGGGACAGTCACATCATGTTGGGGGCGTTCATCATCATAGCTACCTTCTTCACTTTTAGGGGAACCCATAGTAAAAGTACCACTAGGAATAGCCACCATTTCTAGACTAACGTTATCTGGAAGGCTTTGAGTAAAGTAAAAAGCTTTATGAATTGTTCTTTCGACAATTTTACCCAGCCTGTTAACAGTAGGAGTTTCAAAACTCCACTCTTGTAATTCTATTTCAACTTCCTTAGTTTCTTCTTCAAAAACAATAGTAGCAATTTCAATTTCAGTTTCAAACTCAATTAAATCTTTTATTTCATTAGTAGAACCAGTATTAGAAGCTCTTATTTGATTAGCAAAATAAGCATAAGAACCCCCTAATTTCTCCAATACTTCTGCCTGAACTTGAGCTAAAGGATAAACCTGTTTAGCTAGCTTATTCTCAGGTTTTGAAGAATCTATCAACAGAGCTTCAAATTCTTTGGGACTTATTCCCATTTTCTCAGCTAAATAAGAAGATACTTCCTCAATAACATCGGTAATTTCATCAACAGTTAACCCACTCAATAGTTCATCCCGCACCCCATCAAAAAACTCAAATTCGATTTCATCTGGATTAATATTAGGGGTGATTTTTTCACTTAAAGGTTTAAATAACCCTCCCATTAATACTTCTGCCACATGACCTTGGTTGAACTGAGGAAGCATAGTATATTGAATTACTCTAATCACAGGTAAAGTAACAAGAACTGCGGAGAGATGTTCAGCTAGTCTAACGGCATTAGGTGAGGCAATTTCTTGAAACCTTTCTACTCTTTCGGTAGCCGTAATTTCTTCTTGAACAAAGTTAGAATAACGATGATTATCAGGCTTAATTCCATAACCAACAGACTGATTATTTCCTACTCCCATTAATAATTTTGACCATTCTTCTAAAATATTAGGGTCAAGACAAAGGACGGGTAATTTAAATTCTCCATCTTGAGAAATTTCTTGTTTTTTTGAACTAGGAATAATAGTTAAATTCTGATTAGAAGTAAGACGAACAGAAGCATTTAATTTTAAAGACTTTTGTTGACCAAGATTAGTGCGGAGCCACAAACGTTCTGGTAGAAGCTGCAATAAATTTACCATCCCTTTTCGCCCCCACTCCTGCAAAAGAGTATAGGTTTCTGGGCGAGACCAAACAGAAGAAACTAGATCGCTTACTAATAGAATTAAAGTTTTTCCACTGGTAGCCCCAATAAATTCTGGAGAGTAGGGACGCATCTGAGGATCATCGTAGTGGAAAATTTCAATCCTTTGGTTTTGAGAGGATAAAATCAAAAATAGTATAAATTCAGGAGATACCCTAACAATAAGTTTAAACAACAATTCCTGATGTAATAGTTGAGAAGAATTAAATTTTAATCCCCTAGTTTCAGTATGACGAAAAATCCCCAAACTTTGGAGAAATTTCCTCAACTCTTTAATAGTTTGTTTCCAAATTACGAGGGAGTTATTTACTTCTATAACCAATACTAAATCTAGCCAACGACGGGTTAAAGTTGGTTGTTTAATGGGCATCCAAATCTTTTGTTCGACAAAAAAATCAATAGTTTTAGCTTCGTTTAATTCCTGTTCTGTTGAGGATGGAAATTTTCGGCGTAAAGATTTTAAAGCAATACCAAGCTCCTGTTTATTGGGAATAGCTGGAGCATCGGGAACTTGTAGAGGGTAACGTTCCTTTTTATTATTGTCTGTTTTAGGTAAATATTTATCAGCAGCAGCTTTCGGATAAAGATCTAAATTTGTTTTTGCTGGAAGTTCAGGAATATTAACTTTTAAATTTCGTCTATTTTTCTCTGAGTAAATTTGATTGTTTGATTCAGATCCTTGAGCATCTTTTTTATCAGTTTCTAATAATTCTAATTCTCCATCCGGCAAAGTTTTTACCCATAACCAAATTATTTCTGCTATTTCTCTAGCAGTTGGGTCATAATTAGCTTTTTGTAATCCTTCTATGAAGTTAGAAATCGACATTAGGCCTTAGGTTTTAGGTGGCAGGTGTTAGTATGCAGTCCGAGCGCTCCCCCCTCGAACTGCACCCCAACATTTCTCAATAAGCGTTTTCTTTTTGTTGAAATATTCTTCAGTTGCAGAATGCAAAACCCCTTCTATATATAGCTTTTAATTAGCTTATAACCCCGTGAACATTAACAGACTCCTTTGTTCCCAGAGAAGAAAAAGACCACTGAAAATCACAAAAGCAGTTACTAATTGACGGAACAGCTGAGGACTAATTTTTTCTAATACTAAATGACCCAACCTATTTCCTGGATAAGCAGCTACTCCTATGAGTATCCCATATCCCAAATAAGGTAAAGTTAAATTACCAAAAATTGCATAAGTAATTGCCTTAAAAATATGAACTACCATCCGGTTAACTGCTTGAGTTCCCAATAATTCTTCTTTTTCCAAACCATAATTCAGGTAAAATGGTGCAAGTAAGGGTCCCATACTACCAATAATTCCTGATAAAAAGGAATAAATAAAACCTGCAGGCAAAAAATACCATGCACGAACAGTAAAAGATTTTTCTTGATTTTTAATAATTAAATTTATCCCAGAGATCAATAGAAATAATCCTACTAAAAAACTGAGCCATCTGACAGGAATTTGAGTGAAAATAAAAGCCCCTAAACAACCACCAAAAATAGCACCAGGTAGTTCCCACAAAATGACAGTCCAGTTAATTTTTTGCCAATAAGCAAAAACACGTTCAGCGTTACCAAGAATTCCTCCAGTCGTAATGACTGGTGGAATAGCTATAGTTCCTAAAAATAAACCTACTATTGGCATTAAGAGAAAGGAACTACCCCCACCTGCTAGGTTGCTGACAAACCATCCAACCATACTTGCTAATGCTAACCAGAGATTGGTCATATTACTTGATTAAGTTATAATTTTTTACTATAGTTCCTTTTTAGCTTAAATTTCTGAATTTTAAATATCAACTAAAATTCAGAAATTATCTTTAGAATTTGCCCATAGAAACATTTAGTTAATTTAGTAGTTTCTAAAGAACAAATCTCAACAAAATTAATTCAGAAAAAAATTTACCGTCCTCCCTGTATCAGACAGTAAGCTATTCATAAAATAATCCTTCTATTGGCACACCATCTTCATGTTTATTTTCCTTAGATTTTCCTGGTAATGAATTACCATCAACACCTATACGATGAACTGGAAGTTTGTCTTTTTCTGCGCCTACCCGTAACAAGACAAGAGGTTCATCTCCACAACTTTGAAACTTATAAAAGCATCCTCTGGGAAGCATAATACCTTGATTTATAGAAAAGACACCAACTTCACCATCTTTGCCAAAAAATCTGGCTTTTCCTGCTAAAACAATAAAAGTATGATCCTCTCCTGGATGAGAGTGCAAAACATTTTCTCCTCCTTGAGCGTAACATTTAATTCTCACGCTCATTAAATCAGTTTTCGCAATAGTATAGTCGCTCCGGCCTTTACTCAAAAGCTGGGTTTTAAGTTGAAAAACTTGTGGTTCTAGACTTTGATTGGAGGATTTTTCTATGGTTTCTTGATTAGCAATCATAAGAGATTTTTAAAATAAAAATTAATACAAATTCCTAACTATTAATTATACATACCCTGTCCCCAATATCCGAAAATATCCTAGAATATCTTTATAATCATCCAAGAGAGACAAAATTATAACTATAACTTACTTAGACATTATATGAGAATGCAGTTGCTGTTTGTGCCTGGTTAATAATTTTTACTTTTTGAAGTGCCTATAAAGTGAGAATTTTTATTCTGGCTCCATCCCAATAAAAGTGGTTTATAAAATTTTTTTGTAGTCAAATAACTTCCTAAATATTTAGGTTTTAGGTGTTAGGTTTTAGGTTTTAGGCGGCAGGTTTTAAGCGGCAGGTTTTAGGCGGCAGGTTTTAGGCGGCAGGTTTTGGGTTTTAGGTATCATCATAAATTTGAAATTGGAGGTAAGAGCTTAGTTAGATGAATTTTAAAATTAGAACTTATAACTAATAATTAGTAATTAACTTTACCTTCGATCTAAAGACTGCAATAAACATTCAAGTAGATTTTTTTTATCCTGTTCTGAGGGAGACTTTTTCTTAGTTAGCATAAATATAAAATTAAGTAACTGATCGGTGGCGAGATTTTTACCCCCTTCTCGCTCTCTAACAAATCTTTCAATGAACTCTTTTGCTATATTTAAAGTATCTGTATCTGACTCTAAATTATCAAAATGAGATTCAACAATTTGAGCAAGTTGTTCTCTGGTAGGTTCAGGCATTTCTAGTTGCAAACATCGCCGTAAAAAAGGTGGAGGAAAATCACGCTCCCCATTACTTGTCATAATTACTAAAGGAAATTGTTGACAAGCAACTTTTCCCTCGTAAATATCAACTTTTTGATTATCATAAGTTCTCAAATTAACAATTTTTTCCTGCTCTGATATTCTTGCTAATTCAGGAATTTCAAATTCTCCTTCCTCAAATAAATTTAATAGATCGTTAGGTAAGTCAATGTCACTTTTATCAATTTCATCTATTAATAATACCCTTGGATATTCATTGGGAAGAAATGCTGTTCCTACTGCACCTAACTGTATATATTTACCAATATTTGGTTTGTTTCCTAGTTGAGCATCTTGTAAACGACCAATAGCATCATAACGATATAAACCATTACTTAAAGTAGTGCGGGTATTAATTGGCCATGTTAATACTTTTCCTAATTTTAGTTGATAGGCGATCGCATAAGCCAAAGAAGATTTTCCAGTTCCCGGCTTTCCTGTCACCAAAAGAGGGCGACGCAAATATAAAGCGGCATTAACTAACTCAACTTGCCTATCCGAGACTTGAAAGGTTTTCCCTTTAATTTCTTCCCGAGACTTTTTTTCAGTAGTTTTGGCTTCAGTATTAAAACTTCTCCAAGGTGGAGGCTCTGGTAAATTTTTTATCCCATCATGTGGCTCATGATCTTTGTTAAAAATTTGCCAATTTTCAGTCATAATTAATTAATTTATAGTTAATAATTTAATAAATTTATACAAGTTTAAAGATATGAGAAAAATACTTTTATTTTCTCATATAGAATTTAAGAACTTAAAGCATATTTAGGCTCACTAGGTTCCGGTGGCATTCTCTCAGGGTTATCCCATAAGAGGCAAATATGCTTTCCAATATGTTCTTCTCCTTTTGCCTTTTTTCTCTCATCTGTTACTTCCTTTGGTAACTGATTAAAATTACCTTGAACATTCCTGAGTATTCGATTAATTTCATTTTGGCAAGAAATGGTTTGTAAATCACGCCTTGACCAAATAGCAAGAGGCAGAGAGTTGAGTACAATTAGGTCAAAAAACTTAGTTAGTTCAGAAAGTTTATTTAGTTTAATTCCTACGGTTTTATTTAGCCCTAATTCATAATCATCTGTGTGATAAAAATCTACCACATTACCTTGATTAGAGTTTAAATTTTCCCATTTTCTTTGCCAAGCTCCCCCTAAATCTTGAGCTGTATATTTTAACCTTTCAGCTAAACGAAAAGTAACAATATATTGCTTACACATTTTTGCAGGACGGTTGAGCTTTGTTACCTCCAGCCAATCAAAATAAGAGTTACTTTCTATAAGCAAATTAGTATCTAAAAATAACTCTATCCTCAAGTCTTTACTGCCAATTTTTTTCATTCTCTTATTGGATTCGTCTATCAGTTCTGTTAATTTTTTAGATAGATATTCCCGTTCAATCAAGTCTTTTTCTTGAATATTACGGATTAATTGACTAGACCAAAACCAACTTTGTATTTGTAAAGAACTATAATTCTTTTTCTTAAGCTCAATCAACAAATAAGATTCTAGTAACTTGGGATTTTGGGTATCAGGTGAAGATTTTCTAAAATTTGGTGTTGCTGTTTCCTTAAACTCAGAATATCCAAAAAAATTACCGTATTCTTCTAGCCATTTATCTAGGGTTTTTTGTAGATTTGAATCAGAAACTTGTTGTTGAATTCCTACTACAAATGGAATAATAAGCCGATATTTTTTTAGGGGAATAATACGATTTAGTTGAGTCAAAATATCATCAATATTCTTAACTGTTTTATCTGCCATTTCAGGGCGACATGATAAGTATATTTTTTCTAATTTTTCAAAAGATTGATTCTGTAAATACTCTCCCAAATCATTAATTGCTTTATCTTCTTTATTCCTAGAACCCGATAAGTTTGTCTGTTCTTGTCTGTCAGTCTCAAACTCATTAAAAGCCTTAGGATTGATTTCTTGAATTTCATTTAGTAAATCATCTATTTTTTCGTGTTTATCAATATAATCAAATAAAATTCGGAATCTTTGATTTTTACTTTGTCCATTTATAAATTGGCTATAAACATCATGAAAGCTATAAAAAACTAAATCTTCAAATTCGTCTGGTCCTAGAGCTTTGTTAATTAAATTCCGAATAAGTTTAAGATCATATTTCATTATAAACAAACAAATAAAAAAACAATGTAATAGACTAATTAATCACCAAACAAAATGATAACTAATAACTAAAATATCTTACTGCCGCATAATCCAATAACCCCCCTCTTCCGACGGTTCTAACCGACCTCTTCGCTGCCCTGGGGAAGTATTATTAATTAATAAGTCCCGTATATCTTCAAGTACCAAACGAGCATCAGCAAAATAACCATGTCCTAATAAAGTTAAATCTATCTTAGAAACTTTTACCGTGTCTATTCCTTCTACAACAGTAACAGGGGGGAAAAAACCAGCTCGGCCATGCTGATGAATAAGCGCTGAAGTTGCTAAGGCTTTGTCTTTTGATGATATGTATAATGTAGTTCGTTCTGCTAATTGATGATATCCTTTAGCTAACTCTTTAAACAAGTCAATATCTACATCTGGAGCGGCTAAAATAATTTGCCCAAAAGCAATATTAGTTATTGTTTGAACTTGAGAAATAATTCTTTGGACTGCTCTGAGTAAACCTCGGTTTCCCATACTATGAGCAATAATATGAATTTTCTCAATGTCCGTTTTTTCGGCTAGGTTGAGTAAAAATTCTGTCATGTACTTTTCGCTGGCTTCAATACTTGCCTCGTCTACCGGATATGCTGATAATTTCCCTTGAGATGGCCAACTATAAAAGGCTGTAATTCCTGGCACTTGCAGGTCAAACCCCATTTGTGCGGCTCTAATAGCTGCATCTTCAAAATTGACGTTGTATCCATGAACAAAGACTAAAGCAGACCTTTCATTTATTTCATGGTCTTTTAATTCTTCGTTGATATTTTCCCAAAATAGTTCTTTTTCCAGAATTTGCAAACTTTGAAAATGTAGTTTGAGGCGATCGTCTTTGAAAGTAATTAATCTTTTCCACAAAGGGGAACCTATAGAGCCTATTTTATGAGATTTAGGAACAGCTACTTGACAAATACCATAGTGAAGTTTGTCATCTCTTTTTCCGGAAAAACCTTTGGATATATTATTTGTATCTACAGGTTTTCTGTTGGTACCAAACCATAAAGGATATATAGTTGCTGTTGTTTCTTTAGTATCTTTTAAAATCAGAGATCTTTTGACTTTTACGGTTTCTTTTTTCTTTATTGCTTTCTTTGTTACGGCTTCTTTTGAAGTCAAATAACCGTTGGTTTGATGACTTCTTAAACTGACAGTTTCTGACTCTAATAATGATGTATCAAAAGGAATAAAATGAGGAATTGGACTATCAGGTAATCTTAAGCGTTCAATTCCATTTATACCTAGTTGAAAAGCTTGATAATAGCTCCTTTGATATGCTAAACCTTGATAAAATTCTTCGGCAAATATCAAAGCAGAATCATCACCAATCTCTTTTTTCATGCCAATAACACAACCTACCTGGTGAGCGACTGCATCAGCTTTTTTCAGAGAAAAACAGGCATTAAATACAACACATTCTATAGGTTTTCCATCTTTTCTAACAATAGATAATAATTCTGATAATGTTTCGAGGGATAAAACCTCTGCCTCACCTTGACGGTTGTTTAAAATTATTTCACCTTGAGAATTACCATGACCGCTAAAGTGAAGAATTCTAGGCTCATATTTCAGCAAATATTGAGATAAATCTTCTATAAAAGCATTTTCTTCTCCATAAACAATATAATTTTTTCCAAATTCTGTCTGCTGTAGTTTTTCCCTAATTAATTCAGTTTCTTTTTTTAATTGTAGTGGCTGTGTAGTTGTAGGGTTTGCTGCTAAAACCAAAACATCACATTTTTCAATTGGAGGCGGAGGGGGATTTTCTCCTAATTTTGACTCATACTCTTGATAAACTTTTGGATTAATATTTTTAATGCCTTCAAGTAACCGCTCAATTTCTCTATGTTTGTCAGCATATTCAATTAAAATTCTGACTCTTTGCTTTTTATTTTGTCCATTTGTAAATTGGTTATAAACATCAGGAAAATAATCATAAACTAAGTCGTTAAATTCTTCTTCGGGTAGATCTTGATTAAGTAATTCCCGAATGACTTTTCTGAGTCTGAAATTATATAACATACGCTTTTTAAGTATTAATTATTAGGTGAACTCCGACGGCTTCTGGAAAACTAGACAAAGCTAGAAATTTGCTGTCGGTCATGGGCAACTGCAAATCAGTAAATCTCTTTAATTAGAATTATATTCTATCAATAAATGACTTATTCAAGACTTGCCTAAAGATATTCCATGAATAGGAAGGCTGTCACCAGGGGCAAATGATGTACAAGGTAAATGGTGAAAATTATGTAGTGCGGGCATTTTCTCCCGGTGAGGGTGGCTTTTGGTAAACTACGCTTTTACAACCAAAGCTTTGTCGAGAGGTTCGATGCAAAGTTCCTATATGCAAGGTCTCTGCTGTGGTGGACGGAGATGAAAAATGCTGGTGTTTTTCTTCGAGGCTAGTTTTTTTCTTCTAACTCATAGCTGAGTGCTGACTGCTGAGTGCTCACAGTCCCTGTACCTATTTCCTGTGACTAAGGTCTAAGTATTTAGGGGGATGTGATATCAGTTGAGAGCATCAATAAGTTTAAACTTGACATCATACTCCACGTTACATTACAAAAATTACTGCTTCATTGCTTTCAGCGTAATACATTGTAGTATTGCATGATGGCAAAAAATTTCGACTCGCCAAAGGCGAGGCTAAATAGGGCAAAAGGGCAAAAGAGCAAAGGGCTATTCAGGAGTCCTGGGGGGGAAACTCACAAGACGAAAACCAAAATTGGAGCTGACCACCACGACCGAGACATAGTAGCCGCGGCTCGCAGAGCGACACCACCCAGGATAGTTGAGCCAGGAGCCGCCACGAAGCACTCTACCGCTACTATCGCCTCCATTTACCCAAGCACTTCCATCAACAGGTGCTCCATCATAATTACTATGCACAACATCCTGACACCACTCCCAGACATTCCCATGCATGTCATATAGACCAAAAGCATTAGGTGGAAACTCACCTACAGGAGTTGTTTGTTCTCTATATTCTCCTTTTGGTTCATCAGCATAAGTCTCTGAAGCTCTATAATTAGCTAATTCTCCTGTGATAGTTTCTCCAAAATAAAAAGGTGTAGTTGTCCCAGCACGACAGGCATATTCCCATTCTGCTTCACTCGGTAGTCTATAGTCTCTTCCTGTTTTCTTAGAGAGCTTTTGACAAAACTCTGTAGCGTTATTCCAACTTACACATTCCACAGGGCGATTTTTTCCTTTAAATTTCGAAGGATCATTTCCCATTATTGCTTGCCACTGTTGTTGAGTAACGACATACTTTCCCATCCAAAATTCTGGCACATCTACATGATGTTGCGGACCTTCATTATCACTTCTCTGTGCTTCCGTCTCTGGAGACCCCATCAGAAAACTACCACCGGGTATTTTTACCATTTCCAGAGTAACTCCATTACCTAAATTTTCTATCATTACTTCTGCTTCACCTTCAGAGCGGCTTATTATTTCTCCTTTCCTGTTAACTTTAGGAGTCGCAAATGTATGAATAGTAATTTTTGGCTGTGACTTTGTTTTTATTTGTGAGTTTGGTTCTAACTTCCGTTGTGACTGTAGTGAAGTTTGAATATTTGAACCTTCTAATACTTCTGTTGATCTTGGTTGTTGAGTTTCTGAAACCGGTAAATTCTGAAAATAACCTAGATCTAACTGTGGGGTGGAAACCAACTGAGATCTAAACCGATCAACAGCAATTTTCTGCAGAGCCTTAACTGCTTCAAGATCCAAACCTACCTCTAAAACTCTTATCCATAGTTGTTCTGCCCAATTAAAATCTCCATTTGTTTGAGCTCTGTAAGCGTCAATTTTCAGAGTAGAAACATCAGTTTTTGTTGCATACTTCGGCATTAAAATTAAATGAGACTTTTCAATAGGGTCAGCAATAATACGAGGGGTCTGTCGTTTTCCTTCCTTTTGAGCTAGCTCTTGCACCCGATACTTCAGATATTCATTCAGTCTTTCTGCAGTTGCTTTTTGACCCTTACTACCTAACCCCTCTAATAACGCATAAGTAAAAACTCCCTGTTGCAACTCTTCTAATTCCCAAGAACGTTCATTTGGACTACAAGAAAAAATAGTTACTATCCCCTTTTCACGAGCTTCTTGTTCTGTTTGCCTTCCTAGTCCTTCTCCCCCTTTTCCCCCATCACTTTTGTTTCTACAAGCATCCAATATTAGAACTATATTATCTGCTCCAGATTTTTGCAGTTGTTGAATAATATAGTCAACAGAAATTCCACTTCTTTCAACATTTGAATGACCATCAATAGGAATTAAATAATCAATATTATTATTCTCTCTATGACCATGGCCGCTAAAAAAAAACCAAAGGTTATCACCAGTTTTCAGAGATAGTTTTTTAACTTCATCTTCTAACACCAATTCTAAGCGGGAACGAGTTGGGCGAGTTGAAGCACCATTAATTTTTGGAGAATTATCTGACAAGTAAAAAACGTCATCAAAATCTGCTTCGTCGAGCAAAAAATCCCTCATTTTTTTAGCGTCATTAGCTGCATATTTTAGAGGAGTCAAAAACTCATATTCCTGAACTCCTATAGTAATTGCTATATTTTGATTGGTCATCGTTTCTCTGCTGTGATTTAAATTTCAACTTAGTAGCACTTTTTCCTGACAGATAATTCTGTTGAACCAGGTTAGCGATCGCTAACTCAGGTTTAACTTAAAATCAGCGATCGTACAAATTAGAAAATAAAAATAGATTTTACTATTAATTTTATATACAAACAACCCTGTTAGATATGACATTAATAAATTATAGTAATATATTTTAAAATATTGAGTCAGGTTAACTCTATCAATTATTTTTTTGAGAAACACAAATAACCATAATTTAATTCAAGAAAGTTGAGACTAAAAGCAATTTGAATAAATAAAAATAATTGAGTAACTCCTGAAATTGTGCAGTTTTGTTTAATAAGTAAACTACATTTAGGATTTTTTCAGCAAAACCAGACTAACCTTGGACAAAAAGTCAGTAAATAAACTAATTTTGATCATTCTAATATTGTAGCGGCCTCTGAAAATAGATAAGAACATAGATTAGAGTCCGGTCCAAATTATCCTTATAAACCTTTAACTAACAGAGCATTACCACCTACTTATTTATTAAGTTTTGTAAATTTAGTATTTTAGTAGTTTAGTGGTTTAGTGGTAAACAGCAAAATATAGAAAATGATAGAAACCAAAAATTATTAAGATTTAAGAAGCCAAAATCAACAGAATTAGTATTCAGATATAGTCTACTTGTTAAATTTTCAACCTGATACCTAACATCTGACATCTAAAACATGACATATAACGCATTAGACCTCAAACCTAACAGCTAAAACGGAAGAAAACCTAAAACTTAACACCTAAAACGGAAGAAAACCTAAAACGGAAGAAAACCTAAAACCATAATAAAATCTAAAACCTAACACCAGGGTGATATATTGTATTTACGTTCATCAAAAAACCATGGAAAATGATATATAAATTCAGAAAAGTAAACCCCATTACTTGGAAAAATGACCATGTTGTATTAATTGATCAAACTTGCTTACCAGAAGAATATAAAACAGTCGAAATTAGCAGCTATGAAGAAATGGCAGTAGCTATCAAAACAATGATAGTTCGTGGAGCACCAGCCATCGGTGTATCAGTAGCTTATGGAATGTATTTAGGAGCAAGAGAAACTGTCACAAATGATAGAAATGAATTCTTAAAACAGCTAGAAGAAATAGCTGTAATTTTCCGAAGAACTCGCCCAACTGCTGTTAATTTATTTTGGGCAATAGAGCGAATATTAAAAGTAGCAAATAAAACTAATGGAACTGTAAAAGAAATTCAAGAAGCGGTATTAGAAACTGCTAAAAAAATTCATCAAGAAGACTTAGAAACCTGTAAAAATATAGGCGATCGCGCAGTTGAAATTTTACCAACTAAACCCGAAAAATTGAACATATTAACCCACTGTAATGCAGGAGCTTTAGCAACAGCAGGCTATGGTACAGCATTAGGAGTTATTCGTTCCGCCTGGCGAGATGGAAGGTTAGGCAAAGTCTACGCTGATGAAACTCGTCCCCGTCTCCAAGGAGCAAAACTTACCACCTGGGAATGTGTCCAAGAAAACATACCCGTCACCCTAATTAGCGATAACATGGCAGCCCACTGTATGAAACAAGGCTTAATTCATGCTGTAGTAGTAGGAGCTGACAGAATAGCAGCAAATGGAGACACTGCCAATAAAATTGGTACTTATAGCCTAGCTATTGTCTCTCAAGCACATAATATTCCCTTGTATGTAGCTGCACCCCTATCAACTATAGACTTTAAAATCTCTGATGGTAGTGAAATACCCATAGAAGAAAGGGATACAAAAGAAATATATCAAGTAGGAGAAACACGCATTTGTCCAAAACAAGTAGAATTTTATAACCCGGCATTTGATGTTACACCTGCAGAACTAATTACAGGAATAATGACAGAACATGGTACAGTTCTCCCAGGAGAACTAGAACAATTTCGGGTCAAGCAGTTAGTTTAATTTAATAAAAACATTAACTAACAACTGAAGCGGCCAGGGAAACAACCTTAACCAACAGTTGGAGCCATATCTATCTCAACTAACCCTTCTAATTCTGTAACTAAACGATCTAACTCTACTACCATCGGAGTAGAGCCAGCCTGATGAAATGCAGTCACAAGAGATCGATAATACCAGAGCGTACCTTCTTTACCACCCTTAAATATATTCCAAAGTACATCACCTTGGGTCCGATAGTCTTTTAAAATAGACCTCACATTATGTAGTTTATCTGCTAAAGAAACCAAGCGTACTGAAGGTGAAGCATTAGCAAGACGAGCAATATAAGCTTTTTTACGTTCTGCCCAAGGAGGTTTAGGAGTAATATCCGTTTCAGTGCAACCATCCACTATTTCAGTCACTCTCTCCCCAAAACGTGCTCTAATTTCTCCACGAACAGTTTCCCCACCTTGATCTTCTATAGCATCGTGGAGCAATGCTGCTATAGCTTCATCTTCATCAGCGCCATACTCGAGGGCAATGCTAGCCACCCCCAAAAGGTGAGAAATATAAGGAACCTTACTTCCTTTGCGAACTTGATCAGCGTGTAACTCCGCGGCGTATACTAAAGCTTGTGTAAAATGGAGCGAAAGCATCATTTTTTTAGTCAAAAGTTAAAAAAAATTACAATATAGAGCAAAAATCAATCTGTCACTTTTTAGTGCAACAATAATAGATTATTTTGCCCTTGTATTCAACTCAAACTGAGAATAATTTTATGGATAAATTTCAAGTAGCAGTTATTGCTAAAACAGCAGATCCTCAACAGGTAATTTATGCAGCTTTACATCAAGATTATAGTGAAGGATTTGTATTTGATCAAAAAAATATTTGGCCTTCAGAAACCAAATGTGGGGAAATTCTTGTTAAACGACTTTTAGTAGGCGATCGCGGACATTATGGATGTCTTGAACGTGCGACTCGTTGGCCAAGAACCTAGGACAACCTAGTATAAATGGCCATCCTTAGTCAATACATGAGGATAACCTCGACTAATGGATAACTCTTATGTCCTTGGTGGTGAAATTCCATCC
>ENA-UENT01000094-UENT01000094.1-marine-metagenome-genome-assembly--contig:-NODE-94-length-72304-cov-9.889831_pt1 | contig 72304 bp, 61 predicted proteins | sample MGYA00237879_ERZ529330 | MGnify/ENA primary metagenome ERZ529330 (study PRJEB26372, sample SAMN05368345) | marine metagenome | biome: cultured habitat; feature: ocean water; material: water; isolation... | reverse complement strand
CGTCTAAACTTTTAACTTTACTAAAATCTAATAAAAAGATAGAATTAAAAATCAAAAGTACAGAAGATTTAGAGGGAACTTTGAAGGAATTAAGAACTGAGATAAGTTTTACCTTAAGTTTGTTTAACGAATTCATTCTACTTTTCGGAAGATATAAGGACATCAAAAATCCGTCACACCCTCTTCATAAGTCGTTAATTTACTCTCATTAGTTGAAGAAGATTGACGTTCTTCTAAAGTCTCTCCCAAAAAATCTTCATACGTAATTTTAAATTCTTTAAGCAAATCAAAAAATTGTTCTTTATTCAGACCAGTTGAAGCTCTCTATTGTCGATCATTGCGGATATCTTTGTAGCTTATTTCCATTATTCCTTTTTTAGCCTAAATATACGATCTTTGATTTTCAATGAGTTAGCTTACAACAACTCTACTTAACACAAAATCAACAGAGCGCTAACAGCCATTCACCGTTAGCGCTCTACACTTTATTCTGTATGATGTAAGCATCAAAGGTGCAGCCGCTCTTTGCGCTCAAGCAGTTTCTCTTCAGACTCTCTGCGATCGGGGTCATCTACACAACAATCAACCGGGCAGACGGCAGCACACTGTGGTTCCTCGTGAAAACCTACGCACTCCGTACACTTATCTGGCACAATATAGTACAAGTCGTCAGAGATTGGATCATGTTGAGCATTTGCATCAACCTCTGAGCCATCTTCTAGCTTATAAGAACCATTTACTCCTGTACCGTCAGCAATAGCCCATTCCACACCGCCTTCATAAATGGCGTTATTAGGGCATTCCGGCTCGCAAGCGCCGCAGTTAATACATTCATCTGTGATTATAATAGCCATATCTGGATTGCTTTTGTTCTTCTGTTCTTAATTCCAACACGGGCAGTTCCGGTTGGTTGTCCAATGGGGCAAAAATAAGCCAAGGGGTTAGATTTTGCAAAGCCTTCTCTAGTAGTCTTATCTTTGGATAGCTTCCCTTTATGGCAACCCAAATGGAACAACTATATTTGTGGACTAACGAAAATGATCCACATTGGCAAAGGCAAAGAAAACAAAGGGCGATGGTAAGGTCACGCCTCTGATGCAGCAGTATTTTAAAGTCAAGTCTAAACACCCGGATGCAATCCTGCTTTTCCGGGTGGGGGACTTCTATGAGACCTTTGGGGAGGATGCTATCACCGCCTCTCAGGTGCTGGGTATCGTGCAGACCAAACGGAATAACGGCGGCAGTGACATCGAGCTGGCGGGGTTTCCCTATCACTCCATGGACCTTTATTTGCCACGCCTCGTCCGGGCAGGCTACCGGGTGGCAATTTGTGAACAACTGGAAAAGCCCAGCCCACAGAAAAAAATTGTCCGCCGTGGAGTAACTGAAATCGTCACGCCTGGCGTTGCCGTGGATGACAAACTGCTGGACCATAAGTCTAATAACTTCCTGGCTTCCCTGTACTTTGGTAAGAAAGGCCAGGTCGGGGTCTCCTTCCTGGATGTTTCCACCGGGGAGTTCATGGTCTGTGAGGGCAGCCTGACCTATGCCGATAAGCTCATCCAAAGCTTCAAGCCATCGGAAGTCCTCTTCCCTAAAGATCGCCAAAAAGACTTCCTGAAGCAGTTTGGGGATAAGCTCTACACTTTTATGCTTGATGAGTGGGTCTACACTTTCGATTATGCCCGGGAAAAGCTGCTTGAACATTTCGAAGTCCAAAACCTCAAAGGCTTTGGGGTGGAAGAGATGGAGCTCGGGCAGATCGCTGCCGGTGCAACCCTTCACTACCTGGCTACGACTGAGAATAAAAATCTGCAGCACATCAATGCCATCAGCCGCCTGCAGCCCGATCGATACGTGTGGCTCGACCGCTTCACCATCCGCAATCTGGAGCTGGTCTACAGTAACCACGAAACCGGAGTGGCGCTAATCGATGTCCTCGATCAGACCGTTTCGCCAATGGGGGCCCGCTTGCTGAAAAAATGGGTGGTCCTGCCCCTGACCATACCTTCTGCGATTGATAACCGCCTGAATATCGTTGACCACTTCTATAAGGATACTGAACTGGAAGGCGCCCTCACTCAGTATATCCAGCAAATTGGTGACCTTGAACGCCTGATTTCTAAAGTCCCGCTCGGAAAGATCAATCCACGGGAAATCAAGCAAGTGCAAAGGGCCCTCGAGCTTATCAGGCCCATCAAAGAGACTCTGCAAAACAGTAACCTGGAGCAACTGGCAAAAATAGGGGAGGGGCTAAACCCTTGTGCTCTGCTGAGGGATGAGATCGAAAAACGGCTGATTGATGACCCCCCCGTCAATTTATCCAAGGGGGGAGTCATGGCGGATGGCTTCAATGAAGAGTTGGATGAGTTGCGCAATATCGTCAACAACAGCAAGGACCTGCTACTGGGCATTCAGCAAAGAGAAGTTGAAAATACAAGCATATCGAGTCTTAAAATTGGGTTCAACAATGTGTTCGGCTACTACCTGGAGGTGACCAATAAACATAAAAACAAAGTACCGAAGGAGTGGATGCGTAAACAAACCCTGACCAATTCCGAGCGCTATATTACCGATGAGCTCAAACAACTGGAGTCTAAAATCCTCGGCGCAGAAGAAAAAATCCTCGCGTTGGAGGAAAAGCTGTTCTCAGAGCTGGTCTTCACCCTCGCAGACTATATTCAGCCTATTCAGCACAATGCAGCCCTGATCGCCCGTATCGACTGCCTGCTCGGGTTTGCTAAAGTAGCACGCAAACAAAATTACTGCCGCCCGGAAATTAATGATGGTACGGTTATCGACATCAAACAGGGGCGGCACCCGGTTATCGAGCAACAGTTATCAATCGATGAGCCCTACGTGCCCAATAATGTCTACCTCGATACGGAAACCCAACAAGTTATGATGATTACCGGGCCGAATATGGCGGGTAAGTCAGCTTTGCTCCGGCAAACGGCCCTGATCGGCCTTATGGCACAAATGGGTAGCTTTGTTCCTGCCGAAAAAGCTTCTATTGGCCTCATTGATAAAGTCTTTACCCGCGTTGGGGCTTCAGATAACATCTCCTCCGGAGAGTCGACCTTTATGGTGGAAATGAATGAAACGGCTTCCACCATGAATAACATCTCAGACCGCAGCCTCATTCTGCTGGACGAGATTGGGCGGGGCACTAGTACCTATGATGGGATTTCCATTGCCTGGTCCATTGCTGAATTTCTTCACAACAATGGCACCGCCCGGCCCAAAACGCTCTTCGCTACCCACTACCACGAGCTGAATGAGCTGGCCAATAAATTTGAGCGGATTAAAAACTTCAATATCGCTACCCGGGAAGTCGGCCAGAAGGTCATTTTCCTGCGCAAGCTCGTACCAGGGGGCAGTCAGCATAGCTTTGGTATACATGTGGCCAAAATGGCAGGTATGCCACGTACTATCGTGGAACGGGCTGCTCATATCCTCACTCAGCTGGAGCAAAAATCCATTAATAACGAAGACAATGGCAACGGCGCAATAAAGGCAGCCAAACCAGACACCGGAAAGATTTCAACGGAGACCCTGCAACTCAGTATTTTCGAAACGGTGGACCCAACAGCGGGTAAAATCAAAGAGGCGCTTACCGACCTGAATATCAACAATATGACACCGATCGAATGCATGATGAAGCTAAATGAGCTAAAGGGCCTGTTAGAAGAATAAAAAAAGCCCCGGCGTTGTTACCAGGGCTCCTGTCAAACGTTTTTGGGATTCATTTGGCTATATAAAGCTGTGTTTATTTGCTTGATGTTTGCCTTTTAGACGAGTGCTCTTCGAAAAGTCACAACTTTGAATGAAGTTCTTTACCTTCGGTATTAAAAGGACCTGCGATGCCAAAGATTGCACTACTTGGTTATGGAAAGATGGGAAAAGCCATCGAGCAACTGGCGATCAGTGCTGGTGATGAAATTGTCATGCGGCTTAGTGCTGATAATGAAGCGGTATTGACCACAACTAATCTGAAACAAGCGGATGTCGCTATTGATTTTAGCCACCCAGATACCGGTTTCAGGCATATCGAGGCCTGTTTGAAGGCCAACGTACCGGTCGTTAGCGGCACTACAGGCTGGCTGCACCGTTTTGAGGAAGCTAAGGCGCTTTGCCTGGAAAAGGAGGGCGCTTTTTTCTATGCCTCCAACTTCAGCATTGGGGTCAACCTCTTCTTCGCTCTCAACCAAAAGCTGGCAGAGCTGATGAATGACTGGCCAGCTTATCAGCCCTCCATGACAGAAATCCACCATACCCAAAAGCTGGATGCCCCAAGCGGCACAGCCATTACCCTTGCGGAGGATATGATCGAAAGGCTGGAGCGCGTAAAAGGCTGGCAGGAGGGTACAAATGCGGAAGCCGGGCACATCCCTATCGAAGCCATACGGGAAGGGGACGTGAAAGGTACGCATGAAATCCGCTATGCCTCAGCTGTGGATACCCTCACTATCCGTCACGAAGCACACAGCCGGGAGGGGTTTGCCAGAGGCGCTCTGCAGGCAGCCCATTGGCTGATCGGGAAGAAAGGGGTGTTTGGAATGCGGGACATGCTGGGGCTGTAAAAATATAGACAAAGAGACAGGCTTATGAAAAAATTAATCGCCAGAGTTGCCATCACTTTTACTTTGCTTTTGGTGCTTTATGTGGGCGGGGTGTTGCTCTACGGCACGCTAAATGATTGGGTCCCTGAAGCAAAAGCTCCATTGGCTAATTCAGGAGCAGAGCCCACAGCGCTTATCGAAGACAGCTTACTGACCTTCGTGACCTGGAATCTGGGCTTCGGTGGGCTGGGAGAAGAGTCGGAGTTCTTTTTCGACCATGGGAACATGTACTTGTCCAAAGGGCGGATGGTGCGTGCCCCTAAGGAAGCCGTACAAAAAAACAACGAAGGCGTTGAGCAATTTGTAGGTTCCACCGCCTCAGACTTTTTCCTCTTCCAGGAAGTCGATTACCACTCCAAGCGCAGCTATTTTACCAATCAGCATGAGCTTGTTAAGGAGCAAAAGCCGGATTACAGTGCTTTTTTTGCGACCAATTATCGATCGCCACTCGTGCCGATCCCCGTTTTTGAGCCCTGGCATCTTTACGGAGAAGTAGAGAGCGGCCTGGGTACCTACAGCAAGTACCAGCCCTACGAGTCGGTCCGGTTGCAACTGCCGGGTGCATTTCCCTGGCCGGTCCGTCTTTTTCAGTTGGACCGCTGCGTGGCTTTGCACCGCTTCCGCGTAAAAGGCGACAAAGAGCTTGTGGTCATGAATGTACACAACTCAGCCTACGATGCTGATGGGTCGCTGAAACAACAACAGATGGCTTTTTTGAAGGAGTTATTCCTTAAAGAATATCAGGCGGGGCATTATGTAGTAGTCGGTGGCGACTGGAATCAGGTGCCGCCTTTTTTCCGCTTTGATGGCTATATGCCAGGCCGCACACAGGGGTACACTCAAATCAATATCGGCCCGGAATACCTGCCTGCGGACTGGCAGTGGGCGTATGACCCCAGGGTGCCCACCAACCGGAAGACCAAAACACCCTACCGCCCGGGCGAGACTTTCATTACCCTGATCGACTTCTTCCTGGTCAGCCCCAATGTGCAAATCAGGAAGGTAAAAGGGATGGATCAGAAATTCCGCTATTCAGACCATCAGCCCGTCTATTTAGAAGTAGAGTTGAAATAATTTTCGAAAACAAAAATCATAGTAGCATGTACAAATTCTTCATGATGCTTGCTTTGGCAGTATTTTTCACCGCTTGTGAGCAGCCCGCTAAAAGCCCTCAGTCCGGCGCTTTAACTGGCGACACCGCCAATAAAGCTGCGACAGAAGGGTATGAGGTCACTTACATCGAGAACTCTCCCGCACAGCGCCTGGTGAAGCGCAACGCAGAAGGTGCTATTATCGAAGAAGGAATGCTTTACGACGGCAAGAAGATTGGCGCCTGGATCGAATACGGCCCGGAGGGCAAATTCCCGGCCAAGCTCACCACCTATGCAGATGGGAATTACAATGGGACTTATCTGGAGTTCAATACCCGGGGGCATATCACCCTGAGGGCTACTTACAAGAATAACAAACTAGACGGCCCATGGGCAGCTTATAGCTTTGGACGGGTCGAAAAGCAGGCCAATTACAAGAACGGAGAACTCGATGGGACTTATCTCGAATACAATAAGAAGACCGGTGATCTGCAAAAGGAAGTCAATTACAAGGACGGCAGGCAGCATGGTGCCTACCGCTTTTATGACGAAGAAGGCAATGTTATGCTGGAGTACGAATACCGGGATGGTGAGAAGGTCGAAGGAGGTGTAGTGGAGTAGCTAACAATACAAAAGCCGAAGCCCAAGGGGCTTCGGCTAATGAAATGATGATAATTCTCCAATGCCTTAAAAAAAGACTTAGAGACCTCAATTGTAATGATTTACCTGAGAATCTCCAATTTTTTCTGTTGTCCTTTTAAGGATATTTCTAATATTTTCTTTCTCAAGGTCATGCATAATAGTAGTCCTTTCCTTGGAATAACCATTATGGCCGTTGAGCAGTGCTTCCATCGGTTCTCTCTTGGTGTTGTTCACCCAGAAAGCAAAGCCGATCATTTCTCTGATACCGCTCATAACTTAAACTTTAAATGATGAAGCTTGCACTTGAGCAAGCCATTTGCAATCTTGCTACACTCAAGGTGCTGTTTATTAAGCGGTAAGGCAAGTTTAAGCGGAAGGGAAGGGTCCGTATTCGCGAATATGGAACAAAGCACTCATTTTCAGAGCTATTGCTTAAGGTATTTGCGGGGCGTCATCCCGGTCACCTCCTTGAATACTTTATAAAACGTAGACTTGTTTTTGAAGCCACATTGCCGGGCGATCCCAAATAGCGTGAGGTTGTAAAATTTTGGGTCCTTAATTTTCTCTTTGACCTCTATTACCCGGTAGAAGTTGATAAACTGCTGGAAGTTGCATTTTGCATTGTGATTGACCACCTGAGAAAGGTATTTGGTATTTGTGCTCAGTCGGTCGGCAACACTGCGAAGGGAGAGGTTAGGGTCCAAAAACAAAGATTCTTCCTCTATTGTCTGTTTCATGCGCAGATAAAGCCGGAGTTCTTCCATGCCTTTAAGGCTGCTTGAGCTGTATTTCTCTTCCAGATTAAGCAGAGGAATCGGCAATTCTGTTTCCACCGCATTGCCGTCCACTTCAAATGCTATGAAGTTGGTCAGGTTTTGAGACTCATCGTACACCGGGTGGATGACCAGGCGGCACAGGTATTCCTCTCCGTTCTTGCGGTAGTTTGTAATTTCTCCCCGGAATGGCAGCTCATTGGCCAGACCCTGCCTGATTTGATTGACTGCTTCAGGTTCTGTCTTTGGCCCCTGCAATATCCCCCCGGGGCTTTTCCCAACCACCTCGGGCAAAGAATAGCCCGTGATGTGGGTAAAGTCATCATTGACCCAGAGAATGCGCTTTTGGGCATTGGTTAATATGACGGCGATGTTTGGAATCATGTTGTTTTTTGTCTGTTTTGTTTAACCTTTGATGGTGTTTGCCTCTAAAAGGTTAAACATTTGATAGCCAGTGGCTTATGAAGACAATATAGGCTATTGGCAGGCCTTTTCCAAGTTTTTTAGAAGCTTAGAAGACTCAGGTTTGTTTCAAATAGTGGACAAGGATACAAGATGACATTACCGTGACTAAAAAGGGGGCGTTTAAAAGACTTTCCAAAAAAGTTATTGGATTCGGGAAAATGGCGATAAATTAAGACCCTACTAACAGTAAAAAATACGATGAAGATGCAGGCGAGTGCCCAGGAAATGATTCAGTATGCCTGGAGTGAAAGCAGCACACACCTTAATACACATCCTGATTTTGAGGTTGCCCTTGATTTTGTCAGCCTACCGGATAAACAGGGCGAGTCTTTACTCCAGCAATTGATACAGGGCGATTTTCGAAGTATCATTGCCACAGGTGTGGACCAGGAGCCTGGATTAAGGCAGGTGTACTTTGAAAGCCGGGCCTGGGAGCGGTCCCGGGGCGGGGCAGCCGTTGGCATCGGCTATCCTTTCTTTCAGGATGAAGAAGCCGAATCCGGCAGAGTGGTTTTTGCTCCGCTGCTGATCTGGGAAGTACACCTGGAGCCGGGAAATCAGTACAATAGCCCCTGGCGCTTGTCCAGGACACCGACTCACCGCCTGCGGCCTAATGTCTATCTTATTTCGTACTGGAAAAATAAAACAGGGAAAGACCTCGCTCCTGTTTTTGACCGGTTTCTCAACCAGCAGTCCTTTGGATTAAAACATCTGCAGCAATTTTGTCAAAATGTAGCTACCGAGCTGGAATTGCCGTCACCTGCCCTGAAGGGTTTGCCCATAATGACTGACAGCCACGCCTTTGTTCGTACTGAAAGAGGCAATGGTGCTTTTGTGGAAGCTGCTATTCTGAGCTGTTTCCCGCATCAACCGCCCTGTACCATTGGCCTCCCACAGGCAACGCCTGCTCATAGAGAGGGTATGTCAGATACTTTTGGGCCCTATACCCTGGACCCCTTTCAGGCCACTGTAGCAGAACAATTACAGCAAAAGGGCTGCAGCTGGGCAGACGGCCACAGTGGGACAGGCAAATCGGCTCTGGGGGTCCACCTCCTGGTCAATCAGTTAGCTCATGGAAAACCCTGCCTTGTTGTTTCGCCCCGGACCGGTACCCTTAAGGAGTATGAAATGGCCATCGATCAGCAGGGGCTTTCAAGGCTGGCTTTCCTTCTCCGTGATACTGCAGCTGATAAGATGCTAATGCTCGATATTCTGCGTGCCTCTGCTTCAAACCGGGGCGCGCAACAGCCCGGGGATCACCGAAGGCTAAAGCAAATTATGAACAAGGGACAGCGCCTCCACGCCAAGCTCACGGAGAGCTATCGGGCTTACCGGGCTGTTACCGTTGCCGGGCAACCCTGGGCACAGACAGTGGGGCAGTACCTGGAGAGTGCTCAAACGGAAGGTAAAGAACTTTTGGGTACGCAGCTCAATGCGCAGGACTATACGTTCAACTCAGAGGCCTACGATGCACTCTCCGAAGTAGTGGAGCGCTGCTATCAGCTGTTCAAAAAGACCCACACCATCCGCAGCCCGTTGGGAAAGCTTAGCCCGGGCCTGTTTTTGAGAATGGAGGAAGAAGATGCCAGGATGTTTGCAGAGACACAGGTCCGGCAACTCCTGGATAAAGCGACCCGGCTGCAATTGTGGTTCATCAACCGCATTGATGCCTACGCCGATCAGCTTTCAGCTCACTACGAACAATATTACCAAAAGTTTGCCCGACAGCTTATTGAGCTCAAAGATACGATGGCGGAGCAGGAGTCCGAGCATGGCAAAGAGTTTTGGAGTGCCGGAGCAGGTTCCCTTCGCCTAAGACAAGTCTTCTCAGACCGGGCTAAGGCGCTGCGTGCTGCCCGAAAAGAGATTCTGGAAGGATACCGCAAATTGAAGGTGGACTTTCAGCGGCAGCCCTACTTTGATGCTGAATTCCCCAGCTGGGATGAGGCAGAAATGCCCGGGCTGAACCAGTGGCTGAAAGCTTTTGAATCTAGATTGCAGCAATGGCGGATGAACCTGCGGGAGCAGGTTCAGGATGAAGTAACCCGCCTCAGCCGTAAGTCCGTGAATCCCCGTTTGGGCTTTGACAATCAGGTGGAGGAGTTAGAAAAAAGTCTCGACCGCCTACTCGATGATATTAATGAAACCGGGCTTTATCACTTGCCCCTAAGCCACAATACCCTCACGTTGCCCAAACGGCAGCGGTTTTTGGATGAGGTGGTGGAGCAGCTTGAAGAAACCAAGCGCGCACTGCCTGAATTTGGCAACTTCTATGCCTGGCAGCGCAATTGGCTGCAATTGGATGAGCACGCCCGACGGATGGTCAAAGGCCTCCTCAGGGTGAAACCTGATAACTGGATGGCGGCCTTCCGGACCTGGTTCCTTGATAATGTGCTTAGCCAATCTTACGAAGCAGTATTGCCGCCAGATTTGGATGCGCTGGAAGAATATGCAAAGGTAACGGAAAGCCTAAAGGAAAACCTGCCCGCGCATATCCTGCAGCTTTGGCAGTCCAGAAAGGAGCAGGCCGTACAGGATTTGCGCCGCCGCCGTAAAATCGCCTACAAATGGCTGATGCAGGGCGGAACAGTTGAAGAGCGGATACAGTTTGCCCGTCATCTGCGCACCCTGGGAGACGTTCCCGTTGCCACCAGCCCGGCTTTGCTGACGGTGCCCCATTTAGCCGATGAGCTATTCTCAGAAAGCAAACAGCGCTTTGGCCTGGTAATCATCGAAGAAGCACATCTGGTGCCGGCAGCTATGCTGGAACGCTTATCCGCAATGGGGCACCGTACCCTTATGTTAAGCCCAAGAGGATGGGATGATCAGTCGCTGCAGCCGCAGGAGCTTCAGGGAGAAGTGCCGGCTTTTCAACTGCGGCAGATGCACGGAACCAGCACTTTGCACTTTCGAAACGCAGCACAACCTGCTCCCGTATTGCCCACCAAAGAACAGGTGGCTTTCGAACAGGTAGATGGTATTTACGATGAAGCGCTTGAGCAGAACGACGCGGAAGCGCGCTCCGTATTAGCTATGCTTGCCAAAATTGAAAGGACCCCACAGCGTACCTACCCCTCGGTTGGCATCGTTTGTCTCACGACAGGGCAGCGGTTGTTGCTGGCCGACTACCTGCTGGGCATCAAGCAAAGGCGGAGCACCGGTGTGGAAACCATTCAGCAGCTCGATCGTAATGGCCTTACATTGATGGATTTGTCTGAAGTAGAAGGGCAGAAATTTGATATTTTGATTGTCTCTGCCACTTTCGGGCCAGTAGGGCCTAACGGGCCTGTCACAGGGCATGTACACCGGCTGGATCAGCCCGGTGTACAGCAACAATTAGAAGCACTGATGAGCGCAGCCCGGCAAAAAGCATGGGTAGTCAACTCCCTGCCTGTTGATTGGCTGGAGGAAGGAGAAAAACTGTTCGAAGCCGGACAGCGCCTGCCGGTTTATTTCGCATTTTTGAAAGCTTGCGCAAATAATGATGTATCTAAAATCGAACAGTTGTCCGCTCGTTTTGCAGGCCAATTGCAACAACCACCTGCTTTTCCGCCTCCCTACAATTTACTGCGGCAGGTACAGCATTATCTGAAGCCTTATTTGACCCCGGGGCGCCTGCACCTGGCCGAACGTACACCTGATGACCAGATAGCCTTAACCATTGATCCGGCACCCGGCTTTTCCAGGAGATTTGGCCTTTTGGTGGATGGCTTTAAGGCCCACACTCCGTACACTAGTTTTGCGTGGGAGGCTCAACAGCGGCAATGCTGGCAGGGACAAGGTTACGAACTCCACCAAATCTGGTCGCCGGAGTGGTGGCGCAACCCCGAGTTGCAGGCCCGGAAGCTGGCCAGTATTCTGATTCAGGAGGAACCCCCACTGCCGTTTTTAACAGCAGAAGAGGAAGAGTAGAGCTTAGCAGTATAAAATGCAACTTTAATCCTTTCTTAACGGCCGCAGGGTTTTATTTTGCGTTTTCTCTATTAGGTGAGCAACTCATTGCGGAGCTGCTTCGTATATTGGAATATAATCAGGTAGCGAGGATGATGAGGAATAAGTTAATTTTAGTGGTTGTAGGACTGAGTTTGGCATGGTCTTGCCAAAAGGAAGCCCCTTTGCCTGATGTAGAGCTGCCCGGGCTGTCACTCTTTTTACAGTCTGCTCCCCCGGGAATTGATCAGTACCTGAAAGAAAAAACAACGGATGAAAAGCTACAGCAGTTATTGGTCTTGAAAACGGATGCAGCTCAGGTAAGTGCTGCCCGCCTGGGTGCGGCTTCCGGTTGCTGGCTTACTGCAGCTGCTCCGGAGGATTTGGACCGTATAGACCGTCTTTGGGAAACCCGGACTTCCTTCCCGCCTTTAAAGGTGACTGAGCCTAATCGTTTGCCCGGCTATCTGTTTGGGGAGCAGCAAGCCTTCCCTTCCTTAGAGGCCATCTCTTCAATTGGAGACGATAGTCTGCGCATCCGGTTGGAACAAGCCTATATTCATCAGGCGAATGCATTACAGCTGAGCTGGCTAAGTTTGCCTGGCTACGGTATGGAAGGAGGAGCAACCTTGCTGCCGGAAGCGGGTATCCAAAATCAGGCTCGCTGGATCAATCAAATGAACAAAGCCCATTTGCTTTCTGTCGCCGCTCCTTTTTCAGATACAGATTTACTTTCGGTAGACACCACCAAAGCTTTTCTGAAGTCCTTAGCTTACCATAAAACTTTAATTGAAGCAGGCTTGGGTGGTTTCTGGCTGCCGGTGGAACAACTCGGGCGGAGTGGCCGCCTGGCAGATCTCTTTCGCAACCGGCTTCAGTTTGGCGGGCTGCTCATCGCAGAGGTAACGACAGAAGCTCAAATCGCCAACTGGCTTGAACAGGATGTTGACTTGCTGGTGATTGAGGCCGGTCAATATACCCCTGCGCTGAAAGCGCTAAAGCAAGCCTACCGCAGAGGCGTACTTAGCGAAGAACAGCTCAATCAAAAGCTGACAAGAATTCTTAAAGCCCGCGCCTGGGCAGGGGATAAACCTGAGCCCGAGCCCCGTCCTGCTGCCTCAAAACCAGCGTTGGAGGCTTCTGTAGCGGGCGCAACAGTGGAAGCACAGCCCGAACGGCTTTCCAGAGAAGAATACTTCAGTGCCACAAGCTGGGCGGTATGGCAGCGCAAAGCCTATGCTTCTTCGATTGTCCTGGCTGCCAACCCCGAACAGCGGGTCCCTCTCGAAGCAGGGGAGAAAGACTGGACGATTCTGCACCTGCCAGGTACGGTCTATGACCGGCATTTTGAACAGCGCTTCGGGCACTATGCCAATTATCGGCTGGTGCGCTCATGGGCGGAAGCAGCAACTGCCGACCGCCTTATTGTGCTGCTGGATCAATACCTTTTGCAAGCGCCTGACCTGGGCCAGCTGGACCGTATCAGGCAGCAGGCAGAAGTGGTGGTGGTCAACCTTGGGCACCCCGTTAACCTTCAACAGCTGAGCCGGAATGAAGTGGTGGTACAGGCTTTTGGCAATAGCGATCTTGAAAAAGAACTGGCGGCACAACTCCTATTCGGGGGGATTGCTGCAAGAGGGCGATTGCCATTGACCTACAGCCCCGATTTCCTGATCGGGCAGGGGGAGAAAACAGAGGCCGTACGCCTGGAGTATGCTTTGCCTCAGCAGGTGGGGGTATTGCCTCAACGCCTGGTTGGTATCGACGCGATTGTGCAGTCAGCCATTGACGAGGGGGCAACGCCCGGGGCACAGGTGCTGGTTGCGAAATCCGGGAAGGTCATTTATAATAAGGCTTTTGGCCACCATACCTATAAAAAGGAACAAAAGATACAGCACTCGGATCTGTACGATGTGGCCTCCATTACAAAAATTGCAGCGACTACCCTGATGGCGATGCAGCAATATGAAGCCGGTCAGTTGCAGCCCAAAGGCCAGCTCCGGGAATATTTAGACCTGCCATCCAACAGCCGCCTGCGCAACCTGACTCTTCAAAAAATAATGACCCATCGCAGCGGGTTGCAACCTCACCTGCCAGTAATCCCTTATTTGCTCGCCCGCGAAGCAGACAACGATAATTGCGCTGATTACTTTTGTAAAACCAGCTCACCTGAATATGCCGTGCCGGTATCGAAGAACTTCTTCTTCTCTACACAGTTTCACGACAAGATTTGGGAAGACATGCAACGCCTGCGCGGCCGCCGTACCCGATACCGTTACAGCGACGCCAATTTTGTGCTGGCCCAACGAGTGGTGGAAGCCCTCGGCGGGCACCGCCTGGATACACTTGCAACCATGCACTTTTACGAGCCCCTCGGGTTACGCTTTACCCGCTTTACGCCGCTCGCCCACTACCCTGCAGATCAGATTGTACCTACAGAAGATGATTATCGCTGGCGGCATCAGTTGGTACATGGGTTTGTGCACGATGAAACAGCGGCGCTTTTGGGAGGCGTGGCCGGTCATGCGGGCTTATTCAGTAACGCAGAGGACCTGGCGGTAATGTTTCAAATGCTGCTCAATGGCGGTACTTATGGCGGGAAGCAGTTCCTTAAGTCAGAGACGATTGAGTACTTCACTAGTGCTAGTCATGGTAACCACCGTGGGCTGGGCTTTGATAAACCAGAGGAAGATGATATCGAAGAGGGAGGTTACCCGGAAGCCATCAGTGAGCGGACTTATGGGCATACCGGTTTTACGGGCACTTGTGTCTGGGTCGACCCGGACGAAGAGCTGATTTATATATTCCTATCCAACCGGATTCACCCGGACCGCAGCAACCGCAAACTTTTCAAGGATAAAGTGAGAGAGCGTATCCATAATGTGATCTACGATGCCCTCGGTACGTTTGAACCGGAATGGCCGGAAATGGAGCGCCCGCTGGCCTCAGTCCATAATCCCCTCTAGCAGCCAATCGGCAAGTGCCTGCCGGTTGCTTTCCAGAATGACCCGCTGTTGGTCGAACTTATTCCTGATATTAGCCAGTTCAACGTACACGGAAGGTGTTAGTGTTTCCCTCAGCATGTGCAGGTCGCGGGGAGTGACCGTACCATGGTACTGACCGTTGGCGCGGTATTTGCGGTACTTTTTGCGCAGTGCATGCTGTAGGTCCAAAGCCACTGTTTTACTCTCAGAGCTGGTCGGGTGATAGTAGAAAAAGACGTCTTTGCGCTCGCCTTTGTTTCTGGAATCTACGTGCACGATGATGGTCGTTTGTTCGGTAACTCCTGCGGCCTTGTTTTTTTCGTACAGTTCGTTAATGGCATTAGACCGCTGGAACAGCCGGGGCTTTTGTTGCCGCATTATTTTTTGCCCGCCCCAGACCACTTCGTCATAGTCGCAGTCCAGGAATTTGTCGCTTCGTATCCCATCGTTGTCGTCGCGGATGATCATATAGGCGGTTGCACCATGGGCTACAAGGTTCCGGCAAAGGCGCAGCGCCACGTCATAGGCGTATTCATCTTCACAAAGGCTATACTCGCCACGCCGGCCTATGGCGCCGGGGTCCGGGCCGCCATGCCCACTTACAATGTAAAAAACCTTGCCTTTGAGCCGGGTGCTTTCCAGAGGAGTGTAGGCATATTTAGGGCCGAAAATAGGGAACCGGCGATTGCCGCTGCCGGACTTGTCAACAGCTTCCTCTGGCTGCCGCTCGGTTACAGGCTCCGGGATTTTGAGGTCTGGCTCCGGACAGTAAAGCTCATGGTAGGGCACCCAAAGGACCCGGTTGTCTTTAAAGGATTGATCGCGCTGTTTTTCTGCCAGCATACGCTCATTGTAGTCCTGAATCCGAACGGCAAGATTCCAGTCATCAATGCCAATGGTGGACCTGATCGTACGCCCGTTGAACTCATAGAGGAGGATAGGCAGCTCGTAGGTCCGACCTACAATGAGATGCGAATTTTTCTTGAGACTGTTGAGGGTATAAAATTTGGTGAAGTTACAGGAATTGCCGTCGAGCCCGTATCGTCGCATAAGCGCGTAAATCCCATCACCGGACACGGCTTTGACCGTAAAATACCGGTTGCTTTCCGATACAGTAGCTTTTGGGAGTTGAGCTTGTGCTGGCTGTATGGTCAGCCAGTAAGTCATTAGTATTGTCAGGGATATAATTTTCTGCATCATTGCAAACCCTTTGTAGTCCATATTAATGACTACCAGTTCATTTTGGTTTATATGCAATACGAAGTGGTTTGCAACATCGGCCACTGACGAAGCGTAGCTTGTCAGGGCAAGCGCTAGCCACTTCCCAGTGTAAATACCTGACTCTTATTTCTTTGAGTACAATTTCCGGTGGCCAAAGCCCACAGGTGAGGAGACACGGATAGGCAGACACAGGGGCCAGAGCCGTGCTCTTTACTAAGCATTCCTCTATATAATAGACAGGAGATTGCTAAGGAAGCCGAAGCACATCCGACTCTGTGAACAGGTCAGGGACATTGATCTCCAGCCCGGGGTTACCATAAAGCGTACGCGGCACCGAAATATCGCCCAGGTATAATTCGCCCCGGTAGCGTTGCACCGCTTCCTCATACAGCCCTTTTTTGGGGAGTGCCAGGGTAAGTGTTGCCCGGGCTTTGACAGCCGGGGTGTGCACAGTACCAGCTGAAAGCTCAATGCCAGAAGGCGTATCCAGAGCCAGTGTGGGCGATGCCTGCCGGTTGGCCCACTCAATGTAGGCTTTGATGATGCCCTGTGGATCGCCCATCAGCCGGTAGCCGATAAGGCCATCAATAATGAGTTCACCCTCCATACGCGGAGGCAGATCAGTTACAGAGAGGAAGTTCACCCCCATCGCCGATAGTGTCTGATGCTGCTGAGCAGTGGCTTTGGTGAGCTCTTCGGGTGAATGGCTGAGGAAGATTTGTACTTTGGCTCCCCAGTTGATGAGCCGGCGGGCAGCAACCAGTGCGCCTCCACCATTGTGGCCTTTTCCAACCAGGATGGCAACCGACTTACCGGCGGGGATACCATCTAAAAAACGGTCTCTGGCCAGAATCGCCAGGCAGCGCCCCGCGTTTTCCATCATTTGTAAAAGAGTGATGCCATAGAATTCCGTCATCAAACGGTCGACTTCTATCATTTGGGGGACATCAAGAGTGGGGACCTCGTCCCGAAAAACGCGTATGCTGCTCATGGAATGGATTCGTTTCAGTTGCAATAGTACGTATTCTCCGGGAGTTTTTCCGGAATATCAAGGGGTCATTATTCGCTGACATTGATACCCGGTGCCAGAATGGCTTTCCACTCCGGATGCCGGGCGATATAACCCGCCATGTAGGGGCACAGAGGCATCACGACTAAATCATTATCTTTCGCATAGGTCAGGGCCGCTATGGCAAGGTGGCTACCAATGCCATTCCCTTCCAGCCCCCGGGGCACCTCGGTGTGCGACAGAATCAGTTTCTGGCTCGTCATGATATACTCTGCCACGGCCGTTTTCTCCTCGATTTTCACCTCGAACCGGCGGCGCTCAGGATTATGCACCACCGGGTGTTGCGTAAGGTCGATTTTCATTGTTCAAAATTTATGCTGACTTGCTGCACTTCCACGTCCATTTGGGTAGTGTAGCGGCGGTCAGCGTCCAGGCCAAGAAAAAACATATTGACCTGCTGAGGAAATGTGGTGACTAATATCGCATTATATATTTGTAGCCTGCTCAGCTGCTGAGGTGTTAACGGAGTACTTTTGAAATAAAGCACCAGCCCCATTTGCTGCTCCGGCTGCATCCGCAGATAATCCAGGCAGATTTCTTCCCCGCCGGCCCACAGATCGAAGACCTGATCAAAGTAACCCTCCAGATAGCTAAGCAATTCCGGGTCTTCCGCTTGCTGAACAATATTGCAGCGATAGCCATAGTTGCGCAAAAAAGCGGCTTCCACATCATCCTGGAATACCCGGAAGCTCACTTCAAGGCAACGCCTCTCCGGCTCGTATTTCACGGCAGTATAACTCATCTTCAGCGGGTGCCAGCTACAGCAAAGTACGATCAGCAAAACGCCAGCCAAAGACAACCTCATCCTCATGCCGCTACCATTAGCTCCAGGATGATGGTAATCGCGATGCCGCCTGCCGCCCCTGACACCACGAGGTTCCACTCCCGGTGCGGGGCACGCAGGGCGCGGGTAAACAACAACAGCAGCAGCATGAACAACCCCACAACGATCAACTGCCCGCCTTCCAGCCCCAGGTTGAAGGCCAGCAGCTGATTGACGATGCTGTTTTCCTCACCAAGCAAAAACCGGAAGTAGTTCGAGAAGCCCATCCCGTGGATCAGCCCGAATACCAGTGCCGCCCCGTAATTAAATACCTGCCTGCGGTCAAATAGCCGCCCACTGTCCTGAACGGCCCCTCTCCTGATGTTATGTACCGCTGTCAGCAAAATAGTGAGCGGAATGAGCAGGTCAATCCAGCCCTGCGGCACCCGGATGACATCCAGGGCAGCCAGCGCCAGCGTCAGGCTGTGCCCAACAGTGAAGGCAGTCACGAGTACCAGCACCTTACGCCATTCTTCCCAACGATATAGCGCGCAGAGGGCTACAATAAACAGAATGTGATCGTACCCTTGCAGGTCCAGTATATGGGTGAAGCCCAACTGAAGATAGGTTCCAAACTCCTGCGCGAAGGCATTATGCAGCAACATCATAGCTATCCTTTGTTAATCATCGGGACCTCAATAAGGATCAATTCCGTATCGGTGGTCGCTTCCACCGTTATGGCATCCGTTTCCCAAACGCCGAAACCATCGCGCCGTTCCAGAGGTTGTCCGTTGATGGTGCATTGCCCTTCCAGTACAAATGCGTAGACTCCATTGCCCGTATACCGGATAGGGTACTTAACTGTTTTCCCGGCATCAAAGTCGCCCCGGCTGTATACCGCCTGCTGATGAATGTACAGGGCCTCCCCCTCTTCCGGAGACGCCAGTACCTGCCATTGGTTGTCCCGGCCAGCCGGATCAAACCGCCGCTGATCATAACGGGGCTTTAATCCCATCTGATTAGGAAATACCCAGGTTTGCAACAGCCTGCATACTTCCGTTGGGCTTGCATTGGCTTCAGAATGCCGGATACCGGTCCCTGCAGACATCACCTGCACCTCGTTTTCGCGTATGACGCCCTGACCACCGTTATTATCGGTATGCTGCAGCCCGCCTTCCAGCTGAATGGTAATAATTTCCATATTCTCATGCGGGTGCATGGGAAATGCGCCACCGCCGGCAATCCAGTCGTCGTTGAGTACGCGGAGCAGCCCGAAGTTCATCCGGTCGGGGTCATAGTACCGGTTGAAGGAAAAGGAGTGTTTGCCAATCAGCCAGCTGGCACGGGTTTCGCCCCGGGTATCTGCTTTATGCAATACACTTTTGAAGCCCGGATCGGCGGCAACGGCCTGTGCAACCCCTACCGATTTAGCCGACTCTTGGGGTACTCCCTCAGAAGCGCAGCCCGTTAGTGCGAAGGTCCCGGCAATTGCCAGGATGGAAAGGAAGGTTTTCATGATCCAGTAATTTTGTAGGTAAAGGCATTTAGTGGTTTGCGGCTGCGGGTGCCCTGCTCACGACTGCGCAGAGGCTCATCAAGCTGCTCAGGATCGCCCAGGTAGCCCAATGCTATAAAACAGACCGGTTCCAGCCCATCTTTGTTCAGATCAAATTCTGCAACGGTTTTTTCATAGTCAAAGCCACCCATCATGTGGCCATAGATATCCAGGTCTGCCGCCTGTAGCAACAGGCTGGTATTGGCAGCACCGGTATCATGCATGTAGTGCCGGTTGGGGCGGCCATTGTAGCTCAGATTAGGCTGAGCAAGGCTGAGCACCAATACTCCCGCATTCTTTGCCCAGGCCTGATTGCCCTCATTGAGGCAGGACAGTAAACGGCTGAAACCTGCTTCGTCCGCATGATGCGCGTAGATGTACTGCCAGGGCTGCTCGTTGAATGCACTAGCCGCCCAGCTTGCGGCTTCAAACAGCGTATTGAGGATCACTTGTGGTACGGGCTGACTGGAAAAAGCCCGGGGGCTCCATCGTTTGCCAATCAGCGGGTGTATCGAAGTCTCCGTCTTTGCTGATTTGCTATCCAGCAATTGTTGATTCATCATAGCAGAATGTTTCGTTTCAATGTTTAAACATCAAAAATAAGGGTTTTATTTCTTTTTTGCAACTTTGGAATGGCCGTGACCCGCCATTTGCTGCTCAAAAGCGGGATTTTAACACCGATAAGATAGAATTGTTAACTTTCACGGTTGCTTGTTCGTCTATCTTCTGAACAACTAATGCTGCCCCCTATGACCCTTAGCCGCCAACTCAAGTGGACTGCTTTGTCAAGGACCGGTTTCCGGTTCCTGTTCTCCTATTTTCTGTTGTTTATCCTATCCAATCAGTCGGGCATTTCCAACCTGCTGAGGGGACTGTGGGACCCTCTGATTTTGGCATTCGCCAAAGCACTGTTCGGTGCTGAAATCAGCACGGAGGTCCTGCATACGGGGAGTGGGGACGGGCTTTACAATTATGCCAGCGTAGTCTTCCTTTTGTCGCTGTCGCTGCTGAGTACGCTCGCCTGGACCGCACTGGACAAGCGGCAGGCCTACGATTGGCTGCTACAGGTGCTCATTGTGCTGGTACGCTATTACCTGGTGGTGCAGATGGCGCTTTACGGTATGGCCAAAGTGCTCCACGCCCAATTTCCGGAGCCGGCTTTTCACCGGTTGCTGCAACCCTTTGGCGAGTCCTCTCCCATGGGGCTGCTGTGGACGTTCATGGGTTATTCGTATGGGTACAACCTGTTTACGGGCATAGGCGAGTTGCTGGGAGCGGCCCTGCTGCTGTTTCGACCCACCACCACACTGGGCGCACTCGTCACGCTCGGTGTCATGGCAAACGTGATGGTGCTCAACTTCTGCTATGACGTACCGGTCAAACTGCTGTCTACCCATTTAGTCCTCTTCTGCCTGTTCCTGCTGGCGCTTGACGGCCCGCGGCTGGCCCGGCTTTTTGTCCTCAACCAGCCCACTGCTCCTGCCCACTCACCGGAGCTTTTCTCAGGCGCCCGCTACCGCAACATCAAAAATATTCTGAAGAGATTGGCGATAATTGGAGGGCTCGCCCTGGTAGCTATCGTTACTACCCAGTTTACCAATCAGCCTAAGCCGCCCATGTACGGGTTGTACAAAGTGGATACGATGGTGCGCAATCAGGATACCCTACCTCCGCTAATCACGGATGGGCGGCGCTGGCAGCATATTGCAATAGAATTCCCCGGGCGGGCGGTGATACAAACCATGCCGGGGCACCTGCGTTGGTTTGATCTCGAAGTGGACACCTCGGCGCAGCGGGCTGTTTTCTCCCAGGGGCGTTTCAGCGATACGTTGTACTACGACCGTACCGGTGCGGTTACCTGGCTATTCCGGGGCATCGTTCGGGGCGATACGGTATCTGTGCAGGCTACCCGGTGGGACAAGGAGCAATTCCTGCTGATGGGCCGTGGGTTCAACTGAGTCAATGAAAGCCCCTTCAACCGATAAAAAACCGGGAGCAAGGCTGCTGTTGCCCTACTCCCGGTCTACGTGCTGCACTTGTGGGTTACTGTACCGCACGGTCTGCCACCCAGGCAAATACCTGAGGCGAGGAGTCGTTATTCCCAATGATCAGGGCCGGACGCTGCCCGCCTAAACGGATAAGCGCCATGTCCTTTACATTCCGGTGCGCAAACAGGCCACTCGCCGGCATGTAAAGCGAGGTTGAAAACGTGCCATCGCCATGGCCTTTCAGGTACAAACCCTTGCCTGCGTCATAAGCAGCAGTTTCTACCTCTGTTTCAAAAATATTGCCGGCCAGCACCGCATCCAGGTAGCCGTCTTTATCGAAATCTTCCACGACAATGCTGTTGACAGGAGCCAATTGTATCTCATTCGGCAATTGATGCATCTTGAACCCGCTTCCTGTATTTTCAAGGTACACGGTAGCGAAATTGTCCACTTGCAGATGCAGTGCTTCCGCCAGCATATCCGCCCCGTAGATATCTTCAAGGGAGGAAGAAGCGAAGGAGGCATAAGACTTAAATTTATCGGCAAGGAAAGGCATCTGCGTGGTCGAGCACTCCTTCCCCCGAACGGGAACAATTTCGCCTTTGTAATGCTTGCTCAGCACAATATCGGGTGTGCCGTTGCTATCAAAATCGTTGCAGAACACATGCAGGTTTTTCTTTTCACTGGGGTGGAATTTATTGTTTAGCCCAATGTTGCCTGCAATGAAATCCTGATCGCCATCCCCGTCAAAATCACCAGGCTCAATGCTGTACCACCAGCCGCGTATGCCTTTGTCTTCCAATACCGGCATAGACTGCAGCTGCCCTTCCTGATTGCGCAGGTAAGTGATGGGCATCCATTCTCCGACGATCATAAGATCTTCCCAGCCGTCTCCGTCCACATCGGTCCAGGAGGCGTCTGTGATCATGCCTATACGCTCCATGTCAGGGTACAACTCCTTCGTTACATCCGTAAATTGGCCGCCGTCGTTGCGCAGCAAATAGGACTGCGGGTGATGAGGGTACATCCCGGGGAAGGTCCGCCCGCCTACCAGCAGGTCCAGGTCGCCATCTTTATCCCAATCTGATGCCTCCACTACAGCCGTGCTTGCCGTGATGCGGGGCAGTGCTGCCGCCGCTTTTGAGAATTGCCCACTGCCGTTATTCAGGTACAGACGGTCTTGCAATTGCTTGCTGCCTTCGCGAAAAGCCCCGCCGCCTCCACTCGCCACATACAAATCGAGATCACCATCCTGATCGGCATCAAAAAACAGTGCGCCCAAATCTTCCAAGCCGGCATCTGCGGCAAAGACCGGTTGCGGAGAAGGCTCAAAAACCATAGTATTCGGCTGCAGATAAAGTGCGCCGGGCTGCCCTTTCGCACCACCAATGTAAAAATCTTCCAGCCCATCACCGTTGACGTCTGCTACCGCTACACATGGCCCCAGACGGGATTGCCGATGTGGCAACAGTACCTCGGTGTCAAAGTCATTGTAGTCGTTTTCCTGATGTACGAAAGTGAGGTTCCGCTGCTGGCTTGTGATATCCATAAACAGTGGCTGACGGCTGTCTTGCGGTTTTGCAGTGCGCTGTGCCTTATTTTTATCAATGGTATGCACCTGATTGATACCGGGCTTCTGCAGGGTGGTCACCTGCCCGTCCGGCCAGTGAATTTCAGCCCGGTCTACTGCTTAGGCCTCGCCCAAACCAAAGTGCGCTGCCGGTTCCACATAGGACTGATACCCACGGGTAAAGCTGTACTCCGTCATTTGCTGCTGCCCGTCACCGTAGAAAATCCTCACCTTGGCGTTCAGGCAGTCATTAAAGTTACTGCCTGACTTCAGGTTAAACCGGATATAATTGCCGCTGCCTTTTTCCCGGCTGTTGTTTTTCAGCACAAAGGCTTTGCCTGCCAGGTTATTGGTCACGATGTCGAGGTCACCATCCTGATCCAGATCAGCGTATATAGCCCCGTGCGAGAAAGAGGGCTCATCCAGGTTCCAGGTCTTACTGACATCTTCAAAGGTCAGGTCGCCCTTGTTGCGGTACATGTAGTTGGGAATGGGTTGGGAATTCGCTGTCAGCAGATGCTTGTAGTAGACCTCCGGTGATTTGCCTTCTGCCTCGTAGCGCTCCTGCAGCCCGATGCGCCAGTCGTTGTCCTTCGTATCCCGGTAGTAGCCATTGGTAACCAGAAAGTCTTTGAGCCCATCGTTATCGAAATCTGCCAGCAATGCCGCCCAGCTCCAGTCGGTCTGCGAAGTGCCCGCCATGAGGCCAATTTCACTAAAGACCCCAAAGCCCCGGTTCAGCTGAAGGGTATTGAACATATACTGCGGTGCATACCCCTGAATGTCATTCAGCCAGGTAAACTGATCCACATTCATGGAGGCCATCAGGGTTTTGTTGCGGAAGTGGTCTGCCGGAGTCATATCCACCACGGACAAATCGACCAGGCCGTCGTTATTGATATCGGCCGCATCACACCCCATGGAGTAAAAAGAGATGTGTGAGTTATAGCTCTTGATCTTATCCGTAAAGGTCCCATCACCGTTGTTCATGTAGAAAAAGTCAGGCATGAAGTAGTCATTGGCAATGTAGATATCAAGGAAGCCGTCTTCATCAAAGTCAGAAATAGCAAGCCCCAGCCCGAAACCCGGCTTATACAGGCCCGCTTCCCGGGTGATGTCGGTGAATTTTCCGTTGCCGTCATTACGGTAGAGGGTATTGATGTCCTGTTCTTGTATCTCGGGGTCAAGAGCCGCAAATGTAGATGGCCATTTTACCGCATTCCCTTCCCGGTTGCGCAGCGAATGGTTCATCACAATGAGGTCGAGATCGCCATCATTGTCTATATCGAAGAAGGAGGACTGTGTTGTACGGGAAGCATCGGCTATGCCGTAAGCTTCCGCCTGTTCGGTGAAGGTGCCGTCCTGATTATTGACATACAACTGATTGGCCAGCTTCTGCCCGTCGTTGGTGGGCCCGGAGTTGCTGACATAGATATCCAGCCATCCGTCTTCATTGATGTCCACCAGCGTTGCGCCGGTCGACCATTTATTGGTTGAGATAATGCCTGCCTGCTTTGTGACATCAGTGAATTTCAGGCCGCCTTCATTCAGGTACAGCGTGTTGTCCGCGTGATTACCACAGAAGAACAGATCGGTAAGCCCATCGTTATTAAAATCACCGGCAGCCAGGCCACTCCCGTTATAGTAATAATCGTAGTAGCCCAGGTGATGATTGGGTTTTTCAATAATCTTGTTCTCAAAATCAATGCCCGTTTCTGATGCCGGCAGCATAGTGAACTGTTCCGCAGAGGCTTCCATTGCACCTGCCGCATCTGCCTGCGTGCCCCCACAGGACTGCACTATCATGCCGATGAGGAATAGCATCCCCCCTAAAACTGAGATTTGTCTTTTCATGAGTGTCCTTTTAGTTTTTTCAAATTAACCCTTACCGTATGAATGGGGGGGTATAGGGACTTTAGCGTATAATGACCAGGTTTCCGGTATACATCTTTTTTGCACCAGTAAGCCGGTAAGTGTACGAACCTGATGCCAGGTTTGGCATGATTGAAACCTGCTGCCGTCCCAGTATTTGCTGATAAACCAGTTGGCCCCGAGCATTGTATACGAAAAACTCAGCAGGTAGTTCCATCTGAGCCACAACTTCCAGCGGTTGCCCGGACCTTACCGGATTGGGATACACCAAAACCGCCTGCCCCGTTGACCATCCTACAGTAGAGTTGAGATCCCCCTGAAGGATTTGCAGTTGCGCTCCATTCGTACCATTCAGCGCGTCTTCCCATGCAAAGGCGACTTCCTCGCTGTCCGGCAGTACGTCCAGTGCCGCACCTGCGGTCATCCACTGCGTATCCCCCGCGTTGGCATCCCGGCGGGCCAGCTCAAAGGCTTCCGGCTGCCCCGGGGCGTTGGGGTGAAGCTCGAAACCGGAAAGCTGCAGGGTCGTCTCCGGCTCAGCGGTTGGCAGGTTGCCGTAGGTGTTTAGTATCCAGTAACCGGTATCGGGCTGTACCATAGGGCCGGCGGCAATGCTCGGCGGCACATTTAGCCGGGTGGCGACTACTACTGACGCCATGGGCTGATCTGCATTCAGGCTCAGGCTTACACCGGTCTCCCCGAAAGCATAGCTGCCTGCATTTTGGACCGTTTGCCGCGCACTTTGCCCACCTCCTACCGGTGCCTGCGACAGCGTTCGGGCGGCAGCTCCGGTCAGGAATGCATGGTTGACGCCAGCTTTATTGAGAATGCTGCCCTCCACTTCATTGAATTGGTAATACCCCACCAGCCCCTGTTCTGTTTCGGGGCGGGCTGTGAGGTGGCGGATTAGGCGTACCTCAGCGGTCGACAACGCCCGGTCGTATATCCGGACCTCATCCATCAGCCCTTTGAAACCTCTTTGAACCCATCCCCGGTAACTGCCAAGGAAGAGGGCTGTATTGCGGAAATCCACCGCCTCTGGGGAAAAAGTATGGGTAGCCGATTCGCCATTCAGGTAAACGGTAATGCCATCAGGCTTTACCACCAAAGCTACGTGCGACCATTCATCGGCAGGTACAAAAAGGCCACTGCTCCACCACCAGGCACCACCCGGCCAGTGGTAGCCTAATTCCATATCTGGCCGAAAATTAAGACCAGCGGCTGGCCCGCTTTCCGTTATGGCAATACCGGTGTATTCCGCCTGTACGCCGTAGGGATGTATCCAGGCGGTGAGGGTGAGCTCGGGTGCCGTGGCAGGCAGGCCGTCAATAATCGCGTAATCGCCCCACTCCTGGGTTTCCATGCACAAGCCGGGCATACTATCTGCCCGGCAGGCTTCCACGGTGATCGGCGGCAAGGCCCGCATACCACTTTCGCCCGTACCATCAGTAATGCTGAGTACAGCCGTATAAGTTCCGGGAGCTCCAAATACCACTTTAGGGTTGCGGGATTGTGGATCGCTAATATAAGTGGGGGCGGGCTCAAATGCCCACGACCAGGAAGCGCCTTCGTGGCGGAGTACAGAGTAATCATCAAAGTAAAAGGTATCCCGTGAACAGCCAGCCTCCAGCTTGTCCACCGTAGGCTGTACCATCAAACGGCTCGGAGTCACCAATGGAGCTTCCCATGCACCGTTACTGTAGGTGCCAACCCGGAGTTTGCCATCCCGGTAAAAAGGTCGGAAAATATTGGTGTTCGTGCGCATCGGCAGGCCTTCGTTGTAGAATGCCCAGTCCTCCATGGTTTCATCCCGGTAGAAAACGGCTTTGTCGGTACCGATATACACCGTGCCATCCGTACCCGCCTGAAAGAGCATGGTATGAATGCGGTGCCCGTCCAGCAGCGGGGTCGTTGCATTTTCCCAGGTCTGCCCACCATCAACCGAGTGGAAGACCTTGGCCCCGTCGTTGGCATTATGGGCGAAGTAAGCCCAAATGTCGTTCTCGTTTTCGGGATTGAGGGCCAGCCCGCCGGCACGCTTCGAAACCGGACTACCGGGGAAATCCAGGGCCGTCCAGTTGGCTCCTCCATCTTCAGTGCGCAGCAGGTGCGCCCCGGTGAAAGTAGTGCGCTGGTAAACGTATACGACATCCGGATTATTCCGGCTAACTTCCAGTTGCATCACTGGCTGATCATCGTTGCCAAACTCAGCGATCAGAGTGTAGGAACGTCCGCCATCGGTCGTTTTCCAAATTTTGTTCTCCCGCCCCAGATAGAAATGGTTGTAGCAATGAGGCAAGAACTCGATCTCGCTGGAGTGGGTCGAAAAATAGGACTCCGTGGGGTAGAGCTCCAGCTTGGGTGCCTGCAATACGGCACCGGACAAACTCTGCGGCACAATTTGCGAATTGATATCGGAAAAGTAAGCGATATTACGCCCGCCCGGCTGCACATAGCCGGTTGGGGCCTCCGCTCCGCCCAGCCGCAGGGACTGCCCCTGCTCAAATTCGGGCCGGATAGCCGTATTGCCATTGTGGTAACGCCCACCTACGACCAGGTCTTCATTCCAGGCGCTGCCAAAGCCCCAAAACTCAGAGCCCGTAATGCCGTACTTCCTCGACTCTACCGTGGCAAATTCGTCATCGGTGAAGTCTATGCCGCCATCGGTGCCAAGCCACATTCCGTCCGGCCCGACCGTGATCTCCTGCATATCGGGGTGGATCCAGGTATTGCCCTGATAGCCGCCTATGACGTTGAATGAGGCGCCTCCATCTGTTGACTTGTACAGGCTGACCCCACCGGTGTAAACGATATCTTCATCGAAGGGCGAAATCGCAAGCACGTAATCATAAAAGCCCTGATACGGGCCTCCCCCGCCCTCATTGATCATAATATTTTTGTGACTGGCAGGCCCACCGCTGTATTCGTAGGGCCCGCCCACGTGAGGCCCCTGAAGGCTCCAGGATTCCCCACTGTCCATGCTTTTCCACACCCCCAGATAACCATCGTCCCCTGCCTTTGAGTTGCCGATCAGCCCGGCGACCACCAAGTCCGGATCAAGCGGAGAAACGGCGATCTTCGCACCGCCATCATTCAGGAAAGGGCTGCTCTGGTCGGGATTGTACCAGCCTTCGGCTTTAACCGTCCAGCCTTGGCCGCCATCTTCCGACTTTTCAAAAATGCAGCGGGGCTCGGTACCGTGGTTACGTACCAGGTACAGCACCTGTGGATCATCGGGCTTAAATTCGATATCATAAACTGAAGCACCCGTCAGGTGGGACCAGTTCGCACCCTCATCTTCGGTCAGCCAGAGCCCGCCCACGCCCCCAACCAGGATGCGCTGCCCATTTGCCGGGCTGACCGCTATGGCGTTTACGCCGAGTGCAGCCTGTGGCAGGTCGGCGGCATCCAGGATTATCTCCCAGCTTTCGCCACCATCTGTTGTGCGGTAGAGGCGCTCCCAGTCACCGGCGTACACGACCGATGCATTGTTGGGGTCGATGCGGACGATACGGACGTTGTTCATCATCGTATTGGCAGATACATGCGCCCAGGTTTGCCCGCTGTTGTCTGACCGGAATACGCCTCCGCTTTCAGTGCCGCAGTATAGTATAGATGGATTGGTATCCGACTGATCGAGGGTGTAGACATTGACCTGCCAGGACACTTCAAACTGCCCCTGCCCTTGCGTGAACGTCTCAAAGGGACCGATATTCGTCCACGTTCCGGTTTGCCGTTGAGCATCGTGTCCGGACAGGTCACGCTGATAGGCCGTTTCCGTTTGGCGGCGTTCCTGAGCCGTTGGCCAGCGCAGGCTGCCATCCGGTTGAACGTAGGGTTCTACTTTGGGCCGCCAGTGCTTGTAGTTTTGGGTGTGGGTATTTTTTTCAAAGTCATGCGTACGGTAGTAGGCCTGATAAGCGCTATCTACCAGGCGGACGTTAGGCTCTGGTGCACACATCAGCTGCGCCCAGGCAGGCGTTTCTTCCGTTATTCCCGGAATGGTTTTCAGCCACTGCGATTGTCCGGCAAGGGTTAGTGCTCCGGAGAGCACCGTGAGGATTAGCGTCCAAAGGATACGTTGAGGGAAGTTTCGGATCAGGTCTGCCATATCACTGAAGTCTGTGTTTTAGACCTGAAATATACAGCATCCGGGGCACTTAACCCTCCTCTACCCGCCGAATCGTGCCTTTTTGGGCATCCATTTCCACCCAGTCCCCGGTTTGGAAGCCTAACTGAGCTGGAATTTGAGTGATGCTCGGCACCTGCGCCTCCCGCAGCATGATGGAAGCATGGGAAAGCAGCCCGCCTACGTAGGATGCCACGCCATCTACCTTTGAGAAAAAGGGTACCCAGCCGGGGTCAAGGGCATCCGCTACCAGAATAATGACTGGAAAGGGGGGAGGCGCTACGGTACGCAGATCAGCGGAAGCTACGCGCCAAACCTGCCCCCTCACTTTGCCGGGATAGACCCCAATACCTTGCTGATGATTTTGCTGACTGGCAGAAACGTTGGACAGCACGGTAACCGGCAGGCGGCGCCCCAACTGATTGCACAGGAAGGTATCCATATCCCAGCCTACTGGTTTTGGCGGTTGCCGCTCTGCCATTTCATCAGCCCGCCATTCATTTTCGAAGAACGCGCTGAGCTCTGCCTGTGTAAAAGACCACGGCGCAAAAGGCAGTTTACCATTGAGCTCTTCGCGGTATTCCCAAAACAACTTCATCGTTTCGTGCCTGATCCACTCCCGGGTGTGGATCAGGTCAATGACTGGTCGAAATAACCACGCCCAAAGTGGTTGGCGCTTACGGCGTGGCTGGGGCTTGGATGGAGCAGTGAAGTCCACTCCTTTCCGAAGGGCTTCCCAATCTGCCTCGCTGTATTCCCGAAAACGAGGCTGCCCCAGGTCGGACTCATAAAAGCCCCGGTGCCCAAATGCTTCCAGAAACTGAGTAGTGGACCGTTGCCCTCGTTCCCACTCCCGAAAAGCCTGCAGGTAATCCGTACTGGCACTCTTTTGCTGTATGACCGCCGCCAGTCGGTGCAGCAGCCCAAGACGTTCCAGCAGCCCCACCGGACCGGACATGGCCCCGGTGAGAATCTGCATATTCGTTACCAATTCTACATAGAGGCTGGAAAAGCTGTCACACCAGTGGCTGAAGGCCTTTGCCGGGTCAATGAGCCAAAATGGTTCTCGTTCTGCTTTGCCCAGATCCGTTTCTACCGCTGCTTTGCGCTGCCACGCCTGTATACGCTGCTTTGCCTGCCGCTGCTGGCCCAACACCTTAAAAAAGACTGGCAGCTTAGCCAGGCAACGCCAGGGGCGCAGCCCAACCTGGTAGAAGTCCTCAGCGCCCACCGAACGGCAGACGAGCTGCGCGGGCAGCCCCCAGTGCACCATGGTATCCAGCAAGGCCGAAAGGTTGATCCAGGGCATGCCTCCGGCAGCACGCAGGAAGGCACGCTGCGGAAGGGAAGGGTCTAAATCGCGATAGTAGCCGAACAGGGCAGGACCGGCATCCGTGATCAGGTCGGTCATTAGTCGGGAAGGCTCGGGAGGCAGAATCTCCTTGTGGTTAGCCGAAGTCAGTACTTCTTCCGCCTCCTCCGGTGTGGTGATGGGCCGCGCCTGCAACAGCCAGAGCTTTCCTTTGGATACAGCAAATTCGATATCGAGCCCGTGACGGGCGTCCAGTTGTTCAAGAAGCTGCCCGGTGATGTAACTTAGTTGTATGAATGCACGCCTTAGAGGCTTACCGCCCGTCTCTGCGCCTTTCCAGAAGTTAAAAATAGCGGACCACCGGACATCCCAGGCGCCAAAGCGGGGCAGTAGGAGGGTTTGGCCGCTCTTCTGCCCGCTCATCAGTGCCTCGCCTAACCCTTCTGTATATTCAAGCTTCCAACTGCCTTCGCGGAAAGCAAAGAGTACGCCACTGAAGTCAGGATCCACCATTTCCTGTACCAGTACCTGCGTGCCTTCCTGAGTCGGATAACTGTTGAAAACGTCGGCTATCGCTGCCTCCAGCTCAGATTCCCCAACATTCAGCCGGGACAGATACTGCCCGGCCTGACTGTTCTCCTCTCCGTCTTCCGTGAGATAGGAAGAGCGGACGGCCACCGGGAACCGCAATCCTTCGGGGCGCCCGCCGGCCAAAAAGTCAGCATAAGCCACAGAGGTGAAAGCCGGCACCGGCCATCCCAGGGATTCAAGTTGTTGGAGCTGGCTAAGCTTGCTCATGCAGGATGTAGGCTGTTAGTTTTTCATAAAATCCACCAGGGTCTTCCAGCATCGGGAAATGGTCCCAGTCCTCAATAACATCAAAGGTAGCATTTGGGAAGTCGTTTTTCCAAAGCGAAAGGTACTTGGAGGCGACAACCCGCTCCCGGCTTCCCCAGATGAAGTTGAATGCCTCGTACTGAAGCTTTTGCTGCACCTCCCGGTACCAGGCCGGGGTGATCAGGTCGAAAAAAACGGGAAAGGCTGCACACAGAGCATAGTCTTTAAAGAATTGCTTCCGCACCGTCTCCGGGATACTTTCCGGCTGCAGGAACAGGCGTTTTTCCCAGACCGGGCGCATCGGTGGCCAGGCAATCAGTGCCTGCATGGTTTTCCGGATCAACAGCGGCTTCATTAGCTTAGGGAAGAAACGGTGCTCCAGGGATGCGCCAATGATACCATGCAGCAACACCTTTTGGGGCTGCCAGTCCGCTGAATCCGGCAATGCCCAGCCCCGTGCTGCCCATTCCAGCAGCAGGCTTCCGCCAATTCCGTGCCCATATACGATCCATGGCTCCTTCCACAGGGGCGCTACTGTGCGCTGCAAGGCATCAATAAAGGGCACCCATCCATCCGCTGATTCCGGCAGGGTGCGGCCATCAAAGCCAGGCAACTCAGGGAGATGTACCCGAAAAGGCACAGCTTGCTTATCCTGCAGCGCCTCCAGGAAAGGCAGAAAACGGGTGCGCCCACCACCATTACCATGTAACATCAATACATTCATCATACGAATGGAGGAACCCTTAAAGGGAAAAATTGTTGGCGGTTTTGTATCTTCCGGTGCATCAAAATCTACGGTCTACTTTGAAGCGTCCCTTACTCCAAACTCTTAAACAGCTCGATCGCCTCTTCGTACGCATGGGCAGAACCGTGCGGGAGTGGCTGGGGCAACAGCCTACCTGGCCCATCCTTATAGCGCCCTACCGGGGCTACGGAAGGCCCAACTGGATCAGCCTGCGCGGCCGGGTGATCAAGGACCGGCGTATTATTAAAGATGAAGTCAACTCCACCTGGCGGGCATTGATCAACAACTATAAACGGTTCAACAGCCGGGAAGTGATGGGCGCCACCGTGCATGTGGAAATTAATAGGGAAGCCTTCACGGTGCAGACCGATGAAGAGGGCTACTTCCTGCTGGAGCGCCCCCTAAAACAGCCTGTCCCACAACCCAAAGACCAATGGTTTAACGCCAGGGTGCACCTGCGGGAAACGCCCAGGCGAAAAGTCGATGTATGGGCTGAGGTGCCCATCTTAGTGCCACATCCTCAGGCTTCCTTTGGTTGCATCAGCGATGTAGATGACACCATTATGAAGACCGATGTGACTTCATTGCTGAAGCTGCGGGTGCTTTACCATACTTTTCTGAAAACGGCTGACCTGCGGCAGTCCTTCAGTAAAGCTGCGGCTTTTTTCCAGGCCTTACAGCGTGGTATGAGCCAGCAGCCCTGCAATCCGATATTCTACGTTTCGAACAGCCCCTGGAATTTGTACGACCTGTTGGAAGAGTTCCTTGCGCTCAATGACTTGCCGGCAGGCCCAATTTTGCTGCGGGACTTTGGGCTGCCCTACCAGGACCACCCGGAAGGTTATCTGGGGCATAAGCACAGCAGTATCCTGCGTATTATTGATACCTACCCTAACTTGCCCTTTGTCCTCATCGGCGATAGCGGGGAGCAAGACCCTTATATTTATGAAGCGGTAGCCAAAGCCCGCCCCGGGCGCATCCGTGCCATTTACATACGGGATGTCCGTTCGCTGCGGCGGGCTAAAAGAATCCGGCAGTTTATCGCACAAACCGGCGTGGATATGAAGCTCGTGGACAACTATCAGCAGGCGGCTATGGATGCGGCAGAGCGGGGGCTTATTCAGGATACATACTTCCAGCAGCTCACTCAGCCGGGCCCCAAAAACTAAGCCTCCAAGCCTCTCTTTCTGCGCCAGCGCCGGATAAGCGGGTAACTAAAGACCGCCAGCAAAATGACCGTACCGCCCAGGTAAAAACCCGGTGTCAGCTCTTCATTCTCCCGCAGCAGAATCCAGGCCAGCAGGATACCATAGACCGGCTCCAGATTGACCGTAAGGTTGGAAGCGAAGGCCGTGAGGTGGTTGAGGGCACGCAGGGCAAGTACGTAAGCCAGCGTGGTGCAAAGGAGAGACAAAACCAGGAGGTACCCCCAGTCCGTCAGGCTGACCGGCAGCATCTGTACAGGGGTTTCTGAAAAGAACAGGTAAAACGGCAGTACCAGGCAGAGGAAAAGCCAGGCGCTCCCCAGCTCCAGAAAGGTGATGCCCATTTCATAGGACTGCCGGATATATTTTTTATTGAGGGTGGCAAAAAAGGCAGCCAGGAAGGCGGAAGCCAGCCCGACCAAGATACCCGTATTCATAGAGGCATCAGTGCTGCCTACGATGAGCGCCATGCCCGGAATGATGAGCAGCCCGAGCATCAATTCGTACCAGCGTACCCGTTGCCGCATGACCACGGGCTCTATGAGGGACGTAAAAAAAGATGTGGTAGCCATGCAGATGAGGGTGATGGAAGCATTAGACAGCTTGATGGCTCCGTAGAAAGCCACCCAGTGCAGCGCTACGAGTACACCAATGCCCATAAAGCGGAGGATTTGCGCCCGGGTAAAGGCCTCCATCACCCGCCCTACCCTAATGAGCAGCAGCAGGCTTGCACTCGTAATGAGCACCCGCCACCAAACCATGACAAGGGCGGACAGCTGAATGAGGTCGCCCAAAATGGCGGTGAACCCAAATAGAAAAACAGCAATATGCAGCTCCAGATAAGCTCTTTTTTCCTCCTGCATGGCGTTCCGGTTGATTTTGCTGCAAAGCAACGCAAAAAACCAGAAATCATTAGGCCCTGCCCTGTATAAAGTTTGGAGTTCCGTAAACGGGTTTGCGCCTTTCGGTGTTAGGTGGTCATTCATCTTAATATCAAACCAAAACTTAAACCAAAATGGCTGTACAAGTTGGCGATAAAGCCCCGGCATTTGCCCTGAATAATACCGCAAATGAGAAAGTTGCCCTGAGTGACTATGAAGGCAAAAACCTGATCGTTTTGTTTTTCCCCCTCGCCTTCACCAGCGTTTGCACGGAGGAGCTGTGCACCATGCGCGACAATATGGCGGAATACCAAAAGCTGAACGCTGATGTGGTGGCGATTTCCGTAGATTCGCCCTTCACCCTCGGCAAGTTTAAAGCTGAGCAAAACCTGGATTTCCCGCTGCTTTCTGACTTTAACAAAGAGGCTTCTGAAGCTTACGGCGCTATCTATGATGATTTCTTTGGCATGAAGGGGGTTTCCAAGCGTTCAGCCTTTGTCGTGGACAAGGAAGGGGTGGTTCGTTATGCGGAAGTCCTTGATAATGCCGGAAATCTTCCTAATTTTGAGGCCATTAAGGAAACTTTGGGCCAGCTTAACTAGTTGGTGTCAATGAAGCAAGACTATTTCAGCGTATGATCAATGAGTTATTCAATACATCTGTGGAGGAAGTAGAAGAGGTTGTGGTCGAGGACGACTCGGGCACAGGGGAAAAAGCCCAGCTCATTGTTTACAATGATGACCATAATACTTTTGACTGGGTGATTCAGTGCTTTATGGATATCCTGGGCCACAGCAACGAGCAGTCAGAACAGCTGGCGCTCATCATCCACTTCAAAGGCAAGGCGACAGTTAAAACTGCTCCCAAGGATGTACTGAAGCCCAAAAAAGATGCACTCATTGACCGCGGGCTGTCTGCCGTCATTGAAGAAGGGGGCTAAATGCTTCATTGCGCTGACTACAAAAAATCCCGGGCCGCACAACTGTTGCAGCCCGGGATTTTTTTGTCCCTAAACGCTGACCGGGATCAATCGTACCCCCGCTCGTCCCTACCTTCCATGAAGTTGATAAAGGCCCGGTTGACGACCCGGTTGCCCCCCGGTGTGGGGTAGTTACCGGAGAAGTACCAGTCACCGTTGTTTTTGGGGCAGGCTTTCTGCAACCCCTCTACCGTTTGGTAAATGACCTTGATCTCTGGCTCTATGCCTTTGGGCGAAACGATCTCCGCAATTTTATCCGAGACGGTTTCGTAATCAAACTCGTCGTAAAGCGCCTGCACTTCATTGGTGATGTCTTCCTTCAGGCTATGTTCCTGTGCCTTGCAGCGTTCGTAAGCTTCGTGCAGGAGGTGTTCCTTGTCGTTTTCCTTTAGCAGTTCCACCAAAGCCCGGAAGGCAACAAACTCCTTCATCTTCGACATATCGATGCCGTAGCAGTCCGGATAGCGGATTTGCGGGGCAGAGGATACAATCACGATTTTCTTTGGCCGCAGGCGGGAGGCAATATTAATGATGCTATCGTGGAGGGTCGTGCCCCGTACAATAGAATCGTCCAGTAGAACGAGTGTGTCTTTGTGGTTAGTCACGATGCCGTAGGTCACATCGTATACATGTGCCACCATAGCTTCCCGGGAGGTCGTATCCGCGATAAAGGTGCGCTGTTTAGCATCCTTGACCACCAGTTTTTCCATCCTTGGCTTCATGGCCAGGATTTTCTCCAGCTTATCCGGTTTCAGGTCTTTGCCTTTCTTGAGGATTTTATCCTTTTTGATTTCGTTCAGGCTATCTGTCAGCCCTTCCATCAGGCCATAAAATGCAGTTTCTGCCGTATTGGGCACAAAGGAGAAGACGGTGTGCTTAAAGTCAAAGTCCACCTCTTTCAGCACTTTCTTTGTCAACTGCCGACCGAGCTGTTTGCGCTCCAGATAAATGTCACGGTCATTGCCACGGGAGAAATAGATACGCTCAAAGGAACAAGCCGCCCGGTCGAGCGGGTCCATACAGCGTACTTCGCTAACACGGCCATCCTTTTTAACGATGAGGGCGTGCCCCCGTTTCAATTCCTGAATATCGCCAATATGAAGATTGAAAACGGTTTGGATAGCGGGTCGTTCGGAAGCCACGACTACGATTTCGTCATCCTGATAGTAAAATGCGGGGCGGATACCGGCCGGGTCACGCAGTACAAAAGCATCGCCATGGCCAATGAGCCCGGCCATAACGAAGCCGCCGTCAAACTTCTTGCTGGCACGCCGCAGCAGGCGCTGAATATCCAGGTTTTTGTAGATCAGCTCGTTGACCTCCTGATTGGAATAGCCATCGGGCTTGTACCAGGTGTGGAGGCGCTGCACTTCATCATCCAGGAAGTGGCCAATTTTTTCCAGCACGGTGACGGTATCTGACTTTTCCTTGGGGTACTGCCCCAACTCCACGAGTTCCTGAAAAAGCTCATCGACGTTAGTCAGGTTGAAGTTGCCGGCGACGAGGAGGTTACGGGTAATCCAGTTGTTTTGGCGCAGGAAAGGGTGGCAGGTTTCCACGCCATTATTGCTGTGGGTACCGTAGCGCAGGTGCCCCAGAAGGAGCTCGCCGACATAGGGTTTATTGTCCTTGAGCCACTGCGGGTCGTTGAGCTGCTCCGGCGTCAGGTCTTTGAAGTGGCGGTGTACCTGCTGAAAGAGGTCATCGAGGTAATTGGAAGCCACACTGCGTTTGCGGCTGATGTACTTTCTGCCCGGCTGTACATCGAGTTTGATGGTAGCCATACCAGCACCGTCCTGCCCGCGGTTGCGCTGTTTTTGCAGCAGCAGTTGCAATTGATTCAGGCCGTAGAAGGCCGTACCGTACTTTTTATGGTAATAATCAAGCGGTTTGAGCAGGCGGATCATCGCTATTCCGCACTCGTGTTTGATCTGATCGCTCATGGCTGTGTGCCCTTTGTTTAGGAGGAATAAGAAGTTGCCGCAAAGGTAGGGCCTTTTTGGCAATGCACCGATTAAAGTCAGGAAACATCTTCGGCTGCGGACAAGTTGAGCGCCCCGGTCTGAAGTTCATACAGGTTCGTCCAAAGAAGTGGCATTATGGGCGGTGTGGCCTTAACTTCTGCCTGTCTTTGCATGTTAAACAAATAATAATGATATTTCGACACGCATATAACAGCAGTGGCGCACTTGTAATTTCCGGCATGAAAGAAAAAAACGTAGCAGGCATACTCGCATTATTTTTGGGCGGCTTTGGCGTCCACCGCTTTTACCTGGGCCAAACCGGGCTGGGCATTTTTTATATGATCTTCTTCTGGTTCCCGGTGATGTGGATTGTGGGGCTGATCGATGCGATTGCGTTTTTCTCTATGGACAACGAGAAGTTCGACCGAAAGTACAACCGGGAGCTGCTCTACCGCCGCGAGCAGGAACGCAGTTACGACTACCGCGATGATGAGGCCATGCGCCGTATGGAACGTTACGAGCGCCGCCGGGAAAGCCGCAGTGAGCGGAGCTACTACCGCCCTAAGAAGCACAATACGCCGAAGCGCCAAAGCTCCCCAAGCCGGGCTAAGAAACCTGCCAACCCATACAAAAGTACCGGTGTGCAAAAATTCAAGGACTACGACTACAGCGGAGCAATTGCCGACTTCAAAAAGGCACTCAAGATTGAGCCCCGTGATGTGGCCACCCACTTCAACATCGCCTGCGCCTACTCGATCAGTGAGCAGCCGGAGGAAGCCTTCCGCCACCTCGATCTGGCTGTGCAATTTGGCTTCAATGATTTTGAGAAAATCCGGGAGCACGACAAGCTCGCCTATCTCCGCATTCAGGATGAGTTTGAGGATTTTGCCAAGAATGGCTTCCGCCTGCCGGGCAATGAGGCAGCGTCTGCGCCTTCCGCATCGTCTAATAAACAGGGAATGCCTGCTGAAGAAGAAGTGGAAGACCATTCTCACCTGCTCGAACAGCTCAAGCAGTTGGGCGAACTGAGAGAAAAGGGCTTGCTCACCGAAGAGGAATTTGCGATCCAAAAGAAGCGGCTGCTTGGATAACCCGCCATGAATTTGTCAGAATTGTACAAATGATAGGGTCCGGCTCAACAGGTTTCGCTAAATTGCGTTAGAACTCATGAATCAGAAAGACAACTAAGCATGACGGCCCAACAGCTTATCTCAGACAGCATTATCCCTTTGCGTACCTCTGAAACGGGAGATACAGCCCTGGGCATTATGAATGACTTCTACGTCCGTCACCCTCCTATCGTCAATGACAAGCAGCTGCTTGGGCTGATTTCCGAAGAAGATATTCTGGAGCACGATGCGCACGAGCCGGTGGGTTCCTTTCAGCTTTCGCTCATCCGCCCGTACGTTAAGTATAACGATCACCTTTACGAAATCCTGCGCCTGATCGCGGAGTACCATCTCACCCTAATCCCGGTAGTGGATGAAGAAGAGAACTACATCGGGCTTGTCACTATGGAAGATGTGCTACAGTACTTCACCAAGACAGCTTCCTTCTCTGAGCCAGGCAGTATTGTGGTCCTGGAGATGAGCCGCCACGACTATCAGCTTTCACAGATTGCACAGATTGTGGAGTCCGAGAATGCCGCCGTGCTCAGCGCTTTCATCACCACCAGCCTTGATTCCATCCGGGTAGATGTTACCATTAAGATCAACCGGCAAAACATTCAGAACATCCTGGCCACCTTCGAGCGCTATGAATATGAGGTCAAGGCTTCCTTTAATGAGATTGAGTACCTGGATTCTTTGCGCGACCGTTATGACTCTTTGATGGCTTATTTGAATGTGTAAGGTCACAACCTTCTTACCACCCCCACCAACAACACCATCGGAAACTGGAAAACCTCATACTCCCTAAATGAAAAAGGAGTGACTTGGCTGCTCAGTACGGAGCGGTTGTTCAGCAGATTGGTGCCCTGAAGGGTGAGCGCCCAGCGGCCGCCATCAAATTGGTAACGGGCATCAAGGGATACCTCATTGTAAAAATCGTAAGACTGCCCGGCCCGGCGAAAGCCATGTAAAGCGGCTGCCCCTTTGACCTGCAGGTTTTCCAGGGGCAGGACTTCCCATGACAGCGACAGCTCATCCTGATCGAACCGGGCTTGTGAGCTGCCTTGCTGACGTACCCACCGCTGCGACCGGCTGTAGGCCAAACGCAGGGCGGCTGCCTTGCTGATTTCCCACCGGATTTCCGAATTTGCAAAGGCTTGCCACTCCGCTACCCGGCTATCTACGCCATAAAGGATTTGCCGGAAGGCGGACTGCCTGCCCCTGAAGTTGACCGACCATTCCAGACGATCCCCTTTTTGGCTCATCCGCCCGCGGAAAGACCATTCGTGACCAGCATCCCGAAGGAGGAAAGTTTCCCGTAGCTGATCGATACCGGTGCCGCTGATGCGCTGTTGCAGGGCGAGGCTCCGCAGGGCGTACGACAACTGCAGGTACCAATTTCGCTGGGTGAAAAAGTCCCTGCGCCGGTAAGCCAGGTTCCAAATATGAGAAAGGCTGTTGCGCAGGTCCGGACTGCCCTGTTCCAGCTGATTGAATCCGGTGATCGTTGCCCGGCTCAGCCAGGCTTCCGTTTCCGGGAAGAGCCGGCTAATGCGATACCCCAGTTCAAATTCGCCCACATTCGTCCAGGTGGTGGTGGCTTTGGCGAAAGGCAGGGCCAGCCATTCCCTTTGGCGGGCAGCCGCCTGCCCCTCATCACGAATCCGCCATTGCATACGGTGGACGGTGGTGCCCAGTTCGCCCTCCAGCGCGTCGCGGGTGTACTTATAAGACAGGCGGGCCGAGGCATCCTCCAACCGAAGCTTTTGGCCGTTGCCAAACCGGGTCGTATCAATGGGCAGCAATACGGGCGTGCCGTTACCGGCTGACCAGTTGTCCATAGTCTGCGCCCGGCTATGCAACTGACGGTAGCCCAGCTGGAATTCGAAGTGGTTCTGCGGATTCAGCACCCAGTAATGCCGGTAGGCGGTGGAAAGAGCAGAAAGCCGGGTCTGCCCCTGATGCGAAGGCCCGGCATTCGGTTCCGGTGGTGAGCCAATCAGCCCTTGCAACAACGGCTGATTAGATTGCAGGCCAAGCCCGTTCTCTGCTCGACGCTGCTGCCAGGAGGCTTCCAAAGTGCCAATGTGATGCCCGCTGAATTTATGGTGGGCTTCCAGGGTATGGCTGTGGTTTTGAAAGTCATTGTGCTCCTCTGTGAACAGGTCACGCCCGGTCTGCACCGTTTGCGAAAGCAAGGTGGAAACATCTTCCGCCATTCCAACCTGCAGGTCGGACTCCTGGGACAGGTAGTAGTCTTCTTTGGGATCGTACACCATGCTGAGCTTGCCATTGGAAGTAGCCCGTTCGGTATCGCGTTCACTTTCCCGGTTTTCGGTGACAGGCGGTGCCCCGTCCTGCTGCCAGAAGGCATTGCGCGACAGCGAACGGTAGCCCTGCACACTGCGGAGCCCCAGCCCATAGGCGTAAACAGTCCAGTCTGGGAGAGGCGCAGCGCTGACATTCAGCCCGCCAAACTGTGAGCGGCCGGAGCGGTTATTGCCCGGTGACAGGTAAGGCATAAAATCCTGCTGCAGGCCCGACAGCCCGGCTTGCCCCTCTGCCAGCAATCGGCCCATACCGCCCTGCATCTGAATGACATCGGAAAAGGACAGCGGCTCCAGATTGGCGTTGTTCAGGTCGCCAATGCCATTGACGCTTACCTCAGGAGAATAGTAAAAAAGGTTGGGGTGGGCAAGGTAGCGTTTTTCGGGGCCAGCCGCCGCCGCGATATCCCCAAAAACGAAGCGTTTTTTGTCTTCCCGCAGGCGTACATTGAGCACCAGCTGATTGCCCGTACCGAGGGGTTGCAGGAAATCAACGGCGTTATAATTATCGATGACCTCCAGCTTGGCAATCACCTCTGCCGGGATATGCTCAAGCGCCAACCTGGAACTGCCCCCGAAGAAGGGCTTCCCTTCCACCATCACCTGCTGCACCACTTCCCCATTGAAGCGCAGGCGGTTTTGCTCATCCACTTCCATACCCGGCAGGCGGCGCAGCAGGTCCTGCAGCTTCCAGTCGAATACCTCCCGGAAAGCATCTGCCTGATAGGTGACCGTATCGCCACGGACCACGACCGGCGGGGCACGGTCTTTGACTTCCACCATCGCCAGGTCGAAGGGCTGCAGGCGCAGGGTAATTTGCAGGGTCGTATCTTCCGTTCCGGCAGGCAGGGTTATAGAGGTGGACTGATAGCCGAGGTAGGTAGTGGTCATTCGCAGGCCTGCAGCGCCACTTGCCTTAAAGCGGAACCGCCCCTGTTGATCCGTCATTGCAAAACGCAGGGTAGCTCCTTCCTCTACCGGTACGAAGGAAATATTGGCAAAAGGCAAAGGCTTGCGCAGGCTATCGTCCAGTACCTGTCCGGTAATTTGGCGCGATTGAGCCAGGAGGGGACACCCAGCCAGCAGGAGCAGCCCGGCTATAAAAATCCGGTTGTTCCACACTACTGCCGGCTTTTGATTTGTTGCTCATTGTAGGCATCGTATTCCTTCTTACTAATCGTTTTGCCTTTTTTGAGCCGGATGTCCTTTTCTTGTTCGGCAGATAAGCCTTCGGTGAGGGAGTCGATCGTAAAGGTGGACCAGGGTTTGCCTACCACCCCCGCCTCCAATACCAGCCCGGGCAGCCCATCCATGCCCTTGGGCCCATAGGGCAGCGGGATTGCCGTAGTAAACCACGCTTCGATCTCATAGTATATTTGCCGCTCGCGACCTTTATCATGGTAATCCACCACTGCCGTCGCTTTTTTGCAGGCATATTGACCGATGTAGCGTTCTTCCTCTGTGATGGCCCACTCGTATTCTTCGTAGGGCATTTGCACGTTGATGCGCTGACCGGTTTGTTCCACCTGCATGATTTTCTCCTGCTTTTGGGTGTTACGGTAATACACTCTATTGCCTCCGCTCGTAGTTTTGGCGAGGATGTGCCCCAGCTCATCACCCAGTGGCAAGTAGGGAATAAGCCGGTACTGCGCATGTTCGGGGGTGTAAAGGAGTTCAAAGCTCATTTGAGGGTACTCTGCTTCCATACCCTTCATGCTAGTTTTAAAACCTTCCCGCTGTTCCGGGGGTAGGCTTTTTGCAGCTTCATCCAAAGTTGCGTGGCGCTCAGCGGTACTGATGAGTTTGTAAATCACTTGCCCGGACTGGGCGGGGAGGGCGAGGGTGCAGAGGAGTAGGATGGTTCCTAAAAGGAAAAGTCTGGGGTACATGTTTGTTGTTTTATTTTAATGTCTATGGTGATGACCGGATATACTAAAAAAGCTTACCCCAAAAGCAGCCTGAAGCCTTCATTTGGCCAGAGTTAGGCCATGAAGCAGCAGCAATTGGGGTAAGATACTAATACAATATGTTTTTTGTATGGATACTCCTTACGCTCCCATCCAAAGCGTAGTAAACTTGAAAGGGAAAAAATGTGATAGGAGTCCCCTCCTTACTCTTTGCCACCAACACTCAGAAGTGAACTGCTGCTCACCGTTTTTGTACATTCCCCATCATTGCTACAGGGGCTGCAGTTGCCGCGGTCTCCACCGTTAAATCTTGGCTCGCAACCGCCGGTTTCTTGAGAACAATCAGAGGTGGTACAACTAATCGTGTAATTTACTCTCAATACAGTGCCATCTGCTTTTTCCACCCGAAATGTAGATTTGTAGGCTTTGCCTAAAAACACCAATGTATAGCCCCCCTGAGCGGCTGTTTCTATGCTCACTTCCGTAAATTCGCCGTTGATCCCTGAAAACCGCTGTAGGTTTTGGTTGTAAGCCCGCAGCAGCTCCGTTTTGTCAGCAGTCAGCACTGCTTTACCATCCTGGATCTCTCCGATGGCCAGCCAGCCCTTTTGAGCGTGAGTACAACTGAACGCTGTCAGCCCTAAGAAAACGATTAAAATCAAATGCTTCATGATTAAAAACTTTGAGGTTAAAGTGCCTACTCTATTTTGCCTTTTTAGGCAGGGTTTTCAGCATCGCCCTTTCTGGGAGCCTGTCGGAAATATGCTCAATGACCACCGAGCGGCAAATTTTATCCTGCACTTCGTTGCTCATCAGTCGCGTCCATACGGATAGCAGACATCAGCATTTTCCTCTTGCCCTACAAACATAAGTGCAGATTGTGCAAAAATTTTGCACTCCCCAATTTTCCCGCCATTTTTTTTGAAGTTTTTAACAAAAAGCCTACTAAATCACTCCTCCTCCCCCGCCTCACCCGGATAAAGCAGCCCGTGCAGGTCTCCCGGCAATGGCGTTTCGTAATAATAGGAGCGGCGTTTGTCACAGTAGACGACCTCGGCCCCCAGTTCTTCCAGGGTTTTCAGGTAGTTGTAGATGGTACGCCGACTGCAGCCAAAGCGGGCGGCGAGCTGAGCAGAGGAGCCTGTGGCTTTGCGCCGGATCAGATCGTCCAGGCGGTCTAAGTGTTGAAGTTGAGCGATTAGTTTCATCTTTTAGCATTTAGGGGGTATACAAACCCTGTCAGAACTGAATACGAAAGGCTAAGCTACCCAAGCGCATGAGCAGGCCTAACGCATTGATTATCGTTCCAGTAAGTACAACCGAGCCCGAAGGGGCTGAGCCAAAATTGTGCGGTTAATTAGTGTGTTGCCGATCTTGATTTTTGATCAGACAGAGCTGCGCGCATTATTTTTTTCATTAAGTTTTCACGCGTTCAACACTGTACAAAATACGGCATTCTTTTTAATTATGCAAGAGTCCCCCGGTTCCTTTAATTCTGACCGCGCTTGTACACAACCCTGTTTTCTTTTTGTTTCCTACCTAAAACCTTTTAAATTGAGGGCATAGCTTTAAACAGAAAACTACGCATACCCCAGAGTTAGCCACAATTTGGGTACAGTCTAGGGACATACCTTACAACTTCTTAAGATACAGTTTCTTTGTGATGAGTTAAGTTTAATATCTTATCCTACAATTAAGTAAATCCATTGATTTTTAAAGAAAAAGATGAATTATGAAATACATTGCGCTCTCAATTGCAATTTTATTAGCCGTTTTTTATCAGAACATTATGAATGCTCAATCTGATTTCATTGAACCGTTGTCAGAAAGCTCATTCTTGTCTCAAGGTGCACTTTCAGACTTATATTACAAGCAGGTAAATGACAGTCGTAATTTACATGTTACACCAATTCGACTGAACAACCTTTGGGACTTCCAATCATTTGGGGAGTTAAGATTCAATTTACCAGGCATAGAAACTCCTATAAGAGCAGTAGTCAATATGCCAAAACGTTTTTCTCTAACAGATTATATTTGGACTGGAGATATTATTGATGAAGCTAATCAAATAATAGGACATGTAAATTTTGTTCAAAAAAGGAGCAAAAAATTTGGAAGTATAAATATTGGAAATCGCTACTTTATCATTAAGGATCTTAATACGATATATCAAGATGACCAATTATTGGTTGAGGTAGACATTGAAGCATTAAGCAATGCTTGTATTGTAGGTGAATTCGTTAATGAAATAGCGAATGGACATGGTACTACAACTGAAGATCCTGTTTTCTTTGGACCAACTGGAGGAGGAGGTGAAGAGAGATGTGAGGCTGTTATTACGATACTTGTATTGTATACCCAAGAGGTCATTGATGCAGGGTTTGATCCTGAACAATTGGCAGAACTTGGAGTAATAGACTTGAATACGGCATTGTCAGAGTCAAATATTCCTGATGTAAGTGTATCAGCGGAGTTGGTTGGAGTGGAAATATGGAATGATTATGAAGAAAACAGCGATGCTATTGAAGCTGTAAATGATCTAGCTATTAGTGTTACTGCAGATTCTCAACTTCGAGATAATCTAAATGCTGACTTAGTTATCTTATTTCAGGATAAGGATATGACCGCAGTTAATCCATCTAATGGACAGTTAGTTGATCTAGAAGGGATTGCAATAACGGTTAATGAAATGGAAAGTGCGACAGATACGTTAGACTATAATATGGCATTCAGTGTAATTGAAGCTGCTGGAAGTTCACAAACTTTTGCCCATGAGGTAGGACATCTACTTGGTTGTAGACATTTAAAAGGGAACGACTTTCACGAATTTGCGAATGCCCGAATATTTTGCGCTTCTCCAACTATAGTAGGAGGTGTGGTAACTTGTAAAAATGGAGCAATAAAGAGTACCATTATGAATGGTGATTCGGATAGCATAGAAATAGCTCCAAGAGTGCTTCGCTTTTCCAATCCAGAGGGAGAATATAATGGACAAACAACGGGTTCTCCTGTACATAATAATGCTCAAGCAATTTCTTGGTCAGCCTGTGTAGTTAGTTTGTTTGGGGGTAGGGTAGATGGTGGTTTTGAAGATCCAGCTTTCAATGCTTTTGCGAGTGGACCGACGAATGTAAGTTATGCTTCAGAGGGGTACTATTTATATTCTTCTTATTATTGGGGATGCTTGGATGGTGAAGTTCATTATTGCTGGGAGATAAGTTGGGATTATGGAGCAACTTATCAAAACTTATCAACGGATGAAGATGCAATTTTGTACAGGGATGAGGTGCACCCCTACATGCCTGTAGGTTATATCAGATTAACTGCGATTTGTTCAGAAGAACCGGATACAAGTATCAGTTTTATAGAGCTAAAAAATTGGAGTGCTTATAATTTGGAAATAAGTCCAGATGATATTCGAGTTCCTCCGGAAAAATTAAATGATAGTGTTAGTCAGAAGATTATCAAAAATCATGATATTGATATAAATACTATAAGCCATTCTGATGAATTAGTTTATCCTAACCCTGCTAATGATCGCTTATTTCTAACTGCTGAGGCAAGAAATAATATGGGGGCTTTAGATGTAGTTCTGTTATCAACACAGGGAATAAGTTATGGCTTAAAGAATCTTGGAGAGTCCTATGAACTAAGTAATGTCCCTCCTGGATTCTATTTAGTTGTAGTAATGAGTAGAGATAGTAACTTTTATTCACCGCTAATAATTGTTAGATAATGAAGGGCTCGATTTTTTTTGTCGTACTAGTTGTTTTTTGGGGTTGTTGTCAAGATGATGATTTGCAACCAATGCCAGGCAAAGTTGATTGTAGTGAAGTGGACTGTATGATCGAAGATGAATTTTACGGTAGTGGATTACTAAATCGAGAGTGCTGGACGACCAGTTTTGTAGGTATTAGCCCCTTATCCGAAGATGATTTGATAATAATATTTGGTGATCCAGATATAAATGGAATTCGCGGTGAACTAAGATTCGTCTTAGAAAAATCGAGAATTAATTTACAAGATACTATCTGGTTAGGGAAGCGATCTAGCAGTAGCGATCCAACTAATTTCGCAAGTGCTAGATATATTTATTTGGAAGGAAATACTCCGGTTGGAGGGTTTGACTTTATGCTTGACGCACCATTCACATTTTTGGATTTTTTATTAATTGATGGTTACAATGCAGATACAAGCCTAATATATGGACAATTTCAATTACGATTCCCGGAGAGTAATGTATCTAGTTTTGTTACTCATGCCCCAGATTCAATGAATATTAAGTGTGGTAGCTTTAAAGTAGAGAAATTTTAGTTAATAGTAGATTAGAATACTGTGGCTAACAAAGCTTGTGCGACAAGCCTCGTGCCTCGGCCTGCGCCCAAGCCAGAGAACACTGTCCATCATGATCCGTCTTCTTTTGCTTACTGTGGGATTGGTGGGCTGCTTCAACGCATGGAGCAGTGACCGGGAGGTAGTGTACATCGACTCCATCGCTGTGACCGGCAACAAGCAGACACTCTCGGAAATCATCCTGCGGGAGATGTCCATACGGGAAGGGGACACAGTACTCCTGGAGGAACTGCCGGAGAAGATTACCTGGTCCGAACAGATGATCATGAACACCGGGCTGTTCAACCGGGCGCAGATCAGCTACCAAGCCTGGAAGGGGGAGACCAATGAAGTCCAACTGCTGGTCACGGTGGAAGAGATGTGGTACCTCTACCCTATTCCGGTGTTTGAGCTGGCGGACCGCAACTTCAATGTCTGGTGGGTAGACCAGAAACGCTCGCTTGACCGCACCAACTACGGTGTGGACTTTGCCCACATCAACCTCACCGGGCGCAAAGACAAGCTCAAAGGGTCGGTGAAGTATGGCTACACGCGCAAATATGCATTGTCTTACAGCATGCCCTACCTCAACAAAGCCCAAACCCTGGGCGCTTTCGCAGGGGTAGGCTACTGGCGCAACCGGGAGATTAATTACCGTACAACCGATAGCCGGCAGCAGTTTTTCCGGTCAGAAGAAGGTTTCATTTACGAGCGGTTTACTGGTGAAGCGGGCATTACCTTTCGGCCACAACTGCAATCTTATCACGATCTGGAACTTAGCTTCACGCAAAAGCGCATCGGAGACGAAATCGCCCTGGATCTCAACCCGGACTACCTCCTCGACGGGCGTCACCGCATCCGCTACTTTGCGCTGCGCTACAACTACTTCCACGAAAACAGGGATGTGGCCCCTTATCCCTGGGAGGGTTCATTTTGCTATGGCAGCCTCCTCAAAGAAGGCCTGGGCTTTTTTGGGGAACGCTCCGGGCTTACCCTGTTCACCGGTTACGGAAAATACATCCCCTGGGGCGAGCGCTGGAGCCTGGGCCTGGTGATGCGCACCAAGCTGTCCATCATCCGCTCCCGTCAGCCTTATCAGGACAACCGGGGGTTGGGCTTCAGTGGGCATACCATGAGGGGATGGGAATACTATGTCATCGACGGTATGGACATGGCGATGGGCAAATCGAGCCTTCGTTTTCGTTTTGCCGAGTACAATTTCAACTTTGGTAAACTTATGCCAATTAGTCAACTCCGCCGCATGCCCATCAAGCTCAACCTCTCACTCAACAACGACCTGGGCTACGTCAACAGCCCCTACGCCCGCCCCGACAACCCGCACAGCAACCGTCTGCTATGGGGCGGCGGCATAGGGCTCGACATCGTGCTCTACTACGACAAAGTGATCCAAATCCAATACAGCCTCAACGATTTGATGGAAAAAGGGTTATTTTTACACCTTAGCATGAATATTTAGTGTAGCTCAAAGAGCAGCCACTTCAGGTTTGTCAACTTTGTTGGTGTTACCTTATAAAAACTCCAGGGCTTTTAGAATCATTCCAGAAGATGCAAGTAGTCGTTTACAGCAAAGTTCTCAAGGAAAAAGACATCCCGCACATTCAGCACCTCTTCGATGCCCTGCATGAGGAAGGCATCCACGCTTACGTCTATGCCCCCTACCTCGAGCAGCTAAAGGGAGAAATCCGCCTGCCGGCACAAGTGGGCACCTTTGGAGGCTACCTGGACTTTACCACCCATAAATTCGATTTCTTTATCACCCTGGGAGGCGATGGCACGATTCTGGCCGCCACTACCCACATCCGTGACAGTAAGGTTCCTATTTTGGGGATCAACCTGGGGCGGCTCGGTTTTCTGGCCAGTATTGAGAAAAAGCGCATTCACGACGCCATCAAACTGCTCAAGCGTGGTATGTACAGCATACAGGAACGCTCCATGCTCTACCTGGAATCCAACCTGCCCATATTCGGGGAAATCCGCTTTGCGCTAAATGACATCACGCTGCTCAAGCGGGACACCTCCTCAATGATCACCATTCACACTTTCATCAACGGGGCTTACCTCAACTCCTACTGGGCGGATGGCATCATTGTGGCGACACCAACGGGCTCCACCGGTTACTCTCTAAGTTGCGGCGGCCCTATTATTTTCCCCAATTCCGGCAACTTTGTCCTCACCCCTGTAGCTCCGCACAACCTTAATGTCCGGCCCATTGTCATTTCAGAAAGCTCCGTCATTTCATTCGAAATTGAAGGGCGGGCAGAAAATTTCCTCTGCACGCTGGACTCCCGCTTCGAGACGATCACGGCAGCCCATCAGCTGGCCGTCCGTAAGAACGACTTTGGTATCCGCCTGGTACAGCTTCATGACGTCAGCTTTATGGACACAATCCGGCAAAAGCTCGCCTGGGGATCAGATACGCGAAATGATGAGTAACACTCTAAAACACAATTCCCATGCAAACCACACTGCAACTGAACGGACAGACCTACAGCACTGACTTACAACAGCCACTCGATATTGCTATCCCACTCAAAGCGGGACTGGAAACAGTCAATTGTTTTTATGCCCCTCCTATGGAACACAGCCCCGTAGTAGCCGGTGATTTCATCGGGTCTACACAGGAAGGCGGCCCGGTTAACTTCCTCACCGTACGCCTGACGCCACACGGCAACGGCACTCATACCGAATGTGTAGGGCACATTGCAAAGGAGACCTACACTATCAATCAGTGCCTGCAACAATTCCACTTTCCAGGCCAGCTTATCAGCGTCTTCCCCACCAAAACTGATGAGGGAGACCGGGTAATCTACCGGGAACAACTTGAGGCTCTGCTTGGAGCACATCCGCCCACGACCGCCCTGATCATTCGTACCTTGCCCAATGATGACCTCAAAATGATCACCAACTACTCCGGAGCCAATCCGCCTTATCTGCACCACGAGGCCATTAGCTACCTCGTGAAACGGGGCGTTGAACATTTGCTGCTCGACCTGCCCTCTGTAGACCGGGAAGAGGATGGCGGGCAGCTACTCGGGCACCGGGCTTTCTGGCAATATCCGGAGGCTCCCAGGGCACATTGTACCATAACTGAGCTGATTTACGTAAACAATTCCATCCGGGATGGTTTATACTTACTGAACCTTCAGGTGGCCAGCTTTGAAATCGACGCCAGCCCGAGCAAGCCGGTTCTGTACGCTTTAGAACGCTTCGAATAGATGCCATTTTATCAGTCCACATACCATTCCAAAACTTTCCGTGACTTCAAAGGGATTGAGGCCACCAACTACCGGCGTATTATCCATTTCTACGAAGACCGGGAGGACACGATTCGCGGACTGGACTTTGAGGAATACTTCGAAATGCTTGTGGCTTATGTCAATAGTCTCTTTGAAGTGGGCTTCCACCAAAAGCATCTGTTGATGGTCGATGTGGCGATCGAGGAGGTCATTGTGCAGAATGTGGCGAGCCCGCCGGGAGAAAACCTCTACGAACAACTACTTTTCAGAAAAGCTGCTTCTCACTTTCAGTGCCTACAATACGAAAAGTGCCATTACATCCTGCTGCAGCTTATCCGAATTAACCCCTACCACAATGACGCGATTGGCTTTCTCAAAAAATGCCTTCGCCGGATGGAGCCTGCCTTCCTGGAACGTGCCAAAGCCACGGCTATTTTTCTTTTCCTGCTTGCCGCACTGGTGATTTCTATCGAAGTGCTGCTCGTCCGTCCTTTTTATGAGATGCACACTGGCCTCGTGGAACGCTCCCGGAATACTATCTTCGGCATTGGCTGTCTGTCTCTGGTCGGGGGGCTGTTATGGCACCGGTTTCGGGTCGAACAACGGGTAGAGCGGATGGTACAGCAAATCCGCCGCGAAAAACTGCTCCGGCAGGAAAAGTAATACCGGTTTAACGTCTTTCGGGCTGGCAATGCCGGTGATTCCCACTATATTCGCAGCAAAAATCCATGAAACCAACTTTGCTTATCCTTGCAGCCGGTATGGGCAGCCGCTACGGTGGCCTCAAACAGCTCGACGGCCTTGGCCCCAACGAAGAAGTGATCATTGAATACTCCATTTACGATGCCATCCGCGCCGGCTTTGGCAAAATCGTCTTTGTCATCCGTGAAGATATTGAGGAGGCTTTCCGCGAAAAGTTCGGCGGCAAGTTCGACGATAAGGTGGAAATCGAGTATGCCTTTCAGGCCATCAATACCCCCGTGGAGGGCATCAGCGAACTCCCTGAACGGGAAAAGCCCTGGGGTACAGCCCACGCTGTGCTGGTCGCTCACGAAAAAATTAACGAGCCCTTCGCGGTCATCAATGCGGATGATTACTACGGCATCAGCAGCTTCAAGGCAATGGCAGACTTCCTGAAAAACGACTGCGCACCGGACCACTACAGCATGATTGGTTACCAACTGGATAAGACACTCTCTGATGCCGGCCATGTCAACCGTGGGGTGTGTGAAGTAGACGAAGCCGGGCACCTGACCGATGTGGTGGAGCGCCACAAAATTCAGCGCACGCCCAATGGCATTGTATACGAAGAAAATGACGGACAGCACCCGCTAAGCCCGGACGCACTGGTGTCCATGAACTTCTGGGGTTTCCATCCCAACGTTTTTGAGGTCACCCGGCAGCACTTCATCGAGTTTGTAGAAGCGCACCGGGATCAGCCCCGTGCGGAGTTTTACATCCCGCTCGTCATCAACCGCCTGATCAATGAGGGTAAAATTGACCTCACTGTCATCCCTAATGCGGAGCGCTGGTACGGCGTGACTTACCAGGAAGACAAACCCATGGTACAGGAAGCTTTCGCCAAACTGACGGCAGAAGGCCAGTACCCTAAGCACCTGTGGAAGTAGCCTGCATTTAGCAATAATTGACCGCTCTTAACACCTAAGATCGCTTAGCTTTCAGAAAAATCACCTGTTATGACTGCTAAGCGATCTTTTGTTTTTTCTCTTTTCCTGCTTACCTGGCTATTCCTTGATGCACAATCCAAAAGCGGGTTTGCCCCGTCCAAAGGCGTAAATATATATTACGAAATTTACGGATCAGGAACGCCAATGGTCATTATCAACGGTGGCCCGGGCTTCAACAGCAAAGGCTTTCAGGCACTGGCTGAATCCCTCAGTGAAGACTATCAGGCCATCCTGTATGATCAGCGGGGTACGGGACGGTCTAAAATGGAAAAGATCACTGCTGACAATATGACGATGGACCTGATGGCGGCCGACCTTGAAGCGCTGCGTATCCACCTTGGATTAGAGCAATGGACCATCCTGGGCCATTCCTTTGGCGGCATACTCGGCAATTACTATTTATCCAAATATCCGGCTGCAGTTAAAGCTCTGATTTCCTCCGCGTCCGGGGGTATTGATCTGGGGCTGCTTGAAGATTATGATATCACCCGCATGATGACGGAAACCCAGCGGGATTCCTTTATATACTGGACAGAACAGCTTCAAGCCGGCGACACAACACAAACTGCACACCAACAGCGGCGTTTTTTTATGGCTACTGCCTATGTTTATGATGACCAATATGCCCTTCAGGTGGCGGAACGGCTGGCGCAGGGTAATATGCGCATCAACCAGTTGATCTGGCAGGACCTGCAACGGATTGGGTACGATGCCAAAGCCGCAGCCAGTGATTTTCATAAGCCGGTATTGATTATTCAGGGAAAAGAGGATGTCATTATACCCCAAATTGGGGAAAGGGCCCATCAGGCTTTCCCCAATTCCACCCTTGTCCTGATACCGGAATGCGGACATTACGGTTGGCTTGACCAGCCCGGAGTTTACTTTGATGCCATCCACAACTTCATGGAGGCGGTAGCTCAGCGTACCAGGATCGAAGGGTTTAAAAAGTAAATGAGCGCCAAGTTATGGCAGATAAAAACGAATACCTGCGCCTCCACCCACGGCACCGGCTGTGCCATCAGTCAATTTCAGGCGCGGAGTCACCTGCCCAAAGACTTCAATGGTACCGAAAATGATATTCAGGCCAAAATTACCACTAATACCGGCTTCAAAATCCTGGTCCGATAGAGACTCCCCTCCGGTATCGCGAATGCCCGCAAAGGCACCTGGCCCTACAAAATAGTGCAAGCGTCCGGAACTCCCGATATGGTTTTCTATTAGTCCGTGGATATTGAGGAAGAAAAAATCATTCAGGTCCCAGGCTGCCAGAATATCAGTTGACATGCCATTGGGGTTGTACACTTTCACGCTCAGCCCGGTCGGTTGCCCGAATTGCGCACCAATGCCTACGGATCCGGGGTTGCGGTCCTGAGCATGAAGGGTCAGGGAAAGCATAAAGGTCAAAATAGCCAGCGTTACTTTTTTCAAGTGGTTCATGGTTTATACAGTTTTCATTCGCTTTAGAAACTGCAAGTGGTAGCTGGTGTTCGAAACAGCCCACAAACGAACATCACTGTGATCTACGCCTTTTACAGCAAATAAACCTATTGAACCATGAAAACAACAATTCAATTTTTCTGGGTACCTGTACTAGCCCTTAGCCTGCTGCTTGGTACAGCCTGCAATACCACAAAAACATCAGAAGGTGCCGTGATTGGCGGAACAGCCGGAGGCGTCATCGGCGGTGTTATTGGCGGGGAGGACAATACCGCTGCGGGCGTTATTATCGGCTCTGCCATAGGTGGTACAGCCGGCGCCCTTATTGGCAATTACATGGACAAGCAAGCCGAAGAAATTGAAGAAGACCTCGAAGATGCCGAAGTGGAACGTGTAGGCGAGGGCATTCTCATTACTTTTGACTCCGGGCTGCTATTCGACCTCGATTCCTATCAGCTCCGGGCAGAGACCAAAGAAAACCTGACCGAGTTGTCTGATGCCCTTAAGGAGTACGATGAGACCAACATCATCATTGAAGGGCATACCGACAGTCAGGGAACAGACAGTTACAATCAGCGGCTATCCGAGCGCCGCGCCCGTTCCGTTTCCGGATACCTCGCCAAGCAAAATGTGAGCTCCAGCCGGTTTACCGTGAGAGGGTATGGAGAGGAAAAGCCGGTGGCCACCAACGAAACCGCTGCCGGGCGACAGGAAAACCGCCGGGTGGAGGTAGCTATCGTTGCAAATGAAGACCTCAAGGAAGCCGCCCAGGAAGGGGAAATTGGTGAATAAAGCCTACCTTATTGCTCTTTTCCACTCAAGATTAGACAGGCTCCTCATGGAATTTCCATGCAGGAGCCTATTTTTGTGGAAAACCATCCATTGACTATGTCTCAGCCTAATGCCTCCGATAACGCCCTCACCTGGAGCGATTTCACGAAAGTGGACATGCGCGTGGGCACTGTTCTGCAAGCCTACCCCAATGCACAGGCCCGGAAGCCCGCCTACATCCTGCATATTGATTTTGGCCCGCTGGGCGAGCGCAAGACCTCTGCCCAAATCACAGACCACTATCAGCCTGAAGAGCTGTTGGGGCGGCAGGTTATTGCAGTGGTCAACTTCACCCCCAAGCAAATTGCCAATATGATCAGCGAGTGCCTGGTGCTGGGCGCGGTGGGCGAAGCGGGCGGGGTGGTTTTACTAAATACCGACCTGCCCGTACCTAACGGGCTGCGGATAAGCTAAAGCCTACAGAAGAGGTACGGTTTTTCATTTTCGCACGACTCTAGAAGGCATCTCCGCTATCTTTGAAGAAAAAATATGGCACGACTAAAAGACAAAACCGCCCTCATCTCCGGTGCCGCCCGGGGCATCGGGCAAGCCATCGCTACCGTTTTTCACGCCGAAGGCGCCACGGTATTGCTCACAGACATACGTGATGAAGAAGGGCAGGCCATTGCTGATCAGCTGGGCGAGCGGGCGCACTACCTCCACCTTGATGTTGGGGAAGAAGCGGACTGGCAGGCAGCAGACCATTATATCCGGCAGCACTTCGGCTCGCTGCAAGTCCTGGTCAACAACGCCGGCATCACCGGTTTTCTGGAAGCACCCGGCCCTTTTGACCCCGAGCAATCCGACCTAAGCACCTGGGACACCGTACACCGGGTGAACAGCACGGGTACTATGCTGGGCTGCAAATACGGTATTGGACTAATGAAAACAAGCGGGGGCAGCATCATCAATATCTCCTCCCGCAGTGGGATTGTGGGAATACCGGGTGCTGTAGCCTATGCGTCGAGCAAAGCTGCTGTCCGCAACCACACCAAGAGCGTAGCCCTGTACTGTGCAGAAAAAGGGTACGGTATCCGCTGCAACAGCATCCACCCGGCCGCCATTATGACTCCAATGTGGGATGCCATGCTCGGCGAAGGAGAACAAAGAGCACAAATCATAAAAAATGTGGAGGCAGGCATTCCCCTCGGCAAATTTGGTGAGCCGGAGGATGTGGCGTACGCCGCGCTCTACCTCGCTACTGATGAATCGAAGTACGTCACCGGCACTGAGCTGCACATTGACGGAGGAATTTTGGCGGGCAGTGAAGCACGGCCAGAGTGAGGTAGCAGAATGACTTTTCTCATCACCCGAAGTAGCCAAAATCATAGCGCCAACCTGTGAATTGCTATACCTTGAAACTGAATTAAAAATTTACAGTTATGCGCACCCAAACCAAAGCATTCCGAGCAATTTTTGCGGTCATCAGCGTAGCTGTCATTGGTATATGGCTGGCGCTTGTTTTGACCGGACACTTAGGTATCATTGGCAACCTGATATTCCTGGGCGGTGCCGCCTGGATTTTCGAGCTGTACTCTACAGCACAACGGGAAGGGTTTAATGCTCCCCCTGATCGTTCCGTCAAGCGGCGGCCACCGGTAAGAAGTTTAGAAGACTATAGCTTATAAAATTATGATTGCCGATTAGGGGCAGGGCTGGAGCGAACCGCCTTTGCTCGCCCTGCAAGAAAGGTTTGTTCTTGTCCGGTAACGGGCAGGAGCAAGCCTTTTTGCAATTTTGAACCCCTCATTTGCCGTATATTGCCTGCAAAACCACGACGCTCAATATGAAGCTGATCTATTTACAACCCGCTTTGTTGTTTCTCTTTACCTTTGCAGGTATGAAACAGGCACACGCACAATTCATTTTCCCGCATACCGAATCCCGCCCGGTGACTGACACCCTTCACGGCTACCGCCTTACGGACCCTTACCGCTGGCTGGAAGACAAAACTGACCCGGAGGTCCAAAAATGGACGCGGGCACAACACGATGCCACGCTGAATTACATCGATACGGAATGCCCTTCTATTCCGGGACTGCGGGAAGAGATTCAGGCTTACATCGACCGGGATATCGAGAGCCCTATGCAGCTGGTAGCCGACCGGCAGTTTTTCACCCGCCGCAAAAAGGGCGAAAAGCAGTCTAAGCTGTATACCCTTATCGATGGGAAAGAACTCCTGCTCTTCGACCCGGAAGCCATTGACCCCTCCGGTAAGTCATCGCTCTCGGGCCGCAGCTTTACAGAGGATGGCAGCCGGGTAGCTGTAGGCATGCAATCCAAAGGGGCGGAAATCAGCACCTATTATATCATTGACACGCAGACGGGCAAGGTGCTTGGCAACCCTGTTGAGGGGCTGCGTGCTTTTTCCTGGACGAAGGACGAGCAACACGCCTACATCTGGGTGCGAACGCAGGAGATGATCGATGCGCAAAAGCCTATCGAAGTACGCCTTCACAAGATCGGCAGTGACCGCTCGGAGGACATCACCCTGCTCGTGCCTGAAGATTCCAAAAATACAGCGAGCGTGAGCGATGCCCGCTACGCCGACCTGACCTTCTACAGTGAGGGTGACTTTTACGCTACCCACTCCCTGCGCATGAAGCAGACGGGCTCCGACGACGAACCGGTGGAAATCTATGCCAACCAAAAGTTCCGGGCTTCCCCTTACGCCATTGATGGGAAAATCTATTTCTACACCAACCACGAAGCGCCCAACTTTAAGCTCATGGTCGCGGATCAGAAAAAACCGGGCTTTGAGCATTGGGCAACGCTTGTGCCGGAACGGGAAGACATCGTGCTGGAGAGCTATGCCGTCACTGACGATTACCTGATCACCGTAGAAAAGAAAGACGTCCTAAGCCGGATGGTGCTGCGCGACCTCAAGGGTAAAAAGATCAAAGAGATTCCTGCCCCAGAGGTGGGCAACGTCGCATCCGTAAGCTACAACCGCGATGTGGATGCCATTTTCGTGGGGCTGAGCACCTTCACCAGCCCTTACCAAATTTACCGGCTTGACCCGGAGGACCTGGACAAAAAGCAACTGAACTGGGAATTGTACTACAAGCAGGATGTGCCCATCAATACCGATGAGATTGAAGCGAAGATTGTGTTCTACCCCTCCAAAGATGGCACCAAAGTACCGCTGTTCCTGGTGCACAAAAAAGGGTTGGAGCTCGATGGAAACAATCCAACGGTCCTCTACGGGTATGGCGGTTTCAACATCGGAATCTCACCCTCCTTTATTGGCATGCGGGCGATGTTCATCAACCGGGGAGGAGTGTTTGCGCACGCTGGGCTGCGGGGTGGTGATGAGTACGGGGAGCAATGGCACGAAGACGGCATGCTCTTCAAAAAGCAGAATACCTTTGATGACTTTATCGCAGCCGGTGAGTACCTGATCAAAGAAGGCTATACAAGCACTGAAAAGCTGGGCATTGAAGGGGGAAGCAACGGTGGCCTGCTGGTGGGAGCTGTGGTAACGCAGCGGCCTGACCTCTTTAAAGCCGCCATCTGTGGCGTACCGCTGCTGGATATGATCCGCTTTCACAAATTTCTCATTGCCCGGTACTGGATTCCGGAATATGGCGATCCGGACAAAAAGGAAGATTTCCAAAATATCCTGCGCTACTCGCCTTACCACAACATCCGTATGGGCGTAGACCACCCCACGATGATGGTGACGGCAGGCGAAAATGACTCCCGGGTCGACCCATTGCATGCCAAAAAGTTTGCCGCGGCCCTGCAAAATAACCTGGGGCAGGAAAACCCGATTCTGCTTTACATCAATTACGATAGCGGGCACGGCTCCGGGCAATCAACGGATCAGTTGATTGATTATTACGAACACCGGTACCGGTTTATGATGCGGGAGCTCGGTATGGAAGAGTAAGTTTAATCCCTGACTGCGGAGCCTGAGTACGTTCGGGTTCCGCAATCAACCTTATTCTACAAACATAGTGACACGCCCGTCTCTTACTGTAAAGACGTCAGCATCATCAAAGCGGGCAACAACTTCTCCATCAAATAGAGCTTCCACCCGGTTAGTGGCAGGGTCAATTGGGAGAAATAGTACCCGTACCGTATGGGTTTCGGTATTCAAATATCCCTCATTTCTGACTGCATCATCCAGTTGCATCATCCGCCCTTCAGCTCCGTCTAATAACACAGTCCCCCCTTCCCGGACCACTTCCTCAGGGACATTAAGTATCTCCGTATCCATGCTTTGACTGAAAATTCTTTCCCCTTCATATCGAATGTTCATAAATGGGAAGAGGCGAAAACTATAGGTATTTTCAGTGGAATCAAAACTTGCCTGATACTGAAAGGTATTCGGGCTACCAGCAGACCAGCCCTTGAATCCGGATGTGTTCCCAAGAGGCAGCCACAGAAAATCATTGAGAAAAAAGGCGATGGTGTCATTAGCAAGAAAGTCTTCTTCTGATGGATACGAGGTACTATCGTAGTCAGTAGTAAGTTGAACGCACCCCGATCCGATCAGGACAAGGAGCAGGCAAGAAACGAAATGTCGCATAATCAAGTTTTTAAAGTTCAACCGTAAAGCCAAGTGTCCCAAAAAATGCATGCTGCCGGAGCGTCAATTGTTGAGGATATACCGAGGGCCTTGTCGGTCCAAAAACATTTAACCGCTCTACCCGCTGTTTTACTTCGGCGTAGGTGTAATTAGCAGAGACCTGCAAACTGACTGGACCAAAGAGGGGGGCTTCTGCGCAGATTCCTGGCATAATCATCCACCCTCCTTCGCCTGTGAACCGATAGAGGTTCTCCCGGTACTTCAGATCTGATAAGCTAATAAACGTTTCAGTAATATCCTCCATTCTAACCTGACGATAACCGCCAAGCAGATTAAAAAAGACCCGGTCACCATTGGGGCCTTCTCTTAGCAGAAGAGTTGGGCCGCCCAGAAGCCACCAATCACTACCTGCATTGGAAACCGCCTCATGCCTAACCTGAGCAAGCCTGTCATACATATCCCCGACTGCTGCCTGAGCGGGCTGAAAACCCACCATTACAGACACTCCAAGAGATTTACCCATGGGCAACCACCTGCCAGCAACCTGTACACCGGGGCCATCTTCAAGACTTGGCAGTTGCTTAGCGGCATCAGGGCCATAGTCGGATTCTCGACTCCAAGAGCCGATACTGAGATACGCGCCTGCTGAAATGGAGAAAGGACTGTGGTACTGCGCTGATAACGGAAGGGCTAACAGACCGACCAGAGCAAAGATGAGCGTGCTAATTTGCATGATCGAAGGGGTTGTTTGACAGTAAAACGCCAACAATAACACAATGTTGTTTTGTTAAGGCCTTACTGCTACCTATAGTAATCCGCCATTTCCAGCAACACATCATTTACCAGATCATACCAGCGGTAGTGACTATGGTGGGTGGAAAGGGCAATCGTCGTTTCGTATTCCGGCAGGTACATGAGAATAGAGCGATAGCCCATCAGGGCACCGGTATGTCCGAAGTGTTTGATCCCGTGATCGTCCCACATGCGCATACCCAGTCCATAGTGGTCACCACCTTGTTCGTAACCCAGGTCCTGCTGCATAAGCTCCAGGGATTTTGCACTAACCAGTTTGCCTTTGAAAAGTGCATGCCCAAAACGTGCGACATCTGCCGGTGTGGCTACGATAGCACCCGCTGCACCAACTGCCGAGAGGTGATATTCGTAAGCCCGACCGTTATCTGCCAGGCTGTCAATGCGATGGCGCCGGTCGCTAAAGTCATCGTAAATCGTTTGATTGAGCCCGGCCGGCGTAAAGATGTATTCCCGGAAGGCATCTTTCAGTGGCTTTTCCAGTACGGTCTCCGCCAGCGCTCCAAGCAGGTAAAATCCGGTATTGGAATAGTCGTACCCCTGCCCGGGCGAAAACCGGGGGCTTCGGACTGCCGCAAAGCGGTAGATATCTTTTTCATCCCAGGTCCGGTATTTCCAGTTGCCCCGGTAAAAGAAAGGGTGGTTGAGGTGGTCAATGACACCTGCGGTATGGCTAAGCAGTTGCCGGATCGTAATGCTGCTGCCATTGGGCAAGCCCGGTACCTCAAGGTGCTCCGTCAGGCGGTCATCCAACTCAAAATAGCCAAACTCTACCAGCCGCATTATGAGCGTAGCCGTAAATAGCTTGGTGATGCTTGCCACTCTGAAACGATGATTAGGATCAAGCAGTTGCCGGCGGGCAGCATCGCTGTGCCCGTGGACCACAGTAGACAACTGACCATCCGGCCCGATCACTGCGGCGGAAACCCCTTTGAGGTTGGCTAGCCGCTCCTGACAGGTGGCTCGCACCGTCTCTTCGAGGTGTTGCTGAGCGGAATGCCCGTATTTCACTTTAAGTTCGAGCCGCTTGGAGCGTACCTCCCGCCCATCATCAGCTTTGATGGTAATGTAGTAAGTCCCACGGTCCAGGCGTGTCGGCTGCCCGTAAAGTTGAAGCAGGTAGGGGTCGAAGGTGATCCATTCCGGCAGATGTTCTGCCCGGATATTCAAAATATCGTTATCAATATCCTCCACTTCAATGTCCAGCTCAAAAGGCTGTTCTGTAAGAACTTCTATGGTGCCATCCTGAGGCGCAAGAAATATCGGCGGGGTATTAAAGGGGTCGGAAAATGCAAAAGCCAGCCCTGAAAAGAGCAGTGATGCTAGCAGAAGTCGCCAATTTCTCTTATTTTTCATAAAGCCGCCGGGAAAATTGAAATGTGCAATATACAAATATGAACTTGCCAATAAACCAGTCGGATGAGTAATTTTTTCGCTTCGGCAATATAAGTGCCGAAAAAACAACATACCGTAAATTTATGTACAAGCCCGGTAAAGATCAACGGTATTCCGTTTGGATTGTTTCAATACCGACAGCTCTTAACCAATATGGAAATATCACACACGGAAGAAAACTATCTGAAGGCCATTTTCAAAATTTCTGAGCGCAGGAATAAAGCGGCCAGCACTAACGCTATTGCAAAAGAAATGAGCACGAGTGCTGCCTCGGTCACAGATATGGTCAAACGCCTCTCTGACAAGGACCTTATCCACTATGAACGCTACAAAGGGGCTACCTTGACCAACAAAGGGCAGCGCATTGCCACCCACCTGATCCGAAAGCACCGCCTTTGGGAAGTTTTTCTGGTGGACAAGCTGTCTTTTTCCTGGGATGAGGTACATGAGATTGCCGAACAACTCGAACATATCAAATCGCCTAAGCTGGTAGAGCGCCTCGATGCCCACCTGGGGCTACCCAAATTTGACCCCCACGGCGACCCTATACCGGATGCCGATGGCAACTTTGCTCAGCGGAGCCAGGTCCTGCTCAACGAAATGAAACCGGGAGAAAAGGGCGCAATCGTAGGAGTCAATGACCACACTTCGGGGTTTCTGCAGTACCTCGACCGCATGCAGCTCATACTGGGCACACAGGTGGAAATACTGGAATGCTTTGAGTACGATGAATCGGTAAGAGTGCGGATTGGCGCGGACCGGGAACAGCTACTTACTAAGAAAGTCAGCCAGCACCTTTTCGTACAGAAGGAAATTGGGCAAGCCTAGCAGCCTGTCGGAGAGGCGCTCAATGGTCTGCGAACGGCAAATATTATTCTGCACTTCGTTGCTCATCAGTCACGTAGCTCAGGCTATGTTCCTTCTTCGCGCCTTGTTCAGAACAATATTTGCTCGCTCTCGCCGCATCAGCACATCTCCGACAGGCTGCTAGCGGTTGTTTAGAAGAGTGAGATTAGTACATTTTCTTTATCCGGTCCAGATCACGATTAACATCTTTCTGCTTGATGGACTCCCGCTTATCGTAGACCTTCTTACCCTGAGCCAGCGCTATTTCCAGTTTGGCCAGCCCCCGCTCATTGATGTACAGGCGTACAGGGACAATCGTCAGCCCCTTTTCCTTGAGCTGCTTCTCCAGTTTGCCCAGCTCCCGGCGCTTGAGTAATAGCTTTCGGGTACGGCGGGATTCGTGATTGAACATGTTGCCATGCTCATACTCCGCGATGAAAAGGCTTTTGATGTACAACTCTCCCTTTCTGAAAAAACAATAGGCATCCCGAAGATTGGCATTGCCCTTCCGAATAGACTTCACTTCCGTACCGTGCAGCATGATACCTGCCTCAAAAGTATCCAAAAAGCGATACTCAAAGCCTGCTTTGCGGTTGATAATCTCTACGTCGTGTTCCTTAGTCTTTCTTATGCCCATTCGTCCGGTTTTTCTACGAGTCCAATTAGTTTAACCACAATGAAAACCTAATAGTTCACCTGAAAGCGGACCGTGCGCCACAGCACAAAGCCATGACGCACGGTCACCTCCGGCATCCTCAATGCGGCTACTGTTCTGCTGCTTTCTGTTTTTGCAAGGGCGCCATTTTTTCTGCGGGAGCCACCTTTATATTCGGATTAGCTTTTAGCATTTTCTGCTTACGGAGAGACTGCCCCGGACGGGTCGCAATCATATTCTTTCCCGGATCCAGGCTCTCTTCCAGAAAGTCCGTCATTTTCCGGTACAGATGCAGGCGGGCGTTACCGCCGTAGATGCCGTGGTTCCGGTTCGGGTAGAAATAGGTATCAAACTGCTTATTGGCGGCAATCAGGGCATTCGCCATTTCAGCGGTGTGCTGAAAGTGCACGTTGTCATCCCCCATACCATGCACCAGCAGATAGTCCCCTTTCAGACGGTCAGCAAAGTACACCGGTGAGTTGTCCCGGTAGCCGGACTCGTTCTCTTTATAGGTCCGCATGTAGCGCTCGGTGTAAATAGTGTCATACCAGTTCCAGTTGGTTACCGGAGCGACAGCGATGCCAGCTTTGAAGACATCATTGCCCTTTAGTACACATAGAGAGGACATGTATCCGCCATAGCTCCAGCCGAAAATACCGATGCGGTTTTCATCAGCGTAAGGCAGACTGCCCAGATACCTGGCGGCCTCAATCTGATCAATCGTCTCGTAATGCCCCAGCTGCTGGTACGTCATTTTTTTGAATTTCTCTCCGCGCGCACCGGTACCCCGGTTGTCCACGCTAGCTACGATATAGCCCTGCTGCGCCAGCATCTGAAACCACCAGTAGTTCATGCCTTTCCAGGAATCCGTTACCGTTTGGCTGCCCGGGCCTCCGTAAAGGTACATGAAGACCGGGTACTGACGGTTTTCACGAAAATCACGGGGCTTGATCATCCAGCCATTGAGCTCCACGCCCTCTGAGGTTTCGAAACTGAAAAACTCAACTGGCTGTGTACCATATTCCATTTGTTTGGTCTTCAGCTCTTTATTTTCTTCGATTACCCGAAGCGTGCGGCCTTTCTTGTCATAAACGGTGTAGGTAGCCGGTGCATTAGCTGTGGAGAATTGCCCCACGTAATAATCGTAAGTACTGCTAAACTGAGCGCTGTTCCAACCGGAGGCCCCCGCGATGATCTGACGGTTTTTGCCATCGAGCCCGATGCTGTATACCTGCCGCTCCATGGGGGATTTGTCAGCGGCCTGATAGTATATGCGGCCTTCTGCTTCATGGACACCATAGAGCTCAGTTACTTCCCATTCGCCTTTGGTAATTTGCTCCAGCTTCTTCCCTTTCATGCTGTAAAGGTAGATGTGGTGCCAGCCGTCCTGCTCACTGCTCCAGACGAAGCGTTTGCCATCCTCCAGAAACATCAGGTTGTCCAGTACGCTTTCGGCAATGTAGTAATCGTTTTCTTCTTTCAGCAACAGCTTGGTCTCACCGGAGCGGGCATCAGCCAAAAGCAGCTCCAGTTGGTTCTGATGGCGGTTCATCCGGTAAACACAAAGCTTATCCGAATCTTTGGTCCACTTGATGCGGGGGACGTAAATGTCTTTTTCCGCGCCCAGCACAACCGGGAGCGACTTAGCCTGCCGCACATCATAAATGTAGATATCCACAACGGAATTCTTTTCACCCACTTTTGGATATTTAAAGGTTTCGTAATCCGGGTAGAGGTCGTCATGGTAGTTGGTCATCGTAAACTGCGGCACCTCCTGCTCGTCAAACCGGTAGTAGGCCAGGCGTTGACCGTCTTCTGACCAGAAGAAGGCTTTTGCGAAGCCAAATTCTTCCTCATACACCCAATCTGCAGAACCGTAGATGATTTTGTTCTGCTCGCCATTCGTAGTCACCTGTGTCACATTGCCGGTAGACAAATCGCGGTAGTAGAGGTTGTTTTCATAAGTAAACGCCACCCGGTCAGCCTGAGGATTAAAACTGGCGTAGCTGTGCTTGCCTTCGTCGAAAACAGTGGTCAGGGTGCCTGCCTTTCGGTCATACACAAAATAATTAGCTTTCACAGAGCGCCGGTAGATAGGCTCCGTCCCGCTGCGGATGATCATTTTGGACTCATCGGCACTAAATTCGTACCCATCTACCTGTCCGGTAAAGTCTTTATTGTCCCGAACTGTAGCCGGGTCAAAAATGGTCGTGACCAGGGCACCGGTGGTGATGTCATACTGCTGTACCTTGTTGTCTTCCAGACGGGTGTAATGCTTGCCATCGTTCAGGAAGTTAAAGCCTGGTACAGATTTGGCAACATACTCGTAATCTTTCCAAATACCCTCGAGGGTGATATCCTTTTGGGCGTGCAATCCTGCAACAACAGGCAGGAATAACATGAACCATACTACTTTCTTCATATCGGGATTGGATTTTTATGTAATTCAACGTTGCGAAAATAGGGAATTCCTGAGGGATTGTTCTGTAAACCGGGGGTCTACTATTGGGAATGTCAGTGCGCCGCTCCTTCCAGATCCTGCAGGCGGGCCTGAATCCGCTTCAGGTTTTCCCTGCGGGTGACCACCTTGGGAGCCGCGGCACGCTCTGCACAGTCCGGTACCGGGCAGCGCTCGCAGGTTTTGTTGACCTCGCGGAACTGAATGGCCGGGTCTTCGAGGAAGGCAATCCGCTTTTTCACCTCCGGGGTGATCAGAATACCAATTGTTACACTGACGTTCTGATCGGGTGAGGGGTAAGCCGGCCGGGCAATCGTCAGGCAAAAGTACTCATCAGCCGTACCCATATACCTGGACCGCTGTGCACGGACAATATTGTCGACGTATTTCCCCTCCCGCTGCATCTGAAAAAGGTCTTTAAGCAGCGACAAAGCCACCCAACGCCGGCAGTAATGCTCGAACAGGCCGTTGCCATGTGGATGGTGGCGCCGGCTCAGGTGAAGTTCTTTATCGATTTCGAATATGTCTTCTTCCGGATCATGCAGAAAACGCAGAAAAAACAGCTTTCCCATCTCAAAGAAACGGGGCAGGATATTGGTGAGGCGGTGGTAAAACATTTCGGGAGTCGCCTCGTACTTTTTCATGATACTCAGGAAGGCTTCCCCGTCCCACTTAGGCTGAGCGAAGAAGGCTCTCATATCCGCAATGACAGGATCGTGGGGGATATGCAGAGCAACGGAAAAGTAAATGGCTTTGGAATGGTTGATCACCTCTTCAAACACCCGCCCTTTGAGCAGGGAAGAAGTACTCGCCCGTTCTTTCAGCTGCAACACTTCAAAGCCCAGTTCCTTACCAAACTGAAAGGCCCGCTGCATGGGGCTGAGCTTTCGGTTGAGCAGCAGTTTCTTGTCTTTGCTGATAAATACGGACCGCAGTGGTTTGAGCTCCGGGTAAGGGTCAAGCCCGTTTTCCACAATTTCATAGTGAAAGCGGTCTTCCAGGATTTGGCGCAGCGTGGCTTCCGGGATGGGGCGGGCCTCGGGTATTTCGTAAAGCTTTATGAAACGGCCTACTTCTTCCTCCAGATCTTCAAAGTAGTTGTTGTGCAGTTCCAGGTAGGCACGTAGGGCCCCAAAGTAAAAATTCTCTTCCTTGAGCGCGTAATTCCTGGACAATTCTAAAAGTGTGGAAATAAATGCCCCTACCCGCACCGGAGCGTTCGCGATGATCTCCACTACTTTTGACAGCTCTATGCCAAAAAGATCAAGGGGCAGCTCGTTTAGGAAATTCGACTGCAGCAATTCTCCGACCGGTGCCATGCTTTTGCTAAGCTCGAAGGAGGTCAGGTCTGCTCTCGGTACCCCAAGCGCAACTGCCAGGGTCTCAATTTTATCCGGCTTCGGGTACTTTTTTCCTTTTTCAATCTCATTCAGATAAGAGACTGATAATTTTGACTCCCTGGAAAGCTCCGCAAAGGAAAAGCCTTTTGACTGGCGTAACTGCTTCACTTTCAATCCGAAAAGTATTCGCTCATTTTGGGTCTTACTGCTCATAGAGATCAAAAATAGGAGTTTTTAGCGAATTTTCGCAAAACATTTCCTGTACAAGGGTAACTAAGGCAGGCTGTACGCTTTTGACCAGAGGAAATACCAGGTCTATATTTCTGTTCCACTGAACACAAACGGGCTTTTACTGTTCAGCAACCGCCTCAACCCCCTCTTTAACATCCTGATTATCAATCCTAAACCCGATCTTAACATTTTGTCGGGGTATGGCTTGCCTATTTTTCGTAATTTTGGAGGCTAACAGTGCTTGAGGCAGAGCCCCACGTGCTGTTCACACAATAATGTCTACCCATGAAAACCCAGTGTTTCAAACTGTCCTTAGGGCTGTTGGTTAGCTTAGCGCTTTCCTGTCAGCCTCTTTATGCAGACAGCACCCCCGAATTTGACGAGGCGACCATTATCGACCGCCTGGAACAGATCGAAGACCCCATCTTTGAATTAAAGTATAACAGTATTGTAGGTGCCTACATCCGGGGCTACCTTTACCGCCGGGAAGCCCGGAAGGCCGAGCTTGTTACAGGCAGAGCAGTACTTTATTTTCCAACGATAGAAGCGCTTTTGGCTAAGCACAGCATGCCACAGCAGCTTAAATACCTTCCCGTAGTCGAGTCTGCCCTTGACCCGCATGCGATTTCCCCGGTGGGTGCAGAAGGCCTTTGGCAATTCATGCCCGGTACTGCTGCCGATTACGGGCTGAAAGTCAACGATTATGTTGATGAAAGGCGGGACCCCCATAAGTCAACGGAAGCTGCCATACATTACCTCAAAAAGGCTTACGAGAAGTATGGCGACTGGGCTCTGGCACTAGCTGCCTATAACGGAGGTTCTGGCCGGGTAAGCCGGGCGATCAAAAGAGGGCGTAGCAAGAACTTCTGGAAGATCCGCCGTTATATGCCCAGGGAAACCCGCAACTATGTACCTGCATTCATTGCTGCTACGTATCTTATGGAATACTACAAGCAGTACGATATCGAACCCGTATATCCAGATTTGGAACTGCAAATCACAGAAGCCATTACGGTGTATGATGCAATTAGCTTTTACCGTATTGGCCAGTTGACCGGGCTTTCCATTGACAGGATAAAAACGCTTAATCCTGCTTACAAACGGGACTTAATCCCGAATGACCCGACTGGCAATTTCCTTATTCTGCCCAAGCGTGTCATGCAGGCAGTCAAAGACTATATGGAAGCCAAACGGCCCGACCACCTTGCAGACGCTTTCTTTGACGGGAGCCCGGTGAAAGCCTTACCTCCTATCCCTGATCAGTACCACCAAACTGTTTACTTTGTTACACAGGAAGAATCAGTTGCAGCGGTTGCAGAACGGCTTAAGGTTTCTGTCCATCAACTTATTGCCTGGAACCAGCTCAAAACGGATACCCTTGACGCAGGGCTAGAGCTCAGGGTTTTTTATCCTAAAAAAATCCGCCGGTTCCAACCAATGCCCAGGGTACCTGATCTTGACCACCTGCCAGCGGTCCCATTGCCTGCTGCCCTGCAGTTACCCGGCGCATATCAGCCAGAGCTACCAGCAGTACCTGCTCATTTTGTGATACGCCAACGCCAGCGTTTACTGGAGTTTTCCAGTCAATTTCAGAGTGTGCACGTGAACGATATTATAAAAATGAATGGTCTGGCGTCCGATGCCAAGCTGCGTCCCGGAAATGTAGTCAAAATACCCTGGTCGCTTCTTAGTGCAGTACATCCCAGCGAGTAAGCCCTCTGTCCTTAAAGGTATGCTCCACGGCGTCAAGAATAACCTCGCAGGCCCATCGGATCTCCTCCTCTGTAATAATGAGAGGCGGGGCGATGCGCAGGGAGCGGTCATTAAACAGGAACCAATCGGTTAACAACCCTGCTTGCAAACAGCGTTTGATGACGGCCTGAATAAAGTCAAAATCGATCATTTCCACGGCCATCCACAGACCGGCACTGCGCACTTCCCGTATGCCCGGGTGCTTTAGCAATTCGAGAAAAAGCGCCTCTTTTTGCTTTACCTGTTGGATATAGTCTGTGGAAAGGAGTGTTTGCAAGGTCGCTAACCCGGCAGCACAGCTCACCGGGTGGCCGCCGAAAGTTGTAATGTGCCCGAGAATAGGCTTATCAGAAAGGGCCAGCATCACTTCGCGGCTCGCTATAAACGCCCCAATAGGCATCCCCCCCCCCATACCTTTGGCCAGCAGTAATATATCAGGTACTACGTCATACTGCTCAAAGGCGAAGAGCGTGCCCGTCCGGCCATAGCCTGCCTGTATTTCATCAAAGATCAGTAAAGCCCCCACCTCGGTGCACCGCTGACGCAGTTTTTTGAGGTAGCCTGCAGAGGGCGGCCTTAAGCCCCATTCTCCCTGTACGGTCTCTACCACTACTGCTGCGGTTTGGGCAGTGATATCCTGAAGGCAGAATTCGCAATTGTATTCAATGTGCCGAATACCCGGCAGCAAAGGGTGAAATGCCTGTGTAAAATCTTTAGGCCACATCAGGCTGGCGGCGCCCTGTGTACTGCCGTGGTAGGCCTTTTTGCAGGAAATGATTTCTGCACGCCCGGTGTAGCGCTTAGCCAATTTCATAGCTCCTTCGGTGGCTTCCGTGCCTGAATTAACGAAGTACACACTTTCCAGATTATCCGGCAATTGCCCGGCCAGCAACTCTGCCAGCTGAACTTGAGGTGCCAGCACAAACTCTCCGTACACGAGTGTGTGCAAATAGCGGTCTGCCTGGGTTTTAATTGCCTCTACCACTGCCGGATGTTTATGCCCAAGGCAACTGACCCCAATTCCTGCGATCAGGTCAAGATAAGCCTTTCCTTCTTTGTTGTGCAGGTACATGCCCTGCGCAGAATCAATTTCCAGCATCAAAGGGAAAGCGCTGGTTTGAGCGACATGTTGTAAAAACAGCTGACGAAGGTTCATAAATTGATTTTTTGTCCTGCACTCGACAAGCGGGGTAAATTAAATTGGGTTTCCGCATCTTTACAGGCAGCTGCACCGTATTTAATAAAACTATGCTTGTTATCAAAATACTAAAGCTGCTCTAAGCACTTTACAAGCACCTTTTAATCAGCGATATTAGTTCAGATACCTGCAAGGTACTCCGGCTTTTACTTATTTTTAGGCATTAAACGCAGGAAAACGGTGGGCTCGAAAAGCTACTTTTTTGTGATTGCTGGTCTGAGTTTTTTCCTGTTCGGTTGCGAACAGGAGACGACCCGTATGCCCGGCTACGAGGTACATGGGATTGATGTCTCTCATTATCAGGCGGAAATTGACTGGGAATCGGTCGCAGAGCAGGGGGTGCAGTTTGCATTTGTTAAAGCTTCTGAAGGGATGACCCTCATTGATACGCTGTTTTGTGACAACTGGGCGGCCATGAAAGCGGCTGATATCCGGCGTGGTGCCTATCATTTCTTCAGGCCTCAAACCCCTGTATACGAGCAGGCTTTCAACTTCCAGACGGCCGTACAGATCGAACCGGGCGACCTCCCTCCTGTGCTGGATGTGGAAGTGCTGGACGGCGTATCTAAAGTGAAGCTGGTCAGTAGTGTGCTCACCTGGCTCTACCTTTCGGAAATTCACTACGGCGTCAAACCCATTTTGTATACCAACCTTAAATTTTATAATAAGTACCTGGCAGGACACTTCGATGAATATCCGTTATGGATCGCCCGGTACAGCCGTCGGGAGCCCCGCCCTGCCTGTGGCCGGGACTGGCAATTTTGGCAATATGGCAACCGCGGCAATCTCCAGGGCATAGCGGGCCCTGTGGATTTTAATGTCTTCCAGGGAGATATGGCACAACTGGACAGCCTTTGTTATTTTCCTGCTCCGGTGTTGTCAGAAGTGGCCCAGCGTTAGCTAGGCCGGAGCGTCAGACTTGAGGATGGCAATATTCTTTTCGGTAAGCTTGCTCAGGGGTACGATCACCCGTCGGTCTTTCGCATCAAGAGTGATCGTGCTATTATCGATTGCGATCACCTTTCCGGTCACGCCTTCAATTTCGACATTATCACCCAGGCTGACTTTGCCTTTATTGTAAAAGGAAGCCAGAAAGTTGGCCACGATGCTGCGGGAAGCAAAACCGTAACCGATCGCAAAAGCAAATACGATGCCTGCCAGTATAATGGATAAGTTGTCCTGGATAAAACCGGTATCGATTTTAGCCTGTGACAGGGCAATCATGATCACATTTAGAAATAAGAAGTAAAATACAATATTGGATATAAGCCCCGCTGCCGGGATAGCCAGCGAGTCACAAGTGGTTTTGACAATATTCTTTAGAAAATCACTGATGAACAGCCCAATAACCAAAACAGCTAAAGCGGAAATCACCACTGGGACGTAGTTGAGTATATCGCCAACGAGCACGGAGATCACCTCCATATTAAGGATATCCGTAGCGGCTACCACAAAAATGAACAACAGGAAATAATAGACAACCGTAGACAACAGCTTACTGGGTACGAGACGTATGTTGTTATTACTAAGGAGCTCTATTTCATTCAACCGCTCGGCGAGGTGGTCGGCGCCGATACTCTTTAACATCTTACGGACCAGCCGTCTAGCCATTTTTGATACGATCAGCCCAATGATTAATACGGCGAATGCGCCCAGCAGGTTAGGAACTACGGCAGCAAAGCCCGCCAGTAATTGTTCAAGGATTTTCCACAGATTAAAGTTGGTTGTGTCCACGGTGGAATTGTTTTGAATTATTGATTATCTGATTTCATCCAAGCCTTCTTTCGGCAGTGAAGGGCCATGGTTATCTGGAGACGCAGCCGGGCCTTTGCGGGCATGTGCGTCCAGCCCGGCAGAAACAGGTTTCGTGCTAGAGTCTCCTCCTGCTGCCACGACCAGCACATCGACCATTTTGGGCACAAAGACATCGAGCAACTGCCCCACCAACCGAAGTGATTCAAAGGTTTTGAACAACCCCTGCTCCGTCCGCTCCTGTACATCAGGGCGAATGGCCTCCGCCTGCCGCTCTAAAAGCCGTTCGAAATTGTTCGGTCCTTCTTCCATGCCACTACATTATTGGTTGGGGGAATAAAGCCTGCCTCGTTTCCTGAGCTTTGGCTTTTGCCCGTTTGATTTTCATTTTCACTGCACTTTCGGTTTTACCGATTATATCTGCGATTTCCTTAATTGACATACGGTCCTGATACTTCATCAAAAGCACCATACGGTCGCTATCCGGTATTTCCTGCAGGACCTGCTCCAGCTGGTCCAGTTCTATTTCAAAGATAATTTTATCCGAAACCTCTTCTTCTGCCAGGTCCGGAGCCTGCTCCATGTCATCAGAGAACAGATCCTTTTGTTTTTTCTTGCGGCGCAGGTAATCGATGCAATAGTTATAGGTAATAGAATAAACCCAGGTAGAAAACCTTGACTGCTCCTTAAACCTCGACAGATTGAGAAACACTTTTGTAAAGATTTCCTGGGTCGCATCCTGGGCTAGTGCATCATCTTTCAGCATTGAGATGCACTTGGCATAGATTCTGCCGACATAACGATCATATAGCACCTTGAAGCAAGCAGCCGCCTGCGTTTCGAGGTAACTATGAATGACCTTCAGGTCCTTCATCTCTTTATTGCAAGTGTTTTCCAAGGGGTACTTGTTTTGACACCGCCCCTGTAACTTCCATACTGGAACTATTGGGACGCAAGTTTCCGAAATAAGTTACTCCTAAATGCTGAACTACTATAAACTTTAACGTTTCAGCCGAGGGAGTATCCGATAAAAATAAATGTGCAATTAATCAATGAAGGGAGAGTCTGTTGTTATGTAGGAGCATTATGTTGCATGAGCCCATCTACTCCTTCTATTTCTCATTTAAGGTTGAAGATACGAGAAAGGACCTTGAATGACAAACACCGAGTACTAATCTACAACAACTGTTAATAGTAAAGCCATGCATTATTTCAGCCCCCCGGGCTGGACAGGTTTTACATTCAGTGCATATTGGGTTATATCGTATGGCTACAAAACCAGAAAGCCCCGCTGCGGTATTCTGCAACGGGGCTTAAGGTTAGATTGAGCTGGCAGCGACCTACTCTCCCACTTTCGTAGTACCATCGGCGCTAGGGAGCTTAACTGCTCTGTTCGGAATGGGAAGAGGTGGAACCTCCCTGCTATAACCACCAGCAATTCTTGCGCTGCCCTTTGGCAGGCTATATCTTGACAAGTTGGGGTCAGAAAGTTCTTTGAAATCAAGCTTTAGTAGCGCTGTAGTGTGCGCTTGCTCCCTTTCACGGGAAGCTTTCGGGCAATTAGTACTACTCGGCTCCACACATCACTGCGCTTCCACCTGTAGCCTATCTACGTAGTCATCTTCTACAGCCCTCTAGGAATACTCATCTTGGAGCCGGCTTCGCACTTAGATGCTTTCAGTGCTTATCCGTTCCGTACATAGCTACCCAGCACTGCACCTGGCGGCACAACTGGTACACTAGCGGTACGTCCAACACGGTCCTCTCGTACTAGTGTCAGCCCTCCTCAATATTCCAACGCCCGCAACAGATAGGGACCGAACTGTCTTGCGACGTTCTGAACCCAGC